>OBWL01000002.1_pt1 | contig 333824 bp, 264 predicted proteins | sample 1538061 | NCBI WGS metagenome assembly OBWL01 (sample SAMEA2580085, study PRJEB22360) | human gut metagenome | biome: human gut; feature: human-associated habitat; material: faeces | place: Denmark | collected 2008/2010
CGTTCTCGTGCTTGAAACTATCTGCGTCACGGTCTGAGTAGATGGAGGATTCCAGTCCGGCAAGGATGATATCCTTCTCGAACGTGATATTACCCGCCGCCATATCGTCGATGTCCTTGCGAAGGTAACGCAGGTCCAGATCCTCGATCGCTAGGATCTCGCAGGTATCCAAGGCCGTGACATGGCCGAAGCCGTCCAGCATGACGGAGGATATCGCCTGCTTCCTCGCGGCCTCCACGCTCTCCGCTATCGACGTGTCCACATGGGATACCCTATACGCATATCGGCTCTTCTCTATCATGATACCCACTCCCTCTCGAAGCTCTATGGCCGTAGCATCTCCTCCTTCGGAGGAGCCTGCATAGGCTCCATAGATGGGGTATGTACCCCCACCTACGGCATCCAACACCTTACCCGTGCGAGGAAGGGCTTTTTTGCGTGTCAATCTATGTATAACATCGCTCATATCCACTAACCACAATTTTGTCCGACATTTCTATTCATAAGGGATGCCACTCAACTTAGCAGTGTCATCAGAATACCCGACCGCCGTCATCAGAGTCTTCGCTTCCGAAAAATTCAGAGTACACCCGACGACCAGATATGTTCCTGATAAGATGGGATCGTAAGACACGTAACCCAGCGCCGGATTGCCGCCCATTTTTACATTTACCGATATTTTCTCGTTTTTGGTGGTAAAATTCGAATGGACCGTGCACATCAGCAATCTCTCTAGGATATCAGTCTGGCCCGCCCGGGTATAAGATAACTGGAACTCAAAGCCGCCTGCCGTCTTTCTCAATATATTGCCCTTGCCAATAGGAACCTTTCCCTCGTTGGCGGAGATGCATTTCAAGGTGATGTCATCGAAATCACTCGCCACCTTCCTGTTCACGTAACTCTTGAACTCGTAATCCTCCGTGTCAAGCTTTTCGCCCTTATCATCCTCCAACTCCAGGCTCACATTATCTATAAGGATGTTTTTCACCCTGTCCGGTGGAAACACGTCAATGCCGTCCAAGGTAGGATTGGATACGATACAATACCGTAATCTCATGACCATGTATCCGCTAGACAGGGGAACGGGTACCCTCGTCCCGTCCGTCTGGTCCTTCCTCGATATCCCGAAAGCGCCGGAGGAAAGTATATGCGCCACCTGCCCGTTGGTTCTCCATGCGTTCGCGATCCGGGAACTTGTCAAGGGAACGGAAGCGAACACCAAGGCAAACTTTCCGGATGGAACGAGTCCTCCCGACACGGGTTTCCACCCCTCCTCCGTATAAGGGTTATTGCAATAATACGAGACCGGGCTCCCCTCGTTATCCATCAACACCAAGTCACCATAGAGAGCCATGCCCCTTGTCCTCTCGTCATCCTCCGTCACCTCCAAGTCAAACGGATCGTCACGCGTATTGATATAAGCGTCAACCTTGATCCTCACATATACCTTGGAGTCGGACCCGATAAGAAAACAACCCCTGCCATCGAACTCCCACAAGTTGGAAGCCGAGCCGTTGCCTGTATAGGTCATCTCGGCACCCGTGAGGGTACCGCCCGACGAACACTTGTCCTCATAGCACAGAAACCGCCCGCCCTTCCATGGCGGACACTTGCCATAGGCCTTCAAGGTAAATTTAGGTTGGTCCGAAGTTGACTTCAGATCGTCCAGTGAATCCTCCTCTATCCCATAAGACAGTATATCGCCTCCTGCAGAGGCGTACAATGAGCTGGTGATCGTCACGTTATTGACCAACTCCTCGAACCCGTAGCTTGAGTCCGTCGAGGCGAAACCTATATCGTGGAGATTACCAAGGCTGAAATTAATGGTCTCGTCCGCCTCGAAAGCGAACGTGGCGTAATCGAAACGTTTCAGGGGCAACCCGTTCCTGACGGTGTTATAATCGTATATATAAAGGTTGGCATCCTTCTGCACCATCATCAACCCGAAAGGCTTCAGGACCTCCTCTATCACCTCACGACATGACATAGGCTCACCATCCTCGTCATAGAAATTACCGGACATCATATAAAGCCTATGCAACACGGTCTCCGTCGAGAGCCACGTGATACCCTCCGCCCTCGTGGTACAGCCTATATACAACTTTTGGAAAGGGAGCCCGAGGCGATCGAGGCAACGCCTGATATGCGAGAAGAGCGGCACGATATCGCCGTACTTGTTCTCCGAAGCGTCTAAGTATCTCAATCGCTCCATTATATTGAAATCCGAAGCCTTGAACGTCACCCCGTATGGCGGGACTGCGGATAATTCCTCCCCATAAAGCTCGGAGTCAAGCCAACCGACCCAATACAAGGATCCGGAGCGGTAAAACTTGACCAGATATCCCCTCATATCATCCGTATGCAGGTCAACGAACTGGAACACGCTCTCGCTTATGAGGCTCATCGTCGCTTGCGATCCCCTTACCGGATCCAGCTTACGTACCTCGGGGTACTCGATGGAGAACGCGTCGGCCCTCGCCTTGACTTCCACCGCTTGCACGAGGCTTCCTGTCAATATCTCAAACCGGTTCAAGATGTTATCTTGCCCCTTGAACTCATGATAATACCTAATATCCATCACCTACCCCTCCTTGCTATGCGATCGCCGTTCTTCAGCACGCCGACCAATTCATCATACTTTATCTTGAACACGACCTCACCGTCCCCTCCTTGGGTCTTTAGGCCCTTCCCGTTGGCTATCTGGAATAGCGTCGCCTGCTGGCTGCCATTCAGGATCATCTCGCCGCCATTCACACGGGCAAGATTCATGTCACCCGTCGGATTTCCTTGAACAATACCGCCACCGGCGAACTTCGGAATAGCAGCAAAAGCGGCGATGGCGGCGGCGATAGCCCCACCAATAGCCACTATATTTAATGGGAAAGGTAATTTTGCGGCGCTTTTTCCTGCCTCTGATGCCCCTGCCGCCGTGTTAGCGGCAACCTCCTCTACCGCCGTTGTCTTTTTAACTGTCGCAGCCGTAAGATCTGCCGCCGCCCCTGTAGCCGCATTAGCAACTTTAGTCGTTGTAACGGTGGTATCGATCACAGCTTCCTCCTGTTTTGCCTTACCCAGTTTTTTTGTGATCTCCGTAAGGCTATCGATCGTCTTGACTATGCTCATGAAAGCGTCCACGGAGTTCATCATGGCGTTCCATACCGCAAGAATACGTTCCCATACGGAAGCGTCCTCATCGCTGAACACCTCGTTCAAGTTAGAGAAGGCTGACACGAGCCGGTCGGCGCTGGAGGCTACCTCTTTCACGCCGGAATACATCCCCTCAGAAAGCTCCTTGGTCAAGTCCTTGACATCCTTCTTCACCTCGGCGATCTTCAAGGCCTCATCCAAGCTGGTGACATTGTTTAAAGCCTCATTCAAGGCATCGATGAAATCCTCGGCGTTCTTACCGTATTCGGCCTTGATAGCGTCGAGGTTTCCTTTCGCAGCCTTTATTCTATCCTCCAGCTCGTCCGTATCCCCACCGATCTTACCCTTAAGCCTATCCACGTAATCCCGTCTGGAATCACGATCCGCCCGTAGCTTCTCGATATCCGTTCTCTTGTAATCGAAGGTCTTGTCACGCTCTTTGTACACAGGGACCTTAAACACCTCCTTTCTTAACGAATCAGCGGACTCCGTTAGAGCCAAGGCGAACGCCTTGCCGGCCTCCCCGATATCCTCCATACCGGCGATCTCCCGCAAGGTCTTCTCCGTAAGCTCCAGTTTTGCCTTCGTATATTGCTTCTCAGTCAAGTAGTTCTCGGCGTATTGGCCGGAAAGCTTGTTCATCTCATCCCAGTAATCGGTCTCGGTCTCATAGATCTTGCTGGCAGGGACTCCCGCCTTGGCGGTCTGGAACGTCTTGTTCCCCTTCGCTTGTTCCGGGGTGAGAAGACCTGACAAAGTCTCATAGGTCGCCTTATTCAGTCTTTTCAACTCGCGGTCATATTCTGTCTCTGTAAGAACCCTATTCTCCAGCTTATTAGTTAACTCCGTGACAGATTTAGCGTATTCCTCCTCAGCTTTCTCAAGGTCAGTCTTCTTCTTTTTCTTCGTATCTGGTTCCTCCACGGGGATCGAGGCGCTTGCTAATATGTTTTTCTCGAATAGCTCAAGCTGTTTTCCCGTGTCATCGGCTATTCTTGCCAGTTGATTAAACCGTTTTAAATCATTAGGCACATCCCTAAAGCTATCATAGTTGTAACCTCCACCCCTAAGTGTCACGTTATTCCTTGAGGCCTTTAACGCATTCGCCAATCCCTCTCTAGTCCCGCCATATTTAGCCAATATATCCCTTTGGGAATCCTCGGTCTCCAGCTTTTTTCGTTGGTAGAACTCCACGGCGGCGGCATCCTTCAACAACTTTATCCGCTCCGCTACCTTGGTATTGATATCGCCATTGATCTTCAAGGAATCCTTGTTTATGTCATAGGATGTCCCAAGCAAGCCGTTGATCTCCCCCAAGGCATTCCTGCGAACGATCTCGGACTCCTTGATATCCGAGGCTATTTTATAGAGGCGTTGCAACTTGTCAGCATCCTCCGGGCGACCGATCGTCAATGTCTCCTTTTCATAATCAGAGAACATTGCCTTAATCTTTTTAGCCTCCTCCCTAGCGGATATGATCTTGGCGATCAGTATCGCAATGCCCGTGAACACGGCGGTTGGTAACATGGACATGAAAGCCACACGGATGGCCCTTATTGATCGGGAAAACGCAACACTCATAGTTGCCGCCCCACTTCGAGCTTTCCATGCGATCTCATCAAAAGCGGTCCCGGCAACTTTAGCGGTCTTCGACGCGGCAACCATAGCCGATCGTTGGGCGATCGCCAATTGGCTCACTAGCCATTTGAAGAAGCGTCCTAAAGTGACCCCAGTAAGTACCGCTACCAATTGAGCGACCAAAGCGTGGATATTCTTCGTGCCCAGCTGAACCGACTTAGTGATGGAATCAATCAATCTCTTATATGCGTCCTGTATACCCATATTCTGGGTAAACTCCTGAAAAGCGTTTTTCAAGCGATTAAGGGAGGTCTCGATATTGTCCGTATCGACATTCGGGAGCATCTCGTCGAGAGCGGCGGCTAACTTTGGCAAGACATCTGCGGAAAGTAATTTCCCCTCCCTCATGATCTTGTCAAGCCCCGCCACCGTCGTACCGGCGGCCTTCGCCATCGCCTGCATGGCGATAGGGAGACGCTCACCCAGCTGTCCCCTCAGCTCCTCGGCCTGTATCTTTCCCTTACCCATCATTTGCGTGACGGCGAGGAACACCCCGTTCGTCTCGTCAGCGGATAGCCCGAAAGCGCCCGAGGCGCGGGATAAGGACTCGAACAGCTTCCGTTGATCCTCCATCGGCATGTTGGCGTTGCTGGCCGCAGCCGTGAACTTGGCGAAATTCCCGGTCAAGTCATTGACGTAGACCCCATATTTCCTTGCCAGATCCGTCGTAAAACGAAGGTTGTCGGCGAACCCTGCCACACTCCCCGACACGTTCTTCAACGCCGTCGTGGCCTTGCTTGTCTCCCTCGCCACCTGTATCAACTGTGAGAAGAAGCTTGACAGGCTCACGCCAGCGAAACCCATGGCGGCAGCGAACGTGAGGATCTGCGCCTGCATGGAACGGAAAGCACTTTTCACGCTATTCGTACCTTTCTTGAAATTCTCCGTGAGGAGATTTATCGCGATGCTGAATGATAATTTTCCCGCCATATCAATTATCATTTAAGTAGTGATTGAACTCCCCGGACATGAACCGGTCAAACATTCCCTTGTTACGGTCCATCTCCTCCGCGGCTTTCCGCTCCCGCTCCTCGACCTCCCACGGGAAAACATAGAAGTCACGTACCGTACGGATCTTCCTCGTATCGATGTGCGGGGCCACGGCGAGAAACGTCCAAAGCCTCTGGCTCTCCATCCCCTCACGCTTACGCCTATCCAAGGCCCTCACGAGCGCAGGGATATCCGATATCTCCAACTCGTCCATGACATAATGCGGATCCAGCCCGCCAGATACGATAAGGTCTGAGGCCAAGTCGCGCATGCGGTATCCATCGCCTGATCCGCCAGCCTCTCCCTTATCCACCGTATCCGTGAACTGCACCAACAACACGTTCTCCAATTCCATCTCGCTCAACATGGCCGACAGCTGCTTCTCATTCCCCGCCACCTCAAGGAACGTCCCGTATGCCATCCTCTCCTTGTTATTCGCCAGCACGGAACAATACAGGAGCCTCGTCAACTCCTCGCGATCCGTATAATCGAAATCCGTGAACGGCTTGCCTAGCATCTGCTCCGCACGGATGATCGCCTTGATCGTTAACCTAATATTGTATCTCATATTCCCTCTAATAAAAAGAGGGCGACGTGAATCGCCTCCCTCCGTTAACACTCTTGTAATAAACCTACCTTATCCACCAGCCGAGACCGCCCCGTCCTCCAGAGGCCCCGTCCCTTGCAGGGTACAGGAACTGGTACAGATAGCCCCGTTCTGGGCCGTCATGTTCAAGGCTGTGATGATAGCCTTGCCCTTTACGACCTCCGCATCCTTGGCGAAGTCCCCGTTGGTCTCCTTCGCCTTCGCCATGATAAAGTCCACCGGGATCCGGCTAGCCATAAGGTCTTTCAGTTTCTTGAATGACAGATGTCCCTCCTTGAACGATATCATGGACTCGCTGGAGATCGTATAACCGAGCTGCCCGGTCAGGAACTCCTTCCAGTTGCCGGACATCTTGTTGGATGTGTCTACCGTGTCGGCAGACAGATCAATATTGCACGATGTCCCGAAAGCGATCGGTAACGTGCTCGAACCATCGGTGACGAAAAGCATCAGTTTGTCACCCATAAGGGTATCAATTGCAGAATCATAAGTTGTCGTCATATTTTTTATGAATTAGAAATTTCGAACAATAATACCTGGATAAACTTTTTATCCTCATAATCCTCGGTTGAGTCTTTCAACCTTATCCGAAGCCCGTTAGATTGATCGCCCTCCAATACGCCTAATATTAATTCGGCGATATCCTGGCTACGATCATAGTTATCACTTACAACATTTATAAAAACTCGGCACTGCTGACTAAAAAGTCCCATTGCGGTGTATTGTGTAGAATACTCATCACGCACATAAAGGATAAAATCACCCTCCGTACCCTTTGGTGCGTATAATGGGAAAATCTTTTCTCCGATTAGAGCAGATAAGTCACCATTCTTTAAAAGTATCTGCCGGATAACTGTCGTTACTTTCAATTTAGATTCACCCCGTTTTATCATCGCCTGTTATTAATTCGTTGAACCGCCCTTTCTACCCCAGAATACAAAAGCCCCATCGCTTTAGGTTCCTCGCTCACGAGCGCATCCGACCAAAAATTATTGGCGGGCATGATCCCTCGTCGCCACCCCTTTTTGGTATACCTCATTTTTGTTCCTTTATCGACAAGGTGCGCATGGCTACCGGCGGGTCGGGCGAATCCAGAAAGAGCCCCTAGCTTAGTACGTTTTACCTTATTTGTAAATGATTTCATCAGGTTGTCCGTAACACCGCCAGGGGTTTTCAGTCTTTGTCGTAAATTACGCTTACCCGCCGTTTTAAAAACACTTACTGCGGAGCGTAAACCTGCCTTTATTGCCCGATCCTTTTCAAAGTCCTCGAGCCCTTCAACGAGATTAACTACCGCCTCACGATCTATTAGTTTTACTGTAATCATCACGTATTCATTTTTGATAATGTAACCAGGTAAGTATTATCAGATCTTTGCCAGTCAAGCAAAGAAATAGAATAATAACGCCCTTGATATAGCACTCTTTGTTTTTCGTTTATGACCGGATGATAGCGCACTTGGAATATCAAGGTATTTCCTGTAAATTCTTCCCGCGCGTTCATGCCATCCGCATCTCGGATGAGAGACAGTTTTTTCTTATGCCCTTTGCAAGTATAGATTTTAACATACTCCTTGCTTACTGCCCCTGAGGGAGACGTAACAGCCTGAAGTTCTTCAAAAACTAATATTTCACGTAATAATCCGGCTCTCATTTTGAGTAATTTCGATATAATCCAATCAAATGTTTATATGTTGGAACCTCGCTTAGGGTAGACACAAAGGCCACTGTTTCACGACTGTTGTAATAATCACCGACTTGCAGTAGGATAGCGTATTTTAAGGGGGCCGGGATCTCTCCCGGCTTAACCTCTAAATCCTTTAGATCCTCACATACATCTTTAGCAACTGTTATCTCAGCGGCCTCAATCAGCATACGGATATAATCATCATCCACCGTATAGGTCTCATCAATGATAAGATGCTGTTTCGCCTGTTCTAAAGCTATGTATGCCATATCTGATAATTTTATTTCATGGAAGCGATAGTGAATGATTCTTTGCGGATAAAGCCCATGTTCCAATAGGAATTGGTAATCAATCTCACCGTACCCTTTAAGGCCTGCGTGTAAGGATCCACCAATAATTCGATCCCGCCCCACTGTCCCAAGAAATAATCAGACCAGTTACCGAAAACCGCACCAAACTCATCTGAGGTTTCACCTAACTCTTTCGGTAAGTTATTAGTACTTAACGCACGATAGCCATTTAGCTGCCCGTCCCCATTACCCGTAAAAATGAACCCGCCCGCCCCGGAAGCGTCTTTCACTTTAGTCTTGGCCTTGCCGACAAGAGCCGGGTGCAAAATGTAGGAAAGATTTCCAAACAATGCGTTCTGTACATCAGCGTTGGTTTCCATAGCGACGATCTGGGCCCACGTGATATCCCCTTTAATATTCTTGTCAAGAGTATGAAACATACCATCGGGAGTATTTTCCACACCCTTGGTCTTCGCAAATGCCGACTGCTCAATCTTCTGTGCGATAGCTACCGCAATGGCTTGACGAATATAGGCCTCCACAGAAGCGTTCTCCTGCACGAGTAGTTGCTTAGAAATATCCACATAGGCGGTCAATCGCAAAGGCTTAAATAAATTATCCTTGGAGAACGCACCCGCCCCATCCTTGGCCTCAGCATTTTCGCCCTCCCAGAATACGTTAGCCCCCGAGAATTTGGGCCAATAGATATTACCTTGCAATCCGGTCATAAATCGGGCACCCGCACGGGCTAACACCAACGCAGACTGCAAGGGCAGTAGCATCTCCTGTTGCTCCTCATCAACGATCACCCCCGTAACGGCTTCGGTTGTTGCCGTAAATGGGGCGCGTTTTTCTATATTTACAGGAACCACGATGCTGCGCTTTTCAGACATTTGCGCACCGGACGTATTGTGCAGAGTCGTGGTGGTCTCAATAACACGGGCCTCCACGTCACTCTGCGGAGTTCCATCCACTAAGTTAGCGATAGCCCGGCGCAAAGAGAATTTCCCCACTTGCGGTTGGTGCAGCTTACCTTTCCCCCGGTTTTCCTCCTCATGCATGGCAATTTCAGTATTGATATCCGCAAGACGACACTGGATTTCCCCTAACTCCTTTTGCTCTCCCTCATTCAGCATACGGGTCTCTCTGCGGGCCCCTGCCGTAATCTCTTTTGAACGGGTCGCAAGCTGGTTACGTTCGTCCCGTAATTCCGTAATACTTTTTTCTTTAGGCATAACTCAAATATTTAATGATTTATCGATATTGTCATAATACTCATCCAGCTTGCGCTGTCGCAGTTCCCGCTCGGCTTGCTCCTTTCCTCTCATATAGACCGAAGTTTTTGAATAAGCGCCATCATAGACCGGAGACACGTCAAAAAGTTCCCCGAGTTTTTCAATTGACCTCTTCCAAGTCCCGTCTGATTTTTTCTCCCACGTGTCTTTCTCAACGGTAAAGGCAAAAGAAGATTCACTAATCTCTCCCCTACGAATATTCTCAAGTAACTCATCCCCCAATGCTGTTCTAGGGGCCTCAAAACGATATTTCAACCCCTTTTGATCGATCTCAAGCCGTAAGCTACCCTCCCCATTTTTATATCGGGCTAAGATTCCTCTCCCCGGGTCATGATTCATCAAGGCGAACACATTGCTTTTTTCAAGCACCCCATCAAGAGCCCCTCGTTGAATGACCTCCTCAAAAGATAGCCCGTCCGATCTAACGTCAAATAGAAGGGCATACCCCTCGACCGTACGTTTTTCCTCATCCGAAACCACTTTACAGGCGGTATTTCTTATTTCTCTATTCTCGTTCATGACCATGTTTTATCTACTAACCACTATTTTGTCCGACAAAATCATTTTTGCTTTGTCGGCAAATCACTATTTTTAACGGGATCCGTTACGGCACGGTCCAAAGTCTGTACATTGACCTGCACGAAAGCGTTATCCCCGTTCCCCTTACGAGGTAAATTATTCTCACGGCGAATCTCATTCGGTGTAGCCGCCCCTACGTTGAATAAATCTTTCCAGTACGCCGCTTGCGCCGCTTTATCGGTGCGAAGGAAAGCGGAGGTATTAAATTCAGCCTTAACGGACCGACGCTCCGACGATAGAAATACTTTCCGATTAATCTCCAACTCTATTTTCGTGATAATCGCTGAGGCCGTATCGGTAAGATAGGCTAATTGTGTCGCCTCAACCGTTGAATAGCTGGATTTACTAAGATCAAAAGCCTTGACAGGGGAGACAGAAAAGAAACGGCATATGTCCACGACATTAAACTGCCGAGATTCTAATAATTGCGAGTCTTTCGGGCTGACCGTAATAGGCTGATATCTCATATTTCCCTCCAAGATGACGATACCGTTCGGCCGCCCGGTAACCGGGTTTGTCCGGTTTTCCCATTCTTGGTAATTCTGCTCCTTTTGCTTTTTATCCAGCCTTACCCCCTCGATTGTCAACACCCCGGCCGTATTCGCCCCACTCTTGAAAAAACCAGAAGCGTGGGCCTCGCTATCTGAAGAAATATTCAGCGATTGCCGGGCATGGGTGAGGGTAGAGACCCCTATAATCCCATCGTATGAAAAGTTGAGCACATGGATCATGTCACGGGGTTCCACGAGTTCCCGGAACCCGGTAACCCTGTACCTTTTCCGGTGAATGCCGGAGCTATCGGTTATCCACTCAATCGATACCTGAGGCGTTGGAATATAAATAATTTGCAAGGGATATATATTTTTATCTCTTTCAATATAGGCGTATCCATTTCCCGTTAATAAGACGGAGGTCATCAACGTTTTAAAGAAAGTAAAACGAGTCATATCCTCGCTAGGCTCTAAATTTAGCAACTCATAAGCTGGATGGTCTTGATAAGGGGTTTTAAAACCCTCCTTATCCACCCTGTACGTCTCCAAGGGGAGAACGGCCACGCTATCCGAGATCAAATCAACGCAACGATAAACAGTGGACAGCAACATCGGTTTATCCCGGCTCGCTAAAAAAGGGGTGATCCTGCCTGTCCAAGCACGAAAATTCGATATCTCCTGTTTGCTCGCTTTTCTTCTTATATCTATCTCTATATCCGTAAAAGGGACTCTCATCTTCAATCGGTGTTTTCATACTAACCATAATTTTGTCGGACAAACTAAATAGCAGCGCTATACCTCGGAGAGGCTAAGTACCCACCTAAAGCCATTAATTCAGATATCACCCCGTCTATTTTCTTCTCCTCGTATTGTTTCGTAGGTTTCATATTTCCATTATAATCCAATTTCATGACCACGTTACGATAACAATGCCGGTTGATCACATTATTGTCGAGTATAGCCTTTCCCGAGAGCAATAGCCTTTCCATTTCTTTTGTTGGACGGTTGAAATTACCCAACGACTGGGAGATCGGTATCATATTAAAGCCCTTCTCCGTCGCGTTTATCGTGAACTGGGTAGCGTTCCATTGGTCGTAACCGACCGACTGGATATAAACCTTATCCCGGAGTTTCACGAGATCGTTCAAGATATAGTCGTAATCGGCGACATTTCCGGGCGTGATCGTTATCTCCCCCTGCCGACGCCATTCGCCGTATAGCTCTTTGAAACGTTTTTCTTGCAAGGCAGCCTCCGGAAGATAGTACAACGTCTTAAAATACATTTTTCCGGCCTCCTCATCGGGGAATAAGGCCGACATGGACGTAAGGTCACTCGTGCTCGAAAGGTCTATACCCACGAAGCACTCCCTATCAATGAAATCATCTACATTAACAGTCCGAGAGGCGTCCAAGATATAGTGCTCCGGTATCCATACCGTACTTGAGTCGCACCACAGATTTATATTCTTTGTCTTAACCCCGACCTCCTCCGAAGGGGAGTTTATCGCTTTCCACACTTGTTCACGAACATAGGAGGGCTTTACGGTTATGCCCAAATTGGGATTACTCTTAACCCAACACGTTTCATCCTTCCAATCATCATCCGGATCTAACGAATAAATAGCGGCGAAAAGGGTATCGTCCCTCTTTAATCCTTTCAGAACCTCGGTACACATCGTACGAAATTGATAACATGGTCCCAACTTATCAAAACCTGCTGTCGTTATAATTATCGACATAGGGTTCTCACGCATACCTTGTGAGGACTGCAAGACATCCTTTAGCTTGCCATTCTTCGCCGCATGATACTCATCCAGAAGAAACATGGAGGCGTTAAAGCCGTCCAGTTTACTGTCATCAGCGGCCAATACCCGGAGAACACTCAGAGTTTTCTCGAAATTCACCCGATCCCGATACGGCTCAAGATACTTATGTCCCGGATCCAAGCCTTTCACGAAGTTCGAGCACATCCCGAAGCTTATCTTTGCCTGATCTTTACTATTAGCGGCCAGATATACCTCCGCGTTAGCCTCCCCGTCGTCAATTAAATGATATAGGCAAAGGGCTGCGGCCAAGGCAGACTTACCTTGTTTTCTTGCCATCTCAATATAGACGGACTTAACGAGCCTTGTCCCGTCAGTTTTTACATAAAACCCATAGATACACGCAACAATAAACATCTGCCACGGAGCTAAAATGAAAGGTTTACCTGCGTGCCTTCCAGTATAATGTCTCAAAATAGCGATAAACTCTATTACCTCATCCACTTTCTCTTCTCTAAACTCGTACCTATCGTCCTCTATCAAGGAAAAAAATCTTTCGGCGGCTAATTTTATATATTCACCGGCTACGATTTTCCCGGAAAGGACCTCCTGCGCATACTGGTAATACCCTTTCATCGCTTCTCTACCTTTTTCGCTTTTTTCTTAAAATACTCCTCCATCGGGCTACTGCCGGTTTTATCATCTTTCATTGCGCTAATATGGGAGCGGCTTTTAACCGTCAAGCCGTACTCTGTCATAATCTTCATAACCTGGGCATAGTTTTTAGTCGCAATATTCTGGGCGGGATTTGCGGCCATCTCATACTTTATCTGCACGATGGGACCTTCCTCCAGCATTATGTCCGTGGCCTGCAAATACATCTCATAAGAAGTCGCAAGCATACGGAGCGCTCCCAAATCAATATTCTGGATTGCCTTTCGTTTATTCAATTCCTTTACGACATCGGTCATGAACTTCTTTGTCTCATCGGATAATTTATCCGGCATATCAAATTTCACCGCCATACCACACAGTTTACCTATCAACCATAAAAATGTCCGACAGTGATACATGTTAAAATTTTAACGATTCCAAAAATCAAAATTTACCCGTGCGTGTAAAGCTGGGTTCGGTGAGGTTTCGAGGGGCGGAAGCGCTAAAAAATACCCCCATACCCCTCCCCCCTAACGTGGAACATCACTCGTGGAACGTTATCTTCGATTATGGACGGCCTGATGGTGTCTCTTACACAAGCTCATAAGGTTATTCAAGTCATAGGCTAATAAATATCTCTGTTCCGGATCGGTCACGTCCATAAAGCTAACTATATGGTGTATATCCTCAGCCGGTACAACCCTGCCATCTTTCTCGCACATCTCGCATAACGGCGATATGGCGAACTTCATGGCCCGAAGCCGACGCCAGCGCTCGGAATTATATATCTTACGACGCTCGGCATCATATTGGCTATCATTCTTCTGTTTCTGATGACCCGTTTTGGGCCTGTATATTGTCGGCATAATTTACCTCCTTTAGTTGCTGATTATCTTTCATTACTTGATATCGAATCATTTGAAAGCGATACTTGAAATGCCTTATTATCTCATCATCGGTCCTCAATGTTGAGGCCGCCGGATCCCGTATCACGAATAAAATCGTTTCCTGAAAAATATCCTCATTGCCGTAATACCCACAACCCGAGACCAGCCCCCTACAACAGACCTCGAACAGGTCTTTATACAACCGCCCCAACGCATTTGCGATAAATCCGTTCGTCTTATTCCTTCTTTGCCTTGTCCTCATCCAGCTTAAAGTTTCCCGCCTCATCAAGAAGCGCCTCGATACTACGTGTTACCATCCCCCTGATTATCACGGATACCTTGGAACCCGTCCTCTCCGATAGCTCTTTTAAAAGCATCCATGTTCTCTCATCAAACCTGATCGACCTCCTTGTCCTATCCATTTACGCTCCCTCCCTTGTATTTATTGATTCTAGCCTTAACCGCCTGCATCAAGGCCTCCTGCTTGTCGGCCTTTCCCGATATCGCTTTCATCACGTCCTCGTCCATCGTTCCCTTCGTGAGTAAATGGTAAATCTGTACCGGCCTCGATTGCCCCTGCCTGTGCAGCCTGGCGCAGGCTTGCTGGTACAATTCCAATGACCATGTCAAACCGTACCAAACGATGATATTTCCTCCCTTTTGCAAGTTCAACCCGTGCCCCGCCCCCGCCGGATGGGCCATCAAGACCCGTATCTTTCCGGCGTTCCAGTCATCTATATCCTTACCACCTACGAGCTCACGGGGCTTGTAGGCTCTCAATTTCCGTTTGATGCGGCCGATATCGTGCCGGAAAGAGTAGAAGATCAAGACAGGTTCTCCGTTGGCCGCCTCGACTATCTCCTCCAGCGCCTCAAGTTTATAGTCGTGTATCTCGTGTACGTTCCGATCGGCGTCGTATATCGCGCCGTTGCTGAATTGCAGCAATTTACTCGACAGCGCGGCGGCGTTCACGGCGGATATGGGGCTTTCCCCGTCTTGATCCAACAACCGCAAGACCTCCGTTTTCTCAAAATCCTCATATCGAGCCCGGATATCGTCCGGTAAAGAGATCTCTGCCGTATGATCCAAACGCGGCGGTAATTCCAGATAATCCTCGGCTTTCATCGACACGCAGATATCGGATATCTTTTGGTATATCGCTTTCTCCGACCCGTCAAGTATCTTGTAGTCGAATACGACTTGCCCATTGCTCCGGCCTGGACGAAAGTACTTTTCCCGGTATCTCGTGATTGTTTTCTCCAGCCTCTCCCCCTGATCCAGTAAGTAAATCTGACTCCAGATGTCACACAAGCCATTCGGGGCCGGCGTGCCGGTCAAACCGACTACGCGATCGATCTGCGGCCGCACAAGACGGAGGGCCTTGAAACGCTGCGCTTTCGGATTCTTAAAGCTGGACAGTTCATCTATCACCAACATGTCAAAAGGCAATGATCCTCGATATTGGGCCACCAACCAGCATACGTTCTCCCTATTGATCACGTAAATATCGGCCTCCTTACGTAATGCCTCCTTACGTTGGCGCTCAGTCCCCAGCACCTTGGAAACCCGAAGGTGTTTTAGATGGTCCCATTTCTCGACCTCCTTGGTCCAAGTATCCTCGGCGACCCTTTTGGGAGCTATTACCAAGACCTTACTAACTTCCAAGTCCTCATACATCAGCCGGTTTATGGCCGTCAATGTAGAAACCGTCTTGCCACATCCCATATCCAGAAAGCAACCCGAGGCGGGATGATTTAAAATGAAATCAACCGTATATCGTTGATAGTTATGTAAATTACTCTCGTTCATTTTCAAGTCTCATTAAAAAGTTGTTTAATGTCCCGATCGAATCGATCACCTCCGAGACGAACCCGAGGGATCTCAACTCAAGCTGTCTTAGTAGCTGCTTTTCGGTAGGCTTTTTCCCGGTCGTCTTCAGTTCCGCCCAGTATGTCCGCCCTCCGGGCATCAAGATTAACCTATCGGGATAACCCGTCTCATAAGGGGAAGAAAACTTCAGAGCCTTACCGCCCAGTTTCTTGATCGCCTCCCTTAATTTTCTCTCCAAGAGTTTCTCGTTCATCATAATATTTCTTGAACGCATCCGTAACAGATAAAATATACCTCCCTCCGCAGGATCCTATGCTTAACACAGGTACTATCTCCCCATCAATGACCGGATCGAATGTCAAAACGTCTGTTATGTACCACCCGGCATCGGTCAAACGTATATTTGCCGCTTTCGCCAATTCCCTACGGAATGAATTATACCCGATAGGAGATTGAAATTCTTCTATTATGCCGACCGCGATATCAATCAACCGCCAATCTAAAACCGTTAATTCCTCAACAACCCGATGGGGGCAACCCGTCATCGCTTTTCTAAAACCCATAAATTCTCTTTTCATACCACTAATTATTGTTTGAATAAACCAACCACTAAAAACCGTCACGCATGTGCGTAGCGTATTTTACTATTTTACCTATTTTACCTATATGTATTATAAGGTATATAGGGTATATAGGTATATTTTATTATTATATTATATTTATAGTAGTTTAGTAGTATTATATACCTAATCATATAATAATAACCATATTGAGCCATCTACCTAATTTCTACAAAGTCATTACCATCGCCATTGATGGTAGTTAGAATATGGTATCGCCATCGACATCACTACCGAGTGTGGGTAGTAATTCACCCGCCGTTCTTTTAAAGTATTTTTGATTTTTATAAGGATGTATAATTCTGGGCGTGGCAATATACTCCCATCCCTCAATACTTCTCATTATGTTCATGATCTCTCTTGAAGTGGATCGTGTAAGATCGCCCCGGCGACCACCAAGACACTCACACCATATTTCCGCCACGCATACAAACTTTCTTTGGGTTACTCCGATAGATTGTATTGGGTCGTTACCCACTAAATAATCCCTCCGTCTATCAATGGTCATACTCTTCCAGTCGACAGGCAATAGTGTATCCAGATAGTTTTGGATTATGCCTTTACGATCATCTTCCTCTGTGTATGTACCGCGGCGGATGTCCATCTCCTTTTCAAGCCTAGGAGAAAGACAGAGTTTCAGTCCGGGCTGATAAAGTTGTTTCGCTTCCGCCCATATCTGGTCTACAATGTCGGGGGTCAAGTCTGTCCACTGATCTTTTGTCTTTTTATCAATGTCAACTTCCATCGGCCAGAAACGCCGTGCGCCGGTAGGATCCCGTAGAAAACTTAAATCGTTCGTTGTTCCGAAGAATACGCATTGCCGGACCTGATCTTGCGGGTAACGGTCATATGAAGCCCGATAGAAATCGCTAGGTGCTGTAAGAAAACGTTTTATCGTTTCCGAATCTTGCTTTCTGAATCCAGCTAATTCGGCTATTTCTATGATCCATTTACCCCGTACGCCTTCATAAGCTTCTTTTCCTTTTATGTCCAGACTGTCGTTGAACCACCGTCGATTTCTAGCCAGCTTTGCCAATATCTTACTTTTTCCGGTCCCCTGCGCACCGACCAACACTATCGTATGGTCAAACTCTACGCCGGGATCCAGTGCACGGGCCACGCAAGCCGTTAATGCCTTTTTTGTACACACCCTAAATAGTTCACAATCTTCCACTCCCAAATAATCGATGAAAAACGTTTCGACCCGTTTCTCGCCATCCCATGTAAGACCTTCCAGATAATTCTTTACCGGATGAAATGCGTTTGCGCGAGCCACGCTATCCAAAGCGTCCGAGATCTTCCCTTTAGAGTCTAACCCGTATTTATACTCTATATACCTTCTCAAGTTGGATTCATCATCGTCCCGGAAAGCAAGGTCAACATCATCTTTTTTCCTCCAAGCGGGTAAAATATCATTGAATGCCCTACGGTTGGAAAATAAGTCAGCCGCAACTTTACCGACGACAGGATCATTTTCCAATATACGTACGATATTTTCCCTTAACGGCAATATATTCCCCTTCTTATCACAATTGAGAGAATCTTTCCATGTATCATCCCCAGTTTCAACACCTTCGAAGTCAGAAACTGCCCCTTTTTGGCGCTCTTCCATAAGCAGACGCTTTACCGATGTGTCATTGCATGCTAATTCCTCCATCGCAAGATATGACGGATATCGATCTATACGAGTCCCATTTTTCTTCACATTCTCGTCACGGTCACCGAACAGGTGTATCCGGACGAGATCGAAAGCGTTACACAGCGTCCCGCCCGTGGGATCCGTACCATGATGGGAAAAAGCGAATTTATCATCGTAAACGATCAGTCCAGCCGCCGTGCTCCCGTTCCTGTACGTATAGCGGTTATCCACGTCGCAAGCCTCGTAGACATCGGGAAGGAACGTCTCGATAGCCCTATGTATCCCGTATGTCCGGCAGAACACCCCGACAATGCCGGTTTTCTCCAGGGGATCCGCCTGTTTCCTTATATCTCTCCGGATCATATCGCCTTGCCGATCGGACACCGGCCACTCGGTAGCGTCCTTCCAGTTATGATAAGTAGCCAGTACCTCATCGGCGGACAGCCAAGGCCCGTCCTGACACTGGAAATAGTACTCGATATCTTTCGGGGTCGATGGCCAGTACATGAGCCGCTCGGGCTCATATGTCGTGTCATCAAATTGATCGATACCCAAATTCCCGGCGATCCGCCGGGCGATGGGAACATACTCATCGGGCGTGACCGGGCGATCCAAAGGGACCGCCAACCTCAAACGGGGTTTCTCCGGTGAATGCTTGTGGGTCGAGTATACCACCGCGGCGTTATCATAGTACATGACAAAGTCATCCCAGAAATCACGTGAGGCGTTATCGACATCAAGCGTGATCACGCTACGGCTTAATACGGAGTCCGCCCGGCGCCGGCCCTCGGACAAGGTCCCCCCTACGAAACCGCCGATATCCTTAATCTCGTCTTGGCGGCTCTTATCCGACTTTAGGTACTCGGCCAACGTCTCGTGTGTCTTATGCGTCTCGGATAACTTCTGGATAAACAAAGACCACATAATATCCCTGTTCTTCCACCGCATCTCCTTCCTGCTTTTACCTAGGGCGATCGCTATCTCATTGTCGTACTTTATTTGCATAGTAATTTTTTATCTCACAATCAATATTGCTATTTCCCTCCCCGCTATCGCCCTCCACACGCCCCGAGGTGTATAAAGGGCATTTCGCTTCATCCGGGCACCGGTGACCATGGCATCTTATTTTTCGTTCCATGGTTTAGTCATTCTTAGGTCTAGACTCAAACGAGCCATCTATGACGATGCTGGCTCTCGCATCAGTCACTTTCCCATAGTACATAGAATCTTTATAAGACCGGATGAATGCGAGCAACACCTCGTTCACCATGATCGTCCCTCTCGTGATCGGAGACAGGAGATGGATACCTCCCATGTCCCGGCAGCGGCTTAGGGCTACGTAAACCTGTCCGGACGTGAAAGCCCTGCCAGCGTCAATGACAGCGCCGTCAAATGTCAAGCCTTGGCTCTTGTGAATGGTGATCGCCCACGCCAACCGTAGCGGGAGCTGTACGCAACCACCCACCTCCTCGCCCCTCATCATACCTGAGTCCCGGTCATAACGATACTTGTTATTCATCCACTTGTGGCGGATGACCTCGATCTCGTTCCCGTCATCGGTCTTGACGACCACCTTGTCCGGATACAGCCTCAACACGTTCCCGAGAGTACCGTTACAATAAAGCCCCATCGTATCGTTAACGAGGAACATCACCCTCGCTCCGGGTTTCAACGACAACCTGTTATCGCAGGGAATGGAGCCTAGCGGGAACTCCCCGTCTATATCCGCACGGTAGATCCTCCCCTCGCCGTCCAGCTCGAAGAGCTTGTTCGCGTTGATGGCCTCAGCGTCCGCCTTATGCGTGCAAAGCGTGATTGCCTTGCCCTCCGGATCCTCGTAGTCCGGATCGTAAAGGGAGAACAGGCTATCCATGTCCTCGCCCGTAGTCTGGTACTCCCGGATACGGTTGAGCAATCCCATGAATACCGGATCCCTCTGCCGGAATACGGTGTCCAACTCCACCACGTGGAACCCTGTCAGGGAAAACGCCTTGGCATCGAAGAAATACGGCGAGTCATACACCTCACGCAGCACATCCCAATCCTCACCCTTAGTCACGGGCGGCAACTGGAACAAGTCCCCGAACATCACCACCTGCACGCCCCCGAACGGCTTGTTACGACCTCGGTAATGGCATAATACGTCGTTCACGGCATCGAGCGTATCGGCCCGCACCATGCTTACCTCGTCTATGATAAGGAGGTCCAGATGCCACAACACGGATATTTTCTCCGGGCTCAGCCTGTACCTGTCCATGTTGTCACGGGTCACGCCACCCTCTATCCTCGGCCTGTAAGGATGGAAAGGAAGGCAAAACATGCTGTGCATCGTCACTCCCCCGGCGTTTACCGCCGCGATCCCGGTAGGGGCCACGACGGCGCAACGCTTACCCGTGTGCTCGACCAGGTACTTCAGGAAAGTAGTCTTACCGGTTCCCGCCTTGCCCGTGATATACACGTTTTCTTTAGTTTCTTCTATAACCCGAAACGCCTCTCTCATTTCGGGGGTCAGATTTTCGTTTCTCATACTCTATCTATTAAAGATTTTACCAAAGAACCTCAAGACTTTTTGGTTACTGCCCTTCAGTTCCAGCAAGGACTCATTTTCAATCCGGATGCGTTCAAACTCCTTCATATTTGACTCCACCGCTTTATCGATCTCCACATTCAGCGCAATCAACTCATTACGTGACTGATTAAATACCGATAGAATACTGTCTCTTCTTTGTACAAATTCATGTGTTCCCATATTCTTAATCCTTTTTATAGTAGTTAGTTATATATCCATCACCTTTAAGGGGTAAACCCTCCGCCCAAGCAATCGGCTTTTTAAAGACCCCGCAGACCTCGGCCAGTGTTTTAGTCCCGTCATCCGGGACCTCAAGTATGACCTCGTCATGCACGTGGAAAACGATAGGATAACCCATCTTCTCCAATCGGGCCATTGTCACGGCCAAGCAATCCCGGGCGATACCTTGCACGATGTTCTCTACCAGTTTACCGCCATATGTCTCCTGCTCCTCCCATTTCCGGGTCGTTTGGTTCTGCCCCTCATATACGATCGTTTTTGATTTCCTGCCAAACTTATCCCTAATCTCCAACCGGGCACGGGGATAAAAGAGCTTTCGCCCTGAGGGTAGTTGTACAGTCATCGCACCCAGTTCCGAACGAAATCTTATTCCTTTTTTGATCACTGTTTCCCTATTGGATATAGACCCCATCGCCGCCGCCTGTACCTCGTCCCAAAGATTTACGATAGCGGGATTAGCGGTACGCCAATGGCTTACGATCTCTTTCATCTCTTCCTCGGATAGCCCCATTTTCTCACCGCCCATCGTCCTCATAGCGCCAACCCCACCTTGATAACCTAGAGCCAACTCAGCTATTTTGCCTTTTTGCCGACGTGGATCCGTCTTCGTGATCGATTCGACGGGAATACGGAACATCATACCGGCAGAGGCCTCATATATCTTACCGTGCGTCCGGAATACCTCCATACGCCAAGCCTCCCCTGCCAGCCAAGCGATAACACGGGCCTCGATAGCGGAAAAGTCGGCCACTATAAACGTATGCCCGGGTTTAGCGATGAAAGCGGTACGGATAAGTTGGGAGAGAGTATCCGGGACATTACCGTAACATATCTCAAGCATATCCAAATCTCCATCGAGGACCAGTGACCGGGCTAGGTCAAGATCCGGAATATGGTTCTGGGGCAGGTTTTGGACCTGCACCAACCTTCCCGCCCATCGCCCTGTGCGAGCTGCCCCATAAAACTGGGTTAATCCCCTGACCCGGTCATCCTCGCAAACGGTTTTATCCATCGCCTCATATTTCTTTACCGAGGTTTTACCGAGCTCCTGACGGATAGCCAAAAGGCGCTGGACATGTGAGGCGTCACACGATCCCATGATATCGGGCATATCCTTTTTATTAAGGGATTTTACCTCGTTCCCTGTTTCCTGTTCCAGCCATGTCTTTAATTGAGCTACGCTATTCGGGTTATCCAGCCCTGTCAACTCCGCGGCCTCGACCGAAAGACGCCCGTTGTAAACAAGGTTCATCCGGATCGCATTACGCACCATACGCATATCAAGCATCACGCCTCGATCATTGATCCGCTGATCTATATCGTAAAGTTCTTTTTCAAATGGGGGGATTTTAAACGCTGTCGTTTTCCGCCGGATGGCGTTCTCCACCTCCACGTCACGCTTGCAATATTTCTTGAAGAGATCCCATTTCTCCGGGGCATGTTCCGGTAAATTACGGGTCCGCATCCCGTTCGTTGTTGTCGGCTTGCAAGGCAAAGAGAAATAGCGGATCAGCGCCTTCCCCTCATTCATCTTTTGATCTTCCAACCGGAGCACCTCACCGACGGCGGCGAGGGATAAGGGGAGCCCCAGCATCGCGCTACGAACCATCGTGCACTCCCACTGGTCAGAGCTTAGATACAGGCCGAGATACCGAGATAGACATATCCGCTCAAACGTTGCATTAAATGCGGTTTTCAATACTTTTGGGTCGGACAAGGCCCTATATATGTGTTCCGGTAATTTTTCCCCTGAGACCAAGTCTACGATCTCTACCGGCCCGTAGTCACAGGAATAAGCGAAAAGCAAGATAGTAAAGTCTTTCGCCTCCGCATATTTATATACCCCGCAACTCGATATATCATTGCTACCGTATGTTTCTATATCGATCGATAAGACTTTAAACGAGGCAGGGGTCTCCCTTCGTTCCTTGGCCGCTTCTTTTATCATGTCATTCCACATACGTGCGAAATTTCTGTGAAAAGATATCCCATACTCGGTGTACGGGATCCATCCCCCCCCGCCCGGCCTGAATTCGGATTTCCGGATCCCGGATACATCAAAGCAATACGAGCTTAGAGAGACCTGGCGGATCTCCTCGTATAGCTCCTCAGATATATCCTTTAATACGGTCCGGCTCTCTTCCTCTACCGTGTCTCGAATAAACCGAGATAGAATATCTACCGTTCTTATGTAACCGGCTTTTATCCCGTCCCCTAAAGGTGGGAAATATAGGTCAACGATCTCGGAGGTTATACTTTTAATATGTCTCATGATACTTATTTTAATTAGTGCCCGCCCGGGGAATCAAACCCCGGGACGCCTTCAAGTCATTGGCTCGGGTCCCTTGTTAATCGGGTAAACAGGAAAAGATGTCAGTCCCCGAAAATGTCCGTTGGCTCAGAGTCATCCCCCATCGGGAACGGGGCATCGGCCATATCGACTTCGGCAAAATCGGCATCGGCTGAGACCCGGCCTCCTAAAGACTCGCCATCCTTTACTTTCATGACATTGTTAAGTCCCGCCGCAACCCCGACATTACCCTTCGCATTGAACGGATAAAAATTGATAGAGACGTACCCGTAACAACCGGAATAAAATTCCTCTTGGTCGGTTATCGGTTGCCTCGCCTTATCCACCACCCCGGGACGGGTTTTAGCGGAGGCATTTATGAAAAAGGAATTTTGATAGGCGTCATCCTCCGTGCGATCGGTATCGCCGTCACGAAGTGGATTCTTCCAACTCGCGGGCTTCTTGCCATTGAACTTGGATGTGATCCCGGAGGTGTAGGCCGCCTTAATAGCCTCTTTCACCTTATCGGTTGTAGTTTTATCCGATTTCGGGATAATGCACGATACGCTGAATTTCTTATCTCCGTCATCCCCGATGGAAGCGGCCTCCCACACATGTACGTAAGAAAAACGACAAGGGATCACTACTTTTGTTGTCACATTCTCATTTGCCATAATTGTAAACTTTTTTAATCGTTAATATTGATGTTTGCGAAATCATTCCCAGCGGAATTATATACCGGCCGAGGGTCTATGTTCTGTACAAGGGTCGGCTTGCCCTCCGGTTTTACAAGCAGATCTCCGCAAAGGGCGTTGAACGTTTTTTTCGTCACCAGTTTTTCCATCGCCGTGATAGTCTTCAGTTTCTTATCATAGATCAGATCCTCCCCAAAGCCATTGCTCGTAAGCACCTCGGCGATCTTCCCCTCATCCGAATACCGGCGTACGCTTCGTCCCTCCACCAGTTTGAAGCCGGGGAAATTCTCTCCATCGAGGGCGGCCCTCAAGGCGTATTCCTCAACCGAGGCGATCCAAGACTTAAATTGATCCGCTTGTGATAAGATATCGGCGATATCAGAAGATGCCAGCAAAGCGGCATCCTGAAAGTCGTATTTAGCCAGACCCATATGATAAGCGGAGAGGGCCTTACATTGCGCCTTCGCCTTACAGAACTTACAATGCGTGCCGGCTATATACTCCCCTTCCCCGGCAAAGGCTTTCTTTGCCAACGGTCTCAACTCGTTTGCGCCCCATAGTTCCAGATCCTCGGTCGATATCTCCCACTCTGAGACGTTATCTAACCTAGGTTGGTAGATCGTCATACGGACGGTGTGGATGTCGTAGATAAAATTGAACATATCCAAGGCCCCCAAGGCGTACAGCATCATCTGCTTGTTGTGATCAGCGGAGACACGGACCCCTTTGCCGAATTTTAAGTCCACGATCTCCAGCACCCCCTCCGCTATGACGATAGCGTCGCCGGTGCCGAAACCCTCCGGGACATAGGCCGTAATGTCGATCTTTTCCTCGATACGCAATACGGCCTGTTTGTCCCGTTTCCGAGCGGCCTGATACTTCTCCCACACAAAAGTGGCGTAGCTCTCGGCATGGACCCGCAGGTCGGCCGTGTAATGCTCGCTTTTCTCCAAGGCACCCATTCTCTTTGAATAGGCCGGCGTCCTCAGCCCCTTGCTAAGATGGAGCAGGATCGTTTCCCCGAACTCATGGGCCAAAGAGCCCTCCTTCGCGAAATCGCTGGTACTATCGGGGAATCGCTCCTCCAGACGGGCCGACGGCGTACAGGCCAACCAACGGCTGGCGCTTGAGGGGGATAAAATGGCATGGCTCATAATACGGATATTTTTCGCATGAATTCCTCGTACTGGTCCTCGGATAGGGCTGGAATACTTTTAGCCCCCATCTCATCCAAGATCTTTTTCATGTCGTCGCGCTTCTCCCTCTTCGCGGCGGCGGCGGCTTTCACTTGCTCCTTGGTATACTTTACTACCGGAGCCTCCTCCGCCATTCCGGTTCGCGGGGCTGGCCCGGTCTGTGTTACCACGCCGGGTACAGAAGCCTCCTCTTGCCTAGCATCCTCAGCGACCGCCAGGGTACCGGCTTGGTCAAGCGTGACTCTTGGACTTTGGGGTATCGTTACTTTATCTACGGAGAATATATCCGCAATCCGGTTAATAGCGTCCAATAACGCCGGGCTGGCGTCAAGAATAATCGTTCCTTTAAATTCCATAATACCGATTTTATAGTAATACATTCTGTTCCGTTAATTTCATGTCATGTCTCAGATTCCTCAATCGGGAATTTTTCAAATAGAGGGACAACATCGTTTTTGCCAATTCTCCCCGGCAATAGATCCCGTTCTCAAGATTTCTCAATCCCTCCCATGTGAGATCACAATTCTCGCTCAAATCCGAGATATTATCGCCTATCCCCAGATGCCTTGCCGTAAAATCGTATATCGAGTCAATCGCTATACTCACGGCCTCATCCCCCATATCATCGAATAGACCCTTTATCAATCCCGTAATTTCTCCCCTCACTTTTTCCATGTCACGTTCTATATACATGGCTTGGGAGTATAAATCGGGATATGTTTCTCCTATGACACACCTTGGCGCCCCCCCCCTTTAAAATTTGGGAGTCACCACTTCCGGCTTTCGCCTCAATTTTCTTCTGATACTCCGAAAAGGGTATCAACATCGTCATTCTTGAAAAATTTTCCATATCTTTGTCCTTTCTTCTTATGGAGACGTACATGCCGGTCCGGTCGCCAAACTTTACCCGGCGTGCCCGCCTCCGTCATTCTTAATCCATCATTACAAACTTTACAGGTTCCTTGTCAGGTCTTAGGTGGGCCATGCACGATACGCTACGCGGGCAGGACCTCGCCCCTTCCCCGTTATCGAAAGCGCATCCCTTGCACCCGTTAGAGGCCCTCATTACCCTCAATGTCATATCTTGGCATGACAGGGTCTTCCCCAATGGCGTGATCGCCAACCTCGTCGTTATCTCCATACGTACAGGCTGTCATAATGTTCCTTGTTCCCCATATACTCATCGACGATATCGCCGTCGCTATATCCCTCACCGAGGTTCGAGACGATCTCCTCATAAACCTCGTCGGGGATCGTGTCCAATACATCCATGTTGTAATCCTCCCTCGCCGCCATACAGAAGGCCACGACGGTACCCGCCAACAGCAGGCCGAGGATCGTGTTTTGACTGATAGTGTTCATGTCCATATCAAATTGACTTATGTTGTTACCTTATACCTATCCTCCGGATTCCCTTGAGGACGTTCGCCTCCTCGATGGCGTTGTCTATCTCTGCCACCCGGTAATAAACCACCCCCTTGGCCCTTTTCACGAGATCGCCGCTCTTGTCGTATGCCTCCGTCATGTCAAACTTGTAAGGCTGGAGCTTGCCACGCCTCAACAAAGCCGTGATCACCGACTTGCCATAGATGTTATGCGCCTCGTTCTGCGTGACAAGCACCTTTGGATCCGAGAATATCCTGTCCCGCTCCTCCCGCGCGGCCTTGATCGCCGCCCTCGAGATCGCCTCGTAATCGATATCCACCGGGATACCCGTGGTGTTCTCCGTGAGATCCAAGGCTTGTCGGAGAAGTGACGCCAAGGGATTGTCGCTCTTTATCATGGTATCCATAGGTCAGCCCTTTCTCTTATTCTCGTTTGCGAAAACCTCATCCAGTATCTCGTCTGGATACACCTTGACGGATCCCCAGCGGAGAACCAGTTTTGCGCGAGACTTGTCGTTAAACTTTGTAGCGACATATAGGTATTCTGGTCTTGTTAGTTGATACATTGGACCCATTTCGCCTTTTGCGTCCCTGTATTCAACGAGCCGAAATTTCGACCCGTTAATTTTCATCCACGCTGGTTCCATGATCCTGATTGACTCCATTACATGTTTATGCTGTTTGCCTGTGAGTTCGGCTATTTCCAGAGAACTCATCATCCCATTCTTTAATACTAGTGCATCCATAACCTCAATTATTTTCGGTGTTAATACCTAACCGTCTCAACAACTCATCAAATTTATCGTCATAATAAGAAGGTTGAGTTTGTCGTGGGTTATCAGGATGCGCACCATTCTCCCCATAATTTAAGCCTTCTCCTACCAGTACCGGCCACGTAACAACCTTACCTTTACTTCGAGAGTAGCGGGATTCCCGTTTTAGCATACCGGCGCCAACCATCATTTGATTGAACTTCATAGCGGACAGCGGTATATTCCTTTCTGATAGTCTATCTGTCGCCGAATGAATAACTCCTTTCGATTTCGCATAAATAGGAATGGGGAGTTCCAAGGGCTCGGCTATAGCTTTAGCCAACGCCAATTTAGCGGTATCGCTATAATTCAGATTTTTCATTAACCAATTGGCCGTATCTAACTTCATGAGTTGGATCGTACGCGGAGAGACCGATTTCGGCTTTTTTGGCTCAGATAACGCCTTACCCTCTTTCAAGGCTTTTTCCATTTGGTTGAATGCTGCGATATAATCCAATTTGAACTTTAGTGCCTTGTCTCCGGCGAAACCCATTGCTAAGAGAGTAAAACCGTCACGGTTCATTACAAACATCGGATATCGCTGTCCGTTCTGTTCATTGGTAAATGTTGTTTCGACGAACATGGGGTCAGCTGAATTTTCAGCACACCCCTTAATTAACTCTCGAATAGAGGATAACACATTCTTGTGCTCTTTACCGAACTTTTCAGCTACTAACAGGCTACTTGTTAAAGCCTGTCCTTCATTTCCTTTAAAAACTAATGTTTTCATATCCTTAAAAAGTTAAAGCCCCATCCTTTCGCCGATGCCTAAAGTGGAAGTTAGTACCGGTTACTCGAATAGAGCTTTTAAAATTTCTTACCACGGTAACTTCCACGAAACCGTATGATGATTTCCTAAAGATTTTTTAGGATTCCCTTGGGTAGGTCGATGACTGTCACTATATTTGCCAATGAAGGTGTATGAATTACGGCTCTTAGTCGTGACAGCCATTTTTATACCCGTTTGTGTTGTATCACGATGCAAAGATTGGAGAATTTCTCTAATAAAACAACATCAATAGAGTAATTCTCCGTTAAATAACGTTAAATATCTAGCTATGAGTAATATAAAAGAGAGACTTTTAGAATTCATAAAACGTAAAAATCTCACAACAGCTGAATTTGAGAGACAAATAGGTGTGAGTAATGGGTACGTGAAAAATATATCTAAATCTATACCGCCATCTAAAATAGAGAAAATCGCCTCTATATTTCCAGATTTAGATACGCAATGGCTTTTATTCGGCAGTAATTTATACTTTGACGTAAATAAAACGGATTTAACGAAACAGCTTAAAAATTTTGAACAACTCATAAAAGAAGATCCTATTAACATACCAGATGAAGCACGAAAATTAGCGCAGACCATACTTGAAGTTGAATCCAAAGATACTCGTCCACGCATCCCTTACGCAGCCGCCGCAGGCGCTCTTACCAGCGCCGTTGAAGGGATAATGGCCGAGCAATGCGAGCAAATACCCCGTATCACGGCTTTCCCGGATTACGATTTCACCATCATCATAAAAGGCAACAGCATGGAGCCTAAATACGAGGGTGGCGATGAGGTAGCATGCAAGCGGGTGGACAGCACGAGCTTCATCCAGTGGGGAAAGGTACACGTGATGGACACGGCGCAAGGTATCGTCATAAAAAGGGTATATGAGGACGGGGATAAGATCCGGTGCGTATCGTACAACCCCGAGTACCCCGATTTCTCCATGGAAAAAGATGAGATCTACTCCATGAGCCTTGTGGTTGGGCTATTGAGAATGTAGACACATAAAATTATCAATTAAGTAATTTTAGATATGATCGAAATGTGATTATCCAAAGGAGGATAACCCTAACTAAGATTATAACGATCATTTTCACCAAAGATTTCATAAGATTAGAATATTTACAACAAACGTTTATGGAAAACTCAACAAAGCAACCAGCCAATAGCATCTTAATTATTATTGGTAATGGATTTGATCTAGATATGGGATTAAAAACTAGCTACTCAGACTTTATAAAAAGCCCTTATTTTTCCCAAAATACCGAACTACATAAATATTTAAAACACAGATTAGAAATAAACAACTGGATTGATCTAGAAAATGAGCTTAAAAATTACCTAAAATGTATTAACGCTGACATTAATAAAGAAAATCACAGCATGTTAAAAGCAAGAAAGGGTTTGATTGCTAATCAATTCGAGTGTTTACGCAATGATCTCACCTCATATTTAGAGCATCTACCCACAGACAGTATAAAAATTCAATGCTATGCCTATCAATTGATGTGTATTATCTCCAAGATAAAACGATTTTCCACTTCCGACATAATTGAAATCATCAATTTTAATTATACGGACATATCACCATTGAGTTATAGATTTATTAATATGCTCCATGTTCACGGCTCTTTAAAGAATAACAACATTATTCTCGGATTCGAGGACGATGTCGAAATAGATGATTCTTTCTGTTTCATGATTAAATCTCATAGTCCTCATTTTCGGTCGTTCAACATTCGTGAAAAACTAGAGAAAGCAAATGAGATCATATTTTTTGGCCACTCATTGGGAATGACAGATTATCATTACTTTTCCAATTTTTTCAAGACCCAGTCCGGATTAGACGATAAAGGAATATCTTATAGAAAAAAGAAAATACGTATTTTCACCTACGATGAAGATGCTAGACAAAATATATTGATTCAACTTCGAAACATGAACGAAAAGCGAGTAAATGAATTATATGATTTAAATGACTTAGAGATCTATCGGACAAAAGATTGTATTGATGATATTAAAATACAATCGTATTTTAATCATCTAAAAAAGATAGCTACAGATGCGGAAGAAAATCAAAATATATTCATTAACAATACAGAGATAGAATGATCCCCCTGTATTGTTCGCATAGTTTTCAAGCCACTCCCTTATCCTTACCGACTTCTACCTTACACGACCTTGAAAACTGGATGGCCTCCAGAACCTCTCACCTTGCAATCGTCATGGATGATAGTGGCAAATGCACCAAATGGTGTAAAAGGTCATATTTGATGAGACAGATCAGATCTTTTTGGAAAAGATTGTGGAGTTGCTTCCTCATCAGTAAGCCTCGCCTCAGTACCCTGCAAGAAGTACGGTAATCTTCAAAGAACAACAATCCAGTTCAATCCCCTGTGTATGGAAAGTGTCAAGGAATCGGCCATCATATAGTACTAATAGAATTTAAAGCTCCATATCCCTATACGATCCCTATACTTATCGAATATCTCGCAAAGATATATTGCAGAAAACATCTAAATCAATTGCTTTATTGATATAATATGATTTAATTTGCAAAGTGACTTTGATAACAAACTTTCAATAATAAAAAAAATACGGTTATGCCACTAGATCCAGTTCTTGATATATACAACATACGTATCTCCAGAAGAAAAAACAAAAAAGAATCTTGTTTTAGGGAGTTACTACAGCTAAAATTCAACCGAGAAGAGAGTGTTAGAGACGAAGAACTATTTACTTTATTCACAAACAAATTCATTTATAATCTTGATACCGAAGATTGTTATCAGATAGAAGGTTCTAAAAAAGTCCTTACGATTAAACCTTGTGATACAGAAGGGAACATAAAGAAATTCGATCCCCGGTTTAAGCCAGAAGTGGGACAATTCACCTTTTCTGGTATATTACATGCCGGAAAGTATGGAGAATCAACTTATGCTACTCCAGTTAAAAACAAAAATAAACAACAAATAGTACCAAAAGATGTAGCTCTCACAAAAGAGTTCTTTTTTTTCATCACCATACCAATGAACTCACATAAAGGCATATTGATGATACAATCATATTCTGGCATTTCATACCAAGAACACTTAACAAACTATTTAAATAAATTCTTTTTCTCTGATTCGACTTATTGTATCACAAGATATATTCCCATTCACTTGGATAGTTTACGCGATAAAATAAAAAATAAGATATCGACAAAATCAATAACATATTTATCTAAAACCGAAAAATCAAGCTCTATTGGAGATAATGGGGAAAAGATTATATTAGGTGAATATGAAATTTCAATAAACATCCGACCGATTAGAGAAACGGCCAATAGTATTGAGAGTATAGATGAACAATTTGAAACAATAGTCCAAGACAAAGGTAATAGACCTTGGTATAAAAAGATTTGGGCAAAAAATAATGAAACAGGACAGCATTGTTCCTATTTTCTTGACAACGCAGATTCCCTAAAACCGAGAATTTCGTTAAGCAGCGAAATTAAAGTTAATGATGATGGGACATTTGAATCAAATGACTTATATTTGTATTGTAAAAAAATATTACCGGAGATAAGAAATATAATTGAAAGAGCGCAATGATCTCTATTCCTATAAAAGAGTATATCCATAATCTAATAAAGGAATCCCATAGATATCAATACACTAATATATCTACGGGACGGATATCTTTGCCAAAATATTGGTTTGGTTTATTAAAATGGATCTTCATAGGGATAAGCGTATATTTTCTACTCTATACATCCAGTTTCAAATCCGATATTCTAAATTCCTTAATAACAGCTTTCTCTATTTTAGTTGGGTTACTGGCCAATTTATTGATGACAGTGTACACTATGACCCAAAAATTAAAAGAGGAACCTCAAAAAACTGTCATGCAGAAGGATATTTTTAAGAAAAAAGCAAATTTCTTCAAACAGTTTGGATATTTAACTACATACGCAATATTATTAAGTATTGTTTGTATAATATTATCTATACTAAATCAATGCTCAACTACTGAAATGCTCCCTATAGTCGAACTAGTTAAATGTGAGTGGTCATTTACTCCTCAAGATATATTAGCAACATCTCGCATTATATTCTATGGATTGATAAAAGCCTCTCTTGTATATTTTGTATTAGATTTATTATATATCGTCCTATTTACCGTATGTTCCTTTATTGACTATCTCAATGGAGAGATAAAAGATATTGAGGAATCATCTGAACAGTAAATCACCGCCCGATCTCTTTCTCATGGAATACATAGTCCACGACCTTCTCTATAACCCTGTCCACCCTACTAAAGTCCGGCTTAACATACGTGTCCGTCACCCTGTAAAAAGAAGCGTGGGTCAAGCACAAGGCTATATCGTCCATTCCTACGCCGCAGTCGTTCCGGGCGATCGTGGCGAAGCTATGCCTAGCGCAATAAAATTGCAGGTTCCCTATTCCAGTGTCCTCCCCTATCACTTTCAGCCCCCTACATAAGGCCACGTTCAACCGATAATGGTTCACGTACTTGTCCGCGAAACGAAACAAACGTTTCCCTGTCAAGTCACCATACTTATCGATCACAGACCGCAAATAACCGGTTATGGATATCGACATGAAAGCGTCACCCGTAGTCTTCCGGTCTGCGGTCTTGGATCGGTAATACTCGATTCTCCCGAAACTCGGGGCCGGGCAATTATACATGTCAACGGCGTTCATCCCCGCCGCCATGAAAGAGAAGATGAACAAGTCACGAGCCAGCGCCACGACGGTATTGGATTTCTTTGGGACATAATTATAGATCCTCAGAATCTCCTCCCTCGATATCGCCCTTTTCTTCGTGGGTCTCAGCTTAGGGGCCGAATACACCTTGAAAGGTTCCGCCTTTATCAGGATGTCTCCTAGCTCATAGTCATTATAAGCGGCCTTCAAACGATTGAACACGTGTTTCAGGTGATCCATGTAGTGCGAGATCCCGTTATCGCTCATGGGGGGGAGCGTACGCTTCTTCCCTCTTATCGCGACAATCCTCTCAGTCCTAAGCCATGACTCGAACCTCATCAAGAATTTCGCCGTGAAAGACTTTATCGGCAATTTCTCTTCGCCGCTTATCTCCCTCATATAATACCGAAGCACGTTAATCGCCGTTTTGTAGGAACTCTCCGTTCCTCTCTTTGGTAAGGTTTCCAAAAAGGAGGTGGCGAAAACGATGTAATCGATATCTAGATTCTGCCGTTTTTTATAACGCTCGATGAATCCGGCCAAATCCTTGGCCGTTTCCATTTGCTCCACGGCCACGGGATTGGTGTTCACGATCTGCCGGATTGAGCGGACAATGTCATTCAAGCAATCCATAATATCGCCATCCGTTATCACCCCCATGGAGGATCCCCTCTTAAATTTCACGAATTGAGTGTATATATCCGTCGACATATACGAGACGCTCCGATTATGCGTGACTCTCACTTTAGGGTTGTAAGTCCCATCCGCTTTCTTGTGATGCTTCAGCACCGCCCATGTTATTGTCGCCATTTTTGTAAAACATTTGTAAAACACAAAGTAAAATACTAGAAAATTGAACGTATTCTACGATTAAGCTTAATTTTCGCCCTTAATAGTAATTAACTACATTACAACTGTTTAAGAAAACTGTCTTTGATAATATGAGCAATCTTAACAGCAATGTAACATATATTTCATTTCTCCGAAATAAGAATATCCGTTCTTTGCCAAAAATAATTATATTTGTATATGGAGAGCCGTAAGGCACTCTTTTAAAAACAGAACAGCTTATGGCAACAACTCGTATTCTTGTAGTGGATGATGAAGAGGATTTGTGTGAGATCCTTAAATTCAACTTAGAAATAGAAGGTTATGAAGTAGATACCGCCTATAGTGCGGAAGAGGCATTAAAAAAGGATCTGACCGTTTACAATTTATTATTGTTGGATGTCATGATGGGAGAAATCTCCGGTTTCAAGATGGCACGTATCCTGCGACAAGATGAGAAGACGGCCAATACCCCTATCATCTTCCTCACGGCCAAAGATACGGAGAACGATATGCTCACAGGGTTCAATCTCGGGGCGGACGACTATATCTCCAAGCCTTTCTCCATCCGCCAAGTGATAGCGCGTGTTAAGGCCGTACTAAGAAGAACTTCCGAGAAATCAAAAGAAAAAGAGATTGAGAAACTTGAGTATGAGACATTAGCTCTTGATACGAAACGCATCAAGGCTACGGTAGACGGGGTGGAAGTTCCATTGACCAAAAAAGAGTTTGAGATACTAAAACTTCTATTGGAAAATAAAGGGAACGTCTTCTCCAGAGAGGAAATACTGTCTCGCATCTGGAAAGACGAGGTATATGTTCTAGACCGTACCATCGATGTCAACATCACCCGGTTACGTAAGAAAATAGGTCCTTATGGAAAGAACATCGTAACTCGCTTAGGTTTCGGTTATTGTTTTGAATGCTAATATTGTCGCTGAATCATGGTAAAGATAGATGGTGAGAAAAGACACCGGATACCGTTTAGCCAACGGCTTTTCTGGTCGGTCTTTTTTATGTTCTTGGGCTTTACGGTCTGTTTCCTGCTATTCCAATATCAGCGGGAAAGGGAGTTCGCGCAAGAAAAGTTGAACAATGTGTTGAGTAACTATAATTACCAATTATTCCGCAAATGCCAACAAAGTACGGACATCAACCAGACCGTAATAAGTTTCATGGACGACATCCCTCAAAAGGATTTGCGGGTAACCATTATAGATCCGTCCGGCGACGTATTGTTTGATAATAGCGGGACGGATGAGTTCAATAATCATAACGATCGAAGCGAGGTACGCAAAGCCCGATTATATAATGAAGGGTTCGCTATCCGTTCCTCAGAATCTACGGGAAAAAGGTATTTCTATTCGGCATCGAATATAGGAGGTTATATTTACCGCTCAGCCCTGCCCTATGATCCATATGTAAGAGGGATATTGACGGTAAACAAGGACTTCATTTATTTCATGGCATTGATGACCTTGATTTTCTTCTTTGTCCTTTCCCGTTTTACTTTCAGCATAGGTAAAACGATATCCAAACTAAGGGATTTCGCCTTAAACGTAGAGAAAGATCGAATGCCTGCGGTCGATTATGTTTTCCCGAATGATGAGCTAGGTGACATCTCACAGAATATCGTAACCTTATACCATCGGCAGCAGAAAGCGAAAAACGAGTTATCCATGGAGCGGGAAAAGCTTATCAAACATTTCCAATATTCCAAGGAAGGCTTCGCCATGTTTACAAGTGAAGGGCGGGAGATTCTTTCTAACATCCTATTCATTCAATTCATAAATGTCATATCCGACACCCAGATCCACCAAGTGGAAGACGTTACTGATATAGCCGAATTAGAACCAATCCGTACCTTCTTGAATAAGAATATCCGGAATCTGAATCGGAAAAAGAAAGTATTAAGAGAGTCCGTGACTATTGACAAGAACGGTAAAATATTCTTGATCGAATGTATTTTATTCCTCGATAATAGTTATGAGATCTCTATTAATGATATATCCCGTCAAGAAGAAGAAAGCCGGATGAAACGACAGCTTACGCAGAACGTCTCTCACGAGCTGAAAACACCGGTCAGCAGCATTCAAGGGTATTTGGAAACAATCCTATCCAACCCAGATTTGAGTCCGGACAAACGTCAATTTTTCTTGGAACGTTGTTATTCCCAAAGTACCCGCCTTACAGGATTATTACGAGATATTTCCGTATTAAACAGACTTGACGAGGCATCCGAGATGTTCGACCTCACGGAAGTAAATATCACGAAGCTTATCGCCGAGATACAAAAAGAATGCTCCCAAGATATGGAAGAAAAACACATCACGTCGGAAATTATCCTCCCGGGAGATCCGACCGTGTTCGGGAATAACTCCCTACTCTATTCCATATTCCGGAATCTATATGACAACGCGATCGCTTATGCGGGAGAAAACATAAAGATTACCGTCAACTGCTATAAAGAAGATCCTAAATATTATTACTTTAGCTTCTCCGATAATGGAGTGGGTATCCCGGAAGAACATATCAATCGCATATTCGAGCGCTTCTACCGGGTAGACAAGGGACGCAGTCGTAAGATCGGAGGAACCGGATTAGGATTATCTATCGTTAAAAACGGGGTTAATTTTCATAAAGGACAAATATCGGCGAAGAGCAGTCCGGGAAAAGGGGTTACTTTTTTCTTCACTTTGAAAAAGAAACTATAAGGCAGACCTCGAAAATTCCATAACATACGCTTGATATTTAATATTAAAATGTATTTTTGTATTGAACATCATACAATATCATGAGAAATACCTATTTAGTATTATTTATCTATTTAATGATCCCAATGTTTTCTTTAGCGGAAAACACCTATACTACCCAACAAAGGGAAGATAGTCTTTTATCCCTATTAAAGTCCTCGCCAACCGTAGATGAACAGATCGAGTTATATAAAGATTTAGCGACAATGTACAGGCAAACGCCCAAGGAGATTGTTTACCTAAACAAAATGGCGGATGTGGCAAGCTCCACTTTGAAAGGTCATGCTTCTTTATATTACGCATGGGCCAACTTATCCCGCCATTATTACAATATACAAAACAGGGATAGCCTGATTTACTGGTCGCATAAGATAGATTCATTGGCCGCGGCCAAGAATGAGGTTCCAGACGCATTATTCGATGCACGAGGATTCATTTGCCAAATGGATCTATGGGACGGCAATTATGAGTTAGCAATGAACGGGGCGATCAGCCAATACAACTATGCCCGTGATACAAAAAGTGAATATGGATTGATTTGTTGCAATGAGAACCTAGGTTTAATCTATCAAGAGATACATCGGGATAGTGATGCGATAGTAGCTTATCGGGAAGGTCTCGATTTATTACAGAAACGAGGTGACAATCCGAAATTCGAGATGCAATACATGGGAAACCTCATCGAATCTTATCTTCGAACCGACCATTTCACCGAAGCCAAGGAATTATTAACTCGTTACGATGAAATGATCCAAGATAGAGAAAGAGAGAATGAAGAGCAAGGAACCGCTTTCCCCGTGGATCGTTGCCGTGCGTTAATGTATGTTTTTTATGCGGATATGTATGTCCTTCAAGACAAGCCCAAGGAGACATTGGACGCCTTGTTGAAAGCGACACCGATCGTAGAGAAAACCGGAGATGATTATACAGAATTCTGCTACAACTTCGTTTTCGCCAAGTATTACTATTTAATAGGTATGTATGAAAGGGCGCTGAATATCATAGATAAAAATAAATTAACAGAAGAAGATATACGAACCTCGGAGCTGAAAGTCGAGATACTCGAAGCATTGGGACGTTATAAAGAAGCGCTCGCATTTAGTAGAGAAGTTGTAGAACATACCAAGATGTTGCATAACGAGGCCTTCAACCGGCAGATCAATCAGCTCCGGACATTACATGATCTAAACAATCAAGAGATGCAGGCATATGAACTACAGCTACGTGAACAACAACTGCATACCCAAAGGTTGTTAATGATTATTCTACTCGTAGTATCGATCGTGCTTTTAGTGATGCTATACATCGTATACAAGTCCTATCGCTCCGCACGCCGCTACCAACGAGAACTTATGAAAGACAAGGAAGCCTTAGTAGAGTCCGAGCGTCAACTTCGTACAGCCAAAGAGATAGCGGAACACGCCAACCAGATGAAAAGCACGTTTATCGCCAATATCAGCCATGAGATCCGTACGCCGCTTAACGCGATTGTCGGCTTTTCGGAATTAATATCCGATGAATCTATTTCCGCTGGCGAAAAGAAAGAGTTTTTCTCCATTATCAACAATAACTCTTATTTATTACTTAATCTGATAAATGACATTCTTGACCTTTCTCGCCTAGAATCCGGGAATATGAAGTTCATTATAGAGAAGACAAGCTTATCGGATTGTTGCCGGAACGCTTTGGCAAGTGTAGAGCACCGGGTCTTCCCGGGTGTTCAATTGACCTATACACCTTCTGAAGACCCCTTACATATTCAGACAGATTCGATACGTCTCCAACAATTATTGATAAACTTATTGACTAATGCCTGCAAATTCACGAAAGAAGGAGAGATCAACCTATCTTATCAAATAGATGAGGACAAGCAGCATGTACGTATCACCGTAACCGATACCGGATGTGGAATACCGGAGGATAAGCAGAAAGTCATATTCGAGCGTTTCGAAAAGGTAGATGAATATGCGCAGGGTACAGGCTTAGGGTTATCCATCAGCCAAACGATTATCGAGCATTTAGGTGGCTCCATTCAATTAGACCCGACGTATAAGCATGGAGCCCGGTTCATCGTACTCCATCCCTACAACCCTCTTGATAATCCATCATGACGTAAACCACGTCTTGAAATCCGGCACTCTCGCCTTGCTAACCAATATACGCTCCAAGGTCGGTACGATCAAATTGACCGCAAGGCGTCCGTTAAACCAGAGATCGATATCTTGCACCGCCTTTCTGGATATCAAGTACTGACGATTGATCCGGAAGAACAAGGCGGGATCAAGGCTATCGGCGAGCTCATCCAAGGTCTGCGTGAAAAAGTATTCCTTCCCGTCCGTCATCACCGCCTTTACATTTCCGTCCGCTATATAGAAAAATAAGATCATATCCACGGAAACAGGTAGCAGCTTATCCCCTTTCACAGGGATCAAGAAATGCGTTTTATATCCTTCCACCCGCTTCAAGGCTTGCATGACAGCGGAATAATCGATCGCTTCTTTCTCCACAGCCGTCGATTGTAACCGTGACAACTTATCCAAAGCTTTCCGTATATCATCCGCGTCGATCGGTTTCAACAGATAATCTACGCTATTCACTTTAAACGCTTTCAGCGCATATTCATCATAGGCTGTCGTGAAAATGATCGGGCAAGAGATATCTACATGACCGAAGATCTCAAAGGCCGAACCATCCGCCAAATGGATATCCAGAAAGATAAGTTCCGGCATTGGATGCGATTGAAACCATTCGACACTATCCGTAATACTATCTAGGACATCGATCACCTCGATATCCGGATCAACCTCTCCCAGCAATGCCATCAAATTACGGACAGCCGCTTTCTCGTCTTCTATTATCAAAGCTTTCATACCAAAGGGATTGTTACGCTGAATATACTAGCATCTTCTTTTATGGAAATATCTTTCTTATACAAGAGGTTATAACGTTTACTCAGGTTCACCAAGCCAATACCGGTGCCTCCGCTATGTGTCAATTTCGGTTGGATGGGATTGCTAACCGTCAAGGAATCATGGTCCGAACGAACGGATATGGTCAATGAATGGCGGTTGCTAATCTCGTTATGCTTCACGGCGTTCTCGATCAAAAGCTGCACCGACATAGGAGGCAGTTGCTTAGACTCGTGCTCCTTCCCTAAGTCTATATCGAAAACTAGATTATCCTCATAGCGCATTTTCAAAAGGAAGATATAAGCGTTCACGAAATCCATCTCCTCCCGTAAAGTAACACTACGGCACTCATTCTCTTGCAAGGTATAACGTAAGACACGGGATAACTCCTGCAAATATTCTTGTGCCTTCCCGGGAGTCTCCCGGATCAAGGAACGGAGCGTATTCAAGGAATTAAATAACATATGAGGATTAAGCTGGCTCTTCAAGGCCTCATATTGGTTCAATAGATTCTCCGCCCGCAATTGCTGGTTCTCGACCTGTACTTGCTGGCTTTGACGAATCAGGTAAATCATATAGCAACTACCCGTAACGACGCACGACATGATAAAATCCCTCAACGGATGCAGATAATGATGCACCAAGGCGTCGATCGCCGGGATATCAAACTGATGGTGCAAGAACACGAAACCCTTTCCTAATAAATTATTCACGCACCAAGTCATCACGAACGAGAGCAGGACCTTCCGCCAAGAGATACGCGCTTTCTGCCGATTGAAACCAAAGACATACGTGTTCATCGCAAATAACAGTAAGAGGGACACGAAGGTGAAAAAGACCTCATTCGCTACATCCAATACCGACATATCCGGAAAAAGAGCGTTCTGCCCGGTAACGTCAAACAACGACACCAATTCCGGGAAATGGATCAAGAAGGCCACCATGATCGATATGATGACCAACGAGAACACATATTTATTCTTTATATTCATTTTCTTCATGAAGGCAAAGATAGTCATTTCTTCTCTACCCGTGCGGAAACATACATACCGGGACGAAAACGGGGATTCGTCTCTTTCACCCGAGCGTACATTTCCAAGGAACGGCTCGTCTCGTCCACCTCCTGTCCGATCGAGATCAAGACCGCATGGAAGGTCTCCTTCCCCATTCCATTCACCCGGAACTGCACTTGGTTCCCAATGGATAAGTCCGCTAAATCCTTCTCATAAGCGGTCAGGCAAAGAAGAGTCTCGCCTTTATCGATCACATCACAGATCGGTTCGCCCGCGTTCACGTATTTACCGAGATTAATGGACAGCCCGGCGACATAACCGCTCAGTGGCGCTTTTACCTCCAAATAAGGTTGGATACCGTCTTCCAGAAGATCGCCGGCGGAGACACCTAGGATAGCAAGTTGCGCAGCGGCGGCATCTTGACGGCTCTTCATGGAAAGATAATCCGCCTTGCTTTGCTGGAAACGTTTTTGCGAGGCCGCTTCTTGCTCGCTCAAACGCTGTTGCCTTTTATACTCAGCCTCTAAGTATTCCGTTTGGGCATGGGCATCCAAATAGGTCTGTTGCAACGTGATAAAATCCGGATTCTCCAAGCTGACGACCACGGAGCCCTTCTTCACATAATCGCCCGGAAGCAGCGTAGTAGCATGAACCGTGCCTCCCATCGTCAACGTAACCGTAGCCTGCCGCTGCGGGGGAACTACCATGATCCCGTTGAAAGAGGAGTGATTCGGAAGGGCCGTTGCCGAGGAAATCCCATCCACCTCTACGCTATCCACGGATGGTTCGGACGGTACGCTTTCCGCTACTTGAGTAATAGCGAGCCGGGCAGTTATGTCTTGCGAATCGCCCTGTCCTTTCTCCGCGTTGTTTGTCATACTGCATGCGGCCAATGCCATAAGAGCCGCAGGAATCCATATCTTTTTCATCTTATACTATTTTTCTGGTTATCTACTATACAACTCCAACTCAAGCGCCGATATATTATAGGCATATACGGCCTCAATATATCCCCGCCGGATCTCCCGGGCGGCGTTCAGGCTTTGAACAAACTGCGTGATATCTGTCTCGCTCTCTTTGAACTGTACCGTCGCGCTCTTCAACAAAGCATCCGCTTCCGGTAAAGCGCCGGTCGTATAATAGCGGATATGCTCTCCTTCCTTACGAAGCGCGACGCTCAACTCCTCCACCTTATTGTTCAATTGACGGATGTTACTCTCCGCTTCCGTGCGGGCGATATAGGAATCGATCTTCGCTTGCCTTACCCGGCTATGCTGCGGGAAGAACAATACCGGGAACGAGATCCCGACCATCCAAGAGTCCAGACCGCTCAACGGGGCTATTTTCTGACGCACATATCCTACCGATAGTTCCGGGAAGAAACGGCTTCGTTCGATACGAAGCATGGCTTTCTTCTCATCGGCCACGCTCCGGAAGTAATTCAGATGGATATCGGACGGAGCGATCTCGGCTATGCGAGCGGGGAATAAAACCAATGTCGTATCCATAGGCAGCAATGGGGAATCCGAATAACAAGTCCATGAGAAACGACGGGCAGCCAATTGCAACTCCTCCTCCGCCTGCGACAAACGGGTTTGCAGATCGGCGACCAAGGTAGATGACATATTCCGCTCCAATAGCGTGATATCCCCTTGCTCATAACGCAACTGACTTGCCTTTCGCAAACGTCCGGCCCACTCGATCTGCTCTTTATACAAGGCACATAGATGAAAGGCATATTGATAATAAGCCCATGCCCGTTTTACCTCGGCCGTAATCTCCTTCTTCACCAAGTCCCGGTAATATTCTCCCGTGGCGACTTGACGGTTCACCAAGGCGTTCTTATAAAATGGGGTCAATAGAGAGCCTAAGGATTGCGTGATCTCCATCTGATTGTCGTTTCGTGTCTCACCGTTGATCTGTCCCCATGAATAATTAAAGGTGGTCGGTGACACCTCCCAGCTCTCTCCCCGTGAAGCACGACTACGTTCAATGGATGCCGTGGCAGTCTTCAGGCGAGGATGATTCTCCAAGGCGATCGTCACGGCTTCTTCCAACGACACCGTCTGTTGGGCATGCGTGGGGAATAAGATACCTAAAAAAAGAAGAAACGGCAATAGGCGCTTCAACCAGCGTTGGCGCTTCCAAGCGGCCGAGCTATTTACCAACCGATAAAATACCGGGATAATAATCAACGTCAAGATCGTGGAGACAATCAAGCCTCCGATCACGACCGTCGCTAACGGACGTTGCACCTCCGCGCCCGCGGACTTCGCTATCGCCATCGGCACGAATCCTAGAGAAGCTACCAGGCCGGTCAAGAATACGGGGCGAAGTAGATGCGGACATCCTTTCGCGAGGATACGATTCGTTGTCATTTGATATTTAGTTTGTTTCCGTAAGTTATTAAAATGATTAATCATTAATATACCATTCAAGACCGCTACGCCAAACAAGGCGATAAAGCCGACCCCCGCCGATATACTGAAAGGCAACCCTCGTAACCAAAGGGCCAGAATACCCCCTATCAAGGATAACGGGACGGTAGAAAATACCACCAGCGAGTAGGTAACACTCTTAAAGGCAAAGAACAATAGCAATAAGATCAATGACAAGGCGACCGGTATCACGATCGTAAGCGTATTGATCGCATTCCGCAAGTTCTCGAACTGGCCGCCATACTCAAAGTAGTATCCCGGTTCCAGCTTGATATGCTTGTCAAGGGTTTCTTGGATAGTACGCACGACTTTCTGGATATCAGCGTCACGGACATTCACCCCGATCACGATACGGCGTTTCGTGGCATCCCGGTTAATCTGTAGAGGCCCATTGACCAGCTCGATCGTAGCGACCTCGCTAACCGGGATCTGGATTCCCTCGGCAGTCCGTACAAAGAGCTTATCCAAATTCAGATCCGCCACTTTATCATTATCCAGACGAAGCACCAAGTCGAAACGTCGCTCATTCTCGAAAACGACACCCGCCGCCTCTCCCGCATAAGCCGTACGGATGATCGTGTTCAACTCCTCTATATTCATCCCGTAACGGGCGATCTTGGCACGGTCGTAGTGTACGACCAATTGCGGCAGCCCCATCGCCTGCTCCACGATCACATCGGCGGCTCCCGGTACTTGCTCCACGAAAAGAGAAGCTTCCTTCGCCTTCTTATAAAGCTCCGCCATATCCTCTCCATATAGCTTGATCGCGATATCCGCCTTGGCCCCCGTCATCAATTCATTGAAGCGAAGCTGGATCGGCTGGCTGAAGTTAAACTCCGCCCCCGTAATCGGTTCCAAGGAAGCCTTCATCTTCTCCACCATCTCCGCACGGCTGGAGGCCGAGGTCCATTCCTTGAAAGGTTTCATCACGATCATGATATCCGCATCTTCCACCGCCATCGGGTCGGTCGGAACCTCGGCCGTTCCGATCTTGGCTACCACGTGTTTGATCTCCGGGAAACTCTTCATCAAGGTCTCTTCCGCTTGCTTCGATAGCTCGATACTATGCGTCAGGGAACTACCGGCGGGAAGCGTCATCTGCATGGCGAAATCCCCCTCATCCAGCGTAGGGATAAACTCCGCCCCTAACCTCGTGAATAAGAAAAGGGACACAGCCAGAGCCGCGAAAGAACAAGCGATCGTTCCCCAGATATGACGCAGACAGAAATGAAGCGTACGCCTGTAAACCCCGTTTAATTTCCCGAAAAAACGATCGGCGAATGTAGGCTTCGAAGAGATCGTACGCTTTAGGAACAGGGAGGCCATCATCGGCACGTAGGTGAGCGAAAGGATCAAAGCTCCGATAATACAAAATACCAAGGTCTTCGCCATGGGGGTAAAATACTTGCCCTCTATCCCGGTCAGCGTAAGTAGCGGGAAGAAGACGATCAAAATGATCAATACGGCAAAGGTAGCGCTCCGGGCGACATGACCGGCTCCGGCCTCGACCTCCCGGTCCATCTCCTCGGCAGAGAGCGTACGCCCCATCAACCGCCTCGAATAGATATGCGCCAACATCCCCTCCAATATAACGATCGATCCATCGACCACGATACCGAAATCGATGGCCCCCAAACTCATCAGGTTGGCGGAGACCCCGAAAACACGCATCAAGATAAAAGCGAAAAGCATCGCCAACGGGATCACGGAAGCCACGATCAAACCGGCCCGCACATTCCCCAAGAAGATGATCAATACGATAAAGACGATCAACGCTCCCTCTATCAAGTTACGGATCACGGTGGATATATTTCGGTCTACCAATTCGGAACGATTCAAATAAGGTTCTACACGAACACCTTCCGGCAACATTTTCTGTACCCTTTCGACCCGTGCCTCCAGTTCCTTGGTCACGACATTGGCGTTCGCACCCTTCAACATCATGGCGATACCGCCCACGCACTCTCCCTCGCCATCCTTTGTCATGGCTCCAAAACGCTTGGCGGAACCAAAGCGAACCGAGCCGACATCGCTTATATGAATCGGTATCCCTCCACGGTTCGTGATCACGATGCGCTCGATGTCCTTTATCTTGCCGATCATTCCCTCGCTACGGATGTAGTAAGCCTTATTGATTTTCTCGATATAACTGCCGCCCGTATTCTGGTTATTCCGGTTGAGCGCCTCGAACACCTCGCCGATCGTAATATTCAAGGAATAAAGGGCATCCGGATCTACCGCCACCTCATACTGTTTCAGATAGCCGCCAAAGCTATTGATCTCCACGATACCCGGTATACCGCTCAGTTGCCGTTTCACGATCCAGTCCTGAATGGTACGGAGTTCCATGGCGTCGTATTTCTCCTCATAACCGGGCTCCACGCTCAATACATATTGATAAATCTCGCCCAAGCCGGTCGTGATAGGCATCAGCTCCGGCGTACCCAGTTCCGTGGGGATTTCTCCCGCCACGGTCTGTATCTGCTCGTTTATAAGTTGGCGGGCATCCAAGGTAGGCACGCTTTCCTTAAACACGACCGTTACCAATGACAGGCCAAAGCGGGAAACGGAGCGGATCTCTTCCACGTTCATGATATTACTCATCGCTATCTCGATAGGCATGGTGATCAATTGCTCTACCTCTTGCGGGGCCAAGGTTGGCGATACCGTCACGATTTGCACTTGATTGTTCGTTATATCCGGTACGGCATCTATCGGTAAAGTCATCATGGCATAGATTCCCCCCAGAAGCAGAAACAAGGTTGTCAACCCAACGAATAGTTTCTTCTGAATAGAAAAATGGACAATCGCTTTAAACATCACTTCATTTATTTAATATAATAGTTACAAAAATAAAAGGTAAGCGTTTGTCTGCCCCGTATAAAATAATGAAGTGACCGAAATCAAGGTTGAAGTATCGGTATGAGGAGTTGGAGCATATCAATAGAAAAAGGCTTCACATGCCCTCTATGACACATGAAGCCCCTTTTGTTATCCTATATAAATAATAAGAATCGTTGCCGTTAAAAGCGGATCAGCACTTAATGCTCAACTGTCGCAACACCTCACGGATCTTCTCATACGTGACGATACGTGTAGGAACCAAAGGCAAACGAAGCTTATTCTCGATAAAGCCCATCATATTTAACATACTCTTCGCTCCGGCAGGATTTCCATCCACGAACAACAGGCTGAACAGCTCCGTGAAGCTGTGATGGATCGTACGTGCGCTATCATAATCACCCGCCAAGGCCAGACGTACCATACGGCTAAACTCACGAGGGAAGGCGTTACCGATCACGGAGATCACTCCCACCGCACCTAATGTCATTAAAGGGAAAGTAATACCATCGTCACCGGAGATCACGTTGAAACGGGCCGGCTTATTCTTGATGATATCATCCATCTGGGTGATATTGCCGGAAGCCTCTTTCACGGCGATCACGTTATCGAACTCACGGGCGATGCGAAGCGTAGTCTCAGCCGTCATGTTCACGCCCGTACGCCCCGGTACGTTATAGAGTACGATCGGTAAATGGGTAGCGTTGGCGATCGCCTTGTAATGCTGGTAAATCCCTTCTTGGGAAGGCTTATTATAATAAGGTACGACCGAGAGGATAGCGTCGATACCCTCAAAATTATCTGTCTTCAACTTCTCGACAACCGACCGTGTACAATTACCTCCCACGCCTAATACGATAGGGATACGGCCCCGTACACGAGTCACTACCAAGCTTATAATGTTTTTCTTTTCTTCTTCCGTAAGTGTAGGAGTTTCCGCTGTAGTTCCCAGCACTACCAAATAATCCGTACCGTTCTGCACCTGATAATCCACCAGCTTGCCTAACGCCTCGTAATCTACACTCTCATCTTCCTTGAATGGCGTGATCAACGCCACACCCATTCCTTTTAAATTTATGTCTGCCATGGGGAAAATATTCCTTTTTGTTATTTAGCACTGCAAAAATAAGGAAATTATATCATTTAGCACGGATGGAACGCAAATAAAATAATATCTGTCCGAATAAATACTGAATATCGTCCTTATCTGTTACAGTCAAGCCTAAGTCGTACCATTCTTGGCCCGGATACTTAATCCCGACCTTGAAGGCGGATGGATGCCGGAGAGCGATGTATTGCAAGGCATAACAACCCGGCCGGGTGATATCGATCAAGATATCCGCCTTGAGAGCGCCCACCTTTTCCAAGACACTATCTGAAGGGAATCCCCACGCATTGAGATCGCTCTTTGAATGTACAGGAATATTGGAATCGTCGAAAGGAATATCCGCTCCTCCGGACGGCACATACACACACGTCTTGATATCCTTCTTCGCCTTGCGCAAAGGCTCCAAGGCCCTCATGACGTCCTCGTGATCCTCTATATTATACAAGACCAAAAGCGAACGTGCCTCATCCAAGGAAAGGGAACGATGCGGACGCCCCCCGGCGTCCGACACTAAAGCCTGTATCTTCTTCTTGATAAAATAATTCGTAAACATTTATTCCAGCATATTTAAGAACGCATCCTCGTTGATAATCTTCACACCCAGCTTCGCCGCTTTCTCCAGCTTGGCCGGTCCCATATTCTCGCCGGCAAGGATATAATCGGTCTTCCCTGAGACGGAGCCGCTATTCTTGCCGCCATGTTGCTCAATCATCGCCTTATACTCGTCACGTGAATGCTTGGAAAATGTCCCGCTGATCACGATCGTCAATCCTTTCAACTTCTCGGAACGGTTCGCCAATTGCTCCTCGGAAACCGCCATCCGCAAGCCCTGTTCCTTTAATCGGTTCACCAACGTACGGTTCTTCTCGTCCGAGAAATAACTCAATACACTCTGGGCGATCCGCTCGCCGATCTCGTCCACGGCTACCAAATCCTCTAAGGACGCCTGCTCCAATGCCTCGATCGAATGGAAAGCCGAGACCAAGCGTTTAGCGACCGTCTCTCCCACGAAACGAATCCCCAGACCGAACAAGACCCTCTCAAAAGGAACTTGCTTGGATTCCTCCAGACTCGACATCAGATTCTGGGCGCTCTTCTCCGCCCACCGTTCCAGACGCAATAAATCGGCAACCGTCAACGTATATAAGTCCGCCGAGTCTTTTACATAACCGGCGTTGTACAAATCCTCCACCGTTTCCGGGCCTATATTGATATTCATCGCCTTCCGGGTCACGAAATGCTCTATACGCCCCTTGATCTGAGGAGGACAGCCCGACTCGTTCGGACAGTAATGCGCCGCCTCTCCCTCCGGACGCACCAAAGGAGTCCCGCACTCCGGACACACACGGATAAAGCGGACCTTATCCCCCATCAGCATCGAACGAGCCTCCACGTTCACTCCCACGATCTTCGGGATGATCTCCCCGCCTTTCTCCACATACACTTGGTCGCCGATATGCAAGTCAAGCCCCTCGATAATATCGGCGTTATGCAAGGAAGCCCGCTTCACCACCGTCCCCGCCAACAATACGGGCTCGAGATTCGCCACCGGAGTAACCGTCCCCGTCCGTCCCACTTGGAAAGAGACCGAGTTCAAGCGAGTCTCGGCACGCTCCGCCTGAAACTTATAAGCGATCGCCCAGCGAGGGCTTTTCGACGTAAAACCTAAGTTCCTCTGCTGACGAAGCGAGTTTACCTTCAACACGATTCCATCCGTCGCCACGGGCAGGTTCTTACGTTCCACATCCCAATAAGCGATATAATCGAATATATCCTGTAGGCTCTGGCATTTGCGGATCACGTCCGGAATCTTAAAACCCCATGCGCGAGCCGCCTGCAAATTCTCATAATGCCCTTCGGCCGGCAGGTTCTCACCCAATAAATAATAGAAATAAGCATCCAGCTTACGGGAGGCCACGATAGTCGGATTCTGCTGTTTCAACGTACCGGAAGCGGCGTTGCGAGGATTGGCGAACAAGGGTTCCTCCTGCTCCTCCCGTTCCTTATTCAAGCGATCGAACTCCGCCCAAGGCAGCAATACCTCGCCACGGATCTCGAACTCCTCCGGAAAATCAGAACCCCGGAGTCTTAATGGAACCGAACGGATGGTCTTGATATTCGCCGTCACGTCATCACCACGAGTACCGTCGCCACGGGTCACGGCACGCGTCAAGCGTCCTTTCTCATAGGTCAAAGAGATAGAAGTACCATCATATTTAAGCTCCGCCACAATCTCGAAAGGCTCATTCAAGGAGCGGACCGTACGATCATAAAAATCTCGGATCTCATCCTCGGAGTACGTATTACCCAACGAAAGCATCGGATATTTATGTACTACTTGCTCAAACTCTTTCGAGAGGTCGCTCCCCACTCGCCGAGTCGGGGAATCCGGATCGGCGAACTCGGGATGCGCCGCCTCCAGTTCCTGCAACTCTTTCATCATCTTATCAAACTCAAAGTCTGATATTGTCGGTGCCGAAAGCACATAATAATTATAATTATGCCGCTCCAGCTCATCACGCAGGGCTTTTATCTTTGCTTCGACCATATTAGTATATTAATTCTACGTTGTCTATCCAAAACGTATTTCCCGGAGAGCCGATATAGGCCCCTCCGTGGCTGGAGGTGAACTGCAACACCATATGCGTAGGTGCCTCGCCCGGCTCCGCCCAGCCTACCTCTTGGATAGGAACGCTTTTTCCTTTACTATTTAACGTATAACGTTCCTCTACTTGTATACGCATATACGGTTTATATTCGGGCTTGGATGTTATATTTCCATAAAGGATCGGGTAAGTAGCGTCATTTACCCAATCAGGGGTAGATTCCGTATAGCGTTGCACCATCGTACCGACCCGCTTGGAATAAACATTCCCTTCCTCGTCTTCCCATCGTTTCTGCAACAACAAGATCACCGCCAAGGAATCCTGCCCGGCCACCGTACTCTTACGGCTGAACCCCGTACTACGTACCCGATTCTTCTCGGGAGCGGCTTTCACCTTATAATCAAACCGCAACGCTTTCGGCTTCTTGGAGAAAGGCACTCCTGATTGTAACATCGCTTGGGGGTTCTTTGTTCCCTTGATCGGCTCATGCACCGTACCCAAGAAAACGGAGCCGGCGGCGATCACCTCGATATCCACCAAACCGAAAACCTTCACGCTCTCATAACGGGTCTCCATGCGGGCGCACATCCCATCCCCCCGTTTCTCCGGGAAAACAGACGTATTGGTTTTCACCACTCCCGCCACTTTCGCCATCACGTTGGAAGTAGCCCACGGAGAACCGCCCATATTACGAAACGCCGTATTACCGACAATCGTATCCGAGGGCCCCAGCTCATAAAGCCATTTCGTATTTCCCCCGATAATGCCAGACTCATGAATCTCACGGACAATCCAATTATCCATGTCTCCATAAGCGAAGGGCACCACATTCTCCGATGTCACCCCATCCCCGTCCGCGAGAACCACGGACAAAGGCATACAAGCGATTGCCAAAAATAACGCTTTCTTTCTTAAACTCAAACCCATCCCTCTATCAATTTAATACCTATCTAACCCTTTATTTATAAGCTATAGCCCCATTCCTTCAAGGCCATGCCCCAATTTTCCTCTACGAGCCGGACCGTACGATCCTCGTACTTGTATTGGTTCTTCTTGTAGCCCTTCTTCTTGCCCAGATACTTCTCTATATCCGCCTTAGACTCCTTAAAGCCGGGTAAGTTTAATGACCCGTAAATATTTTCCGTCATGGCGAAAGCGTCTTTCTCGAAATCCTCGAACTTCACTTCCACCAGATTGCCTTCCGGTATCAAGTGCTTCTCTTCCTCGTACTTATAGAAAAGACGGCGATATACCTCGATGAAGTTCGCCTCGATCTGCTCGTTCGTGATATCCTGCAAACGCAATGGCTGGATCGTATTCGTAAAGAAACTGCGGGTACTCTCGAATACCGTATACGGATTTCGCTTCAAGTAGATGAACTTAGCGTTCGGGAACATCTCCAGCAATGTCTTCACACGCCCCGTATGCGGTGGGTTCTTGCTCAAATACTGCGTACCGTTCGTATTCCAGAGGGAAACCTTAACCAGACGCATGAAAGTATCCATGAAGATCCGCCGCTCCTCCTCCGTGATATCGTTAAACAATAAGTAACGATCGCAATACTCCATCCAGCGTTTCGGGAAGAACCAGAAATTATAATACGTATAAGGCATCATGTTCGACAAGGCGAACTCCTCCTCTTGCGGAAGATCCACCTTCAACTCCATATTATCGGTCGGACGCTTATCCGGCATCAAGAAAGCCATGTTCTTCTTGAAGAAAGGCTGCCCCCAGAGCATCAGGTGCGGGAATACCGTCTGGTACGTTGTGGTATAACCGAAATGCTTATCGCAGGCGAAGATGTTATGTACAAAGGTCGTACCACTCCGCCAATGCCCCAAGATAAACAAGGGGTCCATCTCCAGCGGCTTATCGGCCAATTTCTTGAACCGGCTATCCTCGATCGGCTTCAAGGCGCTCAACAGGCGGCAAACACCGGTCGTAAGGCGATACTTACCCTTAAAGCCCTTGTCTATCTGCTGCCGGGCCGTCACCTTCCTGAACGTATCCCAATCCGCCCCGACCAACGTATTGATCGGTAGCTTATCAAACTCCAACAATCCCATATCCTATCGTTTTTCCGTTATACATTTCACAGATACGCCCTGCCGGCCCAACTCCTCACAAACCTTACGGATCACCTCATAATGCTCCTCTCCGATTCCCATCTCCGGGAGGTTCAAGGTAGCCAAAGCGTCTTCCGTCACCATATCTTTAGCGTCCACACGGTCGATGATCATACCCACGGCGGACGTATTATTCGTAATCGGATCGATCAAGATAAACGAGCCGGTCTGCTTATTCCTCCTATACGGATCGAAGAACAACTCCTTGCCGGTAGTAAATACCACACGGCCGATCTCGTTCAGCTCCAGATGATCCACGGAAGATTGCTCCATCGTGTTCACGTTCACCTTATAGCGGATACTATCCACACGGGCACGTGTCGTATGAGTGGTCTGCTTGATGTAGAACTGCTTGTTCACGTCCATGGCTTCCTCATCCATCCACACCAGCATGGCCTCGAAATTACGGTCGCGGATCGGCAAGTTATCCGGGTGCACCAGCATCTCCCCACGGGAGATATCGATCTCGTCCTCCAAGGTGATCGTAATACATTGAGGAGGGAAAGCCTGCTCCAACTCACCCTCGTAGGTGACGATGCTCTTTACCTTCGAGGTCTTCCCGGAAGGCAACGCCATCACCGTATCTCCCTTACGCACGATACCGCTGGCCACCTTGCCGCTAAACCCACGGAAATCCAGATTCGGGCGCAACACGTATTGCACCGGATAACGGAAGTCCTCGTAGTTACGATCCAAGTCGATAGGCACGTTCTCCAGATAATCCAATAAAGACGTACCCTCGTACCAAGGCGTGCGATCACTCTTCTCCACCACGTTATCGCCATCCAAGGCCGACAAGGGGATATACGTGATATCCGGGATATCCAGCGGCTCCACGAAACGTTTATAATCCGCCACGATCCGGTCGAACGTATCCTTGTCGAAGTCCACCAAGTCCATCTTATTCACGGCCAGTACCACATGCTTGATCCCCAGCAAAGATACCAGATAGGTGTGACGGCAGGTTTGCGTGATCACGCCCGTGCGGGCATCCACCAAGATGATCGCCAGATTCGCCGTGGAACCACCCGTGATCATATTCCGGGTGTACTGCTCGTGCCCCGGGGTGTCGGCGATGATGAACTTACGGTTGTTCGTGCTGAAATAACGGTAAGCCACATCGATCGTGATACCTTGCTCACGCTCGGCCTTCAAGCCATCCAGCAACAAAGCGTAGTCGATATGCTCGCCGGCGTTACCCATACGCTTGCTGTCACGCTCCAAGGCATCCAACTGATCCTCGTATATTTTCTTACTATCAAACAGCAATCGGCCTATCAAGGTCGATTTGCCATCATCCACCGAGCCGGCGGTCAAGAATCTCAGCAGGTCCTTCTGCTCGTCCTTATCTAGGAATTCCTTTATATTTAATTTTGTATCTGCCATGTCTCTTCTGTGTTAAAAATACCCTTCCCGTTTCTTCTGCTCCATACTAGCGTCTTGATCGAAGTCGATCACACGGGTCGTACGCTCGCTCTTCGTCGTGGTCATCATCTCCTCCACGATTTTCTCGATCGTATCCGCCTCGCTCTCCACGGCGCCGGTCAGCGGCCAGCAGCCCAACGTACGGAAACGGACCATACGCATACGGATCTGGTCCCGGTATTGCTCCGGCAAGCGGTCGTCGTCCGCCATGATCAAATTACCGTCGATCTCCACGCACGGACGCTCCTTGGCGAAATACAAGGGAACGATCGGGATATTCTCCAGACGGATATATTGCCAGATATCCAGCTCCGTCCAGTTCGATAGCGGAAATACACGGATGCTCTCGCCCTTATGCACACGGGCGTTATAGATATCCCACAACTCCGGGCGCTGGTTCTTCGGGTCCCATTGATGGAACTTATCGCGGAACGAGAAGATACGTTCCTTCGCACGGCTCTTCTCCTCGTCACGGCGGGCGCCGCCGAAAGCGGCATCGAACTTATATTTATCCAAGGCATGAAGCAAGGCCTGCGTCTTCATCAAGTCCGTATGCACCTTGCTTCCATGCGTGAACGGGCCCACGCCCGCGTGGAAAGCCTCCATATTAGACTCCACGATCAAGTTCCAGCCGAATTTCTTCGCGTAAGAATCACGGAACTCTATCATCTCCTTAAACTTCCATTTCGAATCGATGTGCATCAACGGGAAAGGAACCTTACCCGGAGCGAAAGCCTTCTCGGCCAGACGGACCATCACGGAAGAATCCTTCCCGATGGAATAAAGCATAACAGGATTCTCGAACTCGGCGGCTACCTCACGGATGATGTGGATAGACTCGGCCTCCAGCTCCTGTAAATGACTTAACTTGTAATCAGACATATCTTTTTTCAGTGTTTAATTTCTACTTTCGGTACGATCAACTCCAACAACCGGTTCACGGATTGCTCCACGCTCAATACGGAGGTATCCAAGGACAGGTCCGGACGCTCCGGTGCCTCGAACGGGGCGGAAACCCCGGTAAACTCCTTGATCTCGCCTTTCCGGGCCTTGGCATACAGGCCTTTCACGTCACGGCGTTCGCACTCGGCGAGCGGCGTACTTACGTAAACCTCCAAGAAATCCGCTTTACCGATGATAGCGGACGCCATCTCTCTCAACTCATTGTTCGGGCTGATAAAAGCCGCTATGGTTATAACACCCGTATCGACAAACAGTTTACCCACCTCGGCGATCCGGCGTATATTCTCCACCCGGTCCTCCGGCGAGAACCCGAGATTATTGTTGATACCACTACGGATATTATCCCCGTCGAGGATGCGGCAAAGCAATCCCCGTTTATGCAACTCACGCTCCAAAGCGATAGCGATCGTGCTTTTCCCCGAGCCACTCAAACCCGTGAACCACACCATCACGCCCCTTTGCCCCAAAAGCGCCTCTTTATCCTCACGACCCAGCATACGGTCGAAAATCGGATAGATATTATTTTCTAAAACTTCCATATCATAGGTATTACAAACACGGAGATCAAGAACGTGATCAAGTTCAAGGGCAAGCCCACCTTCACGAAATCCGTGAACTTATAGCCTCCCACGCCTTGTACGATCAGGTTGGTCTGGTAGCCGATCGGCGTACTGAAACTAGCCGACGCCGCCATACAGATCACGACAAAGAATGGGGTCGGATCAACGCCTAATTGCGTAGCTACCGACAAAGCGATCGGGAAGCTCAATGCCGCCGCAGCGTTATTCGTGATCAACTCCGTAAATATATTGGTAATAATAAATAGAATCGCCAGCAACGCATACGGCCCCAAATTGTCGGCCATACCGATTATATGGCGGGCTATCATGGAGGCAAAGCCGGAATTCTCCATGGCCTTGCTGATAGCGAAAGCGCAAGCGATCGTTATCAAGATATCCCAAGAAATGTATTTCGTGTATTTTTTAGGCGGGAAAAGCTTCGTCCACGCCATGATGATTGTCGTAATACAGACAAAGAAGAACATATCCAAGCGCATACTTGGAACGGCCTCTTTCACGACTGGCAACTCTCCTACCGTCGCCCCCGTAATCATAAAGATCAACAGTCCTAAAGCCAGCCAACGTTTCTTCTTCGATACCGGCTCCGTTGCCTCATTACCATTCGCCAACATCAAGAAGACACTAGACTCACCCCATGTAGGGATAAAAGAATCGTCCGCCCACAACACCAAGGTATCGCCCTCATGCAATACCACCGTATCCAGATTACGGGTAAAACGCTGTCCGCCGCTTTTCACCTCTTTCACGATCGCCCCGTAATGGCGGGTAAAGTTAAACTCTCCCAAGGTCTTGTTGATACCCGGGAAGCGTGCGCCCAGCACGGCCTCCACCCGGTGGAAATTCCCGGGATTCTCATCCTCCCCGTCTTCGGATACCGTATCCGTCCTCGAGTCCGGAAGCAGCTTGTTCGAGAAAGCGAACAAATATAAAATACCGGCGATAGCGATAAAAATACCGACTTTCCCCAGCTCAAACATCGTAAAGCCCTCATATCCCGCCTCCAGAATCATGCCGTGCACCACCAGATTCGTAGAAGTACCGATCAAGGTACATATACCGCCCAATATCGTGACATACGAGAGAGGGATCAAGAATTTCGTGGCCGGAAGCTTCACCGCCTCTGCCCATCGCTTGATGATCGGGGCGAAAATAACCACCACCGGCGTATTATTCAGGAACGCCGACACGAAAGCTACGGGCGGGAGCATCCTCGCCTGCGCCTTGAAGACGGTGGTCTTCCCCTCGGGAAGCAGTTTCTTGATCAATTGGCCTAAAGCCCCGCTCTGCCGCACTCCCTCACTGACAAGGAAGAGCATGGCTACGGTTATCATCCCTTTATTGCTAAAGCCCTCCAGCATCTCCTTGGGAGTAAGAATGCCTACGCAGAGAAAAAACACGACCACTGTCAGAAGAACCATTCCCGGCCGCATCTTATCCCATACCAAGGCTGCGATCATGCCGATCAGGGCCAGCAACACAAACACTATATCAAAATTCATGTATTTACTTTTAAGAGCGCAAAAATAATAAGAATACTCAAGTGCGCACTCCTTTCGCTAACCTATTTTTAGGATTATATGGGATATAGACCAATAATGATTGATTCTGGGCCAACTTATATTCTTACAAGGTAGTCTTCTAAATTTCGTTCATAACCAAATAAACAAGAATGCATTGTACGGCTTGTAGAGACGGAGCATGCTCCGTCTCCCACCGCTGACAGTAACTTAAAATACACATCCCCCTCACTTCACGATAAACCACGGATTATGCAAATCTTCCTTGTTATAGCGAAGCGGGGTCTTGCCGTCGATATGATATATGTCGCAACCGGCAGACTTGGCGATGGCGTGGCCGGCGGCGGTATCCCATTCCATCGTCGGGGCGAAACGGGGATAGATATCGGCCGAGCCTTCCGCTACCAGACAAATCTTCAGGCTGCTGCCGCTACTGATCAACGTAACGGGCTTTCCCTGCTTGCGGAGATTATCGATGAAAGCGGTGGTCTCCTCCGTTTGGTGAGACCGGGACGCCACTACCACGACTCCTTGATGCGCCAGCGCTATCGGCAAACGTATCGCCCGCTGCTTCATCTCGTCCATCGAGGGCTGGCTACTGCTATCGATTCCCGTAAACTTATAAGCACCCACAGAGGAGGAGGCGAAATACAACTCCTTCCGGACGGGCACATAAATGACGCCCAACACGGGCACACCTTTCTCCACCAAGGCGATATTCACGGTAAACTCCCCGTTTTTCTTGATAAACTCCTTGGTACCGTCCAGCGGGTCCACGATCCACAGCGTCTCCCATTTGGAGCGCTCCTTGAACGGGATCTCCTTTCCTTCCTCGCTTAAGACCGGAAACGGGGTAACGGACAAAGCGTTTGTTATCAATCGATGGGCCGCCTTATCCGCCTTTGTCAACGGCGAGTTGTCTGCTTTTCTCTCTATCCCGAAGTCTGATTCGGGGTCGTTATAAATATCCATGATCGACTTGCCTGCGTCTACCGCAGCACGGATCGCTATGTAAAGATAATTGGCGTAGCTCATCATCACTTCTCGTTTTATTATTTGTTAATAAGCAAATATATGGAAAAAAAACAAATTAACGCCCTGTCGCCTGTAAATATTCCGTACGTTTGATCAAATAAGCCGTATAATCGCCCGTATACTGGTCACGGCTTTGCTGGAGGAGCGATTGGGCGTCCAGAAGATCGCTCAGCGTTACCGTGCCCGCCTTATAATAGTCCGTATTAAGGCGGACATTCTCCTCGGCCGTCGCTATGGATTCCTCCGAGAGCTTGACTTGCTTATAAGACTCCTCCAGCTCGTTCCAAAGCTTCCGCATTTGCACCAACAGAAGCTCATTGGCGTTTTGGCGGGAATACTCGGCCGCCTTCACCTGAAGCTTTTGCTTCCGGATGGCGTGCGAGCCGCCCCACCAATCACTGATCGGAATCGCTACGGTAGCGAAAACCATGCCGAACGGACGGTCCTTATCCAGTAAGTTGTGATACATATACCCGGCTCCGATCCCCACGGTGGGCAAGTATTGCCCAACCTTCAGCTTTTGTTGAAGACGGGCGGCCTCCACGTTCTTCTCCAGCAATTTATAAGAGAGTGTCGTAGGGAGCGCCTCCTCATGGCTCACCCGGTAAAGCTCCGGGGAGGGCACCTCGGCGGGCAGCGTGAAATCGATCTCGAAATCATCTTCCCCGATACCGATATATTGAGCCAGCACCATCTTGGAAAGGCGCAAGCCGTTCTCCACCCGCAGGCGGTCGCTCGCCACGCCGTTCTTTTTCAACTGGACTTGCAGTAGGTCATTACGAGTCGTCACGCCGGCGCCGACCGCTACCTCCACATCCTTATAAAGACTCCCCACCAAGGATTCCACGATCTCGATCGTCCTTAATTTCTCGTGAAGGGAGATCCATTGCCAGTAATACCGCTCCACCGTCAGGGCTACCTCATCCTCGGATTGGCGCATCTGGTAACGGCTCACCTCGAGCGCCAAGTCGGCCAGCTTATTGCCGTTCACGATCTGTCCGCCGGCGAACACGGGCTGGATAGCGGTCACCCCACCCAGCAAGCCGTCATCCATCATCGACAACTCGAGAAGGCCCGGTATCACGCTCATATCCATCATCCCGTGGTTCGCCTTGAATGCCGTTCCCACGGCGCTGACATTCGGGAAGTATTTCGTAAAGGCCTCCTTTTTTCCTTCCCTCGCCCCTTCTACGTCTAAGCGGGCGTTCTTCATCTTCGCGTTATTCTCCAAAGCCATTTCCCGGCATTCTTCCAGCGATAATGTCCGCTGGGCGCTCACGGTCCCCACGCATAAGACGAGGGAACCGACGATGCCATATATCCATCTTTTTATCATCTCTTTTTTCCGCATATATTCATTCCTATATTATATCCTAATCCACATCCGTATCATTCATTTATTCCCGAATATCTTCCAATAGAAAACAGGCAGGATGATGACCGCCAAGATCATCGAGAAGACCGTTCCCGAGCAGATCACCACACCCATCGGCATCCAAAGGGAACTGCCGCTGATGATCATGGGAACCACGCCCACGGCCGTTGTAGCCGAGGTCAGGAAGATCGGGAGCATGCGTCGCCGGCCGGCGTCGAAGGCGGCATCCCTCGGGCTATAATGCTTATGAAGCCGCAAGTCTTGCGCATGCTCGAATATCAAGATAGCGTTTCGCACCACGATACCGATCAAGCTGATAACGCCCAAGACGCACGTCAAGCTGAAATCGATATGGAACGCCCACAAGCCCAGCGCCGCCCCGAACAAGGTGAGCAGCAACGAGGACAGGGCCGCCAACGCCAAGCCGATCTTCTTGAAATTGACCAACAGGAAGAAGAAAACAATGATCACGGCGATCGCCAAGCCCTGCATCAGCGGGTTCATCGTCTCGAAATCCAGCTCCTTGGCTCCACCGTACTCGTACGTCACGCCCTCGGGCAAGGTCGGGATAATACGGCTTTCCATGACTCGCTCGATCCGTTTCTGCATAGCGTTCTGGTTGGTCCCCCGGGTTACCTCGGCGAAGACGCTCAAGGTACGCACGCCGTTGCGACGGACGATCTGCCCCTCATTCCAGCCTCCCTCGATCGTGGAGACTTGCCGGAGCGGGACGCTCACGCCGGGGACGATGGTGGGAAGATACTGGTCGCCGACCTTATCGAACGCATCACCCTCCCCTTTCTTATCGGATCTCAGCTGGATCGGCAAAGCGTAATCGCCTTCCCAGAGGGAGCCAACCGAGAGGCCGTCGTAACGGATCGCCAGATCGGCCGAGGCCATCGCCTTCGTGATCCCGAGGCGGGAGGCTTCCACTGGGTCCAATCGAACCCGTACGTCGGGTAAGGCCTCCTCATAATTGGTGTGTACCCAGACCAAGCCGTCCATCTCACGCAACACGGCCATCAAGGAATCCCCGGCCTGCTTCAACCGGGCGATATCGTCTCCCATGAAACGGACCTCTAAAGGAGAGGATACGTTTTGGTAATCCAGTTGCTTGAACTTCACGTAAGCGTCGGGGAAATAATCGGCGTAGCGGTCCGTATAATCATCCAACACGCTACGGGTGGCCTCTACCGAGGCGGTGTTGACAATGAACTGGGCGTAATTCTTCCCGGCCAAGTTCGGGGCGTAGGTAGCTTGGAAACGGGGCGAGGAAGTTCCGATAAAGGAGGTGACGGACAGGATGCGCTCATCTTCCGACAACAGCTTATAGAGACTATCGCTCACGGCGGCGGTACGGTCCAGCGAGGTTCCCTGCGGGAGATAGATCTCGACGGCGAACTGATCCCGGTCAGCTATCGGCATCATACGCTGGCTCAGTTGAGTGATCATCAGGATCGCCAAGGCAACCGTCAGGATGCCTAGACCGATCGTGGTTTTCGGGAAACGGAAAGTCCACGTCAGCGCCCTCGTATAGACGGCCTGTACGGTATCCAGCAGATTGAACCTCTTCTTTCCCTTATTCTCCCGCCCGGACTTCAATCCCTTCTTGATCAAGACCCGCTCCAGCAGCGGGATAAAGACCATCGCCACCGCCAACGACACCATGAGGGAGATGGAAAGCGTCCAAGGGAAGAAGGTCACAAAATCCAACATCTGCCCCGTCATCGTGAAAAGCAACGGGAAAAAGATCACGCAAATACACAGCGTAGCCAACAAAATCGAGCTGAAATAGTTCTTGGCGCTATAGACGGCGGCGTACCAACGGGAATAGCCCTTGTCCAGATATTCCAGATAGGCGTCTATCACGATAATGGAGTTATCCACGATCATGCCCAATACCACGATCAAGGCGGCCAGCGTCACCGTATTCAGCGGGATGCCGCAAGCGTACATGACACCGATCGAGATAAAGACACTGATCGGGATGGAAGTAGCCGCAACCAATGCCGAGCGGAAAGGGAAGAGTACCATCATCACCAAGATCACGACCACGATGGACACGAACAAATCCCGCACGAAGGAACTTACCGAGTCTCCCACCACCTTCGGCTGGTCGGCGATCCGGCGGATCGAGACACTCTCGGGAAGATCCCGCTCGAAAGCGTGCAATACCTCGTCTACCTCCTTTCCGTATCGTACGATATTATGGCCCTCACGCATCTCCATGGAAAGGATGATCGCTTTCTTGCCGTTGTTCGTTATATAGCTATCCGGCTCGGGATATTCCCGTACGATACGGGCCACGTCTTTCAAGCGGATCATATGCCCGTCGGCATCGGCCAGCAGGATCTGCTCGCCTACCTCCCGCTCCGAGGGATAGGTCACGGAAAGGTGGATGGGAATGTCCAAGCCGCCATTCTCCAAGGAGCCGGAGGCGGTGGTAAAGCCTTGGGTGAACAAGGTTGTCATCAGCATACGGGTATCTAGTCCGTAAGCGGCTAGCTTGTCTGGATCCAAGTAGACCGAGATCTGCTCGTTTTGTACCCCGTAACGGCGCAGGTTGGATACGGACTCGATCCGGCGCAGGCGGTCTTCCAGCGTCTCCATGTATCGCTGCAATTCCCGGTAGGTCTTGTCTTCCGATTCCAAGGTGATCAATAAGGCGGAAGTATCGCCGAAATCATCATTCGCGATGACGGCGAGTACGCCCGAGGGCAGTTGCGACTTGAAGTTCTGCAAGCCGAGCTTGATCTTCGACCAGACCTCGTCTTTATTGTTCACGTCGTCGTTCAGCTCCACCATCACGTACACCATTCCATCCCTTGACATGGAGTACGTCTTTTTCTTCTTTACCTCCTTGAAGGTAAACAGGTATCTCTCCAAAGGCTTGGCCAACTGCTCCTCCACCTCTCCGGAAGTCGCCCCGGGGTAAACACCCACGACCACGCCTTGGCGGATGGTGAACTCCGGGAATTCCTGTTTCGGCATGTCCACCAAGCCCAAAATACCCAACCCGACCAGCACGGTAATCACCAGCAACGTGATCTGGTAATGACGCATGGTCCATTCGATCACTCCGTTTTTACGTTCTCTCATAACGCACGCACTCTCATGCCCTCACTGATTTTCTGGTAACCGCCTATCACGACGATATCCCCCTCGTTCAACCCTTCCAGAATAAACAAGCCTTGCTCCGTCAAGTCGCCCGTCCGTACGGGCGTAGCTTTCGCCTCTCCGTCTACGATCTTCCAGACGAAACGCCCCCCGTCGTTCGCTATCAGCACGGCGTTGTTCGGCAAGGCGATAGCCGGCACGGATTCCTCTCCCGACAGGCGTACATCGCAAACCATGCCGGGCAACAAAGCGCCAGACGGGTTCTCCAGCCGGATCTTCGCCTCGTAAGTATGGGAGATAGGGTTGGCCACGATACCTTTCTCCGTCACTTTCCCCTCAAAACATTGTCCGCCCAGAGCGGCTACCTTTATCATAGCGGCTTGATCGCCGAGCGTGGCGACCTCATTCTCCGGAACGGCGATCTTCACGTTTACCGTCTCTATCCTTAACAAGGAGAAAACCGGTTGCCCGGGCTGCACGTTCTCTCCCGCCTCAACCATGCGCTTGCCGATAACGCCGCCGAACGGGGCATACAGGTTCCGGTCCTCAAGGTTTTTCCTCGAGATTCGCTCCATGGAACGGGCCTGTTCCAATTTGCTCTCCACCTCTACCCATTTCATATCCGGCAGGCTCTTATTCTCGTGCAAGGTTCTCATGCGGGCATAGGCGTCCTCCGCTTGTCGCAAGGAAGCGGCCGAGGCGTTATAGGCGTTTTCCAGCGTCGCCTTGTCTAACACCGCTAGTAGTTGGCCCTCACGGACCTTCTGCCCCTCGCCCACCAATACTCGCTCTACATTACCCATCACCTGAAAACTAATCGAGGAGGATACGACCTCCTCTACCGTTCCCACGTAATTCCTTGTATCCGCCGGAACGGTCTTCGCTACCTTCACGATCTCCACCGGGATCTCTTTGCTATCCCGTCCCTCTTTTTGACTGCCCGAGCATCCGGACATCACGAACACGACGGATAATAATCCTCCATAAACAATGCCTTTCATCCTTTTCATATCCTATGATTTATTATACCGCGAAGATGATGAGTTTATCCACTCCAAAGAAGTTCCGTTTTGCAACCAAATTGTCCTATTTGACACATTTCAATTGGATTATTCTATTATTTCACTAATTTTATCGCCCAAACAAGAATAAATTATGAACGTAACAGATCTACCTCAAGCTTGTATCTCTCTTATCGAGAACGTACCCGGCATAGACTTTATCGACGAGGATTTCGCCATATTCGATAACATCGACGATATTCCCTCGCTCGATCATCCGATGCGAATAGACGCCGTCGTATTCGCGCTTTGCACGAAAGGCTTCATGCGTATACGGATCAATATGGAGGAATATGTCGTAGGGGAAAACCATCTCGTATTGTCCCTGCCCGATCAGATCATCCAACACGTGGAACGTAGCGAGGACGTGGCCGGGATCTTCATCGTCATCTCCAAGAATTTCATGGAGGAGATCATTCCTCATATACAGAATACCTTGCCGGCGTTCTTCTACATCAAAGAGCATCCGGTCACTGAGTTGAATGCCGAGGAGATAGGTTGTATCAAGGAATATCATTCTTTTCTCTGGAAGAAAGTGAAAGCGAAAGGGCATCCTTACCGGAAAGAGATTGCCCAGAGCTTATTGTTGGCGGTATTCCACGAGGTTTACGGCATGTTTAAGAATCATATGCCGATCGAGGTGAAGAAGAGCCGGCAAGAGGAGTTGTTCGCAGCGTTCATACAAACGCTCGCCTTACATCATAAGCAGGAACGGTCGGTAGCTTTCTACGCCGGAAAATTATGTGTGACTCCCAAATATTTATCTCTTTTGGTAAAGAACGTCAGCAACCGTACAGCCGGGGAATGGATCGATAATTACGTTGTCTTGGAGGCGAAGGCGTTATTATCCTCCTCCACCCTTTCCATCCAAGAGATATCAGACCGGTTAAACTTCGCCAACCAATCCTTCTTCGGTAAATACTTCAAGCAACACGCCGGGATATCGCCTACGGAGTATCGGAAGAAATGGTAAAATGAGGGCGAGCAGTTCCCACCCCTATTCTAATTATCCTCCGATCAACGCGGTTATCCCGCAGGAGGCGAATTGATCGATACACCTTTGCAGGACTGCTTCGGAAGGGGTGGATAGCGGAAGATGCCCGGGGTTGTAGAGGGTTCCTCGCTTATCGTGCTTACCTTTTCCGATGTCGTGGTACGGGAGGAGATTGACGACTTTGCGTTTCCACGGCAAGGAGGCTAGGAAGGTGGCAGAGCGGAATATATTCTCCTCGTCCGCATTGACGCCCTCGATCAAGGGGACGCGAATGAGGAAGTCTATGCCGGCCTCGGCGATCATCCGAAGATTGGAGAGGATACGCTCGTTCGGGACACCCGTGAAACGACGATGGCTACCGGAATCCATATGCTTTAAATCCACCAGAAAAAGATCCGTGCGCTCCATTACGCTCCGGACGGCATCCGGCGAGGCGAACAAGGTCGTATCCACCGCACGATGGATTCCCAACTCTCCGCAACGATCCAGCAGAGCGATCAAGTCCGACGGACGCAACAACGGCTCTCCCCCGCAGAAGGTAACGCCTCCCTCGGAGCGATCCATAAAGACCGTCTCTTTCTCGATCTCACGCATGACCTCGTCGATAGAATACTCACGGCCGGACATCTCCATCGCCAAAGTGGGACAAACCTCGGCGCATCTACCGCATGTGCGGCACAGAGAGCGATCCGTGACGATGCCCGCTTGCGTCAAGGTCAACGCCCCGACGGGGCAGGCATTCACGCAGGTCCCGCAACCTATGCACTTCTTCCTCGTATACAGCTTCTCCGTCCGGGACGAGATGCCTTCCGGGTTATGGCACCATACGCAGGCAAGCGGGCATCCTTTCATGAAGATCGTGACACGGATGCCCGGCCCGTCGTTTATAGCGTATCGTTTGATATCGAATAACAGCATGGCTCAGAAAGTCTCTTGCTCCGTACGTGCGATCACGTCCGCTTGCAAATCGGCGTTCATATCGTTGAAATAGTCGCTATAGCCCGCTACACGGACCAGCAGATCCCGGTAGTCCTCCGGACACTTCTGGGCGGCGTAAAGCGTTTCCGTATCCACGATATTGAATTGGATATGATGGCCACCCAAGGCGAAGTAGCTACGGATCAAGGAGGCCAGCTTCGAGATATCCTCCTCCCGCCGGAGTAGGCTGGGCAGGAAGCGTTGGTTCAGCAGCGTGCCGCCGCTCTTCACCTGATCCAGCTTGCCGAGGGACTTGACAACGGCGGACGGCCCGTGGGTATCGGCTCCGTGTGAGGGCGAGGTACCATCGGAGATCGCACGCCCGGCCAAGCGGCCGTTCGGGGTGGCTCCCATCACCTTGCCGAAGTAGACGTGGCAAGTGGTGGATAACATATTCAAATGGAAACACTCCCCTTTCGTATTCGGCTTGCCCTCGATCGCGTCATATAAATCGTCGAAGACACGGACGGCGATCTGGTCGGCGTACGGATCATCGTTGCCAAAGAAAGGCGTACGGTTCAGGATCATTTGGCGCATCGGTTCATGTCCCTCGAAATTATCCGCCATCGCATCCAACAAGGCTTCCATCGTGAAGGTCTTATCCTCGAAGACGTGTTTCCGCAAAGAGGAAAGGCTATCGGTTATCGTGCCTAATCCGGTACACTGGATATAAGTGGTGTTGTAACGAGGCCCGCAATTGTAGTAATCCTTACCCTTCGCTATACAATCATCGATAAACAGGGAGAGGAACGTGGCGGGGGCGTACTTGGCGAACATGCGGTCGATATAGTTGCTGACCCGCACCTTCATGTCCACGAAATAATGGATCTGGCGCATGAATGCCGCGTAAAACTCCTCATACGTCCGGAAACCACGGGGATCGCCGGTCTCCAGACCAACCTTGCGACCGCTTACCGGATCTACGCCGTTATGCAGCGTCACCTCCAATATCTTCGGCACGTTCAGATAACCGGTCAGCACGTACGCCTCCTTCCCGAAAGCGCCCACCTCGATGCAACCGCTGCAACCTCCCTCGCGGGCATCACGCAGCGACTTGCCTTGCCGCATCAACTCCTGCACGTACACATCCGGGTTGAATACCGACGGATAGCCGTGGCCTTGGCGGATCACCTTGCATCCGGCACGGAGGAAACGCTCCGGCGTACGGGCACTGACGTGGATGGCGCTGCCGGGCTGGAGGATATGCAGCTCCTCGATCGTCTCCAACATGATATAGGAGACCTCGCTTACGCCGTCGCTGCCGTCCGCCCGGATGCCGCCGATGTTCAGGTTCGTGAAATCGTTATAGGTCCCGCTCTCCTTCGCCGTGATACCCACTTTCGGCGGGGCGGTATGATTGTTTACCTTGATGAAGAAGCAAGACATCAACTCTTTCGCCTCGTCACGGGTCAAGGTTCCGGCGGCGATCTCTTTCTCGTAAAAAGGCGCCAGATGCTGGTCGAAATGGCCAGGGTTCATGGCATCCCAACCATTCAGCTCCGTGATCGTACCTAGATGGACAAACCAGTACATCTGGATCGCTTCCCAATAGGTACGGGGAGCGTGGGCGGGAACCCAGCGGCATACCTCGGCGATCTTCCTCAGCTCAGCGGCACGACGAGGATCTTTTTCGGTGAGAGACATCTCGTCGGCCAAGTCCGCGTGTCGCTCGGCAAGCAGGATAGCGGCGTCGCAGGAGATAGACATGGCTGTCAGCTCCTCCTGCTTGTCCGTGGCCTCGGGGTCGTTCATGAAATCCAAAGCGCTTAGTTCCCCCTCGATACGTTTCTTCAAGTCCAGCAGGCCATATTGGTAGACCTTGCCGTCCAAAGCGGTATGCCCGGGGGCACGTTGCTCCATGAACTCGGTGAACATACCCACCTCGTACGCCTCTTTCCATTCCTTGGGGACGTGGCTGAAGATGCGTTCCCGCTGGGTACGGCCTTTCCAGTACGGGATCACCTCCCGCTCGTAGGTATCGATATCTTCTTGGGAGATAGTGTAACGTTGCAACTCCCGGGTATTCAATATATGCAGGTCCTCCACGCTATGGCAGGTAAGTTCCGGGAAGGTAGGCACGGCCTTGGGGCGGGGCCCCCGCTCGCCAACGATCAACTCGTCCTCGCCGATATAGATCGTCTTCTGCTTGCAGATCTCAAGGAAGTTCAAGGCACGCAGGATAGGGATCGGATACTTTCCGTAATTCTCCCGATAAAAACGGGTCTCGATCAAGGCCCGCTCGATCGATAGGGAAGGTTGGGCCTCGAAGGTCTGCCGGCGCAAACGTTTGATACGATCGTTCATCCCGAAATTGTTCGCTCCTACGGAAGAGACGGTATCATGTACGCATGAATGTGTGTGATGGGTTGTATTCATAAAATTATATGTTTTATCGTAGAGGTAGGATCTATCCGCCCTCATCAAGGTTATTTTTTATTGTTACACAGGACGGGCATCCCCGCCCCCATGAGTTTATATAGGGAGAGTATCTGCTAGAGATAAAACATCAGGCAGTTGAAAAGCATCCGATAGCCTTTGTGTAACATAGCGCTTGTTTCTTTTTGAAGTATGATGGCAAAAATAAGGAAATTATTGATAATATCACAATTCATCAACAGAAAGTAACCGTTTGTCAAAAAAATAACACAGGAACGTAAATAAAGGAATAGCTTTGCTTTGTATTTCCAGATCAAAGGGTTTAAAATTAAAAGAACTTATACCATGCAAAGTACATTCAAGAACCTGCTTTATGTCTTGAGACATTATAAATTAGCGACGGTCACTAATCTTTTAGGACTTAGCTTCGCTTTCCTGTTATTCATGCTGATAAGCATACATGTCGGTCATGAATATAGCTTCGACGCTTCCCTCTTGAACAGGGAAAGGATTTTTCAGTTAGAAAACAAGCGGGATGACGGGATATGGGAGGCTAATTTCGCACGTCCACAACTCGAGCGTTTCATCGCCGCCTCCCCTTATATAGAAGCGGCCGCTATCACAAACAACCTTGTTTACTCCTCCGTACGTTTTGGGATATCAGCCAGTGAAGGGCCCGACGCACGGAGCTATATGGAGCAGGTGGAACGGATCACCCCGGGATATACCAAGGTCTTTGGCTTCGAACTGGTGGCCGGCGATACGGATTGCCTGAAACGTCCGGAAGGGACGCTGATCCCAGAGAGCATGGCCCGGAAACTCTTCGGCGAGGAAAATCCTATCGGGAAGCCGGTTTATCTGTCGGAGTTCGCCGGGGCCGAAGGCTCGATTATATATGGGCTTAGTTTTGAGCCGGCATATATCGTGGGAGGCGTCTTTCGCGATTTCCCGGAAAACACCCGGGTGAAGAATGCCCTGTATATCCCGATCATGGAGAAAGAGATGATGGAAAACTGGCATACCGGCCTTTACTATTGTTATCTGCTGATGTCGACGCCGGAATCCGCCTCTGTCACTACCGAGACCTATATGGCCGATAGCCGGGCTTTCCTGAAAAGTTTCACGATCGAGGATATGCGCCTCCGGCCCTTGTCTGATCTCTATTTCGGCCAGCCGGTCCGAGCGGACGCCGCTCCCATCGGTAATAAGCTACGGACGAATATGTTATTCTTTATCGCCATCCTAATCATAGGTATCGCCTTGGTCAATTATATCAACCTGTCGATAGCCTTGGCGCCGATACGCACCAAGTCGATCACCATCCAGAAAGTGCTGGGAAGCTCGGACGCCACGCTACGGAAGTATCTGGTCTTGGAGTCCTTGGGAATCTCGGTTGTCGCCTTCTTCCTCGCCTTGCTTTTCCTGTTATTTTTGAATAACGTGCAATGGGTCACGAATATGGTGGGGCATCCGTTGAACCTGTATGCCAACTGGAAGATTCCGGCGTACACATTCTTCCTTGTCGCAGGCGGCGGTATACTGGCCGGTTTGTATCCTGCTTTCTATATCACCTCGTTTCCTCCTGTCATGGCGCTGAACAAGTCTTTTACCCTTAGCGACCGGGCCAAGAACACTCGCAAGTTACTTATAGGGTTCCAGTTCGTTATCTCGATCACGCTGATTGTCGGAGCGTTGTTCGTCTCCTTGCAAAACAGATATATAGGGAACGTGGACTTGGGGTTTAACAAAGAAAACGTACTGGAGGTAAGACTAAGCATGGGGGCGGCCTTGAAAAAGGGCGAATTGTTCAAGGCACGTCTCTTGGAAAGCCCCGCTATCCGTGATGTTTCCTTTAGTGAGTTCAAATTTGTCTCGGACGAATCACGTTCTTTCATCGGGTATAATTACAAAGGCCAACATTATTATATGAGCTGGCTGGGAGTATCCGCCAATTTCCCGGAGCTAATGGATGTAAAGATGATCGCCGGAAGGAAGTTCCGGCCGACGGATGAGGCGGCGGATAACACGCAGGTCGTTTGCCTCCTTAGCGAGACGGCAGCGAGGGAGATCGCCTCGGGTCTTTCCCCCGAGAAACCGGACGACCTATCGGACTTGGTAGGGACAAGCATCACGGATAATGATATACCGGTACGGATTGTCGGTATCTTTGAGGATGTCCATTATGAATCCCTGTATAAAGAGTTACGCCCGATGGGACTTTGGACCTCGGCTAAGAATCATTACCGCCGTTCAGTGCCGGAAAGATACGCTTATGTCAAGATCGCCGGCGGAAATCCCCGGACGGCTATCGAGCATATCCGGAAGGTAACGGATGAATTGATCCCGGGTTATCCAGCCGATATCCATTTCTTTGATACGGCGCTGGAGGAGCTTTACAGTAAAAGTGGGCGGCAGGGAGCGCTGATTACCGCCCTTTGCCTGATGGCCGTCTTTTTATCCCTCGTGGGAGTATTCGGACTGGTTATCTTTGAGTTACAGGGACGGGAAAAGGAGATAGCCGTGCGGAAAGTACATGGGTCCACGGTCCGGCAAATCCTTTGGATGCTGAACTCGTCTTTCCTCCGGATCACGCTCGTCTGTTTTATTATCTCGATCCCGCTTGCTTACTACGGGGTGCATATTTGGTTACGAAGCTTCGCTTATAAAACGCCGATCTACGTATGGGTATTTTTAGTGGCTTTGGCAATCATAATGACACTGACCGTATCTACGGTTACTTTCCAGAGTTATCGGGCGGCGATGGCAAATCCGGCGTCTAAATTGGGGCATTAAGGTTCATTACGAAAAAAGGACGGGTAGATTGATCCGTCCTTTTTTACTCATATATTATCTTGTCTCAGGTTTGGTTACCGTTTCCAATAACCTTCCATCTCCTCCAGCGTCTTTCCTTTCGTCTCGGGAACAAATTTCCAGATGAACAACGCCGCCAATATACCCATCACGCCATAGATCCAATAGGCCATACCGTGATTGAACGTATCGGTCAAGTATTGATTCTTATCCAGCATCGGGAAAGTCCATGATACCAAGAAGTTGGCAATCCACTGCCCCGCCACGGCGATACTCATTACTGTGGAGCGGATCGAGTTCGGGAAGATCTCGGCCAGTAACACCCAGCAGACCGGGCCCCACGACATAGCGAATCCCGCCGTATAAACCAGCATGCAGACCAATGATCCCATACCCACCGAACGCGTATAGAAAGTAGTTCCCAAGATCAACATAGATACCGCCATGACGAGCGCCCCGATAATCATCAACGGACGGCGTCCGAACTTATCCACCGTGAAAATAGCCAATACGGTAAACGACAGGTTCACCGCCCCTACCACGATCTGTTGCAAAAGGGCGGCGTCCGTGGCCGCTCCCATCGTCTTGAAGATCTCCGGGGCATAGTAAAGTACCACATTGATCCCCACGAATTGCTGGAAACCGGAGAGCAACACGCCCACCAAGATGATCAGCACGCCAAACGACCGGATCGGGAACAGCAAGGCGATACAGAAACTAGCCAACAAGGCGATCTCCAAAGCGTTCGTATTACCTGCCCACGACAACAACCCGTAGCCGATCAAGAACAGCGCCAGCCAAGTCCCCATAAACCGGAAGTAAGGCTTCATCGACGGAGCTTTCGCCTTGAAACTCTCCTGTATCTCCTCCAGCTCATACCCAGCGGTCTCCAAATCCGTCAAACGGTTCAAGATAGCCAACGCCTGCTCCGTACGCCCGCGCATCACGAGGTAACGAGGCGTCTCCGGCACGAACATCAAGAACGAGAGGAACAATACCGCCGGAATAATCTCAGAAGCAAACATCCAACGCCAGCCGATCGTATTCAGCCAAGCGGCATCTCCTTGAAGGGCGATCGTATAATTCACGAAATAGACCACCAGCATACCAAAGATAATGGCAAACTGATTCCATGCCACCAGATTCCCCCGGCGATCGGCCGGAGCCACCTCGGCGATATACATCGGCGATACCATGGAGGCCAGCCCCACGCCGATACCTCCCAGAATACGATAAGCCACGAACGCGTACATAAACGTATGATCACCACTTCCGGGCATGCCGATAAACAGCTCCGGCCAAGCCGAGCCGATAGCGGAAAGCAAGAAAAGGATAGCGGCCAGTATCAACGTAGGCTTCCTGCCGTAACGCTGGCTGATCCACCCGGCGAACGAGGCGCCGAGGATACATCCGATCAACGCGCTACTTACCACGAATCCCTCCAAGGCGTTCGCCTGATCCAACGGAAGTCCTTGCGGCTCGATGAAGAACTTACGCAAAGACTCTACCGTACCGGAGATCACCGCCGTGTCATACCCGAACAGCAGACCTCCCAAGGTAGCGACCAAGGTAAGAGCGAAAATATAAGTGTTGTTATTTTTCATGGAATAGATTTATTCATTAAAAACTGAGAATTGAGAGCTGAAAACTAGGGCTTACGCACGATAATTTTCAATTCCCAATTCTCGATTTTCAATTATTTAGATATGCAGATTTACAATCATCTCGTATAATTCCTGCTTACCGCTGATCTGTTTCGGCTCGCCGTCACGCAAAGCGATCGTACGAAGATCTTCCAGCGTAAGCTTGCCATCCTCGAATGCCTTGCCCTCGCCGGCATCGAAACTAGCGTAACGCTCGGCACGCATCTTGCGGTAGTCTGAGTTCTCAAGGATATCGGCGGCGATCATCAAGGCACGGGCGAAAGCGTCCATACCACCGATATGAGCGATGAAGATATCCTCCAAGTCCGTAGAATTACGGCGGGTCTTGGCGTCGAAGTTCGTACCTCCGGTAGTCAAGCCACCTCCCTCAAGGATAACCAGCCAAGCCTGTGCCAGCTCATAGATATCCATCGGGAATTGATCCGTATCCCAACCATTCTGGTAATCGCCACGGTTCGCGTCGATACTGCACAACATGCCGGCGTCGGCGGCGGCTTGCAACTCATGCTCGAATGTATGTCCGGCCAAGGTAGCGTGGTTCACCTCGATATTCAAGGCGAAATCCTTGTCCAATCCATAATGGCGAAGGAAGCCGATCACGGTCTCCGAATCCACGTCATATTGATGTTTCGTCGGTTCCATCGGTTTCGGCTCGATCAGGAACGTACCCTTGAAACCGTTCTTGCGGCCATAATCACGGGCCATCGTCAACATCATGGCTAAATGATCCTTCTCACGTTTCATGTTCGTATTCAATAGGCTCATATACCCCTCACGGCCACCCCAGAACACGTAGTTCTCGCCCCCTAAGGCGATACAAGCGTCAATAGCGTTCTTGATCTGCGTGCCGGCGCATGCCACGGTCGGGAAATAAGGGTTCGTAGCGGCACCGTTCATATAACGCTTATGTCCGAACACGTTAGCGGTAGACCATAGCAGTTTCTTTCCGGTAGCGGCTTGATGCTCCTTGGCATGTTCCACCATCGTCTGCAAACGTTTCTCGAACTCGCCCAGCGTAGGAGCCTCGTCCACCACGTCCACGTCGTGGAAGCAATAGTAAGGAATATTACATTTGGTCATAAACTCGAAAGCGGCGTCCATCTTGTACTTCGCGCGGGTGATAGCGTCCGTGCTGTCGTTCCAAGGGAATGTCTTCGTTCCACCACCAAACTGATCACCTCCCTCAGCACATAAGGTATGCCAATAAGCCATAGCGAAGCGTAAATGATCCTTTAGTGTCTTACCCATTACTACCTTATCCGCGTCATAATAATGAAATGCCAACGGATTTTTTGACTCACGTCCCTCAAACTGAATCTGTCCGATTCCCGGGAAAAATTCTTTCTCTCCTTTAAAGTAACTCATAATAATATGTATTAAAAATGTAAATAATTCAGCCGTTAAATAGATTGTTCCAATCGTTCCTTCCAAATCTCGAACGCCCCGCAATAAGCATTCGCCTTGAAACCGTCCGGCTCGATCACGTTGATCTTCTTCAAGGAAGCGAACGCTTCTTCCGCGTTCTTGTAGATACCGGCACCCATACCGGCACCCTTGGCCGCCCCTACCGCACCGTTCGTATCATACAGTTCGATCACCGTACCCGTCACGCCCGCCAAAGCATCCCGGAAGATCGGGCTTAAGAACAAGTTCGCGTTCCCCGCACGGATTACCTGAATATCGATCCCCATCTCATTCATAATATCCATACCGTATTTAAAGGCGAACACGATACCTTCTTGCGCCGCCCTAGCCATATGCGCCTTAGTATGTATATTGAAGTTCAATCCATGAACCGAGCAATCGATCTGCTTATTCTGCAACATACGCTCCGCCCCGTTTCCGAACGGCAAGATCGAAAGACCATCGCAGCCGATGGGAACCGTAGCCGCCAAATCATTCAACTCATTATAGTTGATGCCTTCCGGCGCTATATTCCGTTTGATCCAAGAATTAAGGATACCGACCCCGTTGATGCACAACAAGACACCCAAGCGGGTCTGCTCCATCGTATGATTCACGTGGGCGAACGTATTCACACGGGAAAGCGTATCGTAATTCACCTTGCCGTTCACGCCATACACCACTCCGGAAGTCCCACCGGTAGCCGCTATCTCGCCCGGATTCAACACATTCAATGATAAAGCGTTATTCGGTTGGTCGCCCGCACGATAGGTAACCGGCGTACCTTTCTTCAGTCCCAACTCGGCCGCGACCGAGGCGGTAACCTCGCCCTGCAAACCGAACGTCGGACGGATATCGGCGATCAGATCCTTACTGAATCCATAATAATTCATCAACTCCTCCGATAAGGCATTATTCTTGAAGTCCCAGAAAATCCCCTCCGACAAACCGGAAACCGTAGTCACGATATCCCCCGTCAGACGCATAGCGATGAAATCTCCCGGCAACATGATCTTATGGATACGGTCGTAGATATCCGGCTCGTACTCCTTGATCCAAGCCAGCTTGGAAGCGGTAAAATTACCCGGCGAGTTCAATAGGTGGGAAAGGCATCGCTTCTCGCCTATATTCTTAAACGCACGCTCGCCATAAGGAACGGCACGGCTATCGCACCAGATAATAGATGGACGAAGCACCTCCATCTTCTTGTCCACCACCACCAAGCCATGCATCTGGTACGAGATACCGATCGCCTTGATATCCTCGCCTTTCACCTTCGCCTTGCTCATGGCACCTTTCATAGCGATCTTCACGTACGACCACCAATCCTCCGGATTTTGCTCCGCCCACCCCGGGCGCAACGCCTTGATCGGGGCCTCTTCTTTGGGATAAAAATCCGCACCTATTGTTAACCCGGTCTCCTCATCGACAATAGAGACCTTGATGGAAGAACTTCCAATGTCACATCCTAACAGACACATAATCGTATGGTTTTATATCTTATTAAACTTCGAACGTTGTTGATTATATTTCACCTTATCAAACCGATAATACCGTGCGGCACGATGGGCGACCCCGTCTTGCATATCCTCCGTGGGCACCACGTAATCCAAGGAATTCATCTTCTTATGAAAATTGCGCACGTCCATCTCACGGTTATAGATCACCTCGTACGTGCGCCTAAGCTGGAACGCCGTGAACTTCATCGGCATATAGTCGAAAATGATAGCGGGCTCCTTCTCCACCCAATTACGGATCTCCTGTATGGCAGCCTCGATAATCTCTTTATGATCGAATGGCAAGCGAGGAAGCTCGTCGATAGGGCACCAACGGATCGAGTCGGATTTATCGGCCGGACACGTCTTCCTGCTGTTCTTGCACAAGGCGAGATAAGCGACCGTGATCAACCGTCCGATCTTCACCTTGGATGTCGCCTCCAGCCACATCACGTCCAACCGGTTCGAGGTACGGGCGGGAGAACCAAAACAACGGAATTGTTTCAATTGGACACGCTTCAAGCCGGTCGAATCATTCAGTATCCGATAGGCGGCGTCATCTAAATCCTCGTTCTCATAGATCAGGCTGCCGGGTATTTTATAGCCGATCAACTCGCCTTCCTCACTTTTTCGCTCCGCCAACAGCACGGTGAGCTTGTCATCATTGATGCCGAGAAGAACGCAGTCTACGGAAACATAGGGGGAAAGCATCTCTCTATTCTCGTTTTGTGTATCCATGATATCAGTAATTAGATTTGCGCAAATATAAGTATTTTTCTAAACAAAGCAATTACAAAAGGTCTTTTTTGCACATCCTAATTGATTATTTTTCTGATATTTCAGTATCGTACATCATACAATATGCTATACAACACATAATGTAAGTAAAACAATTAGTACGAGAACAAATAATGAAGGCGCTTTCACGTACCTCTAACTTTTATTTCCTACATTTGTTATATTTATAAAACATCGGACATGAATCTAAAAAACATATACTTCTCTTGGCTGATTTATTGGGGTAAAATGAAGGGATTGCTGAACGGGATAGCGGAAGCGATCATCCTACTCGCCTCCTTAGCCTCTTTCTTCGTATTGATCTACCAATTCGGCTTTGTACAGACACCCGATTCCGTCCATATCCTAGAGCGCTCCCGCCCATTCATCCTGCTAGCTTTTTTCACGGGCATAACACTCCGGTACGTGGTGAGGTTCCAAGAAATCATACAGGAGAAAATGTTGTATCTCGATATCAGCATCTATTTCCTTTTATTCGCCGTATTATCCAGCAAGATATTTTTCAAGGATGCCATAGCGCACTCTTTGCCTTATTTGTCTTTCCTTACGAAACCTCTCTTCGTATATGTCTTATTATTGCTGCTTAGCACGATTCACTTATCCCGGCAGACGTTCACGCTGATGCAGACACGGATCAAGCCCTCGTTGCTTTTCTTGCTCAGTTTCGTGTTCGTGATATTGGTCGGGGCCGGGTTGCTATCGTTGCCGAACGCCACTACGCACCGGATCCCGTTTATCGACGCTTTGTTTATCTCCACGACCTCGGTATGCGTAACCGGACTAACCACCGTCGACGTAGCCACTAGTTTCACGCATATCGGGCATATTATCATCATGATTTTAATACAGATCGGCGGTATCGGGGTCATGACATTTACCTCTTTCTTCGCCCTCTCCTTCATGGGGAAATCCTCTTTTACGAGCAAGATGATGCTGAAAGATATGTTGAACGAAGATCGGACGGGAGGGTTGTTCCGGGTCATCTTAAACATTCTTTTCGTGACCTTGTTTATCGAGGGGATCGGCGCCTATTTTATTTATATGGACGTACGGGGAAGCCTGCCGGGAGGTACGCAGCAGGAATTATTCTACGCAATGTTTCATGCCGTGTCCGCTTTTTGTAACGCAGGGATCTCTACCTTGAGCGGCAATATGTACGATCCGTTAGTGGCGGATAAGTACAACCTCCATTTCTGGATAGCCATGCTGATTATATTCGGAGGCTTGGGCTTCCCGATCGTCTTCAATTACCTGAAACTCTTGCATCACTTGCTGATGAATGGTATCAAGATATTGATCGGTAAGCAAAAGCATTATATCCATACGCCCCGTATTATTAATGTACATACGTACATTGTTGTTATATCTACCTTGATCCTGTTAATTACCGGAACGGCTTTCTACCTCTTTTTCGAGTATGACAATACCTTGGGCGACCTTCCCCTGCGGGGGAAACTGGCAAATGCGTTCCTAGGCGCCGTCACGCCTAGAACGGCAGGATTCAACGTAGCGGATATGGCTACATTGGCCCCTCCGACCTTAATGCTGACGTTGATTCTTATGGTAATCGGAGCCGCCCCTATGTCCACCGGCGGCGGATTGAAAGTGACCACCGTTTTCGTAGCTTTGGTTACGACCCTGAACGCCGCACGCGAGAAAGATAAAGTGGAAGTGAGAAAACGGGAGATCGCCCCATTCGCCATCCGCCGGGCATTCGCTATCATCATGATGTATTTCATGTGGGTGGCGATCGCTACGTGGGTATTATCCTATACGGAAAAAGGGGCGCCGCTGTTCTCCCTATTGTTCGAGGTTGTTTCCGCCTTGAGTACCGTAGGCTTGAGCATCGATTATACCCCTCACCTCACCCCTATCGGGAAAATCATCATTATCAGCACGATGCTGGTCGGGCGTATCGGGGTATTGGCCTTCCTCGTAAGTTTCTGCAAGGAATACACGAAAAAGGACTATACATATCCACAAGAAAATATATTAATGTAAAAATAAGATAGCATGAAATATTTAGTAATCGGATTAGGGAATTTAGGACGTGCGATAGCGAAAGACTTGACACGTGTCGGCAATGAGGTGATCGGCGTAGACATGGATCTGCATCGTGTCGATATGCTGAAGAACGACATAGCGGGGGCGGTCGCCTTGGACTCTACGGACAAAGAGGCATTGAGCACCCTGCCATTGAGTGAAATGGATGCCATTATCGTAACATTCGGTAAGGATTTCGGGACTTCCGTTCAGACCGTCGCTTTATTGAAAAGTCAGGATGCGGGCAAACTGATCGTGCGGGCGATCTCCTCGATCCATGAGACGGTGATCCGTGCGATCGGGGTAAGCGAGATTATTACCCCGGAAAAGGATTTCTCTACGATGTACACCTCCCAAGCGTCTTTAGGCGGCCTGTTCCGGCATTGGTATAAAGTAACCGACACTGAACATCTCTATAAGATCAAGACACCGGCCACTCTTGTCGGGCAAACCATCAAGAACATCGATTTCGAGGAGAATTTCGGCATCCATCTGGTAGCGATCGAACGTCCTTACGAGAAAAAGAACCTGATCGGGCTCACACAGACAGAATACAAGGTTATCAGCCGTATCACCGAGGAATTGATGATCGAGGCGGATGATCTGCTGATCTTATTCGGGAAGATGGAGCTATTGAATAAAATAGCCAACATCTAAAACAAAACATAGGCAGACGATCACGATATAATCAGCGTCGTCTGCCTACGGCAAATATCAACGAAGCGATCAAGCCCCCGCTATCTCTATCGTATAGGAGGCATCGAAGAGCTCTCCCGGTTCCAAATGCCATACCCAATCCCGGTCTTTATACTCACCCGTATAATCCACCCGGTCGCAACGTCCATACCAAGGTTCGATACAGACAAACGGAGCGTTTCTCGTAGGCGGAGACCATAAACCGACCACCGGAGCCGTAAAGGTGAGCGAAAGGTACGGGCGTTTCTCCACATCCAATAAGTCCACCCGCTTAATCTGGCTGTCCTCCAAGATAAACGTATCGATATCGAACGTATGGATATTCAACGGCAGCAAGCCGTCCGCATCCAAAGGTACCGGACGAACCACATCCCCTACGCACCCTTTCTCCACCAGCGCACGGTATACGAGATCTTTTTTCACATCGAAAGCGAAATACCCTCGATCCGGTTGATCCACCTCATAATTCGGGTACAGGAAAGCCGGATGAGCGCCGATCTGGAAATGCATCGTCTTATCTCCCGTATTCTTCACACGCCAAAGCACCTCCACCTTATTGCCCTCCAAACGATACCCGATCTCCAGAAGGAAAGGGAACGGATAGGCTCTCAGCGTGTCCGGGGTACTTTCCAGCGCGAAACGCAACTCGTTCTCCGCCTCATCGATCAACGTAAAATCCATATCCCGCGCAAAGCCGTGCTGCGACAGCGGATACACGGTTCCCTCGTTCCGATACTCGGCCTTCCATACGCTCCCGACGATCGGGAACAATACCGGGGAATGACGTTTCCAGAAAGCGGGGTCCGCTTGCCAGAGATACTCCTTTCCCGTAGCGTTCGCTACGATACTACTCAACTCCGCTCCATGTTCGGAGACACGGATCGTTAGTTCTTGATTTGATACTGTCTTCATTCCTTATGATAAGTTTAGTAATTGTTCGGCGGGAAGTCCCTTGCTTTTCAAGAAACCGTTCAAAGTCCCGAATAATAAGGGCTGTCGCCGGAAATCTTCCAGATAAACCCGTTTCAGGCAGTCTACCGGCATCGATATCGGAACGTATGGGATCAAGTTTCCATGCTCATAACGATAGAGCACCTCATCCGTAGCTTGCAGCGAGGCCAACCGCCATTCCTTATCCCCCACCGAGGAAGGCTGCTTCACCTCCAGACAGGCGTTACACAGCATCGAGAAAAAGCGGGAATCAGGCGTAAAGCCCGTGTGCTCCTCATCAAAAAAGAAGGTATCGTATTCCTTTTCCAATTGTGCCGTAAAATGGTTCAAGATAGGCTCCTTCTCATACTTGCAGGACAACAGGGAATAATTCTCGAACAGGCAAAGCTCGCCCAACGACTGATAGTCCAGCTCAAGGACCAGAGAAGGCTCGGCAGACCGGGCCGGCTCACCGGGTTTCTCATACAAAGGGATCACGTACATGCCTATCTCCGGCCCCACCAGCATCCGGCTGTCCTGTCTGAAAAAGGGCATCGCCTTCTTGCTCTTTTCCACAGGTATCCCTTTGCGTTCCTCATACAAGCCGATAGACTCCCTAAGCAAGGAAAGCCCATACTCGATCTCCTCCTGCGGCACGATATGCATCAACCCCTTCGCCGGAAGCGTGAAAAAGGAATCAGGCCCCGAGGTATTCCGAAAGCTTTCGACAAAAGCGTTCAATGATACTCTACAATATAAAACCATACAATCTGTTTTTTGCCTCGCAAGGTAGAAAAATATTATCAGAACCGATATGCCTTCCGACAAGAAATTATCTTATTACGCAAGATCACTGCAACCCGGGTTGCAGTAAAAAGCAGTTCTACTTTGTAAAAGGAGTTGACTCGCATATCAAAATAATCATTATCTTTGTTCGGAATAACAAGCGAATAAAAAAGACCGTACCGTAAATCAAATATAAACCAATATAGTATACAATTATGAAACGTCGTGATTTTTTAAAGACCAGTGTCATCGCTAGTGCGGCTCTATCCTTAAATTTTGAAGGTCTGCAAGCGGCCCTTTCCACGAACACCGTAGCCGTAGAGAAGGCTCCCGATATGGTAGCAGTTATGGGTGGAGAGCCGGAGGTGATGCTAGATAAAGCCTTGGAAGCCCTTGGCGGTATCGGAAACTTCGTGAAGAAAGGACAAAAGATCGTGATCAAGCCGAATATCGGCTGGGACCGCTCTCCTGAATTGGCAGGTAATACGAACCCCAAATTAGTGAAAGCCTTGGTCAAAAAATGCTTGGAGGCCGGCGCCTCTAAAGTGACCGTATTCGACCACACCTGCGATAACTGGCAGAAATGCTACGAGACAAGCGGGATCGCCGAGGCCGTAAAAGAGGCCGGAGGTATCATCATGCCTGCCAACGATGAGAAATATTTTAAGGAAGTATCCATTCCGGGTGGCGTGAACCTGAAAAGCGCCAAGATCCATGAGGCCCTGATCGAGGCGGACGCATGGATCAACGTCCCCGTATTGAAGAACCATGGTGGGGCGAAGATGACTTGCGCCATGAAGAACTATATGGGAATCGTATGGGATCGCCGTTTCTTCCATCAAAATGATTTGCAACAATGCATCGCCGATATTTGCACTTGGCAAAAGAAACCGGTATTGAACATCGTGGACGCTTATCGTATCATGCACCAAAACGGCCCACAAGGAAAGAGCGCTGCCGATGTGGCTACCTTGAAATCCTTGATCGCTTCCCCGAATATCGTCGCTATCGACACCGCTGCCCTTCGCCTGTTCAACCAAGTGAAGAAGCTGGATATGGCCGCCGTAGGTCATATCGGTAAAGGCGAGGCTTTAAAGCTAGGTACGACGAATCTGGATAATGTCACGATCAAACGTATTAAGATATAATCGAGGATGAAGAAGCCTAATTACTTAAAAGGATTGCGGGTCGTACTCGCGATCCTCATTTTCGTACCCATACTTTTATTCTTCGTTGATTTCGCCGATGTATTGCCGGACAACCTGCACACGTTGTTGCATCTCCAGATCATGCCCGCTATTTTAGGGGGGATGGCGGGGTTGGTAGTCTTCCAATTCGTATTGGCTTTATTGTTCGGCCGGATCTATTGCTCGGTTATTTGCCCGGCGGGCGTATTGCAAGATATTATCAACCGGGTTTTCTGTATCGGGAAGAAGAAAAAGAAAGGAGTACGCAGGTTCAGCTATCATAAGCCCATGAATATCTTACGGTACTCAATTCTCGGGCTTACATTCGTATTGGCTGTTTTCGGGATGATCGAATTATGTACGTTGCTAGATCCGTACAGTAACTTCGGCCGTATAGCGAACAACCTGTTCCGTCCGGTCGTCATGTGGGTCAATAACCTGCTGGCCGACGGATTGGCACGGATGGATAACTATACGCTTTATCACGTCACGATTAGCAACGTGACGGTATTCGGCGTGATATCCGCTTTGGTCGCGTTGCTCGTATTCATCCTCATGGTCGTATTCCGGGGAAGGTTGTTCTGCAATACGCTTTGCCCGGTAGGAACGCTGTTGAGCCTGATCTCCCGGTATTCGTTTTTCCGGATCTCCTTTGACAAAGAAGCTTGTACGCATTGTGGTAATTGCGAGCATACTTGTAAGGCGGAGGCGATCGACAGCAAGAACCTCACCGTAGATACCTCCCGTTGCGTAGATTGCTTCAACTGCGTGTCCTCGTGCGCTAAAGGAGGATTGCAATACCGTTTCAAGCCTTCCTTCAAGAAAGAAGCCGAAACAGCTCGCGCACAAACGGACGTGATCCAACAGGCTACCGCTCCGAACAGCCGCCGCACATTTCTCTCGGCAGGGGCTACCGTCGCGGTCTCCCTCCCGATCGTATCCACCATTGCCCAAGGAATGGAAAAAGGGCATGGCAAAGGGCAGCACGGGCAAGGTAAGCACGGCAATAAATGGCCCCCTATCGTACCGCCGGGAGCGATCAGCTTAGAACGTTTCAAGGATGTATGTACCGGATGCCAGATTTGCGTGACTCAATGCCCGAGTCATGTACTACGTCCCACGGGATTGGAGTATGGCTTTGATTATATGTTGAAACCCCGTATCGCTTACATCGACAGTTATTGCAATTACGAATGCACGGTCTGCTCGGAGGTTTGCCCCACGCACGCTATAAAGCCGCTTACCAAGGAAGAGAAAGCGACTACACAAGTGGGCATCGCCACCTTCTTCATCAACCGTTGTATCGTAAAGACGGAGGGGACGGATTGCGGGGCTTGTTCGGAGCACTGCCCTACCCAAGCCGTGCATATGGTTCCTTACGAGGGCACGCTGACCATCCCGCAAGTAAACCCCGATCTTTGCATCGGTTGTGGCGGCTGCGAATCGATCTGTCCCGTACGCCCGATGAGAGCGATCATCATCAAGGCGAACGAAGTACACAAGTTCGTGGAGAAGCCTAAAGAGGAAGAGGTGAAAAAGGTAGAAATAGATGACTTCGGATTCTAAGAGAAAAATGCTACCTTTGTCACAAATTTTTGATACATGACATTTGAATTACAGTATAACGATACGAAATCGAACGCTAGGGCGGGCTTGATTACCACCGATCACGGGGTAATCGAGACGCCTATTTTTATGCCCGTGGGTACGCAAGGTACGGTAAAGGGTGTACATATGACCGAGCTAAAGGAAGATACCAAGGCACAAATCATTTTGGGGAATACGTACCATCTGTATCTTCGTCCCGGTATCCAGATCTTGGAGCAGGCCGGAGGCTTGCATAAGTTTAATACATGGGATCGCCCGATATTGACCGATAGCGGGGGGTTTCAGGTATTCTCTCTTTCCGACAATCGTAAGCTGCATGAAGAGGGAGCCGAGTTCCGCTCGCATCTCGACGGCTCCAAGCATATGTTCACGCCGGAGAAGGTGATGGATATCGAACGCTCTATCGGTGCGGATATCATCATGGCCTTCGATGAGTGTTGCCCGGGAGATGCCGACTACAATTACGCCAAGCAATCACTGGGCCTGACCGAGCGTTGGCTGGATCGTTGTTTCGCCCGCTTCAACAGCACGGAGCCGAAATACGGCTACCGGCAAAGTCTCTTCCCGATCGTACAGGGATGCGTCTATACGGACTTGCGGCAGAGGGCGGCGGAGAACGTGGCCCGAAAAGGCGCCGATGGAAACGCTATCGGGGGACTGGCCGTTGGCGAGCCTACCGATAAGATGTATGAGATGATCGAGGTCGTAAACGATATCTTACCGAAAGATAAACCTCGTTACTTGATGGGCGTAGGTACCCCGATCAATTTACTGGAAGGGATCGAACGAGGCATCGATATGTTCGACTGTATCATGCCAACCCGCAACGGGCGCAACGGCCAACTTTTCACGCGTTTCGGTACTATCAATATGCGTAACAAGAAATGGGAGAACGATTTCTCGCCGGTCGATCCGGACGGACATTCCTACGTGGATACCTTATATAGCAAGGCTTATCTGCACCACTTGATCAAGGCGAAAGAAATGCTTGGCTTACAGATCGCTTCTATCCATAACCTCGCCTTCTACCTATGGTTGGTGAAAGAAGCGAGGGCACATATCATCGCTGGCGATTTTACTACATGGAAAAGTGGTATGGTCCGTCAATTAGCGAACCGGTTATAAAAAACGAGACAGATGAAATTTAAACTAAAACGGATCGATTGGTATATCATCAAGCAGTTTCTGGGCACGTACGTGTTCGCTATCGCCTTGATTATCTCTATCTCCGTCGTTTTCGATATAAACGAGAAGATCGATAAGTTCTTGAATCCGGATGTCCCCTTAAAAGCGATCATCGTGGATTATTACTTGAACTTTATCCCCTATTTCGCCAATTTGTTCAGTCCGTTGTTCACATTTATCGCCGTGATCTTTTTCACGTCGAAGCTAGCGGATCGTTCGGAGATCATAGCGATGCTTGCCAGCGGTATGAGTTTCCGTAGGTTAATGCTTCCTTATGCGGTCTCGGCTACGATTATCGCTATCGTGACGTTTATCCTGAACGCTTACATCATTCCCCCGGCGAATGAGACTCGTATCGATTTCCAGAACAAATATATCCGTAACAAGAAGGTGGATTACGTGAAGAACGCCCAATTGGAGATCGAGCCGGGTGTTATCGCTTATTTCGATAGCTATGACGCTCGCTCGAACATGGGATACCGTTTCTCTCTGGAGCATTTCGAGGATAAAAAATTGATCTCCCGTCTGACCGCCAAGTCGATCAAATACGACTCGCTTTATCAATGGACCGTTATCGATTATATGATCCGTGATTTCGATGGCATGCGGGAACATATTTCCCAAGGCTCCCGTAAGGATACGACCTTGACCATCGTGCCCTCGGACTTCCTGATTTCCGTGAATGATTGCGAGACGATGACAACGCCCGAGCTAAATACGTATATCAACCGGCAGAAAAAAAGAGGTATCGGGAATATACAGACCTTCCAGATCGAGTATCATAAGCGCTTCGCCACGATCATGGCGGCGTTTATCTTGACTTCTATCGGAGCGTCGTTGTCTTCCCGGAAAATAAAGGGAGGTATGGGTATGAATATTGGTATCGGATTGGCGTTGAGTTTTTCTTACATCCTGTTTATGACGGTTACTTCCACCTTCGCTATTAATGGTTATGTGAGTCCTGCCGTAGCAGCTTGGATACCGAATATAGTTTATACATTTATAGCGATATTCTTATATCAGAAAGCACCAAGGTAATTGATTAACTCCTATATTGGTATAACCCTGCCAAATTTCATCCAGTTGTAGAGACGGTGTGTACTCCGTCTCTACAACCTAGGATTTTCAATTATTTCGTGAAATTAAGTCCAAACTCTAACGTTTTTGCGTTCGGAAGTAGTTGCAATACCATATCTACCATTTGCTGATAATTCTCCGGAACCATCGGTTTCAAGATAGGAGCTATCATGGTCAAAACCGGTACGATTAAATCCTTATCCGCATAAAAAGTAGCCTCACTTCCATCCACCTTCATGTTAAGAGGTAGACCATAATAACCTCCTAAATCAACCAAAAGCTTCATGATCTCGTCAATAGAGATACCAGCGGCCTCCAATTTGTCACCAGCAGCCTGTTGTAATAAAGTAGTCAAGACTGTCACATAATTTTTATCCACAGCCACCATAAATTTCCCGTCTACCACACAATATTGGATACTTGCCATTTTTGTGATCTCACCGATTCCTTTATCCTCAGAAGCCCCTATAGGTCTCCAAGAAACATCGAAGATTCCATCTTCCGGTAAGTTAACATTTACAGCGCTTACTTTGCCCCAAATCAAGTTACTGATAGCAGGCTTTATCATACGCACGAGATCATCGATCGTAGAATTTCCGGTAACGATATTCGCATAGATAGCTTCCACGCCCACTTTCAAACTCCAATTACCTACGATAGAAGAAGTTAATTTACGAGTATAAACAACAGAAGCTACGCCCCCTTTCACCGTACCATTTACTGATACCACGCAATCGCCAACCGTACTCTCGCCGGTAAACGTATAAGTGCCATCCGCTTCCTTCAACGCGGCATCGATAGCGACCGACTTATTTTCGGGGATGATATTGTTCAAGGTTACGGATGCCTTCTCCGCAGAGGAAGCGGCAATCACGACCGATTTACCGTCAACAGGGACTGTCACTTCACCCATTACCAGATTAACGCTCTTACCCTCGTACGTTTTCGACAGATCTTGCCAGTTACCGGAAGAACTTGAATCGTCATCATCACCACATGCCGTAAAAAAACCCATCGTGCAAATCACGGCAAATACATACAACAAACTCTTTCTCATGACTCTTGTTTTAAATTTAACATAAATAGCTATTAATATTATCACAAATATATCCATTCCAACTTCCACTAACAACAATAATTTAATATCAGATGTTCGATTCCTGTGTTTAGATCAAAAATTCATTACTTTTGTCGTATCAAATACTTAAAAACAATCTATCATGAAGAAAGTGTTTATCTCAATGGCCTGCGTATTAATCGCTCTATCCGGTTGCACGAATGGAGGAAGCAATAAAGAATCCATGGAAGTCGTACTGAATATCAAACGGAAAGTAAAACCCGAATGTGTCTCCGCCTTAAAGGAATCATTCTTGAAATGCAAGGAAAGCACGTTGCTAGAACCGGGATGTATCGACTATGGCATGTACCAGTCCCTCACCGATAGCACCGAATTCTTTATCGCCGAGACTTGGAAAAACGACGGGGAATTACAAAAGCACGGCGAAACCGCCCATCTTAAACAACATCTGAATGAGATCAAAGATATGGGAGATCCTTCCTATAAAGGTAGTTTCCGGAAGATTTATGTCTGCCCGAGTGTAAACGATTAATCGTTAAGAATTGAAGATTGAAAATAAACGCTTCGTGAAGCTTGATTTTTAATCTTCAATTCCCTATATTTAATTACAAAAGATCTGACGCCAATTCAGATAACTCGCTTCGCTCGCCTTTTATCAAGTTGATATGGGCGAACAAGTCCTGTCCTTTCATCTTGTCGATCATATAGGCCAAGCCATTACTTTGGGCGTCTAGATACGGGGAGTCAATCTGTTGGATATCTCCCGTGAAGACCATCTTCGTTCCCTCTCCCGCACGGGTGATAATCGTCTTGATCTCATGCGGCGTGAGGTTCTGGGCCTCATCGATGATACAATAAGTCTCGGACAAGCTACGCCCCCGGATAAAGGCCAACGCCTCGATCACCAACTGGTTGTTCTTCTGCATATCGTCGATCTTACGGACATCGGGATTACCCGGGGCAAACTGAGTCTTGATCACGTTCAGGTTATCGAATAGAGGTTGCATATAAGGAGCGACCTTTTGCTTCTCGTCACCCGGAAGGAAACCGAGATCCTTATTCGCCAAAGCGACGATCGGACGGGCCAAAAGTATCTGTTTATACGTGCCGGCTTGTTTCAAGGCAGAGGCCAACGCCAACAACGTCTTTCCGGTACCGGCCTTTCCGGTCAACCCCACCAGCTTGATATTCGGATCGTTCAACACCTCGAAAGCGAAACTCTGCTCGGCATTACGGGGCTGGATACCAAAGTTCGTGCCTTTATCCACCTTCTTGATCTTATCCGTAAACGGATTGTAGCGAGCCAATACACTATTACGTACGCTTTTCAAGATAAAGCATTCGTTCGGGTCGAGCTTAGACTTGATATCCAACGAATCTGCGTCCACGCCTTCCGGAGAGCTGTAGATCTTGTCGATCAAATCGGGGTCTATATTCTCATAGGTCTCTTGCGCACGCTCGAAAATATCTACATTCACGACCTTATCCGTGATATAATCCTCAACGGGAATACCCAAAGAACGAGCCTTCATACGAAGGTTCACATCCTTGCTGACCAAGGTTGTCTTGATCTTCGGATTCTTCTCGGCGATCGTCAACGCACAAGACAAGATACGGTGATCTGGAGTTTTATCCGGAAAAGAATGCGCTATTTTCTCCTGGTACTTATCACCGGTCACGATATAGAGTGTACCTTTTCCCGGTCCTAGTGAGGCGCCTTTCAAGAACAGGTCATTACTGGTCAATAAGTCTAGCTCCCGAACAAACTCACGGGCATTATAATTGATCTGCTCACTCCCCTTCTTGAACTTGTCCAACTCTTCTAATACCACGATGGGTAGATAGATATCATTTTCCTGAAAGTTCTCGATGCACTTATAGTCATGTAATATGACATTCGTGTCCAACACAAAATTCTTCTTTGCTCCCATGGCCTTTCGATTTAATATTCAACTAATAATCAAAGATTTATATTTTAATTTGTTTGCCGAAACACTCTAAAATCTCTATTTCGGTTATTTTTCGGCAAACACTCCATATAAATTTCAATTCTCCGCCTTCATCATATGGCTTCCTCACAAAGATACATTTTTATATGAATTAGAGTTCTTCAAAACAAAATCTTTTTTAGGCAATAATGAATCAAATAAAAAAGAGGATACAGTAACTCGCACCCTCCCATAAAACAATTATCGAACAATACAGTTCATAGCCTCCAAGACATTCAACGCCACTTCCTCGTCCTTTCTCTTGAGATCTTCGAATACGTCCCCAAGTGAATCCTCTGAGGTTAAAGCCAAAAACACAAACCACATCAAGATTTCCTTGTATTGTTTATCGTGGCTTCTTACTATGTCTTGATCCTTTCGAGCTTGCTCATTACTTCTATATTGTTCTTCTTTCAATTCCTTGAGTTGAGAAACATAATCATCGATAGCCATGACAAGTACGGTACTCAATGAGTAGCGATCATCGATCTTACGTCCAGTACACTCTTGGAAGAAGTCAACGGCTGGCATAACCTCTCGATCTCCACATAGCGTTCCAAGTTCGTCATGAACAAGTTTCTCAGGTTTGCTAAAACCTATATTTTCCAAGAAAGTTACCACTAATTGAGCTTCTTCATTTATAAAGTACACGTTTTCCAATAAATCTTTGATCTCTTTGAATCTTTTCATTTTCTTTTGTTTTAATTTTATTTGTTAGTATCTTGGTTACCGCAAATCAAGCAAGATACAATTATGGATGACATAAACATATACGAGAACGGGTAGCGCTAGCGTTTGATATTCCATGCCCAGTATGCGGTAGAAAACCTAAATGCGAGTTCACCATAGGGCGAAATTATATTTATCATGGCTGTGAGCATGATGAAATTTTCAATCTCGTAGAAGCACGCATAGATAAGTTTACTTCACAATATCAATGTCCTAAAGGTCTTGTTCGGAGGGTATTTCACGCACGATAGCCTTTCCTATCATCAAGAATCTCATATGAATGGAGCTAACCAAGTCATCATCTGAGAATCCTTCGGTTTCCTTTAATATGAAATCGATTAGTTCTTTTTTTGTGATTCTCCCTTCTGGATTTAAGAACACTTGCCTTAAAGGAATAGATCACTCAATCATATTTCAATTTCTTACCCACCAAAAATCCCTAGCTTTAATTTTCGCAATAATCCTTTGACCGCTCCTATCAAGCAATCCTAAATCAGTTTTCAAGACTAACCCTTCAGCATCATATGTAGTATCTTCAGCGATCAATGACTTGTAGCCATTACTAACATACTCAATCGCTTCCTCGAATGTCATATAGCCAATCACTGGAACTACCTTGATTGCCAGATCGCCAGCTATCTCCTCTATATCAGGTCTCCTTAACCACCATTTATCAATCTTTACATCGAACAAAATGAAGCTTACCTCATCCTTGATATAGCGACCTCCACCTTTCTGAATCTTCATACCTATATTCATCATAAGATAACAACCGTGTTTTATAAGTATTCAAATCAAGCATGTCTTCTTAGTTGTAATCCGTTAATAAATTTATTGATCTCATCCGGTCCTTATCCCAATATAAGTATATGTTGTACCAACATTTGAGTGATTCAATACCTCTTTGAGCATCATCAAGGATTCTTGGCTTCTCCCGTTTGCCTCGTAAAGATATCTGCCGAATGTTTTACGAAAGCTGTGGGTGGAAAAATGATCAATGGAAAGATTATATCTATCCTTGACATCTTTCAATCTTTTATTGATCTGCCAAATCCCCATAGGCTTGTTCTTATATCCTTCAAATAAATAAGAGTTTACCGAAGGCTTCCCCATTAAAGTATATAATTCCTTTATGATACTAACAGTCTCATCATTCAATCTCACTTCCCGGTTCTTCTTTGTCTTTTTCTCTATCAAGATTATACTATTTTTATTTAGCACATTTTCCCATTTCAACATACGAATATCCGACACCCGTAAAGCCGAAGCAAATGCAATAGTAAAATACAATTCCTCCCAATAAAGCCTATCCTCGCGCAATTTTTCTAATGTTGACAGAAACTCTTCGTATGGAAGATAATCAGACTTTGTTAATACACCTTTTTTTGCCATAACTCTTAATAATTTTGTTTTAATTCTTAGGCAAAGCTACAATTACATTTTAATATAATGCTCTAGCCTTCTCAGCCTTGCTTGAACAGGAATTTATATCATCAGCTACTAAATAAGTGGTATTTTTACTAACTGACCCAGACATGGTTCCACCGGCTTTCGTAATTTTTGATTCTAGTTGTTTGTCTCGAATACCGGTAAAGCAAATCTTCATCCCGGATAATGATGTTCCCAAAGGCTCATCTTTCTCCCAAGCAATAGGAATCTCGTTCCCCCTCACCCACTCAACAAAACCTTGACACTTGTTCGAGAACTCATCTATCATCTTATCACCTACCCCTTTTGTCATAGACATGATTTTTGTCATCACTAAGTATCCAGCAAATGTTAATTCTCCAGAGATCCATAACCTCAAGGTCACATTATCTACATTAGACAATAAGATTGTTGCCTTCTTCTCTCCTATTCCATCAAAACAATCGGATGCTTCCATTAACTTAGGGAGAGAAACACCATCATCAAAAATGCCTCGGTTCTTCTCTATAATCTTGCTAGCGGTATCGTAACCAATGCCATCTATCTTCTGTAGCGTTGAAAGATCCGTATGAAGAAGATCTCCCGGGGACTTGATCTCGGAGTTAAAGATCGCCTTCAAGGTTTCCTCTCCTATCTCATCATACTCCAACTTCTCGCAGAAGTAAATCAACTTAGCCAATAATCTACCGGGACAAAGCGGGTCTGGGCACATACGCTCGACCAAGGAGTCATTCCAGACTGTTTCCTTCCCACATGAAGGGCAGAGCTTGAAAGCTTCCTCCACGACATCATTGGATACAGGATAAATTACGTCTTGGATTTTTGGTATAACCATCCCGGAACGGATTATTTTTATCTCAGCGCCAGTACCAATACCATTATCAAAACAAAACTTAGCGTTATATCCGGTAGGATTGTTAATTGTAGCCCCTTCTAGCTCTACAGCGTCAACAGCCACAGTCGGTTTTAGATATCCGGATTTAGACACCTTGCAATTGACGGATTGAACAGTGGTGATCTCAGCATCCGTAAACTCTTCAGGTTTATAGGCTACGGCCCACTGAGGATTGCCTGTTGATGGGTGACGGCCAATCTCTTTCCAACGCCTCATATTGTTCACGTAGATAACAAGGCCATCAATAGCAAAATCTTGACTCCAACTATCAAATAACTCTTTAAGGAATGAGGCGTTCAAAAAGCTGGCAAATGTATGAAGTATTCTTGCCACATAAACAAAATATGCTTCCATGTGGTCAAGGAGATCTATATAAGAAAATTATCAACCCCTTCTCCAAAGGCTCCGTATCGCATAAAATACACGTGTTTAAGTAATTCCGAAGGCGGATCGTCTCGCCTAAATAACCCAGCCACGGTGTTCCTCGCAGATTTATATGGTTGACCGTTCAATGGATTTATCTTACCTTCGAAATTATCTTTCCATATTGATTTTGGGATAATAGCCTCGCCAAAGGTATATTCAACAGGAGCATTGTCATGATGCCATACAGAAGACATTAGATCCATATGTCGCTTACAGTCCATCCCTTCATTGTCGTTACCACCTCTGGAATATGTCATCCAGTCATTCTCATTGCATAACAAGCTAATACCATCATATTTTGGAGTGATAACCACATCGTCATTTGGTCCTATACCAACTTTATCGAACCACAGACATAGCTCCTCAAAAGTCTTCACTTTATCCAACGATCTCATCGGGAACGGCAGTTTTACTTTCCGATCCACAATATCCATTCCCGGTTCCACCTTTTTAAACCACTCATGATCCGGATTGATGGATCTTAACTCATCAACCAATATGTCATAAGCAAAGTCTGTCATGATAGGAGTACCTTGCCGGTACTCCTTATTTGCTCTTACGATTTTATCGTAGATTTGTTGTTCAATATTGTTCATCTGATTATCTTTGTACTCATAATATAAAATGTATCATGGAAAACAAATTGTTTGATTATTTCAAGGATTCAGGTAAACTCTATGGGCTAAGTGGCGATCAGTTGGTTAAATTCCAACAAGCATGCAACAAAGCTGTATGTGACAACCCTACTTTAGATTTTAATGATCTTCTGATAGTCTGTCAAGTTTACCTAAACACTATAAGAGATTTTCCAGATATGGTTATTTAAACGATATGCTCTTTGCTATTTTTTCTATAGCCATTCGTATCTTGTGTTCAATAATCTCAGCGGTATCATCACTTTGCGTATTGATAACTATGAGATTCCCGATCAATAAAGAAATGTTGACTAAAACTGTTTTATCGTTTCCTTTTTGATTGTTCATTTTGATTGATTGTTTTTAATTGCATGTCTTAGTTTTTGACCATAAGATCTATTATCTCTCTGGTGATGTTGGTTCTCAATCCGGTAAAGAAGCTCTCCTTTGGTTCGCAAGTTTTCCATAGCGATCTTCTTCATCTTCTTATCATCTCCAGTGAGAACACGATCGTATGCCTCGTCCAAAGCATATTTAAAACTTTTGATAAACGCTCCTCTATAACTAGATGACAATCTATCATAGATATAGTTGAAAGATTTGATAAGATCCAAATTGTCGAATTTCTTATCAAAGATCAGCTGGCGGATGCGTTGAGCGGATCTTTCTCCTCCTCCAGTATAAAACTCCACAATTTGATTTTCCATCAAATGATCCAATTGCTCCGGAGTTGCGTTTTCAGAAATATATGCTCCATGTTTCCGGATAGCAGGAAGGATTTCCTTAGCAATCTTCTTTCTGAACGCTTTTGCTGTTTCTGATTTTGCCACCATAGCTAATTCATAAAAATCTGATTCTAAGATAAATAAATCTAACCCAACTTCTTGGGTCAAATATCTATCATCTATTTCCGACAAATATTTCTTAATATTGTCCCATCGAATTGTTTTGGTTATGTTTCCATTCCGTTCCCTCTCTCTTTCAAAACCAAGCCCAATTGCTACATCTTTCAAGTTTAGAAAAATTTCTCCACCTATCATTTGTTGGTAATTAATACCATCAATCATTTCTGTTACTACATTTTGAATTTGTTTGTTCATGATTACTTTTGTGATTTTTGACTATTGGACATAAAAACTTTACCATTCTTATCGGTTCCCACTGGATGAAATGTGGTCGTTCCTCTATCGTGCATCTGGATAGCTAATCTTGCGTCCCATATATCCTTCCAATTTTCAATTGAATACCCCATGAATCTGTGCTGGTTCTCAAATTTAAATTCTACATTATATAATAATTCGTTAGTAGTGAGATCAAGTACCTTACCAACACGCATTTTTACTATTTTCATTTTGCATTAATCGTTATTCCGTTCGTTATGAGGCTGCCATTATACAAACAGGGCCTTATGTATTCCAGTGTTTCAAAATTCTTCAAGAAATCATCTATCGCTCTTACGAACATCCTTTGCTCTAATGGATCTGTAGGAGCATCCTCACGTTTATAGATAACGCAATCTTCCCATGCTCCATTTTCCATTTTCTGTCTTCCTATATTTATTACGACATATAAATGATGCTTGTAATAATAAGTGTTGTTTTCTTTTAATTCGTATTTTTCCATTTTGTGATAGTTTTTAGTGTCCACCAATCCGAAAAGGAAAGGTGGACGTGGTTATTATTAAGCTTCTACTAATTCTTCTACTCTTTCTTCCCAAAGCTGGTGGATCAATGTTCGTCCCTCATGATTCCATCGAATAATTGACTTGAACGGAGAAGGTGACAATAAGGTTTGATGCTCATCTGTTACTTTCCAGCTACCGGATTTCCCTGTCAATACTCCCTTCTTACATAAGAATTGATTCAATACTTGAGATGTCGTTCTCAATTCCGTAGCGATAGTCGTAGTAGTAAAGTAATCTCGATTCTCTACCATACCAGAGTAATATTCCACCTTCGGCTTATCCTCTTCGATCTTGGCTTCCTGTTCCTCTACCTTTTGTTGTAGATGAGCGGATAGAAGAAGAGCATCAGAGAATTTCTGAGGAATCGGAAATCCTCCAAAATTAACGTTACCATGATCGAAAGGAATTGCAGATATAAATCCACTCGTTCTCAAGTTGTTAAAGGTGTAATATTGGATGACAGATCTAGGTTGATCGACTTGTATGAGGCGTGCGTACAACAAGACGCTCATATAAGGAGTGTTTTAGAGACGTTGGAATCCCAAATTATTGGGGAAAGGTATATGCAGGCAAGGCAAAACGCCAATGGTCAATATGTCCGTGATGTAGAAGCTACGAAGAAAATACAAGGGAGTCAATTCATCAAGATCATCAAGGGTATTGCCGAATCTAAATTGTACGGTTATACACTGATTGAGATTAACCCTACAACCGATCCTATTACGGGTAAATTGAATGACGTAAATCTCATCGAACGCCGCAATGTATTGCCTGAACAAAAGACCGTATTGAAACGTCAAGGCATATGGCTTCCTAATTGGGATCTTGAGGCTCCTAAATATAAAAAGAATTATATCCTTATAAACTCTGGTGATCTAGGCTTGTTCTCTGCCACTACCCCATTGATTCTCGCCAAGAAATTCACGTTGGCTAACTATATAAATTTTAGCCATACATATGGACAACCTATTATCCATGGTAAATCAGAGAGTGAGAATCTTGGAGATCGAAATAGGCTAGCCAACGATATCGCCTCAGCCGCCACCAATCGTGTCATCGTAACCGGATTGAAGACGATATCGATGTCAAAGCGTTTACCATGTCCAATAGCGAGAAGATTTATACGAGCCTTATCGAGCTGGTCAACGCCGAGGTTTCAAATTTAATACTAGGTTCTGAGTCTATGGCTGGGGCGACACAATCCTATGTTGGGTCAACAAAAGCCCATCAAGATATTTTCCGAGATCGCATCAAGGTTTACCGGGAATATATCGAGAACGCCATGAACGAGGAGATTATCCCACGACTAGTAGCTATGGGATATATAGATGACGGGTTGGAGTTTAAATATTCCGGAGGGTTGGAGATGAGCGTTGATAGCAAGATAGATCTCTATGATTTTCTCTCGGATAAGTATGAGATAGAGCCAGAAGAGATCGCCAAGGAATTTGGTGTTGTTGTAAAGAAACAATTTAATAATCCCGCTGGATGGAATGATATAAATGATGATGGTAAGGTCGACGGCAAGGATAACGTAGTTTCAGGTGGATCAACGGGGATTGTCGCCCCCACGCCCAGAAGACGTTATAGGAGAAGAAGTAGCGGTAGTGTAGCGAACTATTTACGGGAGGTCATGAATGGAAGACGAGATATTTGATGAGACTAAAGTCGATGATAGGACAGATAAGGAATACGAGTATTTATTATTTCTATTCGAACAATTGTTAGATAAATTCGATAACCAAACCATAGATCTTGAGGAATTTCAAGAGATCGTTGAAGCTAGGGTCATGTTCGCTTTCGGGCATTGCGTAAGGAGATTTGGCATAGACCTTAACGAGGCGTTAGATATAGTGAGGAATCATGATGAGTCATACTTGACCCCTTTTGAGATCGAAAAAAGAAAGGCTCTTGTTGCCGCTTTAGACAATCTTGTCGATTTCGCTACCGCAGAGGAGACACAAATGTACATGGACATGGAAGAACAAAATGACGATGATGACCCTGAGAGGATTTTCCACCTATACAATAATATATACGCTACAACGGAGAACAGGGATATAGACTATGCCTCATCCATAGCGGCGTGGTGGGTGAACCTGCCAGAGGAGACAACCTTAATGTATATGACACAAGGGGATGAGCGTGTACGTGATTCCCATCGTGCCCTGGAGGGGTTGAGTTTTCCGAAATCCTGTTTTCCCGAATGGTCGATCCCTCCTATTGATTGGCGATGTAGGTGTTACCTTGTAGAGTCCTTCACTAGACCTAATTACATGGATATTCAGGATATCGATTCCTTGATAGGTAACGCCGTAAATCCTATATTCAAGCGAAGCCTAGCGAAAGGTGGTCCCATATTTGGTGAAGACCATCCTTATTTTACGGTAGACAAGAGGTTTATACAGCCTATGAAGACCATATCATCCAATATTAAATCCAAATATAATATCGTATGAGTGAAAGTGCCGACATTACCTTCCAAGACACGTTAAATCAATGGAAGTTAGCACCCAGCAAGTTCGCCGCCAACTATTACAAAACAAAGATTGAGATAGGGGAAACTTATGTCAGGGAATTTAAAAAATCGTTTGACTTGAAAAAAATCCCCGGGACAGGAAGATATTGGAGAAACCGGAAACGAGATTATCCGCATCCGATATTGAATGAGACAGGAACCCTCAAAGAATCTATCACATATAGCCTTCTTGAGGGATCGGGGTTGCAAATATATACAGATGAGACTAAGTTCCCGGTAGGAAGGCGTAAGAGCGGAAGCAAGAGTTACGCAGCTTTTCATAACGCACCGGACGATACCTATCCACCTAATATACAACGTCAATTTATAGGCGATTCCCCATTGATCGAGCTTAAAGTATAAACCATATTATATAATCTTTTAAAAAGCATCATATGATCAAACGATATATATCAAATAGACAAATCGCAGAAGATACAGATGATACTCAAGACCCCATAGATCCTACGGACAACACGAATACGTTAGGCGATGTTTTTCAGGCCATAAAAAGAGCCATACTAACTGTCAAGGAGGAAGAAAATAACGATGACAGCCCTCCCCTATTCAAAACCGTGGCGATAGATACCGGTCAGTTCGAGAGGGTCATGAGTAAGGTAAATACCGAGTACGAGACAGCTTTCCCCGCTTGTTTTGTAAGATTCACGAACGTTCATTTTTTGGTGGCCCAGCAACGTATCGGGGAAGGTCGTGGTATCATTCGCATAAGATTTATCCTTAACAAACTGGATAACCAACATGTGAATTGGGAAACTTACCCATTTTATATAGCGGAAAGACTAAACAAGGCCATTCAGGATGCGAAAAAAGTAGAGGAAGCTCTTCAGGAACGATGTAACCTAATGTATTTTGACACGCCACAATCCACCAATATGCTTCAAGCTTACTGGCTTGATTACGAGATATATTTTAAAATAACATCGAGTTATAAATATGCGGATTGGATCAAGAAGAAAGTTATTACCCCTCCGTTCACCAACCATGACGATGTACCTAACGACAAACCTAACGTGGAAAGGCCCACATATGACGAATCATCAACATTCAACGATCTTATTGTCAACGCAAAGTCTATCCAGATAATGCCGAACAACAATAGGTTGGCCGTAGGCGAGCAGATGGTACTATCAGTGGTTTTCTTCCCAGACAATACCACTGATAAAAAGATAACATATGAGTCCCTTAATGACTCAATAGCTACCGTTAACACGAATGGGGTTGTTACCGGAATACAACCGGGGATGGTAAAAGTGGCTGTTGAGACCTCTAACGGGATAAGAGCATACAAGGATATTGTTGTGTATTTAAAACTAGGGTAATGAACAAAAAGACGAAACAATCAAGCAGCTGGTATTCAATAAATAAGGCACCCAATACCACAAATAAAGAAAACTGGTACACCATAAAGCCTGTATCTGTTCAACCTATGAGCGCTAGGCTCGTTAGTGTTCGAAACCTTGAGGAAAACGAAAAGTCAAACGAAATAATAAGACATACCGACGAGTTCATTGACGAGGCGAAGATCTACAACAGTATAACCAATGTCATAGTGGAGAACCAGCATCTCATTATCACGTTCTCAAGCGGACTCACGTTCGATTGCGGAGTCGTAAGTGGTGACTACCCTATATTAAGAAGTACCGAGAAGGGAATCGAGATGAAATATAATAGGGAACCAGACAGTGCCTTCAAGGTTATCGTGCCATCAGAATCGATAAAGATCAATTTTGACAAACTAACACAAGATCAAAAGGAGTTCTTGGCAATCAATACATGTAACTATTTAATAAAAAACATGACGATCGATGACAATGGTCATCTAATCGTAAATATCCAATAATCAAAAATATGGCAATAGTAGATTTAGGCAAAATCACATTCGTCAATAAAGGCGCATGGAACAAAGCGACAAACTATGAGATAAAAGATATTATATCATACAACGGAAGTTCTTGGGCAAGCTTGAAGAACGGAAACATCGGCAATGAGCCAAAAGAGGGCGTTAATTGGACATTAATGGTAAAATCCACGTACCAAGCCTGGCTTGAACAAGGAAACCAGGGAACCGAGGAGGAATTTCTTAACTCTATGGCTCATATCCAGGCTAATTGGGAACAAGCGGATAAGGGAGCCAAGGATTACATAAAAAATAAACCCGACAAGTTTGAACCCAAGGAACATAGTCATACAAAGGCACAAATCGTGGATTTCCCTACATCAATACCCGCAGATGGAGGAAATGCGGAAACAGTCAATGGGCATACCGTAGAATCTAATGTTCCTGCCAACGCTAAGTTTACCGATACGATTTATGACGATTCTGAGATCAAGCAACAAATAAAATCAACCCTTGAAGAATCCAAGCAATATACGAACGAGCAAATCGGTTGTATAGTAGGATTTGATACATCGATCGTACAAACCTTACCTAGTTCTGGTGTAAAGGGAATTATCTATCTTGTTCCTAAAGGTGATGGAAAAGATAAGAATATCCATGATGAATATATTTGGGTAAATGGAAAATTTGAGCTGATCGGAAATACATCCGTTGATTTGTCAAAATACAGCACAACCGAGCAAAACGACATCAAGTACGTAGCGAAAGTGCCAGGAAAACAGCTCAGCTCTAACGATTATACCACGGAAGAGAAAAATAAGCTAAGCGGTATCCAAGAAGGAGCAGAGGTTAATGTAAATCCTGACTGGGATGCTACATTTGGAAAATCAATGATCATCAACAAACCCACTATCCCTGTAGTTGATGTAAACAAGAAATATGTAGATGACAGCCTATTAAAGAAAGCTGACCTTATCAGCGGCAAGGTTCCATTATCCCAGTTGCCAGAGATTCCATCTCAGATAACCATTGACAGTGAGCTAAGCTCGACTAGCTTAAATCCTGTACAAAATAAGGTTATAAATGCAGCCTTAGAACACAAGGTTGACAAGGTAGCGGGAAAAGGGTTAAGTACTGAGGATTATACCACGGCTGAGAAAAACAAACTTAGAGATATAGCTCCTAACGCAGAAGCCAACGTCAACCCCGACTGGAATGCAACATCTGGTAAGTCACAAATCCTTAACAAGCCAACCATTCCAACAGTAGATGTAACAAAGGCTTATGTTGATAATGCGTTAACCACAAAAGCGGATCTTGTGAACGGAAAGGTCCCGTTATCCCAATTACCCGAGATCCCGTCTTCGATAACCATTGATAGCTCATTAAGCTCGACAAGTACGAATCCCGTACAAAACAAGGTTATAAATACAGCGTTGGGGAACAAGGTCGATAAGGTACCCGGAAAAGGATTAAGCGCTAATGATTATACTACAACCGAAAAAAATAAACTATCAAGAATTGAATAGATCGTAGACGAACCACCCCTAATAGAATATGAAGAGGATAGGATTAAATTTTCTACGCATCGAATATCCCCTAGTACTGGAGGGAGCACTAGCGGTTCATCTTATATTAATGGAGCAAGCTGCTCTAAACCTGGACTAATGACAGTCTCGGATAAAAATAAGTTAGATAGTATAGCTACAGGTGCAAACAAATACATTCACCCTACGACATCAGGTAATAAACATATCCCAGCAGGAGGAACGTCAGGCAATATACTTCGTTGGGGTTCCGATGGTACAGCCGTATGGGGAAAAGAGGTGATGTCAGAGAGCGATAAGAAAAAACTAGAGCAAGTAAAAATTATAGTTTCTTTCAGTCATACGTTCGAGAATCTTACGGAAACATCTACCGCAGATGATATTAAAGCAGAGTTTAAAAAAGTAAATTTTTCAGACATTGACGTATCGAGTGATGAGGGGTTAATGTATGTTCTTATCGCACATGGATTAGCTTATGGTGACGATCAATCCATAAATACCAATGATCAAATTTTTATCGGTAATAAATCATGTCTCGTAAACGGTAGTTATATAGAAGAGGGCACGAAAACGACAGCTACCTTAGAACTATCTTATATCCACAACCCAGGAAAACTTCGCACCACAATAATGACGGGTACAATAGATGAAACGAATACATATGCCTTTTCTTGCAAGGTTACGGAAAGCGGGGACGATGAGTATTATCTACCTTACGATCTTGCCACGATCACAAGCACAGAATCAAAGGAGAATATCTTGAGCAAACTTGGAGGGAGTGAAGGTGTGAAAAAGATTTCCGACGCAATAAATAAAGGAAAAAAAATCTTCATCGAAAGTTATGGTGTGGTTGGCAAAATCCCTGTGTCCTCTCTTAACTTTATTATTCAATCTTGGATATCATACGCTGTTCCCACAACAACAAATGAAGGTACAAACTTGATATATGTAAAAGTCTCTTCTAATCCGGAAGTGAAGATCGTTCATACCTACGGTTATAAGCTTCCCGTAGAATTTTTTGCGTTACAAAGTTCCTCCACCAGCGATGAGATCAGCACGACCATAGGCGGTGAAGAGGGATTGAAAAAAATCGTCAAGGCGGCCCAAGACGGGAATCGCTTTTGGATAGAAATAAACAAAGGTGATTTAGCATCCATTCAGCGTGTCGATCTGATGGTAGTCACCTGCTATAGGGACAATAGTGCCGGAGATATGTCTATCGGCTTTTTCGGGAAAATGGCGTACCTGTGGGGAGGTATGGGGGGAATCATTTTAATTTCATACATAAAATCATCCAATACCTTCACAATTGATATATTGGAAGCATAACCTTTCCCTCATTAAAAAACATCTATCGAAGAAAGGAAAAACAACTAGGGATATAAGAATCTTTTCTCTGGAACGACGGTGTATTTGTGGGGTGGTATAAGAGGAAGCATTATATCTATCCTATACAAAGCCCACCAACACTTTTGAGGTAGATACCTAATTCAGATACTAAGATCTCAAGTCTAAAAAAGAAATGTGCTCTCATTGTAAAATCCGAGGAAAGCACATTAATAAAGTTTATTTTTTCTCAGAATCATTCGAATCACTCCCTCTTTTCTTTATAGGTTAAGAAGAGAGGGAGTATCGTTGATTTTATTTTCCCAAAAGATAATTCTAACAGATTGGTATAATTTATTCGATAATCAATTCCCCTTCATTACTGTTGGGATAATACTTGCGTCCGGTAAGTCGGTTCCCAGCAACTTCTTCTGATTTGTCTACACCATTCAGAGCGCTTTTCAACGTTCCAGTAAAATTACACTTTCGAAGAGTCACCTTACCAGCGCTTGAGTTCATCCATACGCCAGCGATACCACCAATTTCCAATTGATCGCCAGCATCGTTGGCGTTGACCAGTGTTACATTTCCCGTACAAATGCAGTTTTCAAAAGTGTTTCCATAGTGAGCGATACCAGTAATGCCACCTACATCACAAGTCGATCCGGTTACGTTAATATTTGATTCAACATTGGAAATAATGATATTGCCTTCACCCATAAAGCCTATCACGCCTCCCACATAGGTACGGTAGGTTTCGCTTTCAGCCTTCACATAGCTGCCTTCGTTCACACGCACCGTCAGATTTTCCATGCCTTTATAAACATTCTTACCGAACATACCACCAACATAACTATAGCCTTCAACCTTCACGTCTCCTGCCAGCGTAATATTGGAATAAGAAGAAGTATAAGGTGTACCCGCAATAGCCCCAACATCTATACCAGCTTTAACGAACGCATTATAAAGAGTGAAGTTCATGACCTTTCCATCAGATGTAAACCCGAACAGCCCCATATCAGCATTCGAAGATGAATTATTCACCCCTCTCTCAATCTTTAGATTACTGATCGTATAACCGCAACCATCAAAAGTTCCTTGGAAAGCTTTATCTTTTCTTCCAATCGGTGTCCACTCCTCACTCTTCAAATCAATATCATTAGATAACTTAATCTGCATACCAGAGAAAGTCGTGCCACCATTAACTTCAGTGGCGAGAGCACGCAACTGTTCCACCGTAGAGATGAAATAGATAATCGTACCCTTATAACCGGACCCTTTTGCAACTTTCACCGCTAAATCTCCATAGATCTCCACGTTACCTCTATTAACAGTAAGATTCTCTACCTTGACTCCTTCGGGAATGATCAAGGTATTATCGGCAGTTGTAGCAGTCACCGTCGTGTAGCTTTCGCCGTTCAATGTCACCGTTGAGTTCGGAAGGTTAATTGTCAGATTACTCGTTGTCGGAGCGGTGATAGTAACTTCCTTCGGGGCAGATTGAACCTCTTGAGTATCTTCTTCAATCGTGATCGCAGCCGTCGTCGCCGGGATGGAGATAGAGACTGCTGTCTCGTTGTCTTGCTCGAATACCTTCGGGATCGTGATGGTAGCATCCTTTTTCGGAGCCTCAGTTACGATCACCTCGGTAGCTCCACTTTGGATCGCCTCGTCCACTTGATCTACCGTGGTTACCTGTTTGGTCTTTACCTCCTGATTATGACTTCCATCATAATCAGGTACAATCGTAACATTGAAATTGCCAGTGGCGGTAAGAAGGCTACCGTAGATATTGGTACGGTAGTTCCATTGAACCGGAACATTCTCCACCTTCAGTCCCTCCCCGTTGATATCCTTAATCTTTAAGGTAGCGGAGTTCAACATGGCTTGATCTTTTCCGGCATTCGGGTTCTCTCCCTCGGCGGGCACCAAGAAATAGGCCGTACCCAAGTAGTTATACGTTTTCGCGTCGGGAGCGGAACCCATCGTGACCGTCTCCGATAACGCAGGAATCGCCGCTTCGCCAAAAATCACCTCTGCCTCCGTGAAACCACCCACCGTGTTGGTGAAGGGGTTCAAGGTAGTAGCCACCTTGGAGAGGGTGATGGAAGAGTGCGTGTTCTCGTCAATGGTCAGCCCGTTTTTACCTGCGTCAGCGATATCGTCCGTAAGGAAGTTGATCTGAGCGAAGGGACGTTTTAATGTCACGTTCTCCTCAAAAGAAGCCTCGACCGCCTTATTTTTTACTACACCAAGGAAAGCGTCACGACTCTCATCGTTGGCCTTTGCATCATTATAGTCAACGGTGATGGTCTTACCATCAACTCCAAACGAATAAGGGCTATTCTCCTTATTAACGCTTGCCCAGAAGAGAAAACTATAAGTCTTACCCTTCACAAGATTAATAGAGACAGATTTTTTTTTCTCATTAAGCTCTACCGTCTTGTCTAATTCACTCAGATAGGTTCCGTTCTCATCGAACACATGGACGGTCAAATTCTTCGCCGTCGTTCCATCGCTAATCGCCTTGTTCTGCATACCGCCGGACAGCTCGACGTTGAAGGAGACCAGCGCCTCGTTGCCATTTCCTTGCGACAGCTCGTCATCGCTGGAACAGGCCGATAACAGCAACAATGCCATTGCCGCCATCATTGAATAAAAACATCGTTTCATTCGCTTAGTCGTTTTAAATTAATTAATATTGTTATTTAATCTCTATGTCAAATTTTCCATCGAAAGAGGAATCGATCTGCACGTTACCAGAAGATCGTGTGGTGAGAAAATTACCCCTAACCGTGGTGAGTCTGCCTCTTTGGAGCGGCACCTTGATACCATCGATACCGGAGAGTCGCTTGCCGTTCTCATCATGACAAGCCACGGTTACGCTCACGCCAGCGTCACCCTCTCCCACTATCACGTAGTCGAAACCCATAATGGCCTCACCATCCTTTATATCAGTCAAGACCGAGGGGAACGACACTCCTGTTCGCACATCCACCGGTCGATCCGTGTGCATATTGTATGTAGAGGGCATGAAACCATCATACAAGAATACGATCCGGAACTTGGTCATATCAATCGCATCCTTCAACTCATCCTTCCCTGGGATGGCATTTTGCAAGATAGACCTCAAATAATACTCCTTGAACTCCTCAACATCCGTGGTCACGAAACGGAATTTCGCCAATGGACGGCACATGCTGACCGTTAGTTTCTGACGACCTCCATCTGTGCTTGTATATAATCCTGTCTCTAAAACACCCCGAAAAGCATCTCGAAAATCATTGTTCCCCGCATGTTCACCCCGTAACTCGATCGAGGCGAAATCCTCCGTATCATAAAAAAGATCGCTCTTGCCGCCTGGCTCAACGAAGTCTGTCCACGCCATAAAACGATAATCACCCTCTGGCAAATCAAGGGTCATTCGATACCCCAAGGACTCTATCTCCGCATGACTAAACGAGAGCGTTTGACAAGGGATGGTCTCGAAAAGACTATCGACCCCCATCCGAAAAACACGAACTTGGTAACGGGTCTCATATGAAGGCAAATCCGCGGCCCGAGTCGCACCGACAACGATAGTTTTATAATCTGGAAGCTCTGCCCGATCTGAGGTGAAATCCAACCGAAGCTCTACCGATACATGATCCGGTTTTGGAGGTTCCGAAGTTTCATCCGGCCACTCATGCACGTCACAAGCGAACAAGAATAGGGATAGGAGGATCATAAAAAAAGGATATATGGAAAAAAGTCTCATGACTCACCTCCTCTCCCAAATGTATAAGTAATTGAAATATTTACCTGATCGATTCCGAAAAAGGTCTTCTGGCGGCTTTCCACCAAGGCTCCGTTCGACTCGTTTCGAAACTTGTCATAATGCAAGCGATAACATCCAGCACCCAACGAGAACTCCATCCCCCAGCGACGGGCCGCTCCGATCGGCATCCGGTATCCCACCGATACCCCACCTCCCAAAGCAGGTGTAGAGCCGTCCTTATCTTGATAGCGCCATCGCCTGTTATAGGCGAAATTCCATGATGCCACCCCCAGATGTACGCCACCGAAACATCCTTTCAATAAGGGGGTCCAGTAACGAAACTCTGGTTGCGTACCCAAGATACGAAACTTCGTATGTGACGAAAAATAATTGGTACCAGAGTAATAAAAGGGGATATGCAAGGAAAAACGATCACCGAATCCCAATTCTACCCCGGCGTTAGCGATCAGCATACCCAACGCCATGGCGTTAGTCTTCACCGTAACGGATATCTTATTATCCGAAAGAGAGTCCTTTCCTAAGGGCATGCCTTGAGCATGAGCTAAAGTCATCGACAAGCAGGTTAGTAAAAAATATACAAAAATTTTTTTCATCCCAACATATTTTATCACCTTCCATTTCTCCGATTCATTCTATCTAAGATGGAACAGAAAAATATTCTCCAAACATATTGTAGATTGCAAAAATACAAATTAACACTTTTACCCCCCCCACGTTTTAACAAAAGTTAACCAACTTTTATTATCAACTGTTTCCAAACATGATCTATACGCCCAAAAAGAAGATACGGGAAGATCAAAAAACATAATTCTTATACCCTATCTATTCTTTTGTAAAATGACGTAAAAACAAAACCAATGAACACATCTAAATTTAAGTATGTAGTTGGAGAAGCGAAAGAGAACGAGGTTTGTGACATCCGATTGTTTTGTGATATCGATGAATATACCGCAAATTCATTCAATTCGGAATTTTTATGGGTTGAGAGTTATATCAAACCAAGTAAGATCAGGGTCTTAATCAACAGCTCTGGTGGTTCCGTGCTTTATGGTATGAGTATCTTCTCTGTAATTCGTAACTCCTCTATACCGACGGAATGTATAAATGAAGGCTTGGCCGCCTCCATGGGATCTATTGTCTGGGCCGCTGGAGACAAATCGTTAATGAGGGACTACGCTATCCTTATGATCCATAATCCCTTCGACTCAACGGAGGATAACAAAGACACAGAAGGGGAGCCAGACTACGTAAAAGCGTTCAGGCAACAGATAGAGATGATCTACATGAAACGATGGGGATTTAACAAGACCAAGGTAAAAGAACTCATGTCTGGCAAAGAAGGTACCGATGGTACTTTTTTTACAGCTGAAGAGGCGGTAAAAGCTGGTATCATCCCAGTTGAGAACGTACTAAAGACCTCGAAACAAAAAATCGAGAAAGTCAAGAACACAATAGAGGGTATTACGGACAACCACCTTCTCAAGGACACCATAACCTCTATATGTGGGGAGCTATCGTCAAATGGATCTGATAACAAGGAAAATAAACATTCTATCAATGATGTCTCTAATCTTAATAAAAACAAACAAGAACCTACGGAAGTAGAGAACAAAACCAAAACAAACAATATGGATACAGGACAAACTATCGATTTTAATTTTGGTGCTGTCGTAGCTTCGCTTGGTTTCAAGGAAAAAGTCGAGGTTCCACAGGTCATGGCTCGGATCACCGAGCTGGTCAACGTAGAGAACAAGCTCAACGAGGCCAACCAGACCATTGACTCCTTGAAGATCGAGAAAGCCGGTGAGGTCACCAAAAATCAAAACTTAACGAAAGAGCTGGAAAACGTAAAAGCGGAACTACAAGCTTACAAGGATGCCGAGAAAAAGGCTATGAGCCAAAAGATCGAGTCTATGGTTCAAGACGCAATCAACGCTGGCAAAATCGAGGATTCCGCTAAGCAGAATTGGATCGATATGGCAACGAAGAATTTCGATTTGGCTAAAGCGACGTTAGATTCTATCCCAGCCAGAGACAAGATCTCCACTGAGATCGAGAACGACAAGGACAACGTGGAGAAAGTGAAAGATAGCGTGCAAACAGTAGAAGCTCAAATGGCTAAACAAGTCGAGGCTGTTGTTGGTAAGGATTTCACTTTCGGATCGCTTAAGTAATAATAACCAAAACCTTAACAATTAATTTATGGCAAGTGTAAGTTTTGCTCAAAACACATATGCGGGTGAGGTCCTAGAGGATTTATTGACCTACACCGCACAAGGTAACGATACCTATAAAGAAGGGTTGATTCATATCAAGAGCGGTATCCAGTACAAATACACCCTTCCATCCGTAAGCTTGGGTGACATCATCCAAGACAACAAGCCTACGCCGACAAGCCCTACGGATTCCAAAGGAACATATACGTTCCGTGAACGTTATCTGGAACCGAAGGATTTCATGGTCTACCTAGAGTTCAATCCCCGTGACTTCGAGAAATACTGGAAGTTCGCTCAACCGGATGGTAATCTGGTATTCCGTGAGCTTGACCCGAAAGTACAGGCGACGATGTTGCGATTGTTGATGGACAAGAAGAACGCTTTCATCGGAGACGCTATTTGGCAATCAGTTAAGGATGGAACGTCTGGCGCAGATGGTACATTCACAAAACCTGAAAACGGAATTGAGCTTGGTTCCGGTTCTTATAAGTATTTTGATGGGGCGATTTATCGCATATTAAAGAACTTAAAGGAGAACGTGAGCGGCGAGACCGTAATTAACGCTGGTGACACAGAGTTGAAGACTGGCGAGAACATAGAATCCGCCATGTACACGATGTGGCAAAAATGCCCTTACCAAATCAGAAAGAACAATTTAGTTTATATCATGGACTGGGGCTATTGGGACTTGTATGATCAATACGTGACCTCAAAGCAATTCAAGTACAATGACAATACCCAAGTCAACAAATACATGTTCAAGGGCAAAAGAATCGTTCCTATCGTCGGAATCCCGGAGAGCACGATCGTTCTTGGTAATTTCAGTACAGGAATGGACTCTAACTTGTGGATGGGTGTCGATTATGCTAACGATACGGAGGTATTGAAGATCGACAGATTACAAGCCAACTCCGAGTTATACTTCTTCCAGATGAAAATGAAGATGGACGTTAATATCGTTCGTCCAGCAGAGATTGTCGTTTGGACAGCTTACAAATTAACTTAAAAAAATAACCCAATAATCATAAAGAAGGGGCGAGGCCAAGCCTCGCTCCTTTTTTTATACACATAAATATGGCAAGAATCAAGAAAGAAACAGAGTCACCCATTGAGGAGCTTATCAACGAACCTGTAGAGGAACAAGGTAACGAACTTGTCACTCCAGCACCTCAAGTTATTCCCGACAACATTGACAGGATATTGAAGATGTATCCTGGATATGAGAAACCTTATATAGACAGCAAGGGCGAGGCTTATACAAGCCAACAACCAAACGCTCACTTATACGAAAACCCCTATTATAACAAGTAAGACATGGCAATAGGAACAGTATCTTTCATCAGAAAAGATGGCAATCTCACGCCAACCTCTGTTGGCAACGATCATATCAGCGGATTGATATTCAACCTACCAGTCGAAACCCAGATGCCACCCAGCATAAAGATCGGTGACGTGATCCAGTTATTTTCCGTTAATGAGGCGATTGGATTAGGTATCACTGAATTTGAGCAAGAAAAAAACAACTTCTTTTACGGTATCCCTTATTTTCACATCTCGGAGTTCTTCCGTATGAAACCGGATGGATCGTTGTACGTGATGTTCGCCGATTGTTCTAAGAACTGGAACGCTATCAAGACCATCCAATCCGTAGCGAATGGAGACATCAAGCAACTGGGGGTATGGACATCTCAAAACATTTGGTCCACAGCGTCCAGCTCAGAGGATGACTATTCGCTCAACCTTGTTTCCGATATCAATACGGTAGCGGAGGAATTAGCTAACGAGCATCGCCCGTTATCAGTATTGTTAACGGGTAACGCCTCTTCAGCAGACTCCACCGGGGCAGTCAAAACCATCGACCTAAAAAAGATCCCGTCCTGCATAGGCGATTTCCCGCGCGTGACAGCGTTGTTAGGTCAAGGTAGATCGGATTTGTTAAGACAGATGCAAATCGCTAATCCGAAACATTCCTCTATCGGTTGCGTTGGTGTCGCGTTAGGTTGCGTAGCCGAAGCAAAGGTTTGCGAGTCTATCGCTTGGGTTAACCAATTCAACCTAACCTCCAAACATATGAGCGATATCGAGTTCGGCTTTGGCAATATCGAGCTAAATGACACAGGAGATGATTTTATCAGCATGCTACAATTTGAAGCGTTATCCCCAGCCCAAATCGACGAGATAGAGGAAAAAGGGTATGTTTTCCCGATCAAATACGCAGGGAGAGCGAACGGCACCTATTTCTCCAAGGACAGGACTTGCTCAGATAGCGATTATAGGACTATCGCCAGAAACAGGACCATAGACAAATCAAGACGTGCGATCAGAAACGCTCTCCTTCCTTACTTAAACTCACCGGTATTGGTAAATCCAAAGACAGGATATCTAGCAGAGATAGAGATAAAAAAATACCAGAATGTTGTCAAGAACATCCTAAGCACGATGGAAGGCAATAGCGAGATCTCTGGATACAGCGTGTTAGTCTCCTCCAACCAGAACATTCTATTGACTGACACCTTAAAAATAATATACGCAATCGTTCCAGTCGGCGTGACATCGAAAATCATTGTTGAGGAAGGATTCGCTTTAACTAACGCTTAAAAACAACAAATATGGCAGATAGTACAACACCGCTTATTAATGGGCGTGCTTATGACTGGTCCATGATCGAGATCTATTTCGGGTTCGCCTCATCGTCCGAGGCGATTTACGGAATCAAGGCAGTCAAATGGGAACGGAAAAGAAAGGTTGAGTCTAATTACGGTATAGGTTCACAACCCATCTCACGAGGTTATGGAAACTGGACGTACACGGCTTCTATCGAGCTTGATTACGCCACCCAGGTGATGTTCCAAGAGGCTTCTCCGGATGGTACGTTGATGGGACTTGGAGAGTTCGACTTGATCGTTCATTTCGCTCATCCAGATGACGGACGAACCGTGACCACCCCTTACAGAAATGTATCTTCTCCGAGGATGGAATGGAAGCGAAACAAGATGATACCGATCTTTCCAAGGAGTTCGATCTTAATCCGGGAGGAATCGATACATTAACCACATAAAACATTTATAAGCCAAAGGGCCGTGTGAAAAATAACACATGGCCCTTTTTTACATTAAACAATTCCATCACTGACCTTCTATTCTTTCATAAACAACAAAAAAGACAATTTTATGGAAACAGAAGAAAGCAAAGAGCTTACATTAGCTCAAGAAGAAACTATCAAGAAAACCTTAGAGGAAATCAGAAAACAAGATCCCAAGAAAAACAAAAGAGTCTACCCTATCGTGGTGTTCGGCGACGAATACGATGACAAGGATGTGTATATCGCTTATTTCAGAGAGCCGGATTTCATCGCGTTCAGTAAGTTCGTACAATTGCAAAAGAAAGACGAAATCGCAGCTGTCCGATCATTGGCGCATGACACGTTTATCCAAGGAGATAAGGAACTGGTGGATGATGATTCCTTGTTCTTGTATGGCCTGTCCACAAAACTGGTCAATATCATTGGTTCCCGCCAAGCCAAGGTCGCAAATTTCTCGATCGCTGGCAAGTAAGGGATGACGAGTGGCTAAGGCAACATATAGCCCTTGTCCGTCATTACTTTCCCAGCGTAGAACTATCCACTATTTCAGATGAAGATTTCGCATTGATCGCCAACGATGCTTTGTGGTTGCATAAGCAAGTCTTAACCACATCATCTGTTAGGCTTTTTTCTTAACTACTTTATATACCCCTCTCTAAACCCCTGCCGACATGATGTCAGTAGGGGTTTTCTTTTTTAATCAAGTCTTTACGCTTCAAGCTATTCTTTATTAAGTAAACAATAACCAAAGCCTATAACATGGATTACAACGTCAGGTACAACATAGACATCAACGGGGCACAAGCTTCTAAAAGTATCAGTGATTTCCAAAACACGATACAGAAAACCATCCCTCCCATCATATCAAGTTTAGAAACCTTGAGAAAGGAACTGGGAAAGATCAACTCCGCTTTCGTCAATTTTAACAGGATCATTGGCACCAAACCCAAGAAGATAAAATATACTATTGACGGTAGTATAAAAAAAGAGCTAAAATCCCTTCAATCCCAGATCAATGCTATAAAAGGGAAAACTGTCACCATCAACACAAAAATCAATCAAACGACCAGCACCACGACAGGATCAATAATCTCTACCCCGAGAGGGAATAGTAGGGATTATGTCCCTAAAAATGGTAATAACAGGGTCGCCCGTGGTTTTGGGAACGGAGCGAGGGGATTGTTCGGAATGGCTGACGTAATGTATGCCGCTGGTTTCCCGTTCCCTAACATGATCGGAGCAGCCGCTATAGGTATGGGGGCCATGAGCATCACGAAAGATGCTGCCGAGTATGAGAATATCATGACAACCGTACGGAGTATCCTGAAAGCCACGGATAACGCTATCACCACGTTTAACCAGAGATTTTCCGATATGTCAAGGAATATCCGCAAGGTTGGTGTCGATACCAAGTTTACCACCACGGAAGTAGCTGGGGCGGCCAAATACCTTGGTATGGCGGGTTTGAATATTGAGGATATCAACAACTCTATAAAACCTATCGCCAACCTCGCTATTATCGGCGACGCTCCTCTTGACAGGATGGCAGATATCGTGACTAACATCCAGACAGCCTACGGGTTGGATAGCTCTAAAATGCCACAGATAGCGGATGTCCTCACGAGTATCACCACCAGCACGAATACCAATGTATTGGAAATGGGCGAAGCCATGAAATTTGCGGCCCCTATGATGAGTATGGCTAAGATATCCTTCAACGAGGCTACGGCTGCTATTGGCGCACTAGCAAACGCTGGATTGAAAGGTACGGTAGCGGGTACAGCGTTACGGGCAATGATGACAAGATTATTGAATCCTACAAAAAAGGAACCGAGGTCTTGAAAAAATATAATATCCAATTATATGAGTTAGATAAAGCAACAGGAAAAACCAAGTTAAAGTCATTGTTCGATATCTTCTCACAACTCAAAGCTAACGATGCCAGTATACAGGACCTGACCAGGCTATTCGATAAGATCGGAGGAAACGCAGCCAACAACGTGTTCGCCGAGTTGATGAAACTCCCAGAATTGATACAAAACTCTGTCTATGCCGCCGGCCTATCGGATCGTATCGCATCTGAGAAGCAAGAAACGATCAAGGGTAAATGGGATAAAGTCACGTCACAATTCACGGAGACTGGGATGAACGTGTTCGAGGCTTACAGTCCCGTTATCAAGGAAGGGCTGGATAATTTGGTCTTATTGTTACAACAATCTGGTACAGCCAAGATGCTCAAGGATATAGCATCAGGATTGATCGCAATAACAGAAGGCTTGATCAATGTGTCCACATGGGTATCAAAAAACTGGTATTGGCTGGAACATTTTGTAGTTGGAGGCGTATTATTAAAGAAGATATCAAATATAGTAGCCTACATAACCTCCATGACAAAAGGTCTTCTTGATACCGCCAAGGCAACTGGGGTATTAACAACCGCCATAAGCGGAGGATCAGGAGCGACCGCTGGAGGTGGTTTGTTAGTGGCTATCGGAGGAATACCCGCCATAGTCACAGCGGCAGTTACCGCCCTAGCGTCTTTAGGAATAAGCATGTATGGAGCCGGGAAAACGACACAATCCGTAAGCAAGGCTATAGAGAAAGAATACGAGAACCTATTGCCAATATTCAAGGATAAGGATAACGATAATAACAGCGCAAGCGGAAAGAACAATATAAAGAAAATCTTGTCAGGGACAGAATATTATGATTCATTGGGATACGATCTAGGAACGATGAATATGCTGTTCAATGGCGAAAGTAGCGTTTATCCGCAATACATGAGAGCCATGTCCGAGAGAGGTCAATTAGAAGGCTCAAAAATAGCCAACCAATACCTCATGGCCTCTATCGGTATGGAGAACTTAGGCAAGGATAAGATCAAATCGATCTACACTAACCTTATCGATGACATGGCAAGCCAAAAAAGGGCTTACCAATATAGCTTCGGTCCTTTTGCCAACCTTACCGAAGAGGAAAGATCAAGAGGGGTATCTGTATTGAATAGTATCAATCAACTTAACGCTGACACGGAAGCCAAGACCAAGCAATTCACCGAGGCCATGAATAAATCCATAGACTTGGGTATTGACTCTTTAAGCGAACTGATGAACCTCCAAATAAAGATCGCCAGCGGTCTACCTATAAGCGAAAACGAATCAATCAATCTCATAAAGAACCTAACAGGTTATGACCTTAGCCAAAAAGGTCTAGGGTATCATGTAATAGCGCCTTCCGGAGATATCGTGTACGAGGATAAGGAAGGTGCCGCAACAACCGCCAGATCCGTGATGTCCTCCCTCAGAAAACTTGGTGCGAAAGGATGGTTTTTGAATCCATTGATCTCGGCGTTAGGGGAGATCAAAGAATTATTTAACATGTCCGAACTCCAGACCACAAAGGATATCAGGACAGAAGGAGACTTAAGTGAGGGCGATATAGGGTATGGAGGAGCTTACAGTGGTGTAGGAAAAACCAAAGGGACACAACCCAAAGTGATCACTATCAATATCCAATCCCTCATCGGTAGCGTGAACATAAACTCAACCAACGGGGAAGATATGGAAACCCTCAAGGACAAAGTGACACAAGTACTCATAGACGCAATAAAGGATTTTGAAATATCATATAACTAATGGAAAAACTAAATATCATAGGTTCACCGATCAGGGAGCCTCAAAATAACAAGCCTAGGATATTCGCAAACGTGACCGGTGAATTGTCAAAGAAAACCTTGCCTTCCCTGGCTCCAAGGGATTATAAGGGGTATGCCATCAAACGGGTTATCGGTGAGTTATACAAGGGTAAGGACCCATCGTCACTTCTTACATACATCCCCCGAATCAACCTTATAGACCGAACAAGAAACCCCAAGGCGTATCTCCAGAAAAAAGCGAGGATCGTAGAGCGTATAGTCACCTGGAGAACAAAACAAGCGGTGTTAAGGATGGCGGATGAGATCGTCAATGGTTCACCTGACTATAAGCTTCAAACCAGGTATAATCTCACCGATAGAGATAGCAATATCAAGAAACTAGTAGAAGCTAATACACCTGTAAATCTACTGCAAGAGAAAGGTCTGGATGGAAGTCCTATCAGGCATTACATACAGCTCCAAGTTAAAGACGAAGGTGAGAACTATACGTTTTTTGACGGACACGCTATCATCAAGATCTCTGAGCGAAAAAATATCCTGCTGACCAAGGTACAAAGCCGAGACCTCACCCGTAAGGAATACATATCAGGGGGAGATTATAATATTACCATCAGCGGCAAAATAGTCAGTCCCTACCAAGATGTATACCCGACAAAAGAGGTCATGGACTTGATCAAGATATTGAAACATAAGGACGTGATAACATGTCAATCCCCATATCTCGATATGTTCGAGATTAGCACCATTCTTATACTATCCTATGACCTCCCTCAAGCAATCGGTTTCTCAAACGTACAGAACTATACGATTAACGCCGTGTTTGAGAGAAATACGGAAGCGTTAAAGTTCGAGGAGAAAGAAAAACAGGAGATATTATCTGCAAAGCAGGTAATGCAAGAAGAAATCGCCAAACGTGAGGCTTGGTTAGCCGCCAACCCGGAGCAAGTCGTTTCCAAGGCCAGCCTAAAAGATTACCTGCGTAAGTTCAACCCCAAACAATTTATTCAATTACAAAACTGGATATAATGGAAATACATGGCTTAAGCATGCTGAATTGCCTTATCACGATTGGAGACGAAGATCCTAACGACACACTGCACATCTTAAACAAGATCACTGTCAACGAGGTTGTAAACCTCCAGATCAAAGATTCCTACCAGACCCTTATCAATACAGCCACGGTGGAGTTCACGAGACAGATCACGATCAAATCCTCTTTGAAAGACGAGTTCGGAACCAGAGAGGTCAAACTTGTGGGTGACAAGGATAGCTTATTCAAAAGAGGTAAGCGCATCAACATAAAACTCTGCTACGGGATAGACGAAAACCTCAAAACGATGTTCGATGGATATATCACTTCTATCATTTCTGGGAACCCATTCACTCTTGAGTGTGAGGATATGGGGTATATATTAAAGCAGACAGCCCTAGATCCGATAGAGACCAGCGCAAAAGGTACCAAGATAAATGAATTTGTGCCGAAGATACTGAAAGGTACCGGAATAAAACTTCATCCCAGCACGAAAGAGATGAACATGGAGATAGGCCAGATTATTTACCCGCAAAGCTGCACGGTGGCCGATATATTGAATCGATTCAAGAAATGGGGTATCATGTGCTATATGAGAAATTATAACGGTGTTCCTCATCTAGCTATAGGCAGGACATTCTTCTCAGTCAACACCTCTGAGTCGTTACTGAAAGATATGCCGGATACCCCCTACGATATAGAGTTTGATGAAAACGTGGCAGAGGATAACCTGTCCATCCACAAATTAGATCCAGCGCTCATGGCGTTAGAAGCTATCGCCATGTACCCGGATAACTCCATGTTTAAAGCGACTATCAGAAGAGACCCAAAAGACACATCCAAGTTTCAAGTGATTAATGAGACAAAGATAAGCAAGAACCAGTTAAAGAACACTTTATTATCAGAATATGATAAAAACAACAACCTTACGAACCAATATGGCGGCAAGAACACTAAAATCGATCTTTCTGCTTATAACATTCGTACTTTTCATGAATATAACGTCAACCGTAACACTCTTATCAAGAATGCAGAAGCGAAATTCGGGGAGATATCCCAGACCGGAATCGATGGAGATATTACGATCTTCGGTGATTTTGGATTACAAGCCGGATGCAAGGTACGACTGACGGATAATCTTAATCCCGAGAGAAACGGGACCTATGTTGTAAGCGAGGTGATAACAACTTTTGGGGTAAGAGGTTATAGACAAAAATTAAAGATTCCATACAAATTAAGTGATAAATAATGGCAGATTATAACAAACTATCAGAGGCACTTAGAAGGATCGTACAAGCTCCTGAGAACAATTTGATGATATTACATGGATTCGTGGCTAAATATACATCAGGTAACAAAGGGGCTGTAGGAACCATTGACTTCATCTCCATGGACGGAACAGTAAGGATACCCGAGATACCTATAAACGCCATACCCGGATTAACCAAGGGGCAGGTGATCGTCCCAACCATTAAGTCAGATGTTACGGTATTATGGGCCGTAGGTACCGGAAACGCCTCTATATTATCCTTCTCTCATATCGACACCTACAACACTATCTCAACCAAAGAGGTAAATATAGGCGTTACCAGCGAAATACCGGACGATAGCGTTGATTATAACGAGCTACAGGAAGATGGAAACAAGAGCGTAACCACGTATACCAATTCGTCAATAACATCTACCGTCCTAGACAAGACCGGTTCAGCCACCTCATCTATCACCACTGACAAAATAACATCCGAGGTAGGATCGTCAAAGATGGAAGTCGGGAAAGAGCAAATAAAGGAAAGCGTAGGTAATTCCTATGAGAAACTGGATAACTCCGGTGTTACGATAGAGGGACAGCAAATATTTATTGGCGAGGGGGCTACAGAACCGGCGGTATTGGGAACCCAGCTTGTCAATCTCATGGTAGAGTTTATTACAGAGTGCTCAAAAATAACCACACCTACCATGTTAGGGACTATGCCGATCGTTAATCTCGCCAATTTCATACCGTTCCTCGCTAAATGTAACTCATTCTTATCACAAACCGTAAAAGTAAAATAATGGCAAGACAAAAACTAAACCAAGACCTAGATTATGGGTTGATAGATATGCCTGATCTTGATATATCCAACATATGCAGGAACTTGTACGATAGTTTTTATAGTAGCTGCTACCATAAAGAAAAGGCTTAGACATGGAAATATTGCCTTCGTTCCCACCGTGATCGAGCAAGAGTTCGGTGGGAAGTTCGATAATTATATGACCGCTTACTCTTGGGGATATTATATCCGAAATATCATGCCAGACCCTAATAATTTTAAGAGATCAAATCATACAGAGATTCCACAAGACCTAGTCACCTCCAGCCTAGAGGATAGAAAAAATTTTCTTAAGGGATTGCTCAAGGAAGTAAATATAAAGAACAACGGCAAGTATGAGTTCATGAGCCGATCGGAAAAGTTCGCCAATCAATTAGTGGATATATTAAGGAGCGTAGGAGCCATAGCCACTATCACGAAAAGCAAGGGAAAAGGTACGGTTATAAAATATTATGTCCGCTTCTCTTTTGATCCGAGATTTAATAAGATGATAAAACCAACCATAACCCCAGAACATAGAAGATATATAAGACAAGTGATCGAGCTGGACGATCCTAAAGAATGTAGATGTATAACACTTGATAGCGATGAGCAACTGTATATCACGGACGATTTTTTGGTCACTCACAATTCATATATAGGTAGCGCATGGTTGGTAAGCAGTTGTATGCGGTTTCCAAACATACGTGCCGTGGTAGCACGTAAGACCATCAAATCCCTGAAAGAATCAACTTTCATAACAATTAAGAAAGTGATGAAAGAATGGGGATTGAAAGAGGATGAGAATTTCTGCATAAACAACATAGAAGGAACGATAACTTTCTGGAACGAATCCGTAATCATGATGAAAGAAATGGCTGATCTTCCAGCTGACTTGGATTTCTCCCGTTTCGGTTCGATGGAAGCAACGATCGTATTTGTTGATGAGGCATCCGAGATATCTGAAAGAGCGGCAGATGTTATGTTCTCCCGTATTCGTTGGAAAACATCGGAGACATTCAAGACACCCAAGATGTTCTTGTCTTGTAACCCGGCGGCATGTTGGCTGCGTGAGAGGTTCGTGCAAGATGAGGAAGGGAACCCCGTAAAATGCAGGGATGGCGAGGTATTTATCAGATTCTCCATATTTGATAATCCGGATGAGAGCTTTCGGCAAATATATGAGGCTTCTTTGAACAAGATCAAGAATAACGCCACAAGGGAACGTCTTCTGTATGGAAACTGGGATTTCGTAGAAGCGAACGCCATGACGCTGTATAAAGGTTTCTCCGGAGATAAGCATCTTGTTCAAAACTTAAAAGAAAACGTATATGATCCGATGAAACCGTTGATCTTAGGGTTTGACTTCAACGTATTTCCGCATATGACATGTGAGGTTGTACAAATTGATTGGGAGAATAAGAACGTGTATTTTTTGGAGGAATTTCTTGGAAAACCAGAGGACAAGCTAAATAACACACCTAAGTTCGCCCAGTATGTAAAAGATAAGTTATTGGAATCAAAACAGATCGGAGGAGTGGTATTGACTGACGATCCCGCTGGATTGGCTAGAAACACGCAAACCGAGGATGGCGTAAACAATTTCACCATTATCCAGTCTTGCATGAATAACACCATATTAAGGCCAAAACAGAACATACTAGCCAAGCAACCCCCTCAGAAGAACCGTGTTGATTGGATCAATGAGTTATTCGATGGTCTGGATGGATGGAATATTTATATCGACTTAAGGTGTAGGAAATTGACCGAGGATTTGGTCTATCAGATCAGAAATGAGGATGGAACAAAGAACAAGCAAAAAGTCACAGATCCCAAGACGAAGGTAAGATATGAGAAATATGGCCACTGTTTTGCCGCTGGAACGATGATAACCACTAAGGAGGGAGAAATACCTATAGAAAATGTAAAGGCTGGCGATTACGTATTGACAAGGGAAGGATACAAGAAAGTAACTTTCTCGGAAATAACAGGGAAGAACGTAATGGTTAAGGATTACTCCATAGGGGACACAAATATCACTTGTACCCCAGATCATCTTTTCTATACGATAGAAGATGGCTTTGCAGAAATAGATAAGATAATACAAAAAACATTTGTAACATGCGAGAAGACGAAGAAGCTATCCGTAAGGAAATCTAACGAAAGGATTATAGATAAGGTCTATGACATCACGGTAGAGGATCGGCATGAATTTTTCGCTAATGGTATATTGGTTCATAACTGCACAGATGTCCTTGATTATATCCTCTGTACATTCCTTTCTAAGAGCTGGCTCAAATACCAGCGAGGAGGACAAACAGGAACCGTATTAACAACATCAATAATTAAACCACAATTCAGTTACTAAATGGAAAATAACAGATTTTTGTTGGATAGTGATTATTTAGAGATAATCACCAAGGAAGCCCTGGAACAAATAATCCAACCGGGAAACGAGTATAAGTTTATACAAGCCGAGGAATTGGCAGAGATGTCGATATTAGAGAACCTGGTGGAGAATTATGAGATTGAGAATGAGTTAATGAAAGGTAAGGCTATCAGGATGTATGATAGAAGGATCAACTATCCCGTAGGGGCGTATATCCAGTACGAGGATAATATCTATAAGGTGATCCGTTCTATCAGTGGCTATAAGGTTCCCACCGACAAGATTTATTGGGAAGAGTCAATCGAGATCCAAGAACTTATCAACGCCGATCCTTACTCCCAACTATTGACCTATCGACCGGGGGATTTGGTTTGCTACAATGGGATCGTGTTTGAGTGCATGATTGAGAATGGTTACGAGTTCAATGACATACGAGTTCCATTATCAAACTGCTGGGAGAAAGCGGAACCGTTAAAATGGACTCCTACCCCATTCCAGCTATACGATCCGGTAAGTTATGGTGACAACTTTTATCAACTGTATGAATTAACCGATTATGATGAGACAATATCACCAGACTTACGACCTCAATGTTGGGGTGAGATATTACCATATGATCCGAACTATAATGAATATGAGTTATCGCCACATGAATTTGTGGTCTACGATGGAAAGGTATTCTATCCTACGTTGAACGTGAATAGTGACATCCCAGAGATCGGGAAGAACTTAGCGTTGGAGGACCCCAGGCATAAGAACATCAAGAAGCACATGGTCAGATTAGCCCTTTACGAGCTTACCAAGAACATTTCTCCCAATAATGTATCCATTACTAGGTCAAACGATTATGAGACATCTATGGCCTGGTTAAAGGACGCAAACAGACTGAAGATCAACCCCATGATTCCAAGAAAAGTGGACAATACCGGCAAGCCAACTACGGACTGGGGGATAGCTACTTTTCAGAAGTCATACGATCCTTACTTGAATCCTTGGCAGGTGTGACATAGGAAAAATGATGAACGTAACAGGAAGGAGATAGAGGGTGTGTCAAAACTCAAATTTTGAAATATGAACTTATAATTTGAAATTTGATCATATTAAAAGACCAAAGAAAGAGTCGTATCATTACTCAATACAGAGCTTGATACGGCCCTTTTAAGTGTTATTGTTACAATTTGTCAATATCGCTTATTTATTAAGCCTTTCATAAAGAACAAAATCTATTACCCTCCTATTAAGCTCGTCTATCCTACCCCAATCAGGCTTAATATAGATATCCGTTATAGGCAAGGCAGAAGCATGATTTAAACCTTTAGCTACATTATCAATATCTGCGCCGATATCATTCCTCGCTATAGTGGCCCACGAATGGCGAGCCGAATAGAAAGACATCTCTTGATAATCGATGTAATCACGAAGAGCGATCATTCCCTGTCGTATGGCGGTTCTAAAAGATCTTTCTGAGCTAAAACGATCTCCTATACATAAGAGCCGATCTCCATCTCCGGGATATTTGTAGATAATTTCAAGCGCTTCTGGTTCTAACTTTATCGAGGTAAAAGCCCTATCCATCCTTCGGTTCATGGTTTTGGTCCGTTCAAATTCCAACCGGCCTTTTTTCATGTTGGATTTTTTCATCATCATGAAATCAATAGTATTTGTCCCTCTTGTATAAAACGACAACATAAACATATCCCTTATAAAATTCAAAAGACTTCTGGATGGATTATTGTAATAAGTATCATCCGGAATATTTGCGATCATCCTTATAATCTCCGGAGGTAATGCTTTTTTGTTTGAGATTGGCATGGGAGGCATCTTATATCTCTCGAAAGGATTGTAAGGAATCACTATCTCTCCTATCTCTGGATTATTGTACTTTGCCCTTATCCGGTTAATGGATGCCTTAAGGTTGGATATATAATTACGGATCGAGGCTGGGGACATTCTTTTATGTTGCAGAAGGTATAATCATTGAGGAACTTCAACGTCACTTCATTAATATTTAAAGAATCTGCCCCCATAAATTTCATCAACGAGGATCTGGTGGTCAAATAATTGAACTTTGTATTCTCATTACTTATCTCATTGGCTATATCCAGTATCTCGGCTATCACATCAATGACATGCTTCTTTTCCGCATTGCATAAGTCCACGATTTGTCTCAAACTTTTGCAACCAATCAAGTTCCTAGCCTCAAGATCATTGATTCTTGCTTGGAACTTAACCATGATCTCATTAATAAGATTAAGAGATCGACAACTCCTAATAGACAAATTCTTAGTTACCTCGTTGGATTTCAGTATAATACCAGTATTATACATATACATCTGCCGCTCTCTAGTTAAGCAGATATAACCCACGTAAGATCCATCTGATCTTTTTTTACTCTTCTGAACACAAGGATTCAAATAAATCATATTATAAACTATTAATTATCATCTGTTTGCCGAAAGCCCTTTTTGAAGCCTTTTCGGTTATTTTTCGGCAAACAACCATCAATAAATGGGGAAAAATCAGAAACATAAAAAAACTGATTTTAAGCATGATAGATATCATTTTCCTGAAAGTTCTCGATGCACTTATAGTCATGTAATATGACATTCGTGTCCAACACAAAATTCTTCTTTGCTCCCATGGCCTTTCGATTTAATGATTATTGCTTCTAATATAAGAACAATTCTGACACGTTGATAGTTCAGGCCTGCTAAAATTAGTTACACACACCAATAATTTCGTCATATTGACCAATTCAAAGAAAATATGTATCTTTACGAGGATTAAAAAACACAGGAGGATAACATCATGTTCACAAATTTCAATTTCCAGCAAATACTTAGCGCCTTTATCGTATTATTCGCTGTTATCGATATAATCGGAGCTATTCCCATCATCATAGACCTAAAGGATAAAGGCAAGGATGTCAATGCGTTGAAGGCAACCCTAATCTCTTTTCTATTGTTATTAGGGTTCTTCTACGCCGGGGATATATTGCTCAGGCTTTTCCATGTGGACATCGAGTCGTTTGCCGTGGCCGGCGCTTTTGTGATCTTCCTCCTATCTTTAGAGATGATTCTCGACATAGAGATTTTCAAGAATCAAGGGCCAATCAAGGAGGCTACGTTGGTGCCGCTGGTATTCCCGTTGCTAGCCGGAGCGGGATCGTTCACCACTTTATTATCGCTCCGTGCGGAATATGCCAGCGTGAATATTATCGTGGCGTTAATATTGAATATGCTATGGGTATATTTCGTGGTTCGTATGACACGGAAGGTGGAAAGGGTTTTAGGAAAAGGCGGTATTTACTTGATCCGTAAATTCTTCGGTATCATTTTATTGGCGATATCCGTAAAATTATTCATGAGCAATATCACCCTGCTAATGGAACAGATAGAAGCGAGTACGAAAGCAATATAAGATTTCCTTTAAAAGAGCATCCAGTTTCATCCTATTGAAACAAAGAGTTCATTAGGATGAAACTACAAGGCATCTATTATTTTCCGAAACGAGATGTGTCTATCGAATCATGTTCCTTCTCCTTGTAACCACCAAACTTCCAGACAAAAGATAATTTCAGACATCTCTCATCATTCAATTTCCTCATCCGGCTCCATTGATTGCCTTGGTTTATCTTGATGGTACGTGGAATGCTGCTGGCGAAAATATCGTCTCCTTTAAGTGTCAAGCTGGCACGGTCATTCAAGAAAGTCCATTTTAATCCAGCGGATATCTCATACATGGAACCCAAGTCGTATATACCTTGGATAGCACCGGGAGTCACGTATTGGCCGTCTATCGTCATTTTTAAATTCGGTTTATCACATAGGTTAAATGTGTTACTCATATGCGCTAATCCTAGATAAGCCTCACGGTTATATGAGATGCCGTGGAAGTTATCATTCTTTTCTTGCATCCTCCAACCTCGCAGTGTGATGCGGCTATTCCAAAAACGACCCACATTAAAAGGAATGATCACCGCCAATCCCGTTTCCAGACTATAATCCATATTCTCGAAACGAAAAACGGTCTTCAGTTCCGTATCGCTTTGATAAGGAAGTTGGGCGAAATAATCCGGCGTGTATTCACAGAACGCTACCAGCATATACTTTTGGCGGAAGATATAGACCATCTGCCCCTCATACGTGCGATAAGGTTTCAACAAGGGATTTCCCGCCACCTCCGAGTAAGAGTTTAGAGGCGTTACTTGCGGGGAGACTTGCCAATAACCGGGGTAGGTCTTATCGCTACTTATATCGAACTGTAAAATATGGCGGGGAGAAAACGTATAGCTCAGGGATACGGTAGGAAACAACGCCCCCTCATTCCATAGGTTCATATTTTCCCGGCTAGAGGTGTAGTCAGACTTAAAATACTCCCCTTTCAGCCCAACCGTAGCAGAGAAACGCTCTCCGAAGCTTTTCGATACCTCTGCGAAAATATCAGCGATGTATTCCTTTTGTGTATTATCCTCCAACGCTTCCTCGTCCATCTCATAGCCAGCACCTTGCTCATATAAATACTCCGAATAGTTTTTCGACGAGGCGTAACCTCCATGCACGCCGTAATTCAATCCCCACCCGGAAGCGAAACTATGTGTCTTATTTAGGAATACGGACCAGCGGGATACATCCTGTCTCGTATTATTTATCATATCAGTCCGGGAACCATTCGTATTCGTATCATGGTAATCAAGTACCGAGGGCGAATGATAACGAGTAAAATCCGCTCCTGCCGATATCCCGGCATGTCCGTCATACTGTAAACGTATATTATGGATAGCGGAGTGCCCGTCGTCACGGACCAAGCTCGTACTCTCACTTTTATTTTCCGGCTTCGACAGATCCAGATATGAGGTAAAGGCATCACGGTCCGATAAGACTTTATCTCCCTTCAGATAATATGCCAAAGAGAGTTTATCCTCATTCGCGAACGTATAATCCATTCCCAGACGAACCGTTCCTCTATTTACATGGACAAGGGCCCGATTATGTTGGCTTATTTCCGTCATACCACTATTTAATGTATGGCGGGCCAACATATCCTCCCCCATCACATCCCGTCTCTTATTACCATTCAACAGGAAATCTAAGCTAAAGCCCTTATTCGTATAAAGTAAATTCACATGCGCATCTCCCCCCGCATGGCGATATTGGGTGTAATCCACACCCGTTTCACCTTGCCAAGAAGGAGTCTCGGACTCATTCTTACTTAATACGACATTGAGTAACGCCCCCTTGACATTATATTTAGCTGGAGCGTTATACATCACCTCAGCCTTTTCGACCCTTGAGGCTGGCATAGTTTTCAGTAACTGGATTAATTGATCTGCCGACATTGTCGTCAACTGCCCATTCAAGATTATATTCAAACGACTGGCCCCTACCAGTTCCAGATTATCATTCCGCTCGATAAGCCCCGGTAAGTCCTTGATGATCTCAAAAGCGTTCGTGGCAGTCTTATCCTTCATCAGTTGAGGGATATCATAGGTCAGCTTGCCTCCCTCCAGTTTCACTTGCGGGCGTTCTCCCTTTACGGTAATCTCGGCTAACTGATAATCTTTCTCCTCCAGCACCACCGTACCTACGTTGGCGGTAGTTATCTTTTTCCCTATCGTATTATATAAGATGTGCTGGAAAATAAGTCGATACGACTGGTCTAGCGGATGATTCAATCGAAAATCCCCAAGCGTATCGGTAACCACGGCATCCACATATACAGAGTCAAGGGTCTGTAAAATCACCGCCACTCCATCTATCGGTTGTTCCTTGCCATCCATCACTTTTCCGGAAATACCTTGTGCCATAATCTCACCGAGACTCATCAGCAAGCATAAAATCATGTAGTAAATAGTACGTTTCATATCGGTTTGTTTTTATCATTTTTCGTTCATACAAAAGAAACGTATTCTTAAAAGAAACTATGTTACCACTCACTTACGAAGTCTTACCTTGTCTTATCAGGAATGTTATTTAGTCTTATCGCCAATTATCAAACCCAACAAAGAGGAACAAGATAATCTGGAAAACACCTTCAGAAAAGTAGTATGAATGGTATCCTTTGTGCTAAATCTCACCTAAGGGAATTGCAGGAAAAAGGTTTCGAGGCCGCCGTACTCTTTGATGCGAAAACGTAAACTGAACATTAAGAGGTTCTAACTGTTGATATATCAATCAAATATTTGAAGATAACCTATTAAAAGTTGAAAATCATGTGTACAAGAGTAGTTTATTCGGGAACAAACGGGATGGTAGCGACTGGTCGCACGATGGACTGGAAGACCGATATGCATAGTAACCTATGGGTGTTTCCTAGGGGGATGGAGAGAAACGGGGAGACAGGAAAGGATTCTTTAAAGTGGAAATCCAAATACGGCAGCATCATCACCTCCGCTTTCGAGATAGCCAGTACGGACGGAATGAACGAGAAAGGTTTGGTAGCTAATTTGCTCTGGTTACCCGAAGCCCAATATCCGGCCAGAGATAAGAATAAGCCGGGCCTTGCCATAACGATATGGGTACAATATATGTTGGATAATTTCGCTACGGTGGAAGAAGCGGTCTCTTTTATCAACGAAGATACGTTTCAAGTAGTATCGGATAAGATGCCGGACGGTTCCCGCTTGGCGACCTTACATTTATCGATTTCCGACGCAACCGGTGATTGCGCTATCTTCGAATACATAGGAGGTAAACTGACCGTTTATCACAGTAAGGAATACAAGGTGATGACTAACTCCCCTACTTATAATAAACAGTTGGCTCTTTGTGAATATTGGAAATCGATCGGAGGGCTGAGTTTCCTTCCGGGTACCAACCGTGCATCCGACCGTTTTGCCAGAGCTAGTTTTTATATAGATGCCGTACTTAAGACGGACGATGAGAAGATAGCTATCGCCTGTGTATTCAGCGTGATCCGTAACGCCTCTGTCCCTTATGGCATATCGACTCCCGAGAGTCCGGAGATATCCACCACGCAATGGAGAACGGTATCCGAAAGCAAGAACCTGATTTATTTCTTTGAGTCGAGCCTGACCCCGAACACTTTCTGGGTACGACTGAGAGACATGGACTTATCGGAGGGTGCGCCGGTACTTAAACTATCCATCGCCAACGGTGAGACCTATCATGGCAACACTTCAAAAGACTTTAAGCCGGCGCAACCATTCAAGTTTATGGGTGTAAAGGATCTTATTTAGTCTTGGCTAACTATTTTTTGGGATAATATGTTCCATATTTCCTTTTACAACATTTGAGTTTCAATTAATATTTATATTTGACGTCAAAAATCTTACAATATGGATAAACAGTTCCTCTGCCTTGATTCACCTACAGACTTTATGGTTGGTAAATACATATCCGCCGATGAACTCAAGGAGTTTATAAATATTCCTTGTAAGATAAAAGCCGGGGTCTTTATCCTTTGCATGGAAGGGCAAATACGCTCAACTATCAATATGTCAGAATTGACCACCTCGAAACTCAATGTTGTAACGCTATTGCCCAATAGTCGCATACAAATACATGAGATATCCCCCGACATCTTGATCTATTTCATAGCGTTCTCTTTCGATTTTATGTGTTACGCAAATTTTATCAAGAGCACGATGGGTTATCTACTTATGATTTACAGGTATCCGATTATAAAAATATCCCAAAACAGGGCCAACCTGATCACGAACTTCTACGAGCTTCTCTATCAATATGCCGTATATCCCGATATCTTGAACAATAAAGAGATGATAAAGGCCATTTTCATGATGTGTAGTCAAGGTATCGCAGAAATATACAGTAAAAATTACCCATTAGAGAAACAGGAACTTACACGTCCGTTACAAATCTATCAAGAGTTCCTAAATATGGTATTAAGATACTATACAAAAGAGCATAACGTATCGTTTTATGCCGAGAAGTTGGGCCTCACGTTCTCCTATTTCTCGACATCCATCAAAAAAGCGATCGGCGAGACTCCCCAAGAGATCCTCACGCAAACAATAATCATAGACGCTAAGACACAGTTAAAAGGGACTAACCAAGAAATCAAAAACATAGCGATGGACCTCGGCTTTAATAATCTATCGTTCTTTAATAAGTTCTTCCGTCGAAATGTAGGCATGACTCCACAAGAATACAGGGGTAAATCGTATACCTATTCTTGTTACCAGAAAACATCCGACTAGCCGAAAGCAAAAACGGAACATATTATCAAAAAGAAGAATTTCAAGGGTACCTTTTATAATTTTTACTTTTGTAGAATAATATAAAAAGACATACGATGGAAGGGCGAGAGACGGATCTAGAATACAACTTATTGATGGGGCTTACGGGAGCTAGCGTCAGCAAACATTTATTGGATGAGCATTTCACACTTTTATGGGCAAATGACTTCTATTACGATATGATAGGTTACCCCAAAGAAGAATATGAAGCTCTTTTCCACAATAAACCCGATTTGTATTTTAAAGGTTATGATGAAGCTTGGAATATATTATCCAAGAATGTTTACGAGACGATAGCTAATAAAGCCAGCGGTTACGAAACCGTTATCCAGATGCCAACGAGAAAAGGGAAAAGATGGACTAAAATCACCTCAACGTTTACCGACCAACTACAAGACGGCATCCCTATCTCCTATACGGTAATGACCGATGTAGAGGACGTAATGCGAAGGCGGATCGAGCAAACGATCACTTATGATAATATCCCCGGCTTCATATCCAAGCATAAGGTACATAAAGACGGCAGTTTTACATTGCTGGAGGCAAATGATAAATATATGGACTTCTCTGGTATCGATAAAAATTCTTTTTTATCTTTCAGTCCTTTCTCCCGTTTAGATGAAACAAGCCGTAATACGATGAACGCACATATCCCCTGTATGCTAAAAGGGGAACCTGTACATTTCGTTATCCAGTCGAAAGACAAAAACGGCAACGGCGCTTGGCTACAGTTGAACGGGGAATGTATCGGCTGGGAAGGTGACGAGCCTATCTATCTTATCGTTTACATCAATATCACCGACATTACCGAACAGAGGGAGTTGCAAAAGAAACTGGAGAAACAGTCAAAGCAACTTAAAGAAGCACTAAAGTCGGCGGAACAAGCCAACCAAGCCAAATCTGATTTTCTCGCCCGCATGAGCCACGATATCCGTACACCCATGAACGCCATCATGGGAATGGCGACTATAGCCAAAGCCCATGTAGATGAACGTGAAAGAATATTAGATTGTATGGAAAAAATCAATGGAGCCTCTAAATTATTATTGAGTCTGATTAATGAGGTTCTCGATATGTCCAAGATCGAAAGTGGCAGGTTAATTCTTTCGGAGGATGAGTTCAATGTGGGTGAGCTCTTGCAAGACTTGGTCGTTATGATGCAACCGGAGATCAAAAACAAACAACAAACTTTAAATATACACGTCAAGAACCTTAGGCATGAGAATGTAAAAGGCGATACGCAGCGTATCAAACAGGTATTGATGAATATCCTCTCGAACGCAATTAAGTATACGCCGGAGAATGGGCGAATCACGATAGAAATCTACGAGAAGGACCCTCATAACGGCATCGGAAATTATCAATTCGTGTTTGAGGATAACGGAAGAGGTATGAAACCGGAGTTTCTGGATAAGATTTTCGAGCCTTTCGAGCGTGCGAGCGATGATGAGATCAAGAGGATACAAGGCACTGGCCTCGGGATGTCGATCAGCCATAAGATCATTCAGATGATGGGAGGAGATATCAAGGTGGAGAGTGAATATGGCAAAGGTTCCCGCTTCACCATTGACATGCCATTGGTTTGTCGGGATCAGAAGCCCGATGATAAGATAGAGGTAGAAGGTTTAGAGGTTCTTGTGGTAGATGATGATAAGATCGCTTGTCTAAACACGTCTAGCTGTTTGCGAGAGATCGGGATAAACAGTGAATGCGTATATTCAGGTAGCGAAGCTATAGAAAAAGTACGACAGCATCATTTAGCGGAGAAAGAGTATTTCGCCGTGATCATTGACTTGAAGATGCCTCAAATGAACGGCATTGAAACAACCCGGCAAATCAGACGTTTCGTGGGAGCGGACGTACCGATCATCATTCTCTCCGCATACGATCTTGAGGAATATGAGGCAGAGGCTAAGGAGGTTAAGGCCAATGGATTCATCACCAAGCCTCTCTATAAGTCCAAGCTACTCCAAGTATTGAGATCTTTCCTTGACGAAGGAGACCAGCCGGAACCGATCCGCCCATTCAAGTTATCAAACGTCGATTATTCCGGCAAGCGCATCTTGCTGGTGGAGGATAACGAGTTAAATCGTGAGATCGCCGTAGAGATCATCGGCAGCACCGGTATCACTATCGATACGGCGATAAATGGGCTCGACGCCGTACATAAAGTCGCCCAATCGGAAGAAGGATTTTACCAGATAATACTGATGGATATCCAGATGCCTATCATGGACGGTTATGAGGCGACCCGGCAGATTCGTTCCCTCCAACGAAGGGATATCGCACATATGCCAATTATAGCCATGACCGCCAACGCTTTTTCCGAAGACGTGACAAACGCTATCAAAGCGGGCATGAATTATCATTTGGCTAAACCGATTGATATTGGGGCGTTGATGGGCATCCTTAGTAAATATTTACAAGCGCCCGCATAAAGTTTATCTTGCGTATTAAAAGTTCATGTAATAAAATTGTCTATTTTTAGCGATCAATTCGATTATAAGCATAAAGAGACTTCATGAACATCAGACTTCGTTTTAAGTTAATCGCTTTGTTGATCGTCCTATCGCTGGCCGGGCTTTTGGTTTTCCAAGGATACTGGCTGAAAGGTTTATATGATACATTATATAAACAGATGGAGATCAATATAGAGGAAGCGATGAAGATCGCCGACTATAAGGAGTTGTTCCTGCGCATCCGATCTATCAAAAAAGAACAGGGAGCGCTGGGACCTCAAACCCAAGATGTGTACTTCAGCTCAGAGCTAGATCCGTCTAATAAGCAGAAGATGGACGCAAAAGCTTCGATCCATCCGCAGAAAGAAGATCCTGACCTTAACCGGGAAGATATCTTCAAGACGGCAAATCCCGACTCACACATGAAACTACATATCGATTACGGGGATGAGGAGGACTTTAGCTCGATAGACTCTACCCTAACGGATTACCTATATGTAATCGGCGAGGTGGAGGACATGGTGCAGCAAGCGATGCACGCAAATATAGATTCTATAAAACCAATTGATTTCAAGACCTACAACAAATTATTAACCTCGGAGCTGGAGGCAAGAAACATCGTAACGGAACATGAGCTGGTAACGATTTATAAACCAAACAACGGGGACGAGAAGGGTTGGATGCATCTGGACAAGCCGGAACGATTCACTACGTGGAAAAACCCCGTGCATTTCGATTACCCGCTCCATAACGAGAGCACGTTACAATATCGCCTGTTCCTCAAATCGCCGGCCAGCGTGATACTCACCCAGATGAAAGGCATCCTGATCTCCTCCTTCCTATTACTTTTGCTGATCATTTGCGCTTTCATATACTTACTCCGCACCATCTTAAAGCAAAAGACCGTGGAAGAATTGAAGACCGATTTCACCAACAATATGACGCATGAGCTGAAAACCCCGATCAGCGTCAGCTATGCCGCCGTAGACGCATTATTGAACTTTAGCGATCCCGTCAACGAGAAACAGAAGAAATACCTGACGATCGTTAAAGACCAACTTATCCATCTTACCGGATTGGTGGAACAAATCTTGACACTCGCCGTAGAGAACCGCAGTACCTTCCGCTTGCGCCCCGAAACCATCTCATTAAACGAGTTGGTGAACTCCCTCATCGAGCAATACAAACTGAAAGCGAGCAAACCCGTGGAGTTTACTTGCTCCATCCCCGAGGATATAGAATTGGTGGCCGATCGTACCCACCTATATAATATGTTGAGCAACCTTATCGATAACGCGATCAAATACGCCGACAAGGAACCTTGCCGCATCGAAGCGACAGCCCGGCAAGACAATCACGAAACGACAATCTCCATAACCGATAACGGCCCGGGTATCAGCGAAGCCAACCAGCGGCAGATATTCGACAAGTTCTTCCGGGTTCCCAGCGGGAATATCCACAACGTGAAAGGTTATGGCCTAGGATTATATTACGTAAAAGACATGATGGGTAAACATGGAGGAACAGCCCGTGTGGAAAGCGTCCCCGGCAAAGGCTCCACCTTTACCCTGCATTTTAAATAATAATCCGAAAATAAAGTATCAAATATGGAAAAGATAAAAGTACTACTAGTAGAAGACGAGCCTACATTGGCCATGATCATCAAGGATACGCTGGATGGGAACGAGTTCGATATCACCCTAGCTGCGAATGGCGAGGAGGGCCTCTCCCGTTACGCGGAGATCAAGCCGGATATTATCGTAGCGGATATCATGATGCCTAAGATGGATGGTTTCACGATGGTCAAGTTGATCCGTAAGACGGATACGCATACCCCTGTCCTATTCCTATCGGCCCGTTCCGCGGCCAACGACGTGGTAGAGGGCTTCGAGCTGGGCGGCAACGATTACTTGAAAAAGCCTTTCGGCATGGCGGAATTGATCGTGCGCATCAAGGCGTTACTGCATAAGGTGTCCGTCCAAAGACCGGAAGCCACCTCTTTCCGTATCGGGCTTTATACGTTCGATTCCATCACGCAGACATTGGTCTACCGGGGAGAGAAACAACTCCTCAGCAACCGGGAATCCGAGATATTGAAGCGCCTTTGCGACAATAAGGACCAAGTATTACCGATGAAAGGGATCTTGATAGACCTTTGGGGGGATGATTCTTTCTTCAACGCACGCAGCCTGCATGTCTTTATCACCAAGCTACGTCATAAGTTATCGAAAGACGAGTCTATCAAGATTTTGAATATCCGGGGAATCGGATATAAACTGATCATTGATTGAATTGCTTCAATGCCTGTGCCATCTGGTCCGGGCATGAAGTTCCCCTTCCATGACAATCGATGCCAGACAAACGACCGATAGCGTCTTCGATGCGCATACCTTTCAATAAGGCGCACATGCCTTGCCCGTTACCGTGGCAACCTCCTACAATCTGCACATTCTCGATCACGCCATCCTTCGCGTCGATCACCATCAACTTAGAACAAACACCTCCTTGAGGCGTATAGGTTATACGTCGTGTTTCCATTTTCTTTTTCTCTCCTTTTTATAAACGAGTCGCAAAGGTATAAATAAAATTAACTACATTTGTAGCATCTAATTTACAAAAACATGACATACGAGGAAACGCTACACTATCTATATACCAGCATCCCGGTCTTCCAACACAGCGGAGCTTCCGCTTACAAACCCGGTCTTGGTACAAGTATCGCCCTAGATGATTATCTGGGAAATCCGCATAAAGCCTATAAGACCATCCATGTAGCCGGGACAAACGGCAAAGGCTCGGTCAGCCATCTATTGGCGGCCATTCTCCGGCAATCCGGTTTCAAGGTCGGGCTTTATACCTCTCCCCACTTAGTGGACTTCCGGGAACGCATCCGGGTGAACGGGAAAAAGATCTCCCAAGATTACGTGGTTGATTTCGTCGAGCGTCATCGTTCTTTCTTCGAGCCTCTCCATCCTTCTTTCTTCGAGTTAACGTCCAGCATGGCTTTTGAGTATTTCCGCGACCAGCAGGTAGATTACGCGGTTATCGAGGTCGGGCTTGGCGGTCGTTTGGACAGTACGAACATTATCACTCCGATCTTGAGTATTATCACGAATATCAGTCTGGATCATACGCAATTCTTGGGAGATACGGAGGAGAAGATAGCGGCGGAGAAAGCCGGCATTATCAAGAAAGGCGTACCGGCACTTCTTGGGGAAGCCGAGAAACAATCGGTTTACGACGTTTTCAAAAACAAGGCGGAAGAAGTTGGCGCACCTTTCTACTACGCCCAACGAATGGACATGGTAAAAGACGAGTGCAGGCTGACGGTCGGTGGCAAATGGTTCTTCCCTTCCGTTGAATATGGAGAAATCCAAGGAGAACTTGGCGGTGAGGTGCAGGTAAGAAATACTGTCACCGTATTATCCGCCATCCATATATTACGAACGGAATTGGGTGTAGATATCATCCCGGAAGCGGTACACGAGGGTTTCGCCCACGTAACGAAACTGACGGGATTGATGGGACGTTGGCAAACCTTGCGATCCAAACCGACCGTCATTTGCGACACGGGGCATAATGTAGGAGGCTGGGAGCATCTAGCGGAGCATCTGAAAGTCTTGCGTCAATATTGCGGGCAAATCTATATGATCGTCGGCATGGTAAACGACAAGGATATCGATGGCGTATTATCCTTGATGCCGCAAGACGCTTTTTATTTCTTCACGCAAGCCTCCGTGGAGAGAGCGATGCCCGTAGAGGATTTCGCCGTGAAAGCCATGCGTCACGGACTGTCCGGTACCCTTTGCGATACGGTGCAAGACGCTGTCGAGAAAGCGTTAAGAAGGGCTCGTGAGAACGACCTGATCTTTATCGGAGGCAGTACGTTTATCGTAGCGGACGCTCTCCCCTTGTTCATGAAAGAAGACGAATACAAATAATATAACTCTATAAAACAAATATCATGATAGAAAAAATTCATCAGAAACTAAGCGACTCGAAAGTCGCACGCTGGAGTGTACTCGCTTTGGCGGCATTCACGATGCTTTGCGGATACTTCCTTACGGATGTAATGGCTCCGCTTAAACCGATGTTGGAAGAACAGCTAAGCTGGACGAGTACGGAATATGGTTGGTTCACCAGCGCTTACGGCTGGTTCAACGTATTTCTCTTCATGTTGATCATTGGTGGTATCGTTCTGGATAAGATGGGTGTCCGTTTCACGGGTGTCGCTTCCTGTATCTTGATGATTATCGGTTGTTCCATTAAATATTACGCCATCTCGGATGCGTTTACGATGGAAGGAGAGCTTTTCGGATGGAAAGCGCAAGTGATGGTGGCCGCCCTCGGATACGCGATCTTCGGTGTCGGCGTGGAGACCGCCGGTATCACGGTATCTAAGATTATCGTACGGTGGTTCAAGGGAAAAGAGATGGCGTTGGCTATGGGCTTGGAGATGGCTACGGCTCGTTTGGGTACGGCCTTGGCTTTATCTATCACGGTTCCCGCCGCCAAGTACTTCGGTAGTATCTCCGCTCCTATCTTGCTTTGTCTTTGTATGTTGTGTATCGGTTTGATCGCCTTCCTCGTATTTTGCGTGATGGATCGCAAGCTGGACGCTTCGATGGACGCTATCGAGCAAGCCGAGGAGGAAGAGCCTTTCCGTTTGAAAGATATCTTATTGATCGTTACCAATAAGGGTTTCTGGTTGATCGCTCTGCTTTGCGTATTATTCTATTCGGCCGTATTCCCCTTCTTGAAATACGCTACGGACTTGATGGTCAATAAATATAACGTAGATCCGGAGTTGGCGGGAAATATCCCGGCTATCTTACCTTTCGGCACGATTCTTCTGACTCCGTTCTTCGGTAATTTATACGACCGCAAGGGTAAAGGGGCGACGATCATGATCTTTGGCGCCTTGATGTTGATCGGCGTGCATTTATTATTCACGCTTCCGATCTTGAATCAGTGGTGGTTCGCCACGATCGTGATGATCGTATTGGGTATCGCTTTCTCCTTGGTCCCATCGGCGATGTGGCCATCTGTTCCGAAGATTATCCCGGAGAAGCAATTAGGCACGGCTTATGCCTTGATTTTCTGGGTACAGAATATCGGTCTGAGTATGGTTCCCTTATTAATCGGCTGGATATTGGATACGTATTGCAAGATCGACAATGGTACGGGCAAACCGGCTTACGACTATACGATACCGATGGCAGTCTTCACCTGCTTCGGTGTACTCGCCCTCTTCATCGCCTTGATGTTGAAACGTGAGGACCGGATCAAAGGCTACGGCCTTGAATTGCCGAACATCCAAAAGGACGCCGATAAAGCCGAGGCCGAGATAATCGCTAAAGAGATGATCGCGGAGCCTTAATAAAGCTCATAACCCTAAATAAATGGAAGGCGCTGTAAACTTGATTTACCGCGCCTTTCTTTTTGATGACTGAAAACCATCGTCATTGGAACACACAAAAAGTTCGTTTGAAAAAGAGGAGTAGCGAAACAACTACAATATGCCTTATTCATAAAATCTTTTTTAGCGGTAATATTAATAAAAAACACCCTTGATTTTCGGAACGGCATATTGAAATGTGGCATTTATCCGTGGTCCAGCCATCCAAAAGGAAATCATATGTATAGGTCTTAACGCAGTGGCTCATATATTTCATTAGATCCTTATTATCAGTTAAGAATAGATATACAGCTTCACAAATATCGTTTTGATTAAAAAAGCAAGTGAGCGTGGAGGTTTTGAACACGACTTCCAATGTAATCTGGCTTACGTCATTCCACGTATAAGTGATCATACATAAATCCAGATCCTTCAATAACATCTGCGCTTTCCTTACCGGCAAACCAATTACTTGATGGGATAAGCTTATTATCTCGGAATAATCCTTTTGAGGATATTGATTTTGAGTTTCCATTGATTTCTGTGTTTATCATTCGCAGACAAAATAAGCTTACCGCCTGCTGATATACCATCAATCCCCCTGATAAAATATCAATGTCACGACTAATATTATCAGATGACAGGGATAAATGATATATCTGACTACGTATTGTCGGTAATGCAGGATCATCATGATAGACACCTAACAAATTACGATGAATTTATGTTTCTCTGGCTATGAATAAAATTGGGTGCGGTTACCCCGGATATCTGACATGATAGTAAGATAACTCAGATTTAATACTTATTTTTGTGACAGGATCAATAAAAACTGACATGGAAACAACATTTACCAAAAGAAATAGTCATGGAGCCAACTTAAAACGTTGGAGAGAATGGAGAGGCATCAAACAAGAAGTGCTCGCCGACAAAATTGGGGTATCACAAGCCACCTTATCCGGCTACGAGAAAAAAGACGAATTGGAACCTGAGGTATTGGAAAAGGTCACGAAAGCTTTGGATATTCCGATAGAGGCGATCACGGAATTGAATGAAGGGACATCTATCAATATTTTTTCCGGCACGTGGCAAGATAACGCAAGCGGAAATGTTCAAAATCAAACATTCAATCCCATCGATAAAATAGTCGAGCTTTACGAACGATTACTAAAGGCCGAGCAAGAAAAGGTTGCCATGCTCCATGAAATCATAAAGGATAAATAAGTATCGATTATAGAGACCGTAAGCGAAAATGAGATAATCTTGACATTATGATCGAAATAACAGAATAACGATGTCAAGACCTTTTTACAAATAGAGAAAAAGAGGGAGAGACCTATGATGAAATCATACGTTTTCCCTCATTTTCTTGCCTAAACACCCCTGTTTGGACTCAAAAGTAATAGAGTTAGGTAACACAAAAGGCTGTATTAGGCAACACGACCGTATGTATTAGGTAACGCAACCGTATGTATTAGGCGATACATACGGAAGAAACAGCCCTCGCATCCTATAGAATTGATCGATACACCCGTATAAAATGGCTATTTTCACCTAAAAATATGAGATACGATGAATTAATCTCGCTAGAATAAAAAGGCCTATTTCCATAAAACACTACAAGACAACCAGATGCTATTATTCTATGCCATTTTCGGAAGCAAGGCGTACCTTGGCCCGGAAAAAACGCTTCTCCGGGAGTTTAGATTACAGAATGTCAAAACGTCAAACCTACTCTTTTATGCGTGATGCCTACAGCTATGCCCGCAAGAAGAAAACTAAAATTAAACTCAAAAAATATACTTACAACATTATTATGTACAATAAAATATTTATTTTTACACAAAATCTGTTGTTATGACAAAAGAACAATTCCTAAACGATCAGTATGTATCTGGATTTATCCAGTGGCTTCGTGATAAACTATCTAATTTCACCCATTCATATTACAATCAGAAAGAGAAGGAGGAATGGCAATGTACCTCTTTTTATGATGCTTGCCACAAATATAAATGGGGAGGTCTAAATTGGGAGGAAAACAATGCCTTATTGGAAAGTTATGCCAAACGACTTAAAGCGAGTATCCGAAATAATGACAACGAAGCTTGCCAAGATGCTTGCCTCGATATATTAAAATGGGGAGGCGTTATACGGGAAAATCAAGAAAGGATCAAGGCACAAACCAACCTTGTGAATTATCTAATGAAGGCAGAAGAGGTCTTAACCCGTGACTCTTTAGATATAAAGGATGAGATAATTATTATGAACTCAGGATTCACCAAGATTTATTCTTTATATATAAATGATTTTATCATCTACGATAGTCGTGTAGGAGCCGCTTTATGCTATTTGGTGAAACTATATTGTATAGAGCAGAAACAAGGCGGTGTCCCTTCTTCATTAAAATTCGCCTATGGTGATGCCCGAAATCCGGAGGTTAATCGGAATCCTAACAGCGACATTTACAAATTTTCTAAACTTGATCGAGGAAAAATCCATATTGAATGCAACCTTAAAGCCAATTGGCTATTAAAAGAAGTATTAAACTTCCCAGAATGCCAATTTAAAGACATGCGTTCTCTGGAAGCAGCCCTCTTCATGATCGGGTATGCAATTCCAAAAGAGCAAGAACAGCAAACATTAAAAACATACCGAATTATGAAATTAGCAGAAGCTCTCAGCTTACGAGCTGATTTACAAAAAAGAATATCACAACTGGAAGTCCGGCTAAAAAACAATGCCCGGATTCAAGAAGGTGAAGAGCCCGCAGAAGATCCACGGGGGCTTATGGATGAGTTGAATAATAATCTGAATGATTTGGAAACACTGATTTTCAGAATCAACCGAACCAACATGGCTACCCTTGCAGAAGGTACAAGCCTTACGGAAATGATCGCAAAGAAAGATATCTTAGCATTGCGCATCTCCGTCCTTCGTTCCGTCACGCAATCGGCAACGGGCAGTTTAGAACGTTATTCGGCAAATGAAATCCGTTATGTCCGCACAATAAATGTGGCAGATTTACAAAAAGAAATAGATTCATATTCCAAGCAATTACGTGAATTGGACGTGAAGATCCAACAGCTAAATTGGTTGACGGAACTGATATAAAGCATAATTCAGGTAGTTCTTTTTAAATAGGGCGAGTATATCTCTGGCAATTGAGAATGAATTGTCGAACCTACTGCGAATGGAAGCGAGAGCGGAGCATAGCGCAAAAAGAATCGTAATGCTCAGTATTGTTACAAGCTCAAGCCACAGGTTGCATTGTTACTACCGCATACTGACTATAAAGAGAATGAGGGCGGGTCGGAGGGATTTTCTTTTAAGCAGGCATTTAATTATGGGCATCCTAATGGATATGGAGAAACAGGTCGCTGGCGGTATGACACTTATAGGGAAATTTTGGTGTGATTATCCTATTTGCCCATCAAATCTAAGGTAATTCTAATCGGTAAACATTATCTTTGCGTATCACATAAAACAAACATTAAATACTATGATCTGTTTCCCGAACGCAAAGATAAACCTAGGTCTGAACGTGGTAAGCAAACGTCCGGACGGTTATCATAATATAGAGACCATCTTCTATCCGATCCCCGTGAAGGATGCCCTCGAGATCGTCGCCTCGGATCGGACCTGTTTCACGCAAACCGGAATTCCGGTAGACGCTCCCCAAGAGAAGAACCTCGTCATAAAAGCACTGAACGCCCTAAAGACGAGATACGAGATTCCCCCGCTAGAGATCCATTTGTTGAAAGCGATACCTTTTGGCGCCGGGCTTGGAGGAGGTTCCGCCGATGCCGCTTTTATGTTGAAGCTGGTCAATGATTTCTGCGGTTTGGATATTCACCCGGATGAGTTGGAGGCGATAGCGTCCACCATCGGAGCCGATTGCCCGTTCTTTATCCGTAACACGCCGGTATTCGCGACCGGCACGGGAAACCAATTCGAGCCCGTGGACTTGTCCTTGAAGGATTATTATCTATGCTTGGTAAAACCGGATGTAGCCGTCTCCACCCCCGAAGCCTATTCGATGGTAACACCCGCCGCGCCCGAGACCTCCTTGAAAGAGATCATCCGGCTACCGGTATCCGAATGGAAAGAGCGGATGGTGAACGATTTCGAGCGAAGCGTATTCCCGAGACATCCCGTGATCGAGCGGATCAAGGATACCTTATACGAGGGAGGCGCCTTATATGCCGCCATGTCCGGCTCCGGATCGTCCGTGTTCGGTTTGTTCGAAAAACCAACCCATTTCAAGGAACAATCCCTGTTCAGCGATTGTTTTCTATGGGAAGGACAATTATCATGAATCAAATAGAGACTTTTTTTGATACGATGGCGGAACGCTGGGACGCTGTCTGCGTACATGATCCGGGAAAGATCCGGACGATATTGGATCGTACCAACCTGCGGCAGAACGCCCGCATCCTCGATGTCGGTTGCGGCACGGGGATATTGGAAAGTTACCTGCTGCCGTACGAACCCCGCCAAATCGTAGCTATCGATATAGCGGGCCAAATGATCGAGAAAGCACGCATGAAATATCCGGATCATCCGCTCATCGAGTTCCTCCAAGAGGACGCTATGAGCTACGAGGGGAAAGGATTCGACTATATTATCCTATATAGCGCTTACCCGCATTTCATGCGGCCGGAACGGTTGATCGAGCATATGAGCGGCTTGCTCGCGCCCGGCGGTAAATTGGTTATCTGCCACAGCGAGAGCAAGGAAAAGATCAATACGCACCACCATCGGCACGCCGATCGATTATCGCTGCCCTTGCCCCCGGCCCGAGAGGTGGCGGCATTGATGGAGCCTTATCTTCTTCCGCTCGTCGTAGAGGATACCGAACAGCTTTACATCGTTTGCGGAAAACGTTTATCCTAAACTAATTATATATGGACAGAAAAACTAACTTAATTCCGGCATTGCTTCTTTCCGCCCTTTCGCTTTACGCCATGGAAGACGTGAAAGTAACGCAATTCCAGCACGCAGGCCCGTTCACGGTCAACAAGCCGATCCTAGCGGACAGCCTCAACGTAAATGGCAAGCCTTTCGAGGCGAAGAATCTATTAAAAGCGACCTTACCGTTCGAGCAAACGCTTGCGAACGCCACGGTACTCGACGCTGACACGGCAGGCGCAATCACCTTCGCTGCCCCGCGAAAAGGATATGCCCTGCATCTATTCTCTTTCTTCTTGAACAGCGACCGGTACGTAAAAGGCACGCTCGATATATCGGGTCCCGGGGCGTTCGAAGTATTCGTCAATGATAAACCGGTCGGAGCCTCCTCCGAGTTGGTGATGGAACCCCGCCGCTATCAAGTAGTCGTTAAATACCTGACAGCGGAAACAGACACTTGTCCTCCCAGCCTAAAGGCTACCTTCAAGAGCGAGGCGGAAGCGAAAGTCGTAGCTTCCTTGAACCCGGAGAAACGCTACACCCTTCTGAATATCCTAGAAGGAAAGGATTTCCAAGGCGTAAGTGTCTCCCCGAACGGAAAGTATGCCTTGGTAAAATACGTCAACCGGTTCCCGGAGAGCAAGAGCGAATCGTACGGGCAATTGATGGATGCCGCTACGGGACGGGTCTTATTGCAAGACGGAGGTTTCTTGACAACCGCCAAATGGATGCCTAAAAGCAATCGATTGTATTACACCCGCACCGGTCTGGACGGTACGGAGTTGGTAACCGTAGATCCGTCTACCTACCAACAAACGGTATTAGTCCCGAACCTTCCGAAAGGGCGGTTCGTATTCACCCCCGATGAGTCCACGCTTCTCTATACCGTAGAAGAGGAAGGTCCCAAGGAAGGGACGGACTTGATCCGTGTATTAGAGCCGGCAGACCGTATCCCGGGTTTCCGTGACCGCTCCTTTATCTGGCGGTATGACTTAAAAACAGGTTTGTACGAGCAACTTACTTTCGGGCATACGGACACTTATATCAATGATATCAGCGCTGATAGCCGCTATCTATTGTTCAGCACCAGCGACCGGGTGTACACCTCCTTGCCGCACTCCCGCAACTCCCTTTATAAATTGGATTTGCAGACCATGGCGATCGATACGATCTGGGAGAAAGCCCCGTACGTAAACCAAGCCGCCTTCTCGCCCGACGGTAAACAGTTATTGGTAGCTGGGGCAGGCGACGCTTTCGACGGGATCGGACGAAATATCAAGCAAGGACAGATCTCCAACTCGTACGACGGGCAGTTATTCCTATACGATCTGGCAAGCCGTAAAGCCTCCCCTCTCACCAAGGACTTCAATCCGAACGTGATCGATGCCGTATGGAACCGCTTCAACGGGCAAATCTATATCCTCTGCGAGGATGAGGATTATCAACGGATCTATACGTGCGACCCAGCAAACGGGAAGATCAAGCAAGTAGCCGCCTCCGAGGATATTATCATGTCGTATGCGTTGGCCGACAACGCTCCGGTTCTCTTCTATTACGGACAGAGCGCGTCCAACGCCAACCGCCTTTACGCTTACGACCTGAAAGGAGGAAAGAACCGCTTGGTGTATGATCTCTCGCAAGATAAATTAAAAGATATCGCCTTAGGCGAGGTACACGACTGGAACTTCAAGTCGGATGACGGTACGACTATCCAAGGCCGTTATTACCTGCCGCCTCATTTCGATCCGAATAAGAAATATCCGATGATCGTTTATTACTATGGCGGTACTTCCCCGACGAACCGTGCGCTGGAGATGCGTTATTCCATGCATATGTACGCCGCTCTCGGATACGTGGTCTACACCTTGAATCCGAGTGGAACAACGGGCTTCGGACAGGAATTCGCCGCCCGCCATGTGAACGCATGGGGCCTGAAGACCGCCGATGAGATCATCCAAGGTACCAAGCTGTTCTGTAAGGAGCATTCGTTCGTGAACGAGAAGAAAATCGGTTGCATCGGTGCCAGCTACGGCGGATTCATGACACAATACCTACAAACCCGTACGGACATTTTCGCCGCCGCTATCAGCCATGCCGGTATCAGCGCGTTGAGTAGCTATTGGGGAGAAGGTTATTGGGGATATGGCTATTGCTCCGTAGCGAACGCCGGGACTTATCCTTGGAACGCCCCGGAGTTCTTTACCAAGCAAAGCCCGTTGTTCAACGCCGATAAGATCAATACCCCGCTCCTATTGCTTCACGGCAACGCCGATACGAACGTACCCATCGGGGAAAGTATCCAGATGTTCGCCGCCTTGAAGATCCTAGGAAAGACCGTGGAATTCGTGCAGGTGGATGGCGAGAATCATGGTATCGTAGGTTATCAGAAGCGTATAGGCTGGCAAAATACCATCTACGCATGGTTCGCCAAATGGCTGAAAGACGAGCCGGAATGGTGGAAAGCCTTATATCCGGATCGTACTTTATAAGAATATTTATTTGAACGAAAGCGCCTGTGTCTCCCGCGAGGGAATCGCAGGCGCTTTATTCGTTTGCCCAACCCCGGCTGTCATCCGGATCAGCTCCGTTTACGAACGGTAATTTTGATACAAAGATCCGTAATATGTATACATGCGCCTGAGATAAATCCGAATATCTTTGTAATGTTAAACAATAATGATATCCTTATGAAAACAAAAGCAATCGCACTCTTCCTGCTAGGCTTCATACCAGCCTTCGCACAAGATATCCCAACTTCTAAAACAGAACAAAATATGGACAGAATCGAACGCTGTAAAAAGAATTACACCGAGCTATTCGGAGGCGAGGCATTGACCGGACAAGGAACAGATCCGGAAATGATGGACATTCTCCAGAAATTCATCTTCGGGGAGGTATTCCGCACAGGAGATCTTGATAAAAAGACCCGGGAGCTTATCACTTGCACCGTATTAGCCACGATGCAAACCTTGCCCCAACTGAACGCCCACGCCAAAGCGGCGCTAAACGTAGGCGTCACTCCCATCGAGCTACGGGAGGCGATATACCTATGCGCTCCGTTTATCGGTTTCCCGAAGACATTGAATGCCTTAAATACCATCAACGAAGTCTTTAAGCAACAAGGCATCGCTTCGCCTCTGGAGAGACAAGCTACCGTTACGGAAGAAGATCGCCACGAGAAAGGACAAGCCATACAAAGCCGGCTTTACGGCGAGGGAATCAAAGAGGCCATGAGGAACGTCCCGGGAAATATGGGTCCGGAAGTAGAGCGATTCCTCACCGAATTCTGCTTCGGAGATATCTATACTCGCAACGGGCTAGACCTGAAAACCCGGGAGTTACTGGCTTATTGCATACTAACGACCCTTGAAGCCGAAAGCCAACTACACTCGCATCTCGAAGGGAACTTACTGGCCGGCAATAGCAAGGAGACCTTAACGGCGGCGGTTATACAATGTCTTCCTTATATCGGCTTCCCTTCCGCTATCAAAGCGTTGAAAATCATTAAGGAATCCTCTCAGCCCGCCCCAAAGAAGAACTTAGTCCGCCTATCCAAGATCACGGTCGATCCCGCCCAGTTGGAGCGTTATAACGCCTTTCTGGAAGAAGAGATCGAGGCTTCCATGCGTCTAGAGCCGGGTGTTCTTACACTGTATGCCGTATCGGAGAAAGAACATCCAAATAAAGTAACCATCCTAGAGATTTACGCAGATCAAGACGCTTATAAAAGCCATATCCAAACGCCCCATTTCCAGAAATACAAACAAGGAACATTACAGATGGTGCAAGAGTTGGAGCTGGTAGATAGCACGCCCCTGATCCCCGGACTAAAGATAAAATAAAACAAGAATCCCCGCTTTCCGGCACGAAGCCATCTAAGCGGGGATTTCATATATCCGTGAAAATCTAAATGACTTGTTATTCGATCATTTGATATTCGGATTCAATTTATGCCATTCGGAAATAGCGGGAAGCACGCCCATAGCGATCACCTCGTCACGTAAAGCGCAAAGGTGCTTGTAGCTCTTCTCCAAGGCAGCCTCTTCTTCCGGTGTACCGTGCACCTCTTTCAACGCTACGCCGTCTTTCGTAATTGAGGTCTCCCAAGCCATCATGATATGATCGAACTTACCGTTTGATACATAAGCGCCAGCCGGCCAACGGAACGGTTTACCACCCATCGCAGCTGCGATCATCTCGATAGATACATATGACGGGCTTTGGAAGGAAGAACGGCCCCGCAAAGCGATAATGTTAGCGCCACCCTTCGTAACCTTGGTTTGTATCTCCGCCCATTGATCTTTCGTCAAGGCATCCGTACCGATAAGTTCCGTCAAAGGCTTGCCATCCACCTTAGCGGTAGAGGCGAAAACAGCCATTTGCTCGCCATGACCGCCATACGTACGACAATTCTCAACCTGATCCATAGAGATACCGAAATGTTTTGCCAACTCACTGCGTAAACGAGTTGAATCCAATGCGGCCAACGTCGTAACCTGAGAAGGTTTCAAGCCGGAATACAATAAGGTAATCAAACCGGTAATATCCGCCGGGTTAAAAATAACCACGATATGCTTTACGTCCGGGCAATAAGCCTTTACGTTCTTGCCGAACTCCTCGGCGATAGCGGCGTTTCCTTTTAGGAGATCCTCACGGGTCATACCTGCCTTTCTTGCGGCACCACCGGAGTTAACGATATATTTAGCGCCAGTCAAAGCCTCCTTGATGTCTGAGGTAAAAGTGATGTTTACACCCTCGAAACCACAATGGAATAATTCCTCGGCGACTCCCTCCAAACCCGGTGCGTAAGGGTCGTACAAACAAATGTTAGAAGTTAGTCCCATCATAATAGCGGTCTGTGCCATATTAGAACCGATCATACCTGCTGCGCCGACAATCGTCAGCTTCTCGTCTGTGAGTGTTTTCATAAGAAACCTTGTTTTTAAATGTTTATTTTTCTTTTCGACACAAAGATACGAGATTGAGAACTCTTGTCCTAATCATAAAAACGAATCCCCCATAAATAAAAGTTATGAATAGCGTCTCTATGATTATTCCAAGATTATCACGTACCTTTGTAGTATGAAAACATTTAAACTAGACAATTGGTTGCCCACAACGAAGAAAGAAGTCGAGGCACGGGGATGGGATTACCTCGACGTGATCCTTTTCTCGGGAGACGCCTATGTGGATCACCCCTCTTTCGGGGCGGCCGTGATCGGTCGTGTATTGGAAGCGGAAGGATTACGGGTAGCGATCGTACCGCAACCGGATTGGCGGGGAGATTACCGGGATTTCAAGAAGCTCGGCGTTCCCCGGCTTTTCTTCGGTGTATCCGCCGGTGCCATGGATTCAATGATCAACCATTATACTGCCAATAAGCGATTACGCAGCGACGACGCCTATACGCCGGACCAACGTCCGGGAATGCGTCCGGACTATCCGAGCATCGTCTATACTAAAATACTGAAAGAATTGTATCCGGATGTCCCCGTCGTATTGGGTAGCATCGAGGCCTCATTACGCCGGCTTACGCATTACGATTATTGGCAAGATAAGCTATTACCGGGAATCCTTGCTAGTAGCCCGGCCGATTTATTAATTTACGGCATGGGCGAGAAGCCGATCAAGGAATTGGTGCGCCGCCTAAAGTCCGGCATTCCTTTCAACGAGATCAAAGACATCCGCCAAACGGTTTATCTGACAGACAAAGAGGATGCGAAAGACGACGATATCGTGCTCTTCTCACATGAGGAATGCCTAAAAGATAAATTGAAACAAGCGAAGAATTTCCGGCATATCGAAGAGGAATCCAACAAATACAATGCCTCACGTATCTTGCAAAAGGTAGGAAAACAGATGATCGTAGTGAATCCTCCCTTCCCGCCAATGACGGAAGCGGAGATAGATGCTTCCTACGACCTTCCCTATACCCGCTTGCCGCATCCCAAATACAAAGGGAAAGTGATACCGGCTTTCGAGATGATCAAGTTCTCGGTGAATATCCACCGGGGTTGTTTCGGAGGATGCGCGTTCTGTACCATATCGGCGCATCAAGGGAAGTTCATCGCCTCCCGAAGCAAGGAATCGATCTTGAAGGAAGTGAAAGCGATTACCGAAATGCCCGATTTCAAAGGATATCTAAGCGATTTGGGAGGCCCTTCCGCCAATATGTACCGTATGAAGGGGAAAGATGAGCGAATTTGCGCCAAATGCAAGAAACCGTCTTGTATCTCCCCCGTCGTTTGCAAGAACTTGAACGCGGACCATACGCCGCTACTGGATATCTACAAAGCGGTAGATAGACTTCCCGAGATCAAGAAGTCGTTTATCGGAAGCGGCGTACGCTATGACCTGTTATTGCACCGTTATGCGGATGAGTCTTTAAACAAGGCAGCTCAAACCTATACCGAGGAATTAATCGCCCGCCACGTATCCGGCCGTTTGAAAGTGGCCCCGGAGCATACGCAAGACGAGGTGTTGAAACAAATGCGTAAACCGTCTTTCTCGCAATTCGGACAGTTCAAGAAGATATTCGATAAGGTAAACCGGCAATACGGGTTGAACCAGCAACTCATCCCCTATTTCATTTCCAGCCATCCGGGATGTACCGAGGCGGATATGGCGGAGCTGGCGGTGATCACCAAGAGCTTGCATTTCCAGTTGGAGCAAGTACAAGACTTCACGCCTACGCCGATGACATTGGCTACGGAGATGTATTATACCGGATATCATCCTTATACGTTGGAGAAAGTATATACGGCCCGCTCAAAAGAACAAAAGTTGGCACAACGCCAGTTCTTCTTCTGGTATAAACCCGAGTCACGCCGTCAGATCATGCAAGTATTGCAAAAGATGGGACGAAAGGATTTGATTGAGAAATTATTCGGACAGAGGGGTGACATGAATCCCGCTCCCAGAAAAAGAAGATAATAGGCTTTTGAGATTAGCTGTATCGATGAATTACGAGAGTAGTCGCATCGTATCACGGGAGTAGTCTTGATGGATAACGAGAGTAGTCTCGACAAGCGATGAGACTACTCTCGTTATTCCTTATGATTATTCTTTCACGGCGATCACCTCGATCTCTACCAAACCATTCTTCGGCAGTGTCTTAACGGCTACCGCCGAACGTGCGGGAAACGCACCTTCGAACTGAGAGGCGTATACCTCGTTCATAACGGCGAAGTCGCCCATATCCGCTAAAAATACGGTTGTTTTTACGACATCATTGATGCTATAACCTGCCTCTGCCAAGATAGCGTGAACATTCTTGAACGCTTGGGCGGTTTGTTCCTTTACGGATCCCTCAACGAAAAGTCCCGTAGCAGGATCGATACCCAGTTGTCCGGAAGCGAACAGCATATTACCTACTTGCACCGCTTGGCTATACGGACCGATAGCGGCGGGAGCGTTTTTTGTAGCGATAACTTTCTTCATTTTCTTCTTTAGTTTATATACATATTATTATTGTTGCTCGTTCATACGTTGGCGAACCACCTCGTACACCAGAATGGAAGTGGCTACAGATACATTCAAGGAGCCGATCGTTCCGAATTGCGGAATCTTTACCATATTATCGCAGATGCGCAAGTTCTCCGGAGACACACCCGTATCCTCCGCTCCCATCACGATCGCTACCGGTCCTTCATACTTCACCGCCGTATAATTCTCCGCCGCTTTCTCGCTGGCGGCAAATACCTTCACCCCGCTTTGCTGCAAGAAACGGATCGCTTGGTTGATACTCTTCTCCTTACAAACCGGCAATACATGCAAGGCACCGGCAGAGGTCTTGATCGCGTCGGCGTTTACCGAAACGCTTCCTTTTGCCGGAATCACGATCGTATCGACTCCCGCACACTCGCAGGTACGGGCAATAGCGCCGAAATTACGCACGTCCGTAACCCCATCCAGCAATACGATGAAAGGATCTTTTCCTTGCTCATACACAAAAGGAATGATATCTTCCAAGCTCTGGTAGGTAACCGCCGACATAAAAGCGATCACCCCCTGATGATTCTTTCGAGTCAAACGATCCAAGCGTTCAGCCGGAACACGTTGTACCGGTATCTCACGGCCTCTCAGTACCTCAAATAACTCTTTGGATAGATCCCCTTGTAAATCCCTTTTCACAAGGATCTTATCTACCTCCTTATCAGCCTGTATAGCCTCAATCACGGCACGAATGCCGAACACCATTTCGTTTTCTTTCATACTTTATATAACGCAAAACTATTAATTTCACAAATGTAGGGATAAATAATCAATTCTTCAAACCTTCAGCCTTCGCATAACATTCCCGGCATAAAGGCTCGTATTCGGATTGTTCCCCTAAGAAGACCCGTTTATCATTTCCCACGATACGATGGGATACGTAAGCCAAACGTCCGCATTTCACGCAGATGGCATGCACTTTCGTCACCTCATCGGCGATAGCGCATAACTCCGGCATAGGACCGAAAGGAACTCCCTTATAGTCCATGTCCAACCCGGCCACGATCACCCGGATACCGTTAGCGGCCAATTGATTGCATACGTTTACCAATCCCTCGTCGAAAAACTGGGCCTCGTCTATCCCCACCACATCGATCTCGGAAGTGAACAATAGGATACTGGAGGAAGAATCCACCGGAGTAGAAGGAATCGAATTACTATCGTGCGAGACCACGTTATCCTGCGAATAGCGGGTATCGATCGCAGGCTTGAAAATCTCCACCCGCTGCTTGGCGAATTCAGCCCGCTTCAAACGGCGGATAAGCTCCTCCGTCTTACCGGAAAACATGGAACCGCAAATCACCTCGATCCGCCCTTGTCCCGGATACTGGAATATATGCTCTTCTGAAGGCAATGTCATCACTTTCTCTTTTTGTCCGCAAAAGTACATAAAAAAAGCGGAACCATGGAAGCTTATTCACCCCATCCCCGGTTTGTCTTTCACTGCAACCCGGGTTGCAGTAATGCCGCGAGGCAGGTTGCAGTAAATATTACGACTACAATCCATCGGTGTAAGGCATCGATCGCACGCCTCGTTATAAATTAAAGTTGGGCCGGTCTATTTTCCAGTTGAGCGACGGTATCTTCCGGTTCAGTAAAAATCCGCCTTATTCCCTCACCTATTGCCTCTATTTTTGCCCGGTAACAAATAACTAGGTATATCTTATGAGAAGAATTTCATACATCCTGCTTCTGGGCATCCTTTTATCGGCATGCCAAAAGAACACAAAGTCCGAAGGCACGAACTTACCTGTCGAGGTTATCTCTCCAATAAAAAAGACAGAGACCGACAGAAGTCGTGAATACACCTTTTTATCAAGGCCCTATAATGAGACAGTCCTATCTTTCCGCATCAATGGCCCCGTCTTGAATTTCGACTTACGGCCCGGACAAGCGTTCTCCAAAGGCAGTACGATCCTCTCGATCGATAACCGTGACTTCTTGATTCGCAAGCAGCAAACAGAGGCGCTCTACTCGCAAACCAACCAAGAGTATAAACGGATCGAGGCCCTTTACAAAAAGAATAACATCTCCGGAAGTAATTATGAGAAGGCGAAAGCGGATTTCCTTGTCGCCAAATCCAATTACGAGACCGCCGTCAACGCCCTAAGCGATACCCATCTGAGCGCCCCTTACGACGGGTATATCCAAAATATCCATATCGAACCTTTCCAAGACGTGAAAGCGACCGAGCCAATCCTTACCTTCATAGAACTGGACAGGCTGAAGATCGAGACCTATATACCAGAGGAAGTCGCCTTACACTTATATGATAAAGAAAAACAGAAGCTATGTCAAATAGGAATCCATTTCGATACGGCTCCCGAACGGACAATCACCCCTTCCGATTTATATGTGTCTAAAAGTACGACAAACAATAACCTCTCTTATCTACTGACCGCCATTATCCCCAACCCCGATATGGAATGGCTGGGCGGAATGAGTGGAATCCTCTCGATCGACCTACCCAAAGAAGAGCGGTCTCAAAATCTATGGCTTCCCTTAACGGCTATCTGTCATCGCCCCCAAAAAGGAGATTATGTATGGGTGGTTAAAGGAGACAAGGTTAACTCCGTTCCCGTCAAACTCGGTGAGCAAAGAAATAACCAGATAGAGATCGTGGAAGGAATCACGGAAAATGACCTTGTCGTATTGACAAGGCAACGTTTCCTTTCCGAAAATAGTACCGTAACCATCCAAAAATAAGTAAGATGCAAAAATTCATCAAATATTTCCTGAAAAACAAAGCGGTTACATGGCTCCTGCTAGTCCTGATCTTGGCAGGGGGGCTGTTCTCTTACGCAAAGATGGGAAAACTGGAAGATGCCCCGTTTACGATCAAGCAAGCCTTGGTACTTACCCCTTATCCCGGCGCCTCCCCCTCGGAAGTTCAGTCCCAAGTGACGGATGTGCTGGAAGAAGCCATTCAATCCTTAGGCGAGTTATACTATCTGAAGACAGAGAACCGGGCTGGACTTTCCAAAATCACGGTCTACGTGAAAAAGGAAATCCGGGCTGATGAGATGCAGCAGTTATGGGATAAACTACGCCGAAAGGTAAACGACGTACAAGGCAAATTACCTTCCGGAGCGGGAACCTCCATCGTCAATGATGATTTTGGCGATGTATTGGGTGTTTTCTACGGATTGACCGGAGAATCTTATACCTACCGGGAACTGGAAGATCAAGCCAAACTGATCAAAGACGATTTACTGAAAGTAAAAGACGTGGCAAAGGTAGAGATCTACGGCATACAAACTCCCGTAATCGATATCCGGATAAACCCCACGATCTTATCCAATCGGGGTATTACGACAGCTGATATCAAACGGGCGTTCGACGGACAGAATAAAGTGGTAGACGCCGGGAGTATTCGCAACGGGGAGACTCGCATACGTATCGAATCCACCGGTAATTTTTACTCCTTGGATGATATCCGTAACCTTACGATCGTATCTCATTCCGGCGAGCATTTCCGGCTAGGCGATATCGCCCGTATCGAAGAGGGTTACCAGACTCCGCCCCAAAACTTCATGCGCATCAATAACAAGCAAGCGGTCGGTATCGCTATCTCTACCATACCGACCGGGAACGTGGTCGATATGGCCAAGGCCGTGAAAAAGCGTATTCAATCATTTTCGGAGACCATGCCCAAGGGTTTTGAGCTCACCTCCATATACGACCAAGGATATGAGTCCGCCGTGGCCAACCAAGGATTTATCTTGAACTTGATCATCTCCGTCGTGACCGTAGTAGCGATCTTATTGTTCTTTATCGGTTTCAAAAACGGCCTTTTGATCGGTAGCGGATTGGTTTTCTCTATCTTCGCCACTTTAATTGTCATGTTCGCCAACGGGATCGCCTTGCAACGAATGTCTCTTGCCGCTATCATCATCGCGATGGGTATGTTGGTAGATAACGCCATCGTAGTATCGGACTCTGCCTTGGTAAATATGCAACGAGGCATGCGCAAACGTATCGCGATCATGAGGGCTTGCTCATCCACCGCCCTGCCTCTACTGGCGGCTACGGCTATCGCGATCCTCACGTTCTTGCCCATTTACTATTCACCGCATATCACGGGCGAATTACTTTCATCCTTAGTGATCGTGATCGGAGTATCCTTGATGTTCAGCTGGGTGTTCGCACTTACGCAAACCCCATTCTTCATCCAAGAGTTTGTACGGCGCCCCAGACCGGACGAGTTAACAGGGGAATTATTCTCTGGAAAATACTATGATTATTTTCGGTCTTCCCTACGCCTTGTCATCAAATACCGATACGCTACAGTAGGTAGCTTATCCGTTCTATTGGTTATCTCCGCATGGAGTTTCCAGTTTATCCCGAAAGTGTTCGTGCCTTCGCTCGATAAGCAGTATTTCACTTTAGATATGTGGCTACCGGAAGGTACAGCCATCGAGGAAACCGATCGATACGCTACCGATATGGCCGAATCCATCCAAGAATATTCGCAGACGGAAATGGTTTCCTCTTATATCGGACGGACACCGCCCCGTTATTATCTATCGAACGTTAGCTTCGGTCCCCAACCAAACTATGCCCAATTATTGGTAAAATGCAAGACATCCGGAGAGGCCCGGGAATTGCATGCCTTGCTACAAGACTCAATTCGCTTAAAATATCCGGAACCGCTCATCAATGTGAACAAGTTTGAGTTAAGCCCGCTTACGGAAGCCTTGATAGAAGCCCGTTTCCTCGGACCGGACCCGGCGGTATTGGACTCTTTGACCGGAGTAGCTATCGACATTATGCGAAGGAACCCGAAAGTAACCGATGCCCGGAATGAATGGGGTAATATGACCTATATGATACGCCCGGTATATGATCCGGTAAAAGCCGGTTTCTTAGGTATCACCAAGGCTAATTTGATGGAATCCGTCAAATCCATCGAGGAAGGTACGGTTATCGGGATTTACCGGGATGAGGAAAAGAAAGTCCCGGTCTTATTGAAATCGGAGAAGAGCGGAATCGACGATCCCCGTTCATTAGGTGATTTCTCGGTGTGGAACGGAGAGAAATCCGCACCCTTGTCACAAGTAACCCGACAGGTAACCTCCGCATGGGAATATCCGCAGATCAAGACCTACAACCGGCAATTGTCTATGGCAGCGATGTGTGGCGTGAAAAATGGTTACACCATGTCTGAGGTACACGGTGAGATTCGGGAAGAGATCGAGAAAATGAACCTGCCCCAAGGATATAGCTTCTTCTGGGATTCACAATATAAAGACCAGACAGAGGGATTGCAAGCCCTTGTCAAATTCTTCCCGCTGGCTTTCTTGATGTTGGTTGTTATATTGGTCGCTTTATTCTCCAATTTCCGTCAACCGATAATCATCCTTTGCGTGCTCCCTCTCTCCTTAATCGGGGTAGCGATCGGTATGTTACTTACCGGGTTCGATTTCGGCTTTTTCCCGATCGCCGGATGGTTGGGGCTCTTGGGTATGATTATCAAAAACGTAATCGTATTATTAGACGAGATTAACACGCAACGTCGTAACGGTATCTCTCCATACGACTCGATCATAGAGGCAACCATCTCAAGGACTCGCCCGGTCTTGATGGCGGCTACCACGACTATTTTAGGAATGGTGCCTTTACTTTTCGACGTAGCGTTCGGTGGAATGGCGGCGACTATTATCTTCGGACTCACCTTCGCCACCTTACTTACGTTATTCGTAACCCCGACGTTATACGCATTGTTTTACCGGATTCATTCACCTCACAAATAAACGATAAAAATGGACAAAGTATATATTATCAGCGGTCTCTTATCCTTCCTATCCTTCCCGTTAATCGCACAAAACAGCGATTATCAAGCGCAATATAGGGAAAAAGTCTTGGAATACAACCAAGACTTGAAAGCAGCGGGATACAACGAGGCCATGAAACAGGAAATGATCAAATCGGCCCGTGCGGATTTCAAACCGAAACTCTCGGCGGAAGGTAATTTCAATTATACCGGTAATCCGCTAGAATTATCGATTGATTTGCCATCTATGAATTCCCCCCTTTATTTTCAAGGTAAAGATCTGAAATATGGGGCGACTCTCTCCCTCTCGCAACCGATTTATACCGGAGGCGGCATTCGTGCCAACTACCAAAAAGCACGGCAAGAAAAAGAGTTGGCATCCAATGAATCCGATCGTATAAAAAGCAATACCCTACACGACGCCGATATCTACTATTGGAATGCGGTAGCCCAGCACGAGCTGGTTTTCGTGGCACAGGCATTTCGTACATCCATACAGCAACTGGTGGACGTCGTACGCCACCGGGTAGAAGTCGAATACATCGATCGAAACGATCTTCTTATGGCGGAGGTAAAGCTAAACGATGCAGATTTCCAGTTATTGCAAACTCGTGATAACGCCGAGATCGCACGTTTGGCCCTTAATTCTTTCGCTGGTGTAAACCCGAGCGATACCTTGCCGATCGATCATTCCGTAATCGCCCTCAAACAATTTATCCCTTTATCGGATGAGATAGATAACGCGATAACCAGCAGGCCGGAATACCGGATCGCCAAAAACAAGATCGAGTTACAGGAATCATCCCGGAAAATAGCGGATGCCCATTTCTTACCCCAATTCCATATTGGAGTAGATGGAAGTTATTCCTCACCGGGCTATAACTTCAAATCCGACCTAGATCCGAACTATGCGATCTACGCCAAGCTCAGTATCCCGCTCTTCGAATGGGGAAAACGTAAGAGTACCCGCAACGCTTCCTCGTACGCCATCAATATGGCTCAACAGAATCTCAGCAAGACGCAAGATAAGATCCGGCTGGAAATACAAACCGCCCATTACAACTATAAACAAGCTATCGATAAAGTCGAACTAACCGAGAGCTCATTATCAAAAGCATCCGAAAGTGAGCAAATGGCCATGGAGCGTTATAAGGAGGGGAATGTTTCCATCGTCGAGGTTATCAACGCTCAATTATATCATCAGCAAGCTCAGGTTAATTATATACAATCCAAACTAAACGCACAGATGGCGAAGACGGATTTCGAACGGGCAATTTATTATCTTCGCAAAAAAGAATAGGTCATGAAAGAAATATCATACGGGAAATCGGCATGTATCCTTTTGTTTTCGGCATTAGGGGTCTTTTCCTATTTCTTGCTGTTATATCATACGGAGCTACAAGAGCGCATCCCCGATATAAAGATCTCATTGATCGCTTTGTCCATCACGATAGCGGTATTCAACTTGTTCGGTTTCAGTTTACTGGTCAGCAGCCATTGGATGGCTACCAACTATCCATTATATTATATCGATAAAAGCCGGATGTTATGGCATTATCTGCTGGTAGCGATCCTATTGCTACTTATGAATTGTACCCTGTTTATCTCGTTGAAATGGATCACAAGCATTGGCGATCCTTTCGTGATCCGGGCAAAAGGGGCCGGTTTGGTAATAGCCGTCTGGTTCGTGGAGATGATCATTTTCAGCCTTCTCTTGATTAATTATTCGATGCGTTATACATTGAATTTATATAAGGAGAAACAAAGATTGGAAGCAGAATCTATACAAGCTAAATATACCGCTCTCCAAAGCCAGCTAAATCCTCATTTCCTATTCAATAGCTTGAATACATTGATAGCAGAGATAGAGTATGATCCGGCTACGGCGGTCAAGTTTACGCAGCATCTATCCGAGGTATACCGTTACGTGCTCCGCCAGCAACAGTGCCAGATCGTCTCTTTAAAAGAGGAGCTTGATTTTCTGGATTCCTATATATTCCTCCATCAAGTCCGGCTGGGAGATTGTTTGTCGTTGGAACGCGATCTTCCCGACAACGTCATTGACCATCAATTGCCCCCTCTGACACTGCAACTACTAGCCGAGAATGTCGTGAAACATAATTATATCGACGATTTTAACCCGATGACCATACGGGTATATACTGAAAGGAACAGTCGATATCTATGCGTCAGCAATACATTACGGCCTAAAAAAGTCTCAAACGCATCCGGTAAAGGATTAAAGAATTTGTCGGAGCGTTATCAATTACTATGTAAGCAGGATATCCAGATCCGAAAAAATGATCACCAATTCACCGTATCAATCCCACTTATTTATGAATAATATCCAAGTAGCCATTATCGAAGATGAGAAACCGGCCGCCCGGTTACTGGAAGGTATGATAAAGAAATTACGCCCGCAATGGGATATCATCAAGATACCCGGAAGCATCGAATCATCCGTGGCTTGGTTCGCTTCCCATCCGCATCCGGATATCGTTTTTCTGGATATCCAGTTGTCGGATGGAAATTCTTTTTTATTTATAGAACAGGTGGAGGATATCCCCACTTTTATTCATTAAACAAGATCACCTTCGCTGTCACACGCCAAAACAAGGAGTACATAATCGATTTCCCGCTGGATAAACTCATGGAACAATTAGATCCCGATAAATTTTTCCGGACGAACCGGCAGACGATCATAAATATCGAATCCATCGTGAAAATAGAGCCCTATTTTCAGAATAAGGTCATTGTCCACATAAAGCCGGAACATAAAGAGAAAATATTGGTCAGCAAAGAAAAATGGGCCTCTTTCAAGCTATGGTTGAATTATTAGACCTTTCGCCCATTGCTATAATACCGTTCTTTTCTATCGTCCCGATCCTTCTTATTCTTTTTAGGTTTGGGCTTATCCGGTTTCGCTGGTTTCCGATAGTCATGACGATGGTTGTCACGATCCCAATGTCTATCTGAGTCATGCCGGTCGTCTCTCCAATGATTGTCATGGTGAATGGTACCCCAGCGGTAATTCCAATAGTTATCCTCATATCGACGGCAGTCATGGGACGGGCGGCGATCCGGATATCTCGGATTCGCATACCATCCCCGATAATCATGGATACGTTGCGGATGCTCCCTTACAAAACGGACATATAGATTGAACTGGGCCGGAGTCAATAGACGTTGGATCTTACGATCCCTTTCCATACGCAAATCGTAAATACGGCGAGCCGCACGGTCCCAATACCGATAGTCACGGCGGGCCTCCTTCTCTATTTTCTGTCCGTACTTATGGATAATCTTATGGTATTCCGCTGCTTGGCGAGCGGGCAAATGCATCGCTTGCTCCATCCAAAGACAATTTTGACAATGCGGTTCATTCCACCCAAAACTGATCCAAAACTGGCTGTAAGCGGGTAAACTGCACAATATAGCCAACACACATAGTAAGCTGAATCGTTTCATGTCTTTTCAATTTTAAGTTAATAATAAAGCGAATCGTTTGTTCTTTTATCTAAGACTGCCCTACTTCAGAAAGGTTTAATCCTTGATACCCAACAAATCTTTCGCATTGGCAAGAGAAGCCTCTGTCAACGAGGCTCCGCTCAACATACGGGCCACCTCGTTCACACGTTCCTCCCCCTCTAATTGCTTGATACGGGTCAGCGTACGGTCTTTGGTATCCTTCTTATAAACAAAATAATGAGCTTGCCCCTTCGCCGCTATCTGAGGTAAGTGAGTGATAGCGAAAACTTGCATCTTTGTTCCGAGTTCTTGCATGATATCCCCCATTTTATCGGCGATATCACCCGATACCCCCGTATCTACCTCATCAAAGATAATAGTAGGTAAAGCGGTGAACCCGGCAATCATAGCCTTAATGCAGAGCATCAACCGGGAGATCTCACCTCCGGAAGCGGTTTGGGCTACCGGCTGCAATTCCGCGCTCTTATTGGCGGAGAACATAAATCGGATATCGTCCATTCCATCGCTCTCCGGCTCTTTGCGAGGAAGGATGTCCACACGGAAACGGGTATTCGGCATCCCCAACGGAATAATCATCTTGACCAATTGCGAGGCCATCGCCGTGGAAGCGACTTTACGCTGCTCGCTAAGCACGGAGGCTTGTTGAAGCAACTCTTTATACGAGGCATCCAATTGACTCTCTAACAAACCGATTTGCTCATCGAAAGAATCGATCGCACGCAATTGCTCTTGGTATTGATCCCGTATAGCAATCAATTCATCCACGGTGGAGACACGGTGTTTTTGCAGAAGTGTATAAAGGATATTCAAGCGTTCATTCACCCATTCCAATCGTTCCGGGTTGAACTCTACATCTTCCTTTAAAACGTCTGTCTCGGAAGCCAGATCATTCAAGTCGATATAAGCCGAGCGGATTCGCTCGGAGATCTCCTTGGCTTTCGGGAAATATCTTTCTAAGGAATCCACGGTGGAAAGGGCTTCCTTGAGTATTTGGATGGCTCCTTGCTCCTCGCCGTCCAAGAGTTCGGTTACCTTATATAAAGAGCTTTTGATCTCCTCCGCATGCGAGAGAGTTTCTTGCTCTTGCTCCAACTCATCCTGCTCATCCGGTTGAAGGTTGGCTTCGTCCAATTGTTCCAATTGAAAACGGATATAGTCCTCCTCCTGCTTGCTTTGAGCCGCTTTGTCCCTCAAATCTTTCAGTTCCCTTCGCAACGCCTGATAACGAGTAAATTCCTTCTTATAAAGAATGAGCAAGATCTCATTTTCGGCCATTACATCGATCACTTTCAGCTGGAAACGGTTGTCGCCCAACAATAGGTTCTGATGCTGCGAATGGATATCAATCAAGCGGCTTCCCAACTCTTTTAAGATCGTAAGGGAAACCGGAGAATCATTGACGAAGGCACGGGATTTGCCGGAGGCATAAAGTTCCCGACGCAAGATACAGCTATCCGCGTCGTACTCAAGGTCGTTACTTAGGAAGAAAGGCTCCAACTGATATTTTGAGACATCAAATACGGCCTCGATCACACATTTATCCGAACCTTTCTTTATACTCTTGCCATCCGCACGCTGTCCCAGCACCAAAGACAAGGCTCCTAATATAATTGATTTTCCCGCTCCGGTCTCACCCGTTATCACCGAGAAGCCTTTATCAAAGCGGATATCCAAATTGTCTATCAAGACAAAGTTCTGTATAAATAAGGATTTCAACATAACTATTTTACCTTACTGGTTTTTGAAGCTCTTCCAAGCGAGTGGATTGTGCCGGATAGATCTCGAACAGCATCTTATAGCCCTCTTGCCGCTCTTGTGTGGTCGCTTTCGAATAAATTGCGATAATCTCATCTAATTTAGCGTCGGCGAACATTTGTAGAAGCACAGAGGTAGGCCGGGCTTTCTTTACTTCCTGCAAGGCGGGAAGCGCACTAATGATCGTCGTACGTCCACGATCCGGATTTGCTGCCATTTCATCGAGTCCTTTCCGGTGATACGTGTACCACATTTCCCGGAAAGCGTCGGATGCGTTATCTTGCAAAGCCGTCGCTACGGCATGGCGGTTCTGGTTGCTATCAAAAGCTTTCCAGCCCGTCCACGACATCTCAGACTGGGCCATGTTCACGATTTGCTGGGCTTGTTGTATATAGGTAGTTCCACCTTTCGGAGCGAAACTATCGAAATCAAGCCCCAAGATCACATAGACGTAAAACACGATAGTGGCCGTAAGATTGCTGGTCAGCGTATTTGAGTTATAGTCCAACGGCTCGCCCTCCGTATACTCAAAATCCAACTGTTGATCCCTGAAATTCAGAAGAGTAGTTGTATAACTGGAATTATAGACCGGACGGCGGGCTTGTATCTGGATCTCGCTCTTGAAGTTCGTCTCATCCAATTCATTCACGATAATCGTCATCGTACAATCGATCTTCTCATTGACGGCAAACGTGGCATCCGTCCATTTCCGGTTATTCACGAACTCAGTCAAGGAGTTCTGTAAGGTCGTGAAGATTTGCTTGTTAGCGGTCGCAATTTTGTCTCCGTTCACCGTGATACGGGCGTTCAACTCTTGCGCCTTCCCACAAAAAGGAGCGGCGCAAAGCATGAATAGATAAAACAGTCTTCTTACTTTTCTCATTTCAATAATGTTACCAACTTATTTACGATATCACAGGCTACCTCCCGCTTCGTTTTGAGCGGATAGCTCGTTACTCCTCCGGCATTGTCGATAATCGTGATCTTATTGGTATCGCAACGGAAACCGGCACCTTGGTCTCGTAAAGAATTCAAGACGATGAAATCGAGATTCTTCCTCTTCAGTTTACCTTCGGCATGAGTAGCCTCGTCGTTCGTCTCCAAGGCGAACCCCACCATGACCTGTCCTTCCCGCTTGATCGCACCCAAAGAGGCGGCGATATCCGGGTTCGGAACCAAATGAAGCGTCATCTCTCTCTCCGTTTCCCGTTTGATCTTCTGCTCGGAAGCATTCTCCGGACGGTAATCGGCGACAGCGGCACATAATATGGCAGCATCGCTACTCGGGAATGCGGTCATCGCCGCTTGGTACATTTCCCCGGCAGACTCAACATCGATTCGTTTAATAGCTGGATGATGTGTTTTTAAAGAGACTGGACCAGCGACCAAAGTCACCTCCGCCCCTCTCTCCGCACAAGCTTCCGCTAAAGCGAACCCCATCTTACCGGAAGAGTAATTACCTATAAAACGTACGGGATCTATCTTTTCATATGTCGGACCTGCTGTTATTAAGATCTTTTTTTTTTCAAGATCTTTTTGAGCGGAAAAGAAGTCTTCCAAAACCTCGATAATCTTATCGGGTTCTTCCATCCGGCCTTTACCAACCAAATGGCTCGCCAATTCCCCCTCGGCAGGTTCGATAATCCGGTTACCGAATGAACGCAAGCGCTCCAGATTCTGTTGGGTACTCGGATGAGCGAACATATCCAAATCCATGGCCGGAGCCACGAATACAGGGGCTTTACAAGAAAGATAAGTAGTTATCAGCATATTATCGGCGATTCCGTTCGCCATCTTACCGATCGTGGAAGCGGTAGCCGGAGCAATCAACATGGCATCCGCCCAAAGCCCCAGATCCACATGACTATTCCATGTACCATCCCTATTGGAAAAAAACTCGCTGATTACAGGGTGGCTACTCAACGTCGATAACGTAAGCGGAGTGATAAACTCTTTTCCCGCCGGCGTGATAACCACTTGTACCTCGGCTCCTTTTTTCACCAATCCCCGGATGATATAAGCGGCTTTGTATGCGGCTATACTCCCCGTAATCCCTAATATAATATGTTTATCTTTCAATATCATATATCGAATCAATTTATCTTTGCCAGTAGAGACGTAGCACGTTGCGTCTCTACAACCTCAACAAAAGAATCTCTTTGGCTACTTTTGAGTTTATATTGCCATATTCGCCAAGTTTCCATCCCATTCGATCGATAGGTTCCACCAAAGCATCCAAGTCGGACTCCTTGATCCCATAGTCGGAAAGACGGGTCTTTAATCCCATGAAATGGAAAAAATCTTCCGTAGCCTCTATTGACTTTTGCGCCTTTTCATCGGCAGATCCTTCGGTAATACCAAATATGACCTCTCCCATCCGGATCAGTTTCGCCGCTTTCTCCTTACGCATATAGGTCATGACACCCGGCAAGATAACCGCCAAAGTCTGGGCATGATCCAAGCCGAACTGCGCCGTCAATGCATATCCCATACGGTGTGAGGACCAGTCTTGGGGTACTCCTTGGCCGATCCAACAGTTCAAGGCATTCGTAGCCGCCCACATCAAATTAGCACGAATATCATAATCATTCGGATTTTGCAAGACCTTGCGGCCTTCTTCCACAATTGTCTTCATCAATCCCTCGGCAAAATAATCTTGAACCTTAGCGTTCACCGGATAAGTCAGGTATTGCTCGACCACATGGATAAACGAGTCAACGACACCGTTAGCCACCTGTCGCTCAGGTAAAGAATAAGTTACCTGCGGATCTAAGATAGCGAACTTAGGGAACACCAACGGAGACATGAAATTTAATTTCTCATGGACAGATTCCCGGGAAATTACCGCCCGTTCATTCATTTCCGAACCGGTAGCGGCCAAAGTCAGCACTACTCCTAAAGGAAGCGCTTTCTTTATCACGCCACCTTTCGACAAGATATCCCAAGGATCTCCCTCGAAAAACGTAGCCGAAGCGATAAATTTCGTAGCGTCGATCACTGATCCGCCGCCTACCGCCAGCAAGAAATCGATATTCTCCCCCTTCACCAACTCAACAGCCTTCATACAAGTCTCATAACGGGGATTCGCCTCAATACCACCAAACTCATAGGTATGGAAGTCTTTCAAAGCTGCCGTCACCTGCTCATAAATGCCATTTTTCTTAATGCTACCGCCACCGTATACCACCAGAACCTTACTTCCTTCTGGAAGTAACGCAGACAAACGGGCAATACTTCCTTTGCCGAACACAACCTTTACAGGATTGCAAAACTCAAAATTATTCATCGCCTTATTTTGAATTAAAGTCTCTCAAACGGATCTCTGTCAACATTTTCTTCGTATTCAACGGGAAATCGCCATTCATGATCCAAGAATAATAACCCGGATCCGACTTCAAGATCTCCGTTACCAAACGGCCTTTATACTTACCGAAGTTAATAACCTCCTCGCCTTTATCGTTGTAAACCATACGTCCGGCGAAATCCACATTATTCGAGTAGCAGGAATATTGGGAAAGGAAAGCAACGTCATTCTTCAAATCCGGATAGCGATCCAGCTGCGCTTTCAACACCTCATATGTAGCCAACGTATCAGCCTCAGCCGTATGAGCGTTCTCCAAGCTTTTATTGCAATAGAATTTATAAGCGGCAGATAACGTACGTTGCTCCATCTTATGGAAAATCGTCTGTACATCGATAAATTTGCGCCGGTTCAAATCGATATCCACACCCGCACGCAGAAACTCCTCGGCAAGCATGGGTATATCAAAACGGTTGGAATTATATCCGGCCAAATCACAACCCTCGATCTGGGTTGCCAAAGATTTAGCGATCTCCTTAAAGGTCGGACAATCTTTTACATCTTCATCGGTTATGCCATGAATAGCGGTAGATTCGGGGGGAATAGGCATACCGGGATTTATCCGGCGTGTCTTCGTTTCTTCTTTCCCATTTGGGAAGACCTTCACGTAGGAAATCTCTACGATACGGTCCTTTACGATATTTATACCCGTGGTCTCTAAATCAAAAAAGACCAGCGGGTTCCTTAAGTTTAACTGCATTATTTATTTATTAGTCATTCAACATCATCGGCATCAGCAACATGAGCAAGTCCTCGTCCTCATCATTCTCAGAAGGAACGATCAAGCCGGCACGTGAAGGGTCCGCTAATTCTAATACAACCTCTTCCGAGCTGATATTTCCAAGGATCTCGATCAGATATGTAGCCTTAAAACCGATGCTTAACTCCGTCCCGTCAAACTGACAAACAATACGCTCTTCCGCAGAAGTGGAGAAATCGATATCTTGGGCGGAAACCGTAATCAAGCTATCCTTCAAGTGCAACTTCACCAAGCTGCTCGCCGGATTAGAAAAGACAGAAACACGCTTTAAAGCATTCAAGAAAGAGATACGATCGATCGTTACCTTAAACGGGTTTTCTTGAGGAATCACACTATTATAGTTCGGGTAACGCCCCTCGATCAAACGACAAACCATCTCGAAGTTCGTGCAAGTAATATACGCATTGTTATCATCAAACTTAATCAATACTTGCTCCGACTCCTTCGCCAACAAATTCTTCAATAAATTAGCCGGCTTCTTCGGCAAAATGAAAGAAGCCCGTTCCGGGGATTTCACCGCCAAGTTACGCAAGCGAACCAATTTATGTCCGTCTGATGCCACGAACGTCAAATCATCCGTATGGATATCGAAATAGACACCATTCATTACAGGGCGAAGCTCATCATCGGCTGTGGCGAACAAGGAACGACTGATGCCGTTTAACAGCATCTGGGCATCCATCGAGATAGAGATAGCGTTATCATTCAACGGCTTCTGCTGCGGATATGTGTCCCCTTTCTGACCGATAAAATTATACTTTCCATTCTGGAAATGAATGAAAATCTCCAAATTCTCATCATTGATATCAAAAGTAAGCGGTTGTTCGGGAAGCTCTTTCAGCGGATCGAGCAATATCTTGGCGGAAACCGCAAAGAGTCCGGCACCTTGGGCATTCATGACGTCTACGGAAGTCACCAACCGGGTCTCGGCATCGGAAGCTGTCACCGTAAGCGTATTTCCTTCTAGGTTAAAAAGGAAGCTGTCCAGAATCGGTAAAGAGTTCTTGGAAGCGATAACCTTGCTTATAGACTGTAAACGTGATAATAGCGCAGTGCTGGATACATCGAATCTCATAGCTTTAATTATTTTATCTTGTTATATTATTATTTCATACAAACTACCATTTGGATGGGAAGAGACGGGGCATGCCCTGTCTCTACAAATTAACCCAACAAAATTAAGAAAATATTTTGTTTGTAACCAACTATACTTTCAAAAGTTTAGGGCATAAAAAAAGCTCCCCTCCGCTTTATCGGAGAGAAGCCTCTTATATTCTTTTAATTCGCTAATTTATTATTTAGCGAAATAATCTTTTACTGCTTCGTTAGGGATCATTTCTTCTTGGAAGATGTATGCACCTGTTTTCGGAGACTTAACCATTTTAATCACTTTGGAATAAGTACGACCGTCACCTTTCTTAAATGTTGCAACTGCTTTTTTTGCCATCGTTTAAAATCTCCTATTACTTAATTTCTTTGTGTAACGTCATCTTCTTCAAAACCGGATTGTATTTCATCAATTCCAATCTCTGAGTAGTATTCTTTCTATTCTTCGTAGTGATATAGCGAGACATACCCGGCATTCCACTTTCCTTGTGCTCTGTACACTCAAGGATTACCTGTACTCTATTTCCTTTTGCTTTTTTTGCCATTTTCTATATCCTCCACAAATTATGCGTTCAAATAACCTTTTTCAGCCGCCATCTTGATAGCCGCATCCAAACCTAACTTATTGATTGTACGTAAGCCAGCCGCAGATATATTCAAGCTAACCCAGCAATCCTGCTCTACCCAGTAGAACTTCTTCGTAAACAGGTTGACATTGAACTTACGTTTCGTTCTTCTCTTTGAGTGAGAAACGTTGTTTCCAACCATTGCTCTCTTTCCAGTAATTTGACAAATTTTAGACATTTCTAATCTGTTCTTTTAAATTATACGAAATTTAAGTCAACTCCTGCTATGTGTCTTCCCTTTCTGAACTAGCATCATGAACAAAAACGAAGATTCTAATAGAGTCTTATCTTTACAGGGTGCAAAGGTAAGAATTATTTTGATTTATCCGCAAGAATTCTCAAATATTTTTTCCTCAACAAATCATGTCTTAAATTAGTTATAGGTATATAACAACATAACATGATATTCATTATGGCAAGAAGTTTTAAAGAAGCGATCCAGCATCGCCGGACACATTATGGAATAGGTAACAACTCTCCCATTTCCGACAACGAGATTCATGAGATTATTAAGACAGCGGTCACTCACGTTCCCTCCGCATTCAATTCGCAGTCTACGAGAATCGTACTGCTACTGGGTGAAAGCCACAAGAAGCTTTGGGAAATCGTAAAAGACACGCTTCGTAAAATCGTCCCCGCCGAAGCCTATAAGGCTACCGAGGCAAAGATAGATAATTCTTTCGAGGCTGGCTATGGCACGGTCCTCTTTTTCGAGGATACGGCGGTAGTAGAAGGCTTGCAGAAGCAATTCCCTTCTTATAAAGATAATTTCCCGGTATGGTCCCAACAGACATCGGCTATGCATCAACTCGCGATATGGACTATGCTGGAAGACGCCGGTTTCGGCGCTTCTCTGCAACATTACAACCCGTTGATCGACGAGGCGGTCGCTAAACAATGGCATATCAATCCGAACTGGAAACTGATCGCCGAGATGCCGTTCGGTACCTCTACGCAAGAACCGGGAGAAAAACAATTCGCCCCATTAGAGGAACGAATTTTAGTATTCAAATAATTATAATTAATGTATATGGAATATGACATAGCAATCATAGGCGGTGGACCTGCGGGTTACACCGCCGCCGAAAGGGCTTCGGAGAATGGATTAAAAACGATCCTTTTCGAGAAGAACGCTATCGGTGGCGTCTGCCTAAACGAGGGATGTATCCCGACAAAAACTCTTTTATACTCCGCCAAGATACTAGACAGTATCAAAAGTGCCTCCAAATATGGTATAGTGGCGATGAAAGACCCAAGTTTCGACTTGGCAAAGATTATCGACCGGAAGAACAAGACCGTCCGTAAACTTACGCTCGGGGTAAAAGCCCGGCTTACGGGTAACGGCGTCACCATCGTAGAAGGAGAGGCACGAATCACCGGAGAGGAGTTTGGAAATATACGGATTCACTGTGATGGAAAAGAGTATTTAGTGAAGAATGTGTTAGTATGTACAGGCTCTGAAACCGTGATCCCTCCTATCAAAGGATTATCTGAGGTCAAGTATTGGACTTCCCGGGAAGCCCTTGATCTCAACGATTTGCCAAAATCGTTAGCGATTATCGGTGGTGGCGTGATCGGAATGGAGTTCGCCTCATTCTTTAACAGTATGGGCGTAAAGGTGAAGGTAATCGAGATGCTACCCGAGATATTAGGGAATATGGATAAAGAAACCTCAGCGATGCTTCGATCCGAGTATAAGAAAAAAGGCGTAGAGTTTTTCTTGAATACCAAAGTTACAGAGGTATCCGCAGAGAAAGTCTTTGTTGAGAAAAACGGCAAGGCAGACACGATTGAAGCCGATAAAATATTGGTGAGCGTGGGCCGCCGTCCGATTACAAAGAGTCTGGGACTAGAAAATCTAGCGATCGAAATACAAGGGGCCGGTGTAAAGGTAAACGAACATATGCTGACTTCCCATCCACATGTATATGCGGCTGGAGATATTACCGGTTTTTCCCTGCTGGCACATACGGCTTACCGGGAAGCGGAAGTTGCCATACACCATATCCTAGGCATACCGGACGAGATGAGCTATAAAGCCATTCCGGCGGTAGTTTATACGAATCCGGAATTGGCGAGCGTGGGTAAGACAGAAGAGGAATTGGTAGCGAATGGGGAAAGTTTCCGTGTTCAAAAGATCCCGATGACCTATTCCGGACGTTTCGTCGCAGAGAACGAGAATGGTAATGGTTTATGTAAACTGATCACGGACGACGAGGATCGTATCATCGGTTGCCATCTACTAGGGAATCCGGCATCCGAGATTATCGTCACCGCCGGAATCGCTGTCGAGAATGGTTATACAGTCGATGAATTTAAGAAAAATATTTTCCCGCATCCGACAGTCAGTGAGATCCTCCACGAAAGTTTATATATCTAATAAAACGCCTAACTAAAACAGTTTCCTGATGCTTTGCATTCACAATACACAAACGGATCCATACTTCAATTTGGCCGCCGAAGAGTATCTGCTCAAGAATTTCAAAGAGAATATTTTCATGCTTTGGCAGAATGAACCATCAATCGTGATCGGTAAGCATCAGGATGTATGGGCCGAGGTAAATCTCAAATTCGTACAAGACCAACAAATCAAGATAGCACGCAGGTTTTCCGGTGGTGGTGCCGTTTACCATGATCCGGGAAACCTGAATCTTACATTTATAGAGACCGGCCAGATTATGCAGACCGACAAATATACCATCCAGATCATGAATTTTCTCAAGACATTGGGAGTACATGTCGAGATGGATGAACGGAAAGGACTAACTATCGGAGGATTTAAAATATCGGGTAGCGCACAGAGTATCCATAAGAATCGGTATATGCACCATGCTACCTTATTGTTTTCCACCGATCTGGATAGGCTCGTCACCTCCTTGAAAAGTACATCCCGTCAAACACCAGAGAAAACAGGAGGCAAACGATCGACATTCGTTAAATCTGTACGGAGTCCGGTCACGAATATCAGCGCTCATCTTCCGGCATCTATCTCCATCCAGCATTTTAAGAAAGCGCTTCTTTATTATTTCACGATCAATAATCCGGGCATACAGGATTATTCCTTCACGCAAGCAGACTTGGAAGCCATCTATAGGCTTAAAGAGCAGAAATATGCTACAGCCAGCTGGAACTTTAACACTTATACACTATAATACAGAAACTTACCTTCTTAATCTTTGTTCTTATTATATACCGTTTGTAGAGACGGGGTACGCCCCGTCTCCCACTATATGACAGTAATTAAAAAATCAAAATATGGCTACATTTGAGATAAAGATGCCTAAGTTGGGCGAAAGTATTACAGAAGGAACCATCATCTCATGGTCGGTAAAGGTAGGTGATACCGTAGAGGAAGATGATGTCCTTTTCGAAGTAAGCACAGCGAAAGTAAGCGCTGAGATTCCATCCCCCGTTGAGGGAAAAGTAAAACAACTTCTTTTTAATGAGGGAGACACCGTAGCGGTCGGTACAGTCGTAGCGATCCTTGAGATCGAAGGTGAAGGAGAGGATAACGGAGCTCAGCCGGAAACCTCGGAGGCTACTCAACCGAAAGAACAAGTCCCCGCTCCCGCCTCAGAGGAATTATCAAAGAATTCCCAAGAGGAAGATCGTTGGTATTCTCCCGTAGTATTGCAATTAGCGAAAGCTGCCGGTGTATCGCAAGATGAACTGGATCATATTCCGGGTACCGGATATCTGGGACGTCTCAGTAAGAAAGATATTCAAACGTATATCGATCACAAAAATAAAGGTACGGAAATGCCGAAACCGAAACAGGCTCCTGTTTCTTCCATGCAGCAAACGGCTACGAGCACGCCGATAATTACGGTAGCGCCGCCGACCGCTCCTTCCATGCCTATGACAGCGGCCACTCCATCCGCTCCACTCGCTCAAGGAGACGAGGTGAGAGAAATGGATCGTGTACGTAAGATCATTGCGGACCATATGGTATTATCGAAAAAAGTATCTCCGCATGTGACGTCGGTTATCGAGGTAGACGTGACCCGACTGGTTAACTGGCGTAAAAAAGTGAAGGATCAATTCTTCAAGCAAGAAGGCATCAACCTAACTTATATGCCGGCTATTACCGAAGCGACCGCCAAAGCGTTGAAAGCCTATCCATTAGTAAATTCATCTGTGGACGGTTACAATATCATCCTAAAGAAGCCTATTAATATAGGTATAGCGGTTTCCTTAAACGACGGAAATTTAATTGTCCCGGTTATACACGATGCCGATAAGCTGAACCTAAGTGGCCTCGCCTCACAAATAGATACCTTGGCGGCTAAAGCCCGTGAGAATAAGCTCGCCCCGGATAGCATCCAAGGCGGAACGTTCACGATTACGAATTTCGGAACCTTCAAGAGTCTGTTCGGCACCCCGATCATCAATCAGCCTCAAGTAGCGATCCTAGCCGTCGGTTATATCGAGAAGAAGCCTGCGGTAGTAGAGACGCCCGAGGGAGACACGATCGCTATCCGTCACAAGATGTACCTCTCACTCTCCTACGACCATCGTATCGTGGACGGAGCTTTGGCGGGAGCCTTTTTACGTTCCATCGCCGACGAACTAGAGAATTGGAACGCTTAATACATTATTATAATAGAACAACATGAAAAAGTATGATATAAAAACAACAGATAAGGAGACTCTCAGGAAATGGTTTTACCTTATGACGCTCGGAAGGGCGATCGATGAGAAGGCTCCCTCCTATTTATTGCAATCTCTCGGCTGGTCTTATCATGCCCCGTATGCCGGGCACGACGGGATACAACTCGCCATGGGACAAGTATTCGATAAGGATACGGACTTTCTCTTCCCCTATTACCGGGATATGTTGACGGTTCTCTCGGCGGGAATGACTGCCGAGGAGATCATCCTGAACGGTATCTCCAAGGCGACCGATCTGACCAGTGGCGGCCGCCACATGTCTAACCACTTCTCTAAGATGGAATGGCATATCGAGAACGTTTCTTCCGCTACGGCGACTCACGATCTCCATGCCGCCGGCGTGGCACGGGCGATGGTTTACTATGGACAGAAAGGCGTAGCGATTACCTCGCACGGTGAATCGGCCGCTTCCGAAGGCTATGTGTATGAGGCAATCAATGGCGCCAGCAATGAGCGACTGCCGGTTATCTTTGTCTTCCAAGACAATGGATATGGTATCTCTGTCCCCAAAAAGGACCAGACGGCCAATCGTAAAGTTGCCGATAACTTCTCTGGCTTCAAGAATTTACGTATTATCCATTGCAATGGAAAAGACGTGTTCGATTCCATGAATGCCATGACCGAGGCCAAAGAGTACGCGATCGCCAACCGGACTCCCGTGATCGTTCAGGCCAATTGCGTACGGATAGGCTCCCACTCAAACTCCGATAAACATACCTTGTATCGTGATGAGAACGAGCTTACCTATGTAAAGTCCGCCGATCCTTTATACAAATTCCATCGCATGCTGATTCGTTACGGACGTTTCACCGAGGAAGAATTGAAAGAGATCGCGGATCTAGCGGCTAAAGACCTGAAAGCCGCCAATCGGAAAGCGATGGCCGCCCCCGATCCCGATCCGTCTACCGTCAAGGATTACGTCCTCCCGGAACCTTATCAACCTCAAAAATACAAAGAAGGTGTTCAAAACGAGGAAGGAGAGAAAGAAACGCTAGTTACGGCGATCAACAAGACGTTGAAAGCGGAGTTCCGGCACAACCCGGATACGTTTATCTGGGGACAGGATGTAGCCAATAAAGAAAAGGGTGGCGTATTCAACATCACGAAAGGCATGCAGCAAGAATTCGGTATCGAGCGAGTCTTCAACGCCCCTATCGCCGAGGATTATATCGTAGGGACAGCGAACGGTATGTGCCGCTTTGACCCGAAGATCCATGTAGTGATCGAGGGCGCAGAATTCGCCGATTACTTCTGGCCGGCCGTCGAGCAATACGTGGAATGTACGCATGAGTATTGGCGCAGCAACGGGCAATTTACCCCAAACATCACTTTGCGCCTAGCCTCCGGAGGCTATATCGGAGGAGGGCTTTATCATTCCCAGACCATTGAGGGCACATTGACCTCATTACCCGGTGCCCGGATTGTTTATCCCTCTTTCGCGGATGATGCCGCCGGACTGTTGCGGACGAGTATGCGTTCTAAAGGCTTTACGCTCTATCTGGAACCGAAAGCGCTCTACAACGCGGTAGAAGCCTCCACCTTTGTCCCCGAGGATTTCGAGGTTCCGTTTGGGAAAGCCCGTATCCGCCGTCCGGGAAAAGATCTGACGATCATCACTTATGGCAATACGACCCATCTTTGCCTCAACGTAGCCGAGCTTCTTTACAAAGAAAAAGGCTGGGAACTGGAGGTTATCGATCTTCGTACCTTGATACCATTGGATAAAGAGGCGATCTTCAACTCGGTGAAGAAAACCAGTAAAGTATTGATCGTACATGAGGACAAGGTCTTCTCTGGCTTCGGAGCGGAAATTGCCGGCATCATCGGCTCGGAACTATTCCAGTACTTGGATGCTCCGATCCAACGGGTAGGTTCCCTATTCACTCCGGTTGGTTTCCATCCGGTCTTGGAACGGGCCATCCTCCCCAACGAGGAGACCATCTATCATGCGGCAAAAGAACTGCTGCTTTATTAGATCCACATTCGTTAAATCTTTAAAAGCATCACAATGAAAACAGGATTATTTTACGGAACGGGCACAGAGAAAACAACCTTTGTCGCCAATAAAATAAGAAAAGCTTTCGGGGAGGATCAGATCGATATCATCCCTATTGAAAGCGCATGGAAAAGAGATTTCGAGGCTTACGACCATATAATCGCAGGAACCTCTACTTGGTTCGATGGCGAACTTCCCACCTATTGGGACGAGATCATCCCGGAACTGGTCACTTTAGACCTTAAAAATAAGAAGGTCGCTATTTTCGGTCTTGGAGATCAAACGAATTATCCGGATAATTTCGCCGATGGAGTCGGCATACTGGCGGACGCTTTCACCTCCTGTGGAGCGACTTTAGTAGGCGAGACCTCTTCGGATGATTATTTCTTTAATGCCTCCAAAGCCTTGAAAAATGGCAAACTACTTGGCTTAGTCCTCGATTTGGAAAACCAACCGGATCAAACCGACAAACGAATCGAGCGATGGGTGAAGCAATTGAAGGAGGCGTTTGGATAAAGAAGAATGCATCTTAAACTCGTAAACGAGAACTAAACAGAAAGCGTAACGAATCACTCCACGGGTTTGTTACGCTTTCAGTCTATACGCCTGTCTTTCATACACATACTGTGCCAGCATCTGCCATCGCCTTGGCACAGCTGTGCCACACTGATGGCATACCCGTGCCATAGTGATGGCAAGCCCGTGCCACGCCGATGGCAAAGCTGTGCCACCTAGATGGCAAACATACTTTATTAGCGAGACGCTAATTAGTTAAACATTTGACTAATCCGAGAAAAAACGCTATCTTCGCGCCCAGCAAGTTTAAAAGAATTATAAGTAATGGTAGAAGGTAAAGAATTCCGGGAACTTATGTTACAAGTTGTCCGCACACGCATGGCATTTCGTCGGTCTATGCAACGAACGCTGAAAAAGAACAACGCCGGTATAACATTTGAGATGCTTCAAATCTTGAGTTGCCTATGGCACGAACAAGGTATCACCCAACAGGTCTTGGCAGAGAGAACGGCAAAGGATAAGGCTTGTCTGACAAACCTAATGAACAATTTAGAGAAGAAAGGCTACGTCCATCGGAAAGAAGATCCCGAGGACCGGAGGAACAAACTGGTTTTCCTAACCCCGGAAGGAGAAGAATTCAAAAAGCAAATTCGCCCGATCCTTGATCAGGTTTATGTACATGCGGAGCATATTATCGGAATAGAGAACGTAGAAACCATGTTATCCGAATTAAAAGCAGTACATAATGTCCTTGAGAATATATAAAAAGCACGTATTGAGCCTCTTTTGTATGACGGTCGCTACATTTCCGGCAATCGCCCAAACGGATTCGCTCTTCTTGACCATCGACCAGCTTTTTGAGAGAGGCGTACGGCACAGTCTGCAGATCCAAGCAGACATCTTAAAAGAATCGATAGCGCGAGAGAGAACGCATACGGCCCGTTCCGCACAATTACCAGACCTGCAAATCGGCTTGAAAGGTGGATATGTAGGGCAACCGATCCTCTTTGAGCAAGGGCTTGCCCACCCGACTCGCCCGGAAGCGCCCGATTGGTCCCAGAACTATGCCATCGACCTTACCCAACCGATATACCAAGGCGGTAAAATCCGGTATTCCATCCGGAAAGCGGATCTGGAGAAAGAAGTCGCCTCTTTACAAACGCTCACAGACCAGAGTGAGATCAAGCTCAGTCTATTAAATCAATACATCGGTCTTTTCAGCCTGTTTAAACAACGTGAGGTGCTTTCCCGTAATATCGAGGAATCGGAACGCCGCCTGCAAGATATCCGGCGTATGAAAAAAGAGGGACTGATAACCAATAACGACGTATTAAGAAGCGAGATGCAATTAACCAACGACCGCCTATCCTTGCAAGAAACGGATAATAGCCTCATACTGGTATCACAGCAATTGGATATCCTGATCGGTCTCGATGAGAATCTGTTGCTCAAGCCAGACACCACGTTACTGGACCAAACCGTATCTTTAGAAACTTACGAAGATTATGTAGCCCAAGCCTATTCCAATGATCCGGCGATACGTCTACTCCGGAAACAAACAGAGTTAGCCCAAAACGATATACGTTTGACTAAAGCCTCATCGCTACCCAGCCTATCGCTATATGCGTCGAACACATTGGCACGTCCAGTCTCCCGAACATTAGCGGATATGTACAATAACAACTGGAACATAGGTCTGTCGCTCTCCTACCCTTTATCCTCTTTATATAAAAACAACCATAAGATAAAGGAAAGCAAATGGATGGTCTCGTTACATAAAAACGAGGAGGAACAGAAAAAACAGAAAATCCGTATAGAAGTGCGCACCGCGTTCTTACGTCATAAGGAAGCTCTACAAGAAGTGGAAGCCTTGAAGTTATCCGTACGGCAAGCTCAAGAGAACTACAGGATCATGCAAAACCGGTATTTAAACCAATTGGCGATCCTAACCGACTTACTCGACGCGAACTCGGTTCTCCTCAACGCGGAGCTACAGCTCACGAATACCCGTACCCACGTGATTTACACTTACTATCAACTACAGAAGGCTTGCGGCCGTCTCTAAAAAGAAACAACGACTATGGCAAACGAATTAAAAGAGAAACATCAAAGACTAAAGAAAGTAAGGACACGGAATATAGTATTAAACTCCATATGTATCCTTTTAGCCGGTTCCGGCATTTGGTGGACAGCCAATTATTTCTGGCGTTACATCAATTATGAGGTGACAAACGATGCCTTTGTGGACCAATATATCGCCCCACTAAATATACGTGCCTCCGGCTACATAAAAGAGGTCCGTTTCAAGGAACACCAGTACGTTCACCAAGGGGACACACTTCTCATATTGGACGATCGGGAATATCGGATCAAGGTAAAAGAGGCAGAGGCCGCGTTGATCGACGCCCAAGGATCACAAGACGTACTTCGTTCCGGTATCGAGACCTCCCATACGAACATCGCCGTACAAGACGCCAACATCGCCGAGGCTAAAGCCAAGCTTTGGCAATTGGAACAGGATTATCACCGATTTGAGCGGCTGCTGAAAGAAGAATCGATCCCCGAGCAACAATACGAGCAATCCAAGGCCGCTTTCGAGGCGGCGCAAGCCCGATATCAGGCGTTGGTGGAACAAAAGAAAGCCGCTTTCTCCCAATTCACCGAAACCAGCAAGAAGACAACAGGAGCCGAGGCGGCGATCTTACGAAAAGAAGCGGATCTAGATTTAGCGAGGTTAAACCTTTCCTATACCGTTATAACCGCCCCTTACGACGGTCATGTAGGCAGACGGACCTTAGAGCCCGGACAATACGTGCAAGCCGGACAAACGATATCCTACCTCGTACGAGATAAAGACAAATGGATCACGGCCAATTACAAGGAGACCCAGATCCCCCACATCTATATCGGGCAGAAAGTACGTATCAAGGTAGACGCGTTGCCGGGAAAGATATTCAACGGGGAGGTAACCGCAATCTCCGACGCCACAGGCTCCAAATACTCATTAGTCCCGACCGATAATTCCGCCGGAAACTTCGTCAAGGTACAACAACGTATCCCGGTACGGATAGACTTGGAAAATCTATCGCAAGAAGATACGCAATATTTAAGAGCAGGCATGATGGTTGAAACAGAAGCCTTACGCAAATGATCACGATGAAAGAGCTTGGGGCACCGATCCGCCAATGGGTGCCGGACTGGTTAGGATTGATCTGTATCTTCATCGTTATCCTTCCGGTCACGATGCTAAACGGCTCGTACACCGGCAGTATGCTGGAGGTATCAAACACGCTAGGCACGAACACCGAGGATATAACCATGGGATATTACGCGGCAGCGGCGGGAATGGCGGTATCCTATCCGATTATCCCGAAGATACTGGAAGCCTTCTCCATCAAATTCTTATTGTTGGCGGATTTAGTCGCCCAGTTCTTCCTAAGCTGGATCTGTGCCCGCTCCCAGAACGCCGACATATTGATCGTCTGTAGTTTCGCGATCGGTTTCCTGAAAGGGTTTCTCATGCTGTGGTTTATCCGGTACGCGCAAAAGATATTCAGCCCTAAAAATATACGTAGCCAATTCTATTCTTACTTCTATCCTTTTGTTTTCGGAGGGGGACAAGCATCCATGCTTGTTACCGCACAGTTAGCCTACCATTACGACTGGAAATATATGTATTACTTCATGATGCTAATGATTTTATTGGCCATAGTAATGGTAATCATCTGCTTCCGCCATAACCGGCCGATCAAGTCCATCCCCTTGGCCGATCTACACATCCGGGAAATGTTCATCATATCCATCGGATTGTTAATGCTTATGTATGTCATTAATTACGGGAAAGTACTCGACTGGATGGCATCCCCCAAGATTTGCCTTTATATCATGATCGCCCCGATATTGATCGCTTTATTTATTTGGTATCAATATCATTCGGAACGTCCGTACGTGAATCTGGCGCCTTTATACCAGCCGAAAGCCATTATCGGTTATTTCTATATGATGCTTGTCATGTTTTTCAGTACTTCGACTACCTTGTTGACCAGCTACCTGACCAGTATCTTAAAGGTAGACAGCACTCATACCTATTCCCTTTATACTTATTTGCTTCCGGGATATGTCTTGGGGGCGTTCATCTGTTTTTGGTGGTTCCGGTGGCAACGTTGGCGGTTTCGTTTCTTGATAGCGGGAGGAATGAGTTGTTTCGTCCTGTTCTTCGGGAGCCTTTATTTCGGGATCTCACCGGATAGCAGATACGAGATGCTCTACTTTCCTATATTCCTCAGGGGATTGGGCATGATGGTTCTTATCATAGCTTTCGCCTTATTTGCCGTGGAAGATTTAAATCCTAAATATTTATTGTCAAACGCTTTCTTTCTCATCATTTTCCGTTCAGTATTATCCCCCATCATGGCGACTTCTTTTTACAGTAATATACTATATCGCTTGGAACAAAAATATATGTATTCCTTATCAGAAACCGTTACGCTGGCCGATCCTCTAGCCGCCTCACGCTATAACCAAGCGCTTGGCAATGCCTTGACCCAAGGGCATCCCTACGACGAGGCAGCGCAAATGGCTACCAATACACTCTATAATACGTTACAGCAACAAAGCTTATTATTGGCGTTAAAAGAGATACTGGGGTATTTATTAGTCATCTCCTTATGCATAGCGATCGTATCCCGCTTTATCCCATTCCATAAAACCATCCGTGTTACATTCGCCAAGACAGGAGATGATATGGTTTGATCAAACTATGCCCGGCTGCAAATCTATCAGCCGGCATCTGCCTTTTTGTCATTTATAGTTTATCCGAAACATTTTGGCATTCGTTTTGTATAGGAATAGGCGGATCTTGAGAATGATCAGGATCAGGAATACGCACAAAATAACAATAAAAATAATAAGATATTCAGACTATGAGCAGTAAACAAGGTAACATCGGAGTAACATCGGAAAACATCTTTCCGATTATCAAGAAGTTCTTATACAGTGATCACGAAATCTTCCTTCGTGAACTTGTTTCTAATGCGGTAGACGCTACCCAGAAGTTAAAAACGCTTTCTTCCGTAGGCGAGTTTAAAGGCGAACTCGGCGATTTGACCGTACAGGTTAAGTTCGATGACAAAACGATCACGATCTCTGACCGGGGTATCGGTATGACGGCCGAGGAGATCGATAAGTACATCAACCAGATCGCTTTCTCTGGCGCCGAGGAGTTCGTTGAGAAATACAAGAACGACGCCGCTTCTATCATCGGTCACTTCGGTCTTGGTTTCTACTCCTCTTTCATGGTTTCCAAGAAAGTAGAGATCGTGACGAAATCGTACAAAGAAGGCGCTGTTCCCATGAAATGGAGCTGCGACGGTACGCCGGAATACTCCTTGGAGGAAACGACGAAAGAGGATCGCGGTACCGATATTATCCTGTATATCGACGACGAGAATAAAGATTTCTTGAACAAGGATAAGATCAATGGCTTATTGACAAAATACTGCCGTTTCTTACCGGTTCCTATTGCGTTCGGCAAGAAGCAAGAGTGGAAGGATGGCAAATATGTAGATACGGACGAAGATAACGTAATCAACGACACCAAACCGGCATGGGTTCGCAAACCGGCCGATATGACCGACGAGGATTACAAGAAGTTCTATCGTGACTTATATCCTATGACGGATGAGCCGTTGTTCTGGATTCACTTGAACGTAGACTATCCGTTCAACTTGACCGGTATCTTATATTTCCCTCGCATCAAGAGCAATATCGACTTGCATCGTAACAAGATCCAGTTATATTGCAACCAAGTATTCGTTACGGATTCCGTAGAGGGTATCGTTCCTGAGTTCTTGACATTATTGCATGGTGTATTGGATTCGCCGGATATCCCGTTGAACGTATCCCGTTCCTATTTGCAAAGCGATCAGAACGTGAAGAAGATCTCCAACCACATCACGAAGAAGGTGGCAGACCGCTTGGAAGAGATCTTCAAGAACGACCGCCCGCAGTTCGAGGAGAAATGGGATAGCTTGAAACTATTCATCCAATATGGTATGTTGACTGATGAGAAGTTCTACGACCGTGCGGTTAAGTTCGCCTTATTCAAGGACGTCGAAGGCAAATACTTCACTTTCGAGGAATACAAGAACTTAATCAAGGACAACCAGACAGACAAAGAGGGTAACTTAATCTATCTGTATACCACCAATAAAGACGAGCAATACAGCTATATACAAGCCGCAAAGGACAAAGGTTACAGCGTCTTGGAAATGGACGGACAATTGGATGTACACTTGATCGGACAATTGGAGCAGAAGTTCGAGAAGAGCCGCTTCGTTCGTGTGGATAGCGATACGATCGATAACCTGATCCGCAAGGAAGACTCGAATAAGGTAACCTTGAGCGAGGAGCAGAAAATGGCCATGCAGGAAGTATTCAAGAGTCAGATGCCGAAATTGAACAAGACCGAGTTCTACGTAACATTCGAGGCATTGGGCGAAAACGCGAACCCTGTCATGTTGACACAAAGCGAGTATATGCGAAGAATGCGTGAGATGTCCGCTATGCAACCGGGTATGTCTTTCTATGGCGAGATGCCGGATAGCTTCAACTTCGTATTGAATACGGATCATCCGTTGATCAAGAAAGTATTAACTGAAGAGGAGCAAGCTTGCGACGAGAAGTTAAAACCGATCCTTAGCGATATCAAAGGGTGGGAGGCTCGTCAAGCCGACTTACGTGAGGCTCAAAGCAAAAAGAAAGAAGATGAGATCACGGCGCAAGAGAAAGAGGATATGACCAACACCAACCATAAGCTGGATGAGCTTCGTGAGCAACGCAACCAAGTTCTCGCCGAGTACGCCGGTACGAACAAGACAGTTAGTCAGTTGATCGACCTTGCTTTGTTAGGAAACGGTATGCTGAAGGGAGAGGCCTTAAGCCAATTCATCAAACGTAGCGTAGAACTGATCGGATAAACCAATCCTCACATATATAAAAAACCGTTCCTTCTCGGGGGAACGGTTTTTTTAGTTTCAGCCCACGACATCCTCGACCACTTTCCGCAACCTATCCAAGTTCATCTCGCCGGATTGTCTCCACAAAGCCTCCCCTTTCCGTAGCAGGATAAAAGTAGGAATCGATTCCACCGTATACAAATCGGCAAGAGCGCTCTCCTCCTCGATATTGATTTGTACCACTTCTAATTTTCCTTTCTCCAATTCCTTGAACTCCTTCACGATCGGCATCATTTTCTGGCAATGAGGGCACCAATCCGCATAAAACTCAGCCATGACCAAAGCACCAGTCTCCATAACGGTCTTATTCCGCTCTTCCCTATTCAATTCTTTCTCTTTCATAACATCTTCTGTTTTAATTGTATTGATAACTCAACAATACGAAAAAACAAAATGTTTATGTTTCTAAAGAAATACTTCTTACATTTGGAGAAGAAAAACAGATTGGGTTCATATGAGGAAAATAACAGTTATCATAGCCTTATTCCTTGCTGCCATTCAGATTGTTTCCGCCCAGAAAGTAGGGTTGGTACTCAGTGGCGGCGGTGCCAAAGGAGCGGCACATATCGGAGTGATCAAGGCGCTGGAAGAAAATAATATACCGATCGATTACATTACCGGTACCTCCATCGGGGCGATTATCGGTAGTTTATACGCCATGGGATATTCCCCCGAGGAGATGCTGGAGCTGATGCTTTCCAAGGAGTTCTCCTATTGGCAAACAGGTACGGTGGAGGAGCAATATACCTATTATTTCAAGGAGCCTTACCCGACCCCGGAATTCGCGCATTTCTCCATCGATATGTCCGATTCCCTACAGATCAAGGCTAGCTTCTTACCGCAAAGCTTGATCAATCCCATACAGATGAATCAGGCGTTCATGGCCTTGTTCTCGCAGGCGACGGCAAAGGCGGGGTGGAATTTCGACAACCTGTTTGTCCCTTTCCGTTGCGTGGCCTCGGATATATATACTAAAAAGCCGATCATCTTTAAGAATGGGGATCTGGGAGACGCCGTACGTGCCTCCATGACTTTCCCGTTTTTCTTCCAGCCCATATGGAAAGACAGTATTCCTTTATTCGATGGAGGTATCTACGATAATTTCCCGGTAGGCCCGATGAAAGACGCGTTCCACCCGGATTTCATTTTCGGATCGACGGTATCGGGAGGGAATAAAAAGCCTTCGGAGAATCCTTATAACCAGATCGAGACCATGATCATGCAAAAGACCGATTACGAGGTACCGGAGGAAGATGGCATGATGATTAAATTCAGTTTTCCCACCGTCTCCTTATTGGATTTCCAGAAAGGTAAGGAGCTTATGGACATCGGGTATAAACGTACCCTTTCCATGATCGACTCCATCAAGCAACGGGTTCCCCGGGAAGTGCCTTTAAATGAGGTTACCGAAAGAAGAAAAGCCTATAAAGAGAACCTTCCCCCGCTGATCTTCCGCAATATTTACGTGACGGGCGTATCCGAGGCCCAGCGTAAATACATAGAGGCCCAATTACACAGGGATATCAATAACGAGTTCTCCATGGAAGAGTTCAAGCGGGCTTATTTCAAGATGCTGACCTATTCCAAGATTAGGGAAATCATGCCGCATGCCGTTTATAACCGGAAAGAGAAGAAATTCGATCTTTACCTGGACGTGAAGATGAAAGAAGAGATCACGGTTGGCTTCGGTGGAAACGTATCGTCTCATCAAGCGAATCAATTATACCTAGGATTGGGGTATCAATATCTGGGACGGTTCGCCGCCGACGTAAACTCGAACTTTCAAGTGGGTAACTCCTTTAGTGGTGTCATGTTGAGTGGCCGGATGTACCTGCAAACGCAAATCCCCACTTATTTAAATTGGCAAGGAGTCTTCTCGGACAAGAAATACACGGAAAGCCAATCCCTCTTTTATGAGGATATAGTGCCCGCCATGATTAAGCAGAAAGAACTGTACATGAAACTAAAATTAGGCTTCCCCTTCCTCAACCACGCGAAAGCGGAGATCGGGTTCGCCTACGGACGGTTGAACGATTTCTATTTGCAGAGCACCACGATACCTTTCCCGAACGCCTCTTTCGACCATAGCTGGTACGATTTATTCAGCGGCTCGTTAAGTATCGAGCAAAACTCACTCAACACCAAACAATACCCGATAAGCGGAAAACAGCAATTCCTAATCGCCCAATACGTAACCGGTACGGAGAAGTATACCCCATCCCCCACTTCCGCCACGACGGAAGCCCCGATTGGTCGCAAAGTGCATAGCTGGCTGCAACTGAAAGGGCGCTGGAACCAATACCAGACGCTGAGCAACCGTTTCAACTTAGGTTATTTGGCGGAAATGGTCATATCCAGCAAGAACCTCATGAATAACTATACGGCTAGCGTATTACAGGCCCCGGCGTTTACCCCGACACCCCATAGCGAGATTGTATTCAACGAGGCGTTCCGGGCGAACCAATATGTGGCTTTTGGGCTTTCCCCGATCTTGAAGTTAAGCAAGCTTCTGCACTTCCGGTTGGATATGTATGGCTTCGCTCCACTCTATGAAATACAAAAGACGGTGCCGGAAAACAACCCGTATGTCGGAATCCCGCATTATGGTAAGTTTTTGCACTCGTTTAATTATATGGGTGAAGCGGCGGTCGTATTGCAATTGCCATTCTTATGTATCAGTCTGTACGCCAACGGATACAGTTATCCGAAGGAGAATTTCAACTTTGGCTTAAACATTGGTTACCTGATCTTCAATCCAAAAATGTTAGATTAAATTCGCAAAAAAGTAGTCGAAACGTTTGCATATTTAAAACAAAAACGTACCTTTGCACTCGCAATCACGAAACAATGGCCGCGTAGCTCAACTGAATAGAGTAGCTGACTACGGATCAGCCGGTTACAGGTTTGAATCCTGTCGCGGTCACCATTCGAAGATAGCAATAGAATATATCTTGGCTCCTTAGCTCAACTGAATAGAGCATCTGACTACGGATCAGAAGGTTAAAGGTTTGAATCCTTTAGGAGTCACTTGAATATTCAAATTCATTTACAGATTGGCTCGCTAGCTCAACTGAATAGAGCATCTGACTACGGATCAGAAGGTTATAGGTTTGAATCCTATGCGAGTCACTTGAGAATCCTTATTTCATCCAGCGTCTTCGGAAGCAATGAAATAAGGATTTTTTCAATTTCTACCGGTCGTATCATTATTATTCATATATTCGCAGTTAATACAAAGAATATTTTATTTAAGATAAAAGGTAAACACTTGAAAGCACACTATAAAACTTCTATAGCCATAAGTCTAATCGTCATTATCGTATTAGTGATCTTACGTACTACTGTTACCGGACAAGATAGCATCAAATTCATCGACAATACCGATGATCAGCCAATCGATCAACAAAACAGCGACTCTATAGACCTTCGTTATTCCAATGAGTACCAAAGTTGGAAACAAACCTCGGACACGACTTTCCGCAGTTTGTTTAATGGGAACCAACAAGCTGATATCTTGGCCGAACATCCCGGAATGATGGTATTATGGGCAGGATACGCTTTCTCCAAAGATTATCTAAGTCCCAGAGGGCATATGTATTCCATAGAAGATCTATACAAAAGCCTGCGGACCGGCGCTCCCATGACCCCGACGAGTGGTCCCCAGCCTGCCGCATGCTGGGCATGTAAAAGTCCGGACATACCCCGCTTATTAACGACCACCAATGCCAAGACCTTATATAAGAAGAAATGGGCGGAGCTAGGCAACGAGATCGTGAATCCAATCGGATGCGCAGACTGCCATGAGCCGCAGAGCATGGGATTGCGCGTGACCCGCTCATTCTTGAAAAGTGCCTATAAGCGCAACGGATTACGTATAGAGGACGCAACCGAGCAAGAGATGCGATCTCTAGTATGCGCCCAATGCCACGCCGAATATTATTTCCAAGGAGAAGATCGTATACTAGCCTTACCTTGGGATCAAGGTTATACAGTAGAAAATATAGAAGCCTATTACGATAGCATAAACTTCACCGATTTCACCCATAAATTAAGCCGGGCACATTTGATAAAGGCGCAACATCCGGATTTCGAGTTATTCCAGATGGGCATTCACGGGCAAAGAGGCGTTTCCTGCGGAGAATGCCATATGCCTGCTGTCGGGGAAGATGAGAACCGGTACAACAACCATCATATCAAAAGCCCGTTGGCAATGATAGACCGTACTTGCCAAGCCTGCCACCGGGAAAGTGAGGAGACCTTACGCAAGGATGTTTATGAACGGCAAAACAAAGTCTACGCCATACGCATGCGTGTAGAGGAAGAATTGACAAAAGCCCATATAGAAGCGAAATTCGCTTGGGACAAAGGCGCTACGGAATCTCAAATGAAAAACGTATTAAAACTGCTCCGGCAGGCACAATGGCGTTGGGACTTCGCCGTGGCCTCACATGGGGCGGCTTTCCACGCGCCCCAAGAAGTCACACGTATCTTGGGTAGCGGACTCGATAAGGCTACCCAAGCCCGCATCCAGATCATGAAGGTCTTAGCGCAGCTAGGCTATACCCAAGATGTTCCGATGCCGGATATCTCCACGAAAGCGAAAGCCCAGCAATATATCGGCCTCGATATGGAAGCCGAGCAACAGGCCAAACAAAAGTTTTTAGAAACCGTCATCCCCCAATGGCAGGAAGAAGCGAGGGCCAATAAACGATTCATCGAAGGTAATTAAGTTCTTTCCTCCAGCTCCAATCCCGGGGTATAAGGTAGCGAGATCGTAAACATACTACCTACGCCAACCTCGGATTCCAACGATATGCTTCCATGAAACGTATGAACGATACTCTGGCAGATCGCTAACCCCAAGCCTGTACCTTGGGCAAACTCATCCAGTTTCTGGAAACGCTCGAATACCTTTTCCTTTTTATCATCAGGAATGCCCTTACCCGTATCTTTCACGGAAATAAGGATCGATTTTCCATCTGCGCTAAGTTCGTATCCGATCTCGATATATCCCTTAGCGGTAAACTTCACCGCATTATTAATGAAATTGGTACAAACCTGCGTCAACCGGAAATGATCCGAACGGATGATAAGAGGTTCATGGGGAACCCTTATCTTTAACTCCACTCCCTCCGGCATCATCAATTGATGCGTATGGAAGATATCTCCCATCAGTTTACTCAGATCGAGGTTCTCATAAGAGAAAGACATGCTACCGGATTCTATGCGTGATAGATCCAAGATATCGTTGATCAGCTTAAGCAACAGGTCACTGTTTTTGGTAATCAGATCTATAAACTCCGCCTTTTCCTCCGGTTCCAAAGGCATATCCGAATTGAGCAATTGGGAGAAGCCTACGATCGCATTCAGAGGCGTACGTATCTCATGGCTCATATTCGCCAGAAAGACTAATTTCATCCGATCGGATTCCTCCGCTTTCCGGCGGGCGGCTATAAGGCTATTCTCCGTGTCTTTTATCCGCTGGATATTCAAGCATAAGCCACTTACCTCAACAGCTTCGTCACCGGAAACCGAATCTTTCTCATTCTTATTTTGGGCATAGCGAAATTCCCACCACTCATACCCCTTCTTATTAAAGTTACAACGACGTTGCGTCACTTTCCGGGAAAGAAAGCCACTATCCAGCAGATTCCGGTCTCGAAGGAAATTATCCAGTTCTTCAGGATGTATAGCATCCTGAAACTCCTCGATTTTCATCGGTACACAGGGCATACCTAAATAATGGTAGAATCTATTATCAAACTCGAATACCCCTTTGCTATACCGAAAAGCGAAAATGTTGCCGCTATCCAACGCAAAAGAAAGAAAAGTCTTCTCCCTTTTTAACTTCTCCTGCGCATCCTTCTTATGTAAAGCCTCCTGTATATATCGCTTTCTTTGGTAACTAAAAAGCAGAAGCAACATCACCACCAGAATAAAGCCGGCAGCCCATATATAATATTTATATTGAACGACAAACGGCATATTCGCGATAATAGCTCCTTCCGGCAATTTACTACTATCAATGCCCCAACGTTCTAACACACCGTAATCAAAAACATAAGCCTTGTTACTCTCTTCGATTTGCGGAAAATCGGACGGGGGCGTTCCTTTCAAGATAGAGACGACCCGGTTTACAGCTGCCTCTACCTCATCCTTAAAGACAGTTACATACCCGCCAACTACGCCATTCTGATTTCCGATCAACTCATTGATCACGGAGAAACATGGAAAGGCGCTGAGCCGCCCCAACGAGATTGTCATATAATCCCTCTTGGTTGCCAGATACGCTTTATTATAATAATTCTCGCCGAATCCCTTAATCAGGGCATTCGCCGATTTCGTACTGAGTGTGCTTATATACATCGTATCCGGCTTTATCTTAGGTATATCCGATATCGAAATCCCGTTCTTTCCGGATAAACGTACCCGATCCAAGGAATATATATTGTTCACGGCACAAATATCCTGAATCTGCGCATTCATGTCCGCCAGCATCATATTATCCTGAAAGGTATCGTCCGAGACTCTTATGACGATGCAATTACCAACAAGCCGCCGTATCAATTCTATATTCCTCTTATAATCCGGTTTATCATAAAAGCTCATCATATTCGGATATTTCCGGATGATCGGGATATTGGGATAACTAACCCCCATAAACACGACCGGGATCGATTTAGCGAGGGGATGCCTGCTACTTATCAAAGCGTTCAAGGCTTGATCGTCATTGACCAGAATAATATCCGGGTTCCATGTCGATAACTCATTCAGTTTCTTGAATAATTTCTGTCGCTGTTGCTTCTCCGAATATTGCTCACAATCCAAATAAAAAGAATAGACACTCGCATGTATCCCCTTCTTCCGCAAATCACTCGACATGATTTCCTTCATCTTCTCATAGGCGGGAAAATGTTTTTCGTAAGATTGAATCACGAGTATACGCTTCTCCTCCGATAAGTCTGTAGAGGATTTACATGATGTACAGGTAACAAAGAGAAATATGATGGATATTATTCCAAATAAGCGCTTAGCTGGCATATCGTTCCTTTAAGGTGTTTTCTATGACTTTACAAAACTAAAGATTTATTTCGTACATTTGAGCATATTTTTCACGAAATACAATCAAAACATCAAATATATGAAACAAGAAATCCAACTGAACGAACACAACAAGCAAGAGTATCCTCCTATGCACACGGCGGAACATATCTTAAACCAGACAATGGTACGGATGTTCGGATGTCCCAGATCCAAGAACGCACACATAGAGAGGAAGAAGTCTAAATGCGATTATCTATTGGCGGAAGAGCCCAGTGCGGAGGTCATGGCCGAGGTTGAGAAGAAGATAAACGAGGTGATCGACCGGCACCTGCCCGTAACCATCGAGTTCATGCCGAAAGAAGAGGCCGGAGATATCGTGGATTTAAGTAAATTGCCCGACGATGCCAGCGATACATTACGTATCGTACGCATAGGCGATTACGATGCCTGCGCATGTATCGGATCGCACGTGGCGAATACATCCGAGATCGGACATTTCAAGCTGTTGAATTACGACTATGCCGACGGGAGATTACGGCTACGTTTCAAATTGGTATAAAATTTAAAGCAAGCGCAAACGGTCAAATAAAAATATTTTATGTAAGTTTGCAAGCGATTAAAGGAACATTTTAATACAGACATTAAATACAATAGTTATGCAAACAATTGACAATTTCAATTTTGCCGGCAAAAAGGCATTTGTAAGAGTTGACTTTAACGTTCCATTGGACGAAAACTTCAACATCACCGACGACACTCGTATGCGTGCCGCTCTTCCTACATTAAAGAAGATCTTAGCGGATGGTGGTAGCGTAATTATCGGTTCTCACCTAGGTCGTCCGAAAGGCGCTACTGATAAGTTCTCCTTAAAGCACATATTGAAGCACCTTTCTGAGTTGTTAGGCGTAGATGTTCAGTTTGCAAACGACTGTATTGGCGAAGAAGCCGGCGCTAAGGCTGCCGCTTTGCAACCGGGCGAAGCTTTGTTGCTTGAGAACCTTCGTTTCTACGCTGAGGAAGAAGGCAAACCAAGAGGTTTGGCTGAAGACGCTTCCGACGAGGAGAAGAAGGCTGCCAAGAAAGCCGTTAAAGAAAGCCAGAAAGAGTTCACGAAGAGATTGGCCTCTTACGCTGACTGCTATGTAAACGACGCGTTCGGTACCGCTCACCGTGCTCACGCTTCTACGGCTTTGATCGCTGACTACTTCGATACGGACAACAAGATGTTCGGTTATTTGATGGAGAAAGAAGTGAAGGCTGTCGATAAGGTTATGAACGACATCCAACGTCCGTTCACCGCTATCATGGGTGGTTCTAAGGTTTCCTCCAAGATCGAGATCATCGAGAACTTGTTGAACAAGGTAGACAACTTGATCATCACGGGTGGTATGACTTATACTTTCACGAAAGCGCAAGGCGGTAAGATCGGTAAGTCTATCTGCGAGGACGATAAGCTGGATCTTGCTCTTGATTTGATCAAGAAAGCGAAAGAAAAAGGCGTAAACTTGGTATTGGCTGTTGACGCTAAGATCGCTGACGATTTCAGCAACGACGCTAAGACTGATTTCGCTCCGGTAGATCAGATTCCTGATGGTTGGGAAGGTCTTGACATAGGTCCGAAGACCGAGGCTATCTACGCTGACGTTATCAAGAACTCTAAGACGATCCTTTGGAACGGTCCTACGGGTGTATTCGAGTTCGAGAACTTTACGCACGGATCTCGCACGGTTGGCGAGGCTATCGTTGAGGCTACGAAGAACGGCGCTTTCTCTTTAGTAGGTGGTGGCGACTCTGTTGCTTGCGTTAACAAATTCGGTTTGGCTAACGGCGTATCTTACGTTTCTACAGGTGGTGGCGCTCTTCTTGAGGCTATAGAAGGTAAGGTTCTTCCGGGTATCGCAGCTGTAAAAGGCGAGGCTTACAAATAATCAGATAAGTAAGTGATTTAATAAAAAATCCCCCGGGACGCTCGGTATTCATCGAGATGTCCCGGGGGATTTTCTTTGATTTAGTTCCGTATTAATCTTGTTTCAAGATCAAGGCGGAAGAGGCGCTTACGGTAGTTTTACCCTGTACGGAACCTTTACCGTCCAGATAAATCCGACCGTCTTTACAAACCGGAATCCATGTTCCTTCCGGCAGAGAAACCGTTACCGCCTTTCGGTTCCCGTTAAAGATAACCATAATCTTCTTCCAACTATCCCCGTTCGCATGCTCCCCTAAGGTATACGCTACGACACCGGGCTGGTTCACTTCTTGGAATTGAAGGGCCTCCCTCACTCCCTCGGCCGTGGCGATACGGAAAGCCGGGTGCGACTTACGAAGGGCGATCAAATCCTTGTAATAGTTGAAAACATCCTTGTTTTTTGCCTTCAAAGACCAGTCGATCTCATTGATTGAATCGGGCGATTGATAGCTGTTATGTACGCCCTTCTTATCGTGCAGCAACTCCTCTCCTGCCCGCATGAAGGGAACTCCTTGCGAGGTGAAGATGATGGTCTGGGCCAACTTGCCGAATCGTATCAACTCATCCGGGGTAGCGTCTTTCGGGGCCGAGAGCTTCAACTTATCCATCAAACAAAGATCATCGTGGCAAGAGACATAGTTGATCACTTGCGTAGGCTTGTTCGCATAAGGCGCTTTGCAATATAATATTTGGTTATAGTCGATTTGCGGATGGCGGATAGCGCCTACAATACCGAACTTAATAGACTCCTCGTTACCTTCCGGCTTTCCGGAGGCGAAACCGGCCTGTGTAGTCTCGAATACGCTTCCTTTTAAAGCATCCCGCAGGTCATCGCTAAATACGGCCACATCATTCAGTTTCGGGGCGTTTACCTTGATCGCCCTCTGATCCTCCGGTAGCGGGGAATCGCTGGCGGTCCAGCCCTCGCCGTATACGAAGATGGAAGGATCTAGTTTAGCTAACTCGGCTTTTACCTCGTTCATGGTCTCTACGTCATGGATGCCCATCAAGTCGAAACGGAAACCATCCACATGGTATTCCTCGGCCCAATATTTCACGGACTCCACGATATAGCGGCGTACCATCGCCCGCTCCGAAGCGGTCTCATTGCCACAGCCGGAGGCATCCGAATAGCTTCCGTCCGGTTTATGACGGTAGAAGTAACCGGGAACGGTCAAACTGAAATTCGACCCATCCCCCACGAAGGTATGATTGTAAACCACGTCCATGATCACACGGATACCATTCCGGTGCAATCCCCGCACCATCTCCTTGAACTCACGGATACGAGCCTCGGGATTGTAAGGATCGGTGGAATAGCTCCCCTCGGGGGCGTTATAGTTCTTGGGATCATATCCCCAATTGTACACATTATCTTGCAAGCGGGTCTCGTCCACCGAGCCATAATCATAGGAAGGAAGGATATGGACATGGGTAACGCCCAACTCCTTCAGATGATCCACGCCGGTAGCCACGCCGCCCGGCCCTTTCGTGCCCTCCTCCGCCAAGGCGAGAAACTTACCTTTATGCGTCACGCCGGAGTTCGCGGCGATCGAGAAATCCCGATGATGCATCTCGTAGATGATAATATCGGAGAAGCTTTTCAACTCGGGAGATTTATCTGCCTCCCAGCCCTCCGGATCGGTAGCCGCCCAATCGATCACGGCCGCACGGTTTCCATTCACCCCGACGGCTTTCGCCCAGATACCGGGAGTCTCATCCAGCCATTTATCGCCGATACGGATCTGGAAGGTATAGAAGGAGCCTTTCAGATCCTCGCTCACGGAGATACGCCACGTACCCTTGTCCGAGGATTTCATCGGCAACCGGCGGACAGGCTCCCCTCCTTCACCGGAGGCGTAAAGATTCAAGCGGACTTCTTCCGCCGTCGGGGCCCAAAGGGTGAACACGGATTTCGTGGGAGAATAGAACAACTCCAGATCGTCTCCCTCATAGGAAGGGTATTCATCAAAGGATTTGTATTCTTTCGGCGAGTTGCAGCTAAGCAACAGCGACAGGTATATAGATACCGGAACTAAGTGTCTCGTCATGGCTGATTCAGTAATTTGTTTTCAATCACAAAGATAGAAGATTCGAACCGGATTCGCCAACGAAACAGAAAAGAAGAGGCGAAAAATCTACCGCAAACGTTTTCGCCTCTTTCGTTCATTCATGCTATATTAAAACGGAACCTCGTTGCTGCTACCTTGACTTAGGAAATCAGCTCCCGGCGATGGGATCGGGGGCATCGGGTCTCCACCGTTCATGGTTGAGGAGAATTCCCTTACCGCTATATCTTCCTCTACGTTCATAAACTTGGCGAACTCGCTCTTAAAGCGCAGCCGGACATCCCCCACGGCACCGTTACGATGCTTGGCGATAATGATCTCGGCGAGACCGATCAGGGAATTTCCCCGCTCGTCTTCCGTAATCTTATAATATTCGGGACGGTGGATGAAACATACCATATCGGCATCCTGCTCGATAGCTCCGGACTCACGCAAGTCGGCTAGCTGCGGACGCTTACCTTCCACGCCTTGACGGGCTTCCACACCACGGTTCAACTGCGACAAGGCGATGATCGGGATATTCAATTCCTTGGCCAATCCCTTCAACGAGCGGGAGATCGTACTCACCTCCTGCTCACGGCTACCGAAGTTCATACCGCTGGCGTTCATCAACTGAAGGTAGTCGATAATGATACATTTAATGCCATGCTCACGCACCAGACGACGGGCTTTCGTCCGCAGCTCGAAGACGGACAAGCTCGGGGTATCGTCCACGAAGATCGGGGCGTCGTAAAGCTCCTTGATCTTAAAATCCAGCTGTTCCCACTCGTAGCTCTCCAAGCGTCCGCTCTTGATCTTCTCGCCCGGTATCTCGCAGACATTCACGATCAGACGGTTTACCAACTGCACGTTGCTCATCTCGAGCGAGAACAGGGCGACAGGCGTATTGAAATTCACCGCCATATTCTTCGCCATGGAAAGGACGAAAGCCGTCTTACCCATGGCCGGACGGGCGGCGATAATGATAAGGTCTGAATTCTGCCAACCGGAAGTCATCTTATCCAACCCCTCGAAGCCCGTACGCAATCCGCTCAGACCTTCCTTCTGGAGGGCCGCCTTTTGCAACATCTCCATAGCGTCCTTGATGACGGGGTTGATCTGGGTGACATCCTTCTTTACGTTACGTTGCGAGATCTCGAACAACTTGCCCTCCGCCTCTTGCATCAGGTCCTCTACATCGAGCGTCTCATCAAATGCCTTTCCTTGGATCATCGCCGTGAAAGAGATCAACTCCCTCGCCAGATATTTCTGGGCGATGATACGGGCGTGATACTCGATATGGGCGCTGCTGGCCACCTTGCTGGTAAGTTGAGAGATATAGAACGGTCCGCCTACATCCTCCAATTCTCCCCGTTTCTTCAATTGCTCCGTTACGGTAAGCATATCCACGGGACGTTGGCTCAACGCCAAGTCTACGATAGCGGCATAAATCTTCTCATGCGCTTTCTCATAGAAACATTCCGGCTTCAAGATCTCGCTGACGATCGAGTACGCGTCTTTCTCCAGCATCAACGCACCCAACACAGCCTCCTCTAACTCACGGGCCTGTGGCTGAAGACGCCCCATATCGGGGAGCATCTCCACAGGCTTTTTCCTTCCTCTTCCTGTATTTCTTGTTCCTTCTGCCATCATTCTTTCTATTTGGGGAGTCAAAGGTAATATCTTTTACCCATTTCTGAAAAAGATTCTTTACATTTAGGAATTAAAACCTGTCGAATCATGAAAGCGTATTTTATCGGATTAGTTATCATGGGAGGTTGCCTATTATACGGCTGCCATACCAAACAAAAGAAAGGGGAAAACAGTAGCGACTACTCAGCCGACTCCCAATCCATAGCACGGCAAGATACCCTACCGTTACCGACTGATACCCATGCCGCATCTTCAGTTTCCACGGAAGGATGGACCGCCAAGCAGATACGGGACAGCATAGAATTGTTCTTCGGCAAAGAATACGATACCCTTCCCCCGCATCTACGGAAGATCCGCGGCAACCTGACCTCCCTCTGGAACACGGACGACTCCGTCTTCCTACAGCTTATCATAGCGGAGAAGGAGTATGTGGAGGCTTTCAAGACTTACGTATTCAATTCACCCCTCATCCGGATCGGCGGAGGCCCTTACGACCGGCCACCCGAGGAAGCTATCAGCATGGACACCACCCACTTCTCCATGCGAGTAAGACCGAACGTCTACCCAACCAACATCGAGCGGATCGAGATCGCTATCACCAACCATACCGACCTGGAAGGGATGGGAGGCGAAGAGTATTTCATCGAGCGTTTCGACGGGAGGGCATGGAAAGGAATCCCGCAACCCACCGCCTTCGTCGCTCTCGGCTATCCGATCTTTCCTAACCAGACAAGAGACGATTTCTCGGCCACCTTGCTACCCGAACTCAAGGAAAACCCTCCGGGATTGTACCGGGTGCATAAGAGCGTCAGCACCGGACATGGCGCCGGCCTCGTCCATTACCCTTTAACCGCCACATTCTACCTATCCGATAACCCGGAAGATTATGAGGAATACACACGCTTCGCCAGCCGGCTCCACGAGCCTCGCCCCATGGCCGAGTTCAAGGGAGGAAGAGAAGCCATGATCCGTTTCTTCGAACAGAACCTGCGTTATCCCGAATCTTATAAAGGTACGGGCACGAAGGTACGACTCTTCTACTCCTTCACGATCGATTCCTTAGGAATGTTACAGAATCCCATAAGCCTACCCGAGAATATACTGTATCCTCGCAATACGGGGAAAACCTATGATGAGTTCCGCGATGAAGCCTTACGGGTACTCCAGTTGATGCCCGCATGGGAACCCGCCGTAAACCGTATCCATGGCCCGGCCAGCATAGATACCGGGCTCTTCTTCTACTTCAACGAAGAGGGAAAATGCGGGATTGAATAGACGGCCAGTACTGCCTAAGAAGTATTGGAGTACTTCTTAGGCAGTACTCGGGTACTTCCATGAAAGTACTCCAGTACTATTACCAGAAGTATCGCAATACTCTCAGAGAAGTAAGCCTATGCTAACGTAAACTGGCAACAATATTGCTGTCAGCATACAGCGACATAACTTTACTTACGTAAAAAAGTATTATCTTTGCGCCGTAAAAAGTAATTTTCAAATTATGGACGACAGTATCCCGCTAGAAACAGAACAGAGTATGAACTAACGAGGCGGAGGGTTTCATTGATCCTCTGCTCGGATTAAACACGAAAGGAGGCAATAATGAGACAATTTCTTTATTGTGAGGCCGGTTATGTGGAGAAGGACCAATGGCTTCCTAACAGTTGGGTAAACGTAGAGTGCCCGACTCCCGAAGATCTTCAATTCTTGATGGATCGATTTAACGTACCCGAATCATTCTTGAGCGATATAGCCGATACGGACGAGCGTCCCCGTATCGAGTACGAGGGGAATTGGTTGCTTACCATCTTACGTATCCCGTTGCAGAACCAAGATCATGACATCCCGTTCAATACGGTGCCGATCGGTATCATCACGAACAATGAGATCATCGTAAGCGTATGTTACCATAAGACGGACTTGATCCCCGATTTCATCCGCTATACCCAACGGAAGGAACTCCAGATTAAAAACAAGTATGAGTTGATCCTCCGGCTGATCCACTCATCGGCCGTATGGTTCCTTAAATACCTGAAACAAATCAATTACGCCGTCACCGAGGCGGAAAAGGCGTTAGAGAAAAGCATCCGCAACGAGGATCTGCTAGCGTTGATGAAGCTGGAGAAAAGCATGGTATTCTTCAACACCTCCATCCGCGGGAATGAGGTGATGCTGGCCAAGCTCCAGAATATTTTCCAAGAGCCGCAATATATCGACAAGGATTTAGTGGAGGACGTGGAGATCGAGTTGAAACAGGCCCATAACACGGTAAATATCTATAGCGATATTCTTACGGGTACGATGGACGCTTTCGCCTCTATCATATCCAACAACGTGAACACGATCATGAAACGTATGACATCACTTTCCATTATCTTAATGGTTCCGACATTAATCGCTAGCTTCTACGGGATGAACGTCCCGATCTACATGGAGGATATGCCGCATGGTTTCGTGGTTATTATCTTGCTCTCGATCTTGCTATCCGCTACGGCCTTTTTTATATTCAGGAAGATCAAATGGTTTTAGGATATCAAAAAATAAACCGGACGCAGATCACCCGTGCTTGTCGGTGTCATCTGCGTCCGGTAAATATCAAATTCGGTATATCTTTATCTAGGCTTACTTATGCGTATCCTCGAGGATATAACGCAAGGTTCCGGCATTCACCAATTCCTCTTGCGAGATGGTGTAGCCCTTTAGCTTTTTATCGCCGGCGAAAACGTCCTTGATATAGATCGCTTCCGGATTACTATGCTTAGACTCGATTACCAATTCGCCTTTAGGATAGAATTTCTTGTCGAGCTGGATCGTAACCTTATCGAAAGTCGGGGAAGTCAATACATAGTTCACGTCGCCCGGACAAGCCGGATAGAAGCCCATCATGGAGAAAATAGCCCAAGCGGACATCGTGCCTGTATCCTCGTTACCCGGGACACCGTTCGGGGCGTTATGATAGCAATCCTTCAACAACTGACGGACCAACTTCTGGGTACGCCAAGCCTCTCCCTTGAAATAGCTAAACAAATAAGGATAAGCGATATCTGGCTCGTTGGCGGGATCATAATTGCCGTCATCGAATACCTTCTGCAAATGATCGACAAATTTCTTATCGCCTCCCATCAATTTGGCCAGTCCCTTGATATCGTGAGGAACATAAAACGTATAATTCCATGCGTTGCCTTCATGGAAACCGGGACTAGGCTCGAAGTTCTCGCCTTGTTTCGGATCGAACGGAGAGTAGAAAGTGCCGTCCGGCAAGATAGGACGCAGCGTTCCGAACTCCTTGCTATAATAATGTTTGTAACCTAAAGAACGATCACGGAATAACTTGGCATCCTCTTTCTTACCCAAGGCTTGAGCGAAATTAGCCAAGTTCCAGTCGGCGATATAATATTCCAGCGCATGAGATACGGAGTTATCGTATTGCTCACGCAAAGGAACATAGCCCTTGCTGAAATAATCGTTCGCGTCCGGACGAAGCAGGTTGAACTCTCCCGGGGTAGTAGCGCCTTTACGCATCGCCTCATAAGCGGTTTGCTCATCAAAGTCACGCAAGCCGCGCATCCATGCGTCTACGATATACGGGATCGAGGGATCGCCTTCCATCGTAAAGGTCTCACGTCCGTAAAGCTCCCATTTCGGTAACCAACCGTTTTCCCGATACATATCCAGCATCGTACGGATAATATCCAATTGACGCTCCGGATAGAGCAAGGTCATCAAGGTACTTACGTTGCGGTACGTATCCCACAAGGAGAAAACCGTATAACGGTTTCCGGTGGTATGGCCTACTTTCAGGCTCTCCATCATCGGGTACTCGCCGTTCACGTCTTGCAGGATATTCGGATGGATCAGCAAATGATACATACCGGTATAGAATATCGTTTTCTCGTCTTTCGTACCCCCTTCCACTTGTACCTTGGAAAGATCCTTGTTCCACATCGTACTAGCCGCCGTACGGACCTTGTCGAAATCGAAGCCGGGCTGCTCCGTATTCATGTTCAGGCGGGCGTTCTCGATGCTCACGTACGAGATACCCATCTTCACCTCGATAGCCTCGCCCTCGTCCGTATCGTAATCGAACCATACGCCGACATCGTCTCCGCTCATCTCACGGGTATAACTGGTATATAACTTATACTTGCCGGAGTAGATATCCCATTCGGCCTCTACCCCCTTCATCTCACGTTGTTTCTTCCAATAACCCATCTTCTTCGGGGCCTTGTTTACCTTCATCACGAAGTAAACCGGGAATACGGCCTGTGGATTATAGCAGAACGTACCTAAAAGCTTACTCCCCTCGATCTCCGTATCATTCACGATACGTACCGTGGCGCCGGTCTCGTTCGTCAAGCCCTCGCCTAGGTTCAAGAGGATATGGCTCTTCCCTTTCGGGAAGGTAAAACGGCTCAAGCCCGTACGCATGCTGGCAGTAGCCTCCGCCTTGATATTATACTTGGTCAAGGTATTGCTATAATAACCGGGGTGAGCCACCTCGTCCTTGTACTCACTGCCGTAAGCCTTATAGTCCACGTTCAACTCGCCCGTTGTCGGCATCAATAGCAAACCTCCCAGCTCCGGGCATCCCACGCCGCTCAAGCTACCGTGGGCGAATCCCGTAAAGAATTTATTGTCTGCCGAGTAAGGAGTAGACCACCATTGACTATCCTTGTCAAAACGATTCTTCTCCGACCCCATGACGTTGAAAGGAACCACGCTCATCATACCCTGCGGACAAACCGCACCGGGATTCGTCGTACCGTAATTGCTCGTACCGATGAAGGGGTTCACATAATCTACCGGTTGCTGTGCCGTAGCGAACAGGCTACCACACAACAGGAAGGTCATTAGCTGTTTCTTCATTTGATAAATGTATTTTAGTTGATAATTAATTGATTCATACTTACCAGATCACGATCTCATCCGTGAAGATGAAACCCTTATTCGCCTCTTTTGCCTTGATACGGATATAACGGGCTTTCCAATCGCCGTTAAACGTATACTCCTGAAAAGACAGGTCTTTATCCGTATTGGATATCGTAGTAGGGATAACTCCCTGCGAGATATAGCTCTCCCTGTCTTCCGATGTCAGCAACTCCACCTCTCCCGGTTGGTACACGCCCGGGCCGATCAATTGCATAAAGCGGGACGATACCTTATGGATATCCGTCACCTCGCCCATGTCCACCACGCAATCCAAGTCATTCAAATAACCCTGCCAACGGCCGTCCAGATAAGTCAAGCCTCCCCTGTAGCCGTCCAGCAACGCGTTCATGCCACCCGCCATATAACCGCTATACAGCTTACTATTATAATGTATAGGCTTATTGATACCCCGGTGATAATCCACCTTCTTCTCGGTAGGCGTTCCTTGAAGCTGCCCGTCACGGAAGATAGCGGCCTTGATATCAGCGGAGTCTTTCACCACGATCGGACCGTCATAGACCCGGGAAGAGGCGGTGGGAATAGAACCGTCTGTCGTGTAACGTATCTCCGCCGGATATTTCTCCGCATCCAACATGACCTTGATCTCTCGCCGCAAGGTATCTACCTCCATCGTGGTCTCGATCTCGTCCGAGAGCGTGAACGTATGGATACCCATCCGTTGCAGAACCGGGATATTCGCGTTCATACGAGGCTTAAAATCCTCCCAACTACGATCCTCTTGCGGAGTCCATCCAATCTCGGCGACCGCCAAGGCACGAGGGAACATCATATACTCCAGATGCTTCTCATCCTTGATATACTCCGTCCATGTATTCGCCTGTACCCCTAGGATATGCTTACTTTCCTCGGCAGTCAACGAATCCATAGGCACCGGATTATAACTGTACGCCCGCTTAATCGGCGTATAACCACCGATGGCATACGGCTGTGTCTTCGGATCGGCTTGATAGAAATCGAAATACATATAACCACCCGGTGTCATAACCACGTCGTGTCCCATGCGGGCGGACTTGATTCCCCCTTCCTCGCCCCGCCAAGACATGACGGTAGCCTCCGGAGCCAAGCCCCCTTCCAGAATCTCATCCCAACCGATCAATTTGCGGCCTTTGGAAATCAGGAATTCCTCGGCACGATGAATCATATAGCTCTGCAACTCATCCACGTCCTTCATCCCGTTCCGGCGCATCAAACCTTGACATTTCGGGCAGGTCTTCCAAGCTCCCTTCCCGGCCTCGTCTCCCCCGATATGGATATATTCGGAAGGGAACAACTCGATCACCTCGGACAATACATCCTCCATGAACGTAAACGATTTCTCGTTGCCGATGCAGAAATCACCCGTCGTATAAGGTTTGCCGGCACAACTCAACTCCGGGTACGCCACGAACACCTCGTCCGAATGCCCCGGGAATTCGATTTCCGGTATTATATTAATATGCCGGGCCGTAGCGTAATCCACGATCTCACGGATATCTTCTTTCGTAAAATAACCGCCATATGCCCCCGGAGTTCCTTCCGGCAGATACTTGCGATCCTTTCCATCCCACCATTTCTGCCAATCAGATTCCGTACGGAAAGCCACGTCCGTAGTCAGTTTCGGATATTTATCCATCTGGATACGCCAACCACCGGCATCCGTCAAATGCATATGAAGCGTATTCAATTTATAATAAGACATGACGTTCAATAACTTCATCACCTCCTCTTTCGGGAAGAAATGACGGGAGACATCCAGATGCAAGCCACGATACGGGAAACGGGGATTATCTTGGATCGATACGCAAGGAATCCCTTTCGACGTATACAGCTGGCGCAACGTTTGTTCCCCGTAAAACAATCCGGATTTAGAGGCGGCTCTCAACTCGATCCCCTTCTCGGTCACGTCCAACGCATATCCCTCCGGATTCCCGCCATTAAAAGACTCATCGACCACGTAACGGATCGTACCCGATTGATCATTCCCGAATATGAGATTACTATCTACTTTGAAATAACCGCCAGTCACCTCGATATGGACCGGCTTAGGGATTAAATTCACCTGCGGAACCTCCTTGGGAGCACAGGAAAAAAGTAGTGAGGAACAAGCGAGAGCAAGTCCGGTTACTTTCATGCAAGACCGTTTTGGCAACGTCATAATACTTATTTTTTAGTTGTGTTATTCTTGGTGCGTAAATATACAACAATAATAGACAATATCAAAAAAGCGGAAAGACTATCGTCTCCCCGCTTCAGAGTTATTTTAAGATGTATATCTTCTAAAATTAACGTCTAGGAATTGCTTCTTTTACAACCATCTGACGACCTTCGTACTCAGCTTGGTTTAATTCCTCGATAGCTTTTTGAGCCTCATCAACGTTAGGCATTTCAGCGAAAGCGAAACCCTTAGAACGTCTAGTATCACGATCAACAATTAACTTTACTGAATCAACAATACCATACTCTTCTAATACTTGTTGCAAATCAGATTCTCTTACTCGATAACTCAAGTTTCCAATGTAAATATTCATACGAAAAAAATTAAAAATAAATTAATAATAAAACAAGTGATGTTAGTGAAGATCGATTTCTAGAAGAATATATTATCATTACTGAGAATAGAAACTCGAAGATAAAGAGCAAGACAAACTATCTTTTGTTTGTTGCTACAAAGGAAAGCATTCTTTTTGGATTACCAACTATAAAACCTAATTTATTTTCAAAATAATTCACTTTATCTTCAGAAGACTACTTATATGAGCTAACGAGACTATCTGCGTGAACCGCATAAAAAAGAAGAGAATCTAATTAAAGATCCTCTTCCCTATTTGAAAAAGCCGCACTGTAGATGTGAACAAACTCCGTATGACAGGATTTGAGTGCTTTGCCACCTTTGTAATCCGCCGTGCTAAGCATACCCCGAAGGGCGCGGCCCGCCATTGGCGACAAGAGCTATGTCTCGGAATTAAAATAAACTGATGAGTTTCCCAATCGAACAAGTGCGGCTTAACTCATTCCCTGTTTATCTTTTTCTTGTTACAAAGATATGTAATCGTATCGACATAACCAAACAAAAACAACAAAAAAAGAGCCTCCTTTTCGGGGAGGCTCTTTATTAACTATATAGCAAAAATCTTATTTTACTTTAGCTACGATAGCCTTGAATGCTTCCGGATGGTTAACGGCCAAGTCTGCCAAAACCTTACGGTTGATCTCGATACCGGCAGCGTGCAAAGCACCCATTAGGCGAGAGTAAGACAAACCTTCCATACGAGCGGCAGCGTTGATACGCTGAATCCACAAAGCACGGAAATTACGTTTCTTGTTACGACGGTCGCGGAAAGCATAAGTCAAACCTTTTTCCCATGTATTCTTCGCTACGGTCCAAACGTTCTTACGTGCACCATAATAACCACGGGTTAGTTTTAAAATCCGTTTTCTTTTTGCTCTTGAAGCAACATGATTTACTGATCTAGGCATAATTCTAATCTGTTTTGAATGTTAGCGTCATCTCTTAGGATGAACTTGATTGCTAATGCATTCGGTTAATAAAAATCGTTATAAAACTCGCTTAATGAATAAAGATTACTTCATGCAAAGCATCTGCTTTACGTTGCTTACGTCAACACTAGCTACCAAACCCGTGTGAGTAAGATTTCTCTTTTGCTTCTTAGTCTTCTTTGTTAAGATATGACTCTTAAAAGCGTGTTTTCTTTTGATCTTTCCTGATCCGGTAAGGGCGAACCTCTTTTTGGCACCGGAATTAGTCTTCATCTTAGGCATTTTCCAATTATATTTTAATTATTAAACTTAACCTCCCTTCTATCAGGGACGGATTTTATTCTTCTGTTTTCTTATCACCCTCGCTTTTAGGCTTAGGTGCCGTGATCACTTTCTTTACAACTTTCGGAGCTGCGGCCGTAGCCGGGGCTGAGCCAGTGCCCGCTTTCTTCGGAGTAAGCATGATAATCATACGTTTTCCCTCCAATACCGGCAACTGCTCTACTTTTCCATAATCCTCCAAATCGTTGGCAAAACGAAGCAGCAGGACTTCTCCCTGTTCCTTGAAAAGGATAGAACGGCCTTTAAAGAACACGTAGGCTTTAACCTTCGAACCTTCCTCCAAAAATCCCTTAGCGTGCTTCAATTTAAAATTGTAATCATGATCATCTGTCTGAGGCCCGAAACGAATCTCCTTCACGACCACTTTCACAGATTTCGCTTTTTGCTCTTTCTGACGCTTTTTTTGCTGATAGAGGAATTTCTGGTAGTCGATTACTCTACAAACGGGGGGCGCAGCATTTGGTGAAATCTCGACTAGATCCATCCCCTGCTCTTCCGCTATTTTCAGCGCTTGAGCGATCGGATAAACACCCGTCTCAATATTGTCACCTACTAAACGAACTTCACGAACACGAATACGTTCGTTGATTCTATACTGTTCTTTCAGATTGTCATTCTTCATTCAAAAAGATTTATTCTCCTCGTTATTAGTTATTTAATCATTACTTTTTTGCCAGCGATTCATCATTTCCTCTACCTCGCCATTCAAAAGCGCTGCAAAGGTAGCAATTTTCATCGAACCTTTATCACCTTCGCCCTGTTTTCTTACAGAAACTTCACCATTTTCTGCTTCTTTTTCTCCAACGATGAGCATATAAGGGATTCTTTTCAATTCATTGTCACGAATTTTACGACCGATCTTCTCATTTCGGTCATCTACGATAGCACGGATTTCCTGATTACCTAACTCACGTGCGATTTGCCAAGCGTAATCATTAAACTTCTCGCTGATCGGCATGATACATACCTGCTCCGGAGTCAACCACAACGGGAACTTTCCGGCGGTGTGCTCGATCAATACGGCAACGAACCGTTCCATGGAACCGAACGGCGCACGGTGGATCATAACCGGACGGTGCTTCTGGTTGTCGGCACCCGTATATTCCAATTGGAAACGTTCCGGTAAGTTATAGTCTACCTGAATCGTACCTAACTGCCAACGGCGGCCGATAGCGTCTTTCACCATGAAGTCGAGTTTCGGACCGTAGAAAGCGGCCTCTCCATATTCGATCTTAGCTTTCAAGCCTTTTTCCTCACAAGCCTCTACAATCGCTTGCTCAGCCTTCTCCCAATTCTCGTCGCTACCGATATATTTCTCACGGTTCACCTTGTCACGCAAGGAGATCTGAGCCTCGAAGTTCTCGAAATTCATCGTCTTGAATACGATCGAGATGATGTCCATTACGTTCAAGAATTCCTGCTTTACTTGATCGGGGCGGCAGAAAATATGAGCATCATCCTGTGTAAAGCTACGTACACGGGTCAATCCGTGCAACTCTCCGCTCTGCTCATACCGGCAAACCGTACCGAACTCAGCGAGACGCAACGGCAGGTCCTTATACGAACGAGGAGAGTTTTTATAGATCATACAGTGATGAGGACAGTTCATCGGTTTCAAGAAGTATTCCTCACCCTCCTCAGGTGTATGGATCGGTTGGAAAGAATCCTTTCCGTATTTAGCGTAGTGGCCGGAGGTAATATACAATAATTTATTACCGATCGGCGGACACATTACCTCTTGATAATTATAACGAGCTTGGATACGACGCAAGAACTCTTGCAGACGCAAACGCAAGGCGGTACCTTTCGGCAACCACATCGGTAAGCCCTTACCTACCGTATCGGAGAACATGAACAAGTCCATTTCCTTACCGATCTTACGGTGGTCACGTTTCTTGGCCTCCTCCAACAATGTCAGATACTCATCCAACATCTTCTTTTTCGGGAAAGTGATACCATACAAACGAACCAATTGCTTGCGTTTCTCATCGCCACGCCAATAAGCGCCGGCTACGCTCAATATCTTGACAGCTTTCAGATAAGAGGTATTCGGTAAGTGCGGCCCTCTACACAAGTCCGTAAAAGAACCCTGTGTATAGGTAGTGATCGTACCGTCTTCCAACTCACTGATAAGCTCTGTTTTATACTCTTCACCTCTATCGCCGAACATCTTCATGGCATCCGCCTTGGTAATGTCCTGACGTTTGATCTCTTCTTTCTTGGCTACCAGCTCAAGCATCTTAGCCTCGATAGCAGCGAAATCACCCTCTTTGATCACGGCCTCGCCCGGATCCACGTCATAATAGAAACCGTTCTCGATCGCCGGACCTATACCGAATTTAATACCCGGATATAATTCCTGCAAAGCCTCTGCCATAAGGTGAGCGCTGGAATGCCAGAACGCATGTTTACCTTCCTCGTCTTCCCACTTCAAAAGTTTCACCGTAGCGTCGTCGTTGATAGGACGGCTTAAGTCCCAAACCTCCCCATTCACGCTTGCGGCTAGGACTTCCTGTGCCAAACGAGAACTAATGCTTTCCGCTATCTGCATAGCAGTCGTTCCCTTTGCATATTCTCTTACGGAATTGTCCGGAAATGTAATCTTTATCATATTCTATTCTCTAAAATTCTTTATATTCAGCCCACAAAGTTAATATTTCTTTTCTATCAGCGAAACATTTAACTCGAATAATTTGCGTTATCACCGGCTTGTCATTCGCTTGATGATACTATAGGCGTTGTAGATACCCAATTCCCCTGCCTTGCTCAAGTCGGCGATGCCCCGGTTCACGTCACCTTGCGACAGACGGGCTAACCCACGGTTGTAGTAAGCCTCGGCAAATTCAGGGTCCCGCTCGATCGCCTCGTTGTAATCAACGATAGCGGCACGGAAATCACGCTGGGCGCAACGCAGATTCGCACGGTTAAAGTAAGCGTACACAAAACCCGGGTTCAGCTTGATCACCATATCGTAATCCCTCATGATCTGCTCATGCTCATAGGCTCGCTTATTATCCTTCAGCATAGCGCTCCGGAGGTCCACCGAGGTGTTGGCGTTTACCTGCGACTGTGCGGACTTACCAATATTCAAGTTCATTCCCGAGCCACTCAAGTCGTACGTATCCTTGCTAGCCTGCTGGGATTGGGTGTACATCAATTGCTTATAACGTTCCACGGCACGATTGAAATAAGCCATCGTGAACGACGGGTCTTGCTCGATCGCTTCCGAGAAATTCTTGATCGCCTCCGAGAAATCCTGCACCAACATGAAGTCCATCGCACGGCCAAAATAAGCGTTAGCGTTGTTCGGATCACGCTCGATCTCCGCCGAATACTCGTCGATGGAGGCAAAATGCACGGCGATTTGATCCTCAGTCAAAGCGGCCTCCTCGTTCGTGATACGCAATTTACGCTTCAAGACCATCTGGCCATTGTAATCCTCCACCATCTTGTCGTAATAAACAAGTTTCTTTACGGGATCCGCCTTCTCGTAATAGGTCAAGACAAACTGGGGTTCCAGATCCACATGGACATTCCGGTCTTGTACACGCCCACGGACCTCACTTTGGTATTTACTTTTACGCTCCTGCTCCTTATCGTATACCACCAAGCGGTTGAACTTATTGATATTCTTATCGGATTGCTCACGAGTATTCTCCTCCGAATCGTCCGTCTTGGCATCTCCGTTCACCGCTGTATTGGAGCTAGAAGACGATGTCTTCGGGAGCTGTCCGTTCTTGGCCTGCTCCTCCATCTTTATGGCTGCCCAATAATCACGGTCTGCCCCCACGTTATCCCCTAGCTTACGCTTTGCTTCCGAACGGCTCACAAAGCCTGGCAGGAAAGTAGGATATTGCTTCAAGACCACGTCGTAATCCTGCACGGCCCCCCGGTAGTCGCCCGTCTCGAAACGGAGCAACGCACGGTTGTAATAAGCCATATAGTTATCTGGCTCTTGCTGGATAACGACATCGAAGTCTTCGATAGCACGGTTATTATCCCCGACTTGGAACCGAAGCAAACCTCGGTTGAATCGTGCGATCAAGTTCCGGCTATCCATGCTGATCACCTGATCGTAATCGGCCATCGCACCTCTCAAGTCATTCATCTGATAACGAACTAGCCCCCGGTTAATATAATATCCGCTCTCACGGGTATCCAGACGTAGAGCCTCGTTCAAATCGGCCAAAGCGTCCTTGTAATCATCCATTTGATAATGAAGGATCGCACGATTGCCATACGCCGGCGCATAATAAGGATCCATCTCGATCGCCTTATTATAATCGGCCAAGGCTTTCAACGTATCCCCTTTCTCCAGATACATAGCGCCCCGTGTCATATAATTCATGGAATATTTCGGATGGGCGGTCATTAAATCATCGAATGTCTTCTCCGCCCCGTTATAGTCTTTTTTCTGGATAAAAGCCACCGCCATATTCACCAGCATCTGGCGGTCCTCGGGTTTGAACTCAAGTCCTTTCTGGTAATCGTCGATCGCCTCGTCGTATTTCTCCTGGCTTTGACGGGCGATGCCGCGAGCGTAATACGCTTGCGTTAAAAAAGGGTTCCGCTGAAGACATAAAGTACAGTCTTCCTCGGCCCCCTTAAAATCGTCCAGATTTATCTTCGCCACCGCACGGTAAAAATAGGGTTCCGCCAACCAAGGTTTGGATTTGATAACCTGATTGAAGTACTGAATGGAAAGAACATAATCCTCAAAATAAAGGGCGTTCCTGCCAATGGCCAATACACGGTCCGTATTAATCTGCGCAAAAAGCGAAATCGTAAATATCTGTAATATCAAAAAGAGTGTTGCCTTCTTCATCCTATTAAAAATGATTGAGAGGCAAAAATAAGTAAATTATCTTACTTAGACTCTATTTTTACCATTAAATGATTCTTCGTTATCTTATCGCCCTCTTTTACATTGAGCTCGACAACGACTCCCGATATGGGAGCGACCACCCGGTTCTGCATTTTCATCGCCTCATGGATTAGCAGAAGTTGCCCGGCCTCCACAGCCTGTCCTTCCTCTACCATAATCTTGATAATCGTTCCGGGAAGATGAGAAACCACGTCACCAGCCGACGGCTTATGCCACATCGGTCGGCTCTTATACTTCGCTGTCAGCAACGTCTTATATTTACGTGCCGTCACCACAAAGTCTACATATTCTTCTTGCTGGTGTTTCTTTTCCATACTCTCATCAATTTAGAACGGAGGCAAACCGTGCTTCTTGGCCGGTCTGTATTCCTCTTTTAGAATGGAAAGCTTCAGTGCGTGTAGCAATAATGAACGGGTTTCTTTCGGTTCGATCACAGAGTCGATAAATCCCTTGGAAGCCGCCACGTACGGGTTCGCGAATTTCTCGATATATTCTTTCACCTTCTCCTGACGCATAGCGTTCTGATCTTCCGCCTCCATGATCTCCTTGCGGAATATGATGTTAGCTGCGCCTTCCGGACCCATAACAGCGATCTCCGCGCTCGGCCAAGCGAACATGAAGTCAGCGCCCAAGTGACGGGAGTTCATAGCTATATAACCTCCACCGTACGCCTTGCGCAAGATAACCGTGATCTTAGGAACAGTAGCTTCCGAATACGCATACAGAACCTTAGCCCCATGACGAATCACACCCGCATGCTCTTGATCTACGCCCGGCAGATAACCCGGCATATCCTCCAACGTGATGATAGGAATATTGAATGAGTCGCAGAAACGGATGAAACGAGCGGCCTTGTCAGCGCTATCACAATCAAGCACGCCGGCCAAAACCATCGGTTGATTGGCAACGAAACCTACCGTTTCTCCTGCCATACGACCAAAACCGATCACAATATTAGCGGCCCACAACTCTTGAATCTCCAAGAAGTCCGAGTCATCGACGATACATCTGATAACGTCTCGCACATCATACGGTTGTTTCGGGTCCGCCGGAACTACTTGCTCGATATTCAGCATAGCGGACGGTTCTTTCGGCTCAACCACTTTCGCACGCTCCTGATTATTCCAAGGGATGAAGCTAACCAAACGTTTCACCTGATCGAAACATTCTTGCTCGCTCAAGGCATAGAAATGAGCGTTACCTGTAGTCTCCGCATGAACACGTGCGCCACCAAGGTCTTCCATAGAGATATCCTCACCCAGCACGGTCTTGATAACGTTCGGTCCCGTGATAAACATCTTAGAGATGTTCTCAACCACAAACACGAAGTCCGTCAACGCCGGAGAATAAACGGCACCACCGGCACAAGGACCGAGGATCAAGGAAATCTGAGGGATCACGCCCGAGGCGATCGTATTGCGATAGAATATTTCACCATAACCAGCCAAAGCACCAACACCTTCTTGGATACGCGCGCCACCCGAGTCATTGATTCCGATGATCGGACATTTCATCTTCAACGCATGGTCCATGATCTTGGTGATCTTACGAGCATGCTGCAAACCTAACGAACCACCGGCAACCGTAAAGTCCTGCGCATAGATGCAAACCGGGGCACCAAAGATCGTACCCGTACCGGTAACCACACCATCACCCGGCAGAACCTTCTTCTCCATACCGAAATCACGGCCATCGTGTTTCACGAACATGTCATACTCATGGAAAGAGTTCTTATCCAACAAAGCCAAGATACGCTCCCGGGCAGTAAGCTTACCCATCGCCACTTGCTTTTCGATAGCAGCCTCACCACCGCCCATCTCGATAACGGCTTTCTTTTCCCTGAGGGCCTCAATGTTTTTACTTAAATCTGTCATATTGATTATTTATAGATTTATTATTTACCAACGGCTTTTGCCCGGTAAGAGCAACGAACCGTCCCTTTAATAATACTATTTAATTTGCCTTTGTTCAATTGACGGCGAATAGCGGAGACATTGTCGATAAAGACATGCCCCGTCAGATGCTCGCACTCATGCTGCACGATACGGGCGGCGAAACCTTCCACCACTTCCTCGTGCTCCTCCCAATTCTCATCCCAATATCTCACACGAACCGTTTTCGAGCGAGACACTTTCTCGTGTATACCCGGCAGGCTCAAGCAGCCTTCCTCCATAGCTATTTCCTCCTCGCTACGTTCCAAGAACTCGGGATTAATCAACGCACGCTTGAAACCCTTGCATTCAGGGAAGTCATCTCCCATCACATCACCGTCTATAACCACCAAACGGATAGACAAGCCCACCTGAGGAGCGGCAAGTCCTACCCCATCGGCATTATACATCGTTTCAAACATATTGGCAACCAACTGTTTCAAGTCGGGATAATCTTTAGGTACATCCTCAGCCTCTTTTCTTAGCACGGGCTGACCATATAAAAATACGGGTAAAATCATAAGTTATAACTGATATTTTTTACTTTCTAAATAAGCTTGCAAAATAATAACGGCGCTAATCTCATCGACCAATCCTTTATCTTGCCGTTTCTTTTTCTTTAAACCGCCTTCCAACATGGCCTTATGAGCTAAGACCGACGTGAACCGCTCGTCGTAATAAGTTACCGGGATACTTGGTATCGTCCTTTTCAGATGGGTCACGAACGCCTCCACATACTTCATGTTCTCAGAAGGCTCATTGTTCATTTGCTTCGGAAGCCCGACCACAAATAAATCCACCGGTTCCCGCGATATGTAATCCGACAGGTATTTCACAACCTCTCCACTTGGGACTGTCGCCACGCCGTTAGCGATCATTTGTAAAATATCCGTAGCGGCTATCCCCGTACGTTTCCGGCCGTAATCTATTGCAATTATTCTTCCCATCGAGCGCGAATATAGCATAAATATAAATACAGATTACACAAATCCGCAAAAAGTGTGCAACAAATCGAATTAATACGCATTCTTCTCTCCCTTGAACATATTCAGTACCGTAACCACAATAATCTTTAAATCAAGGAAAAACGTCCAATTCTCTATATACCACACATCTCTCTTCACACGTCCTTCCATCTGCTCCAGCGTCTTGGTCTCACCCCGGTAACCGGTGACTTGCGCCCACCCCGTTACTCCCGGTTTCACCAAATGCCGCACCATATACTTATCGATCAACGCCGAGTACTGCTCGGTATGCTTCAACATATGCGGACGAGGGCCTACCACGGACATATCGCCCAGCAAGACGTTCACGAACTGAGGGAACTCATCCAGATTCGTCCGGCGCAAGAAATCGCCGATCCGGGTCTTCCGAGGATCGTTCTTAACGGCCTGCAAGGTATCAGCCTGCGCATTCACCTTCATCGTACGAAATTTGAAACATTCGAAGTCTTGCCCATACAATCCCGTACGTTTCTGCTTAAACAAAATCGGGCCGGGTGAGCTTAACTTGATCATTATACCGACCACGATGTACAGGATCGGATAAATCGTGAGCAAAATCACCAAAGAGAAAAATATATCGAACGTCCGTTTCAAGAACCGGTTATAGGCGGATTGCAAAGGCTCCCGGCGGACCGTCAGCAATGGGATCGATTCCATCACCTCCATCACCATACTCTTCTTTACATCCCGGTAAAACTCGGGCACGATATAGAAACGCACCATCTTCTTCTCGGCGAAATTCAGAAGCCGCACGATCTTTCCGTTGTTCGTACCCGGCAAGGTACAATAAATCTCATCGATATCATGCTCCAGCACATACGCTTCCACCTCACTCGTCTTACCCAAATAATTAGGTAAAACGTCTTTCAACGAGTCATTGTCATCAAAGAATCCCTTTACACTAAACCCATAGCTCAAATCATCTTTCATAACTTGGTAAAGCTCCATACCATTCTTTCCCGCACCCACAATCACCACCTTCTTAAAGTTATAGCCTTTTCGCCTATAAAACTTTAAGGATAAGCGCACAAAAACCCGCCAAAGCGAAAACAAGATGATAGAAACCCCGTAATAGACCAAGAGGAAGGTAGCCAGAATATCCCCTACATTCAAGAAGATCAAGCAAGTAGCGAATAAAAAGATAAGTACGGTAACCAATCCGAACGCCCGTTGCACAATCTTGTCGATAAACACGACCGCCTGATGCAATTGAATCGGGATAAAATATAAAGAGAAGAAATAACAGAAATTCAATAACAAAATAACCTCTCTCAAATTATAGGATATCGCTTCCGTGTATTTCGGGCCAAGCAGATGAAAAACGGCCATAAACAAGAGATTCAATACGATCAAATCTCCTACACCAATCAGCCATTGGATTAAATAACCATGTTTTTTGTTCAATATCATAGCAATTCGATAAATTCTCACAAAAGTAAGTATTTTTCGGCGCAAAAAAAAGGCCGCACTTAGAAGTACGGCCTTTTTAAAGTATTAATTCGTAAATTAATTATTAGCGCTCATAATTACTACACGGTTCCAGCTATTTTCGCCATAAGGCTGTTCGTCCGAACCTCTCCACTCGATAGTGATCTGGCTAGAAGAGATACCGTATTTATCGATAAGTTCCTTAGCGACCGCTCTAGCACGTTTCTCAGAAAGACCCATGTTATAATCAGAAGTACCCGTCTTCTTGTCAGCGTAACCAACTACCTTGATCGGAGCGTTGTTGTTCTTCATGAACTCAGCTGTGTTATAGATATTGATCTGCTGGTTCTTGTCGATCTTAGCGCTGTTGATGCGGAAGTAAACCACATTGTCAACGTAGTTATTTACAACTTCAGTAACTGTCTCTTGGCACTCAGGGCAAGAAACCGGACGTTTGCTCAACTCATCGTTAGCAGCACGCAAAGAGTTGATCTGGCCGTTCAAGTCGTTCAACAAAGCGTAATCCATCGGCTCCAATACCTCGAAGTCAGTCTTACCCAATTTGAATGTCAAACCAGCGCTCAACTGAACGATACCATCTGTCAGGTGATTCATCTCGACACGGTTAAACTGCTCGTTCAACAAAGAACCTTGGATCTCAACATTCAAATCAACACGTTTGCTCAAACGGAAAGCGGTTAAGATACCAGCGTTCAACGTAGGAGACTCCGTTCTTGGACGATCATAAGACTCTGTAGTCTTGAAACGCTGCGCATAACCAAAACCGACCCAAGGAATCAAGCGGAACACTTTAGATTCTCTGTAAGGAGCCCAGAAGTTAGTAACATCCCACAACAAATCTACGTGAGCGGCTACATATTTATTATGTTGCATAAACTGTGCGCCATCACCTTCAAAACCGTGGATAATACCACCATTTAACTGGGTACGGAATCCTAAATACGGATTAAACCACTTACCAAAAGATACTTGTGGAGCGAAGTTTAAACGATTCTTGAAATCAGCCTCTCCATTTTGGTCTCCTAACAATACGCTGGCTCCACCCGCAATTGAAATAAACCAATTGTCGCGAGCTTTATTCTTCTTGAAATTAGTCTTATAACCAGCCTCATTGCTGAACCCCACCTGCGGTTGATATTCCTGTGCTGCAACAGAGAATACAAAACCTGATAACAAAGCTAAAAGTAAAACCTTAGTCTTCATATTTTCAACATTTTAATTAAACAATCAATTACCTAATATCTTAAAATTGGCACAAATTTAACTCTTTTTGTAATTACAACAAATAAAATCTTCAAATTGTTTCGAACTCACTCGAAATAGTTCAAAATTTTATAGCCCCCCTCTTTCAGATAAGACTCCTTCTTCATTAGTTTTATATCGTTCTTCATCATATCCTCAATTAAAGCCGCTAATGAATACTCCGGTTCCCACCCTAAACGAGTACGTGCCTTCGTAGCGTCACCGATCAGCAACTCTACTTCCGTAGGGCGGAAATACTGCGGATCTACTCCCACAACTTCCTCACCCACACGTTTCTTAAAGTTTTCCAGATAGGCATCACCAACCTTCTTGACGAACAATCCCTCGTCTATCGACTCTATGATAGCGACCTCGTCTATCCCTTCTCCTTTAAAGCGGATTCCCACGCCAATTTCCTCAAAAGCCATACGGATAAAGTCCCGAATCGTGGTAGTAATCCCGGTAGCTATGACATAATCCGAGGGTTCATCTTGTTGCAAAATAGCGTACATGGCACGCACGTAATCTTTTGCGTGTCCCCAATCCCGTTTGGAGGAAAGATTACCCATATAAACCTTTTTTTGCATACCCAAAACGATACGTGAAACCGCCCGGGTTACCTTACGGGTCACGAATGTCTCTCCCCTTAATGGAGACTCATGATTAAACAAGATGCCATTGGAAGCGTGCATATGATAGGCTTCCCTGTAATTCACCGTAATCCAGTAACCGTATAGTTTCGCTACCGCATAAGGGCTTCTCGGATAGAAAGGAGTAGTCTCCCTCTGCGGCACCTCTTGCACCAAGCCATACAACTCGGATGTAGATGCCTGATAAATACGTGTCTTCGGGATCAAGTTCAGCAAGCGGACCGCCTCTAGGATACGCAATACGCCCAAACCATCCGCATTCGCCGTATATTCGGGAGTGTCGAAACTTACTTTTACATGGCTCATGGCGGCCAGATTATAGATCTCATCCGGTTGAACCTCGCCAATGATACGTGTAAGATTCAAACTATCCGTTAAATCGCCATAATGCAGAATCAAATTACGGTTTTCCACATGCGGGTCTTGATACAAATGATCGATACGATCCGTATTGAACATGGAAGAACGACGCTTGATACCATGTACCGTATATCCTTTCTTAATCAAGAACTCAGTAAGATAAGCCCCATCCTGTCCCGTAATACCCGTTATTAACGCTACTTTGCCCATTTCTCTAATTTTCAATTCTCATTTTTCAATTCCCAAGTACCATTCATAGAGTCGCTTCACGCCCTCCTCGATCTCGATCGTATGGCGCCAACCCAAGGCATGCAACTTGCTTACATCCGTCAGCTTACGAAGCGTACCGTCCGGCTTGGACGAGTTAAACCTCAACTCGCCCTCGAACCCGATCTCTCGCCGGATCAGTTCGGCGACCTCACGGATCGAAAGCTCGATACCCGTACCTATATTAATATGTGTATTCCGGACCTCGCCCTCCTTCTGGCGGACATCCTCGAAATCCACGTGTTCCATGATATAAACAGAAGCATCGGCCATCTCCTCGCTCCATAAAAACTCACGAAGCGGCTTGCCGGTTCCCCACAGCTCCACCTCGCCCGGACGGATACCCTGTTTATCCAATACGGAGAGTATCTCCGGCTCGGAGGCCTTCCCAGACACGCCCTCTACCGGACGAATGTCCATATCCTTACGCAAGGCCTCCCAATCTCCCATATGCAGGCATTTCGCCAGATGGATCTTACGGATCATGGCTGGCAACACATGCGAGGTCTCCAGATTGAAATTATCATTCGGCCCGTAGAGGTTAGTAGGCATCACGGCGATATAGTTCGTACCGTATTGCAGGTTGTAACTCTCGCACATCTTGATACCCGCTATCTTGGCGATCGCGTAAGGCTCGTTGGAATATTCCAAGGGAGATGTCAGCAAGCAATCCTCCGGCATCGGCTGCGGAGCCTCACGAGGATAGATGCAGGTGCTTCCCAAGAATAATAATTTCTTTACATTGTTTTTCCAAGAGGCATGAATGACATTATTCTGGATCATCAAATTATTGTAGATAAAATCGGCACGGTACAGACTGTTCGCCATGATACCGCCGACGTGCGCCGCCGACAAGAACACATAGTCCGGCCGTTCAGCGGCAAAAAACTCGTTCACAGCGGCTTGATCCGTCAGATCCAGTTCCGCATGCGTACGAAGCAGAAAGTTCGTATACCCTTTGCTACGCAAATTATTCAGAATGGCGGAGCCTACCAAGCCCCGGTGACCGGCAACAAATATTTTACTGTCTTTTTCCATCGATATCTCGTATTCTGAACTACTTCTACTTATTAATCAACCTCATCAAATACTGGCCGTACTGATTCTTAATCATCGGCAAAGCCACTTGCTCAAGTCGCTTCTCATCAATCCATCCTTGCTTGAAAGCGATCTCCTCCAGACAAGCCACCTTCAGTCCCTGTCTCTTCTCGATCACCTCCACGAAAGTAGATGCCTCAGACAACGAGTCGTGAGTCCCGGTATCCAACCAAGCGAATCCACGTCCCAATAGCTGCACTTTCAACTCTCCATCCTTCAAGAACCACTGGTTCACGGTAGTGATCTCCAGCTCTCCACGGGCGGATGGCTTGATATTCTTGGCCACGCCCACCACCTTGTTCGGATAGAAATACAATCCTACCACGGCGTAATTCGACTTCGGTTCCTTCGGTTTCTCCTCGATACTGAGGACGTTCCCATCCGCGTCGAACTCGGCCACGCCATAGCGTTCCGGATCGTTTACGTAGTAACCGAACACGGTCGCTTTTTGTTCGTTCTCCGCCTTGTCAACGGCCTCTTTTAACATACGGGTAAAGCTCTGTCCGTAAAAGATATTATCGCCAAGTACCAAGCAAACGGAGTCATCGCCGATAAAGCGCTCTCCAATGATGAAAGCTTGCGCCAATCCGTCCGGCGAAGGCTGCTCGGCATATTCAAAACGAACGCCATAATCGGAGCCATCGCCCAGTAAACGACGAAAGCCCGGCAAATCCTGCGGGGTCGATATAATAAGAATCTCCCGTATCCCCGCCAGCATGAGCACGGATACCGGATAAAAAATCATCGGCTTATCATAAATAGGTAGAAGTTGCTTGGAAACTCCTTTAGTGATCGGATACAAGCGGGTACCCGATCCTCCGGCTAAAACTATACCTTTCATATTCTTTCCATTTTGTTCGACAATATTCTCTTAGGATCGATTCCACACCGTCCCTAAAACTATACAAAGTTAAACAAATAATAATAGATTAGCGCATGGTTTTCAAAAAATCGTCCATATTCTGATACAATGGGACGCCATAGCGCGCACAAGTTAAGCGCACATTATCATACCGGTAAAAGCCGGGCTCGCAAATCACCCGCAACTTTCCTGAGCGCATAAACAGCCCCATCTCCAATAAAGTTATCGGGGATTTGCTGCTCGCCAGAATGTTCATGATAATCAGATCGGCTTTCTCCAGATGCTCCAGTTCCCAATTCACTTGATGCTCAAAATCGGACATCTCCCCGCTCAACCCTTTATCCCTACGAGGATTGAACAAGAGATACCGTCCCTCCGGAAGCGCCCGGAACCAGTCACAGGTAGCCTTCTGCCAATCCACACTTTTCCCCATATCGATCGTGCCGGCCAAAAAGATTTTTTGGTATACAGCTTCATCCAAATCCTTATTTTCAGTATCGGGATACAAGACAACGACCTCAGATTGGGCAAACCCTCCCATCGGCACCAAAAACAAATATAATATACACAGTACAATATTTCTCATATTCATGTCTCAAAGCTTACTTTTCAAGCAACAAACTTCGCAAAAAAACATGAATCCAACAAATACATTCACTTTAAATGTGGGCAACAGTCTTGTATATACTAATAGGATATCACGAGAAGTAGTACTTACTTGGACGGTGAAGTATATCTCCTAGGGTACTTGCAGTATATCTTCTCCAAGGAGAGGAGTATATGTACGTGTTTTTTCGAAAACACGTACATGTTTTTGGGAAGGACTCGGCATGTAGCAAAATCATGGGTTCAGCCCATAAATCGTAGCCTGTACGGCATGCGATAAGATATAGGCCGCAGGCGTGTCGTTTGAGGGGGAATAGCCTTTGGAGAGCCTCTGGATTACGGGTTCCTTGTTCGTGCCCAGTATCGGGACCAATAAGGGGGCGCCGTTCAAGATAAGCGGTCCCGTCATGGTGATCCGGTATTGGCCGGTAGAAGGTTGCTGGGATACCGCATAGTTACGGCTATCCGACAATAGCTCCATGGTGGTAGGGAAAATGGATGCCGTATGGGAATCCTCACCTACGCCGAGGATGATGCAATCGAACGTAGGCATTTGATTGAACAACGGCAAGAATTCCTTTACGACCCATGAATAACGCATCGCCTCGGTACCCGGCTCGTTCTCGCCCTTGATCCGGTGGATATGGTCCGCCGGGATACGCAAAGGCTTAAAAAGCAAATGATTCGCATGACCGTAATTACTATCCGGACTCGTTGGTGGAACACAACGCTCGTCCACCCAGAAGAAACGGATGTTATTCCAGTCAATCTTATCCTTATACTCATCTACCCAGAGGGAAAACATATGCTTCGCCGTCTCCCCTCCCGAGAGCGCTAGGTTAAACGGAGCGAAGTCTTTCCGGCGAATCATCGCCATCATGTCCTCCGTCATCGACCGAAGCGCCTCTTTCATCTCATTATATCTCTTTATTTCCATAAAATTATCTTCTTTGGCAGGCGCAGACTTTCTTTTCCGCACCTAAAATAACAGTTTCCTCCGGTCCGTCCTCACCCGGCTCATAAAAGAATAAGTTCTTCGAACCCTCCTCTTTCCAATGGAGCAAGATCGGATCGATAAATTTCCAGCTAGCCTCCAAAGCGTCGCTACGAGCATACAGGGTGGAATCGCCCAGCATGGCATCCAGCAACAGACGCTCGTAAGCGTCAGGAAGATAGCTCTTCGAGAGGGAATCGTAGCGGAAGTCCATGCTGACTTGCTTCACCTCGAAACCGGCTCCCGGCATTTTCAGCCCGAACTTCAAGGATATACTCTCGTTCGGTTGGATACGGATGGTCAATTTATTGCAGGAACCTCCCGAACATTGACCGACAAACAGTTGATGGGGCGTAGACTTGAAGTGGATCACTACCTCCGATGATTTCTCCGGCAACTTCTTTCCCGTATAGAAATAGAAGGGCACACCGCTCCAGCGCCAGTTATCGATGAAGAATTTCATCGCCACATACGTCTCGGTATTCGAGTCGGGAGCTACGTTCTTCTCTTCCCGATAACCGATATATTGTCCGCGGACAACCATCTTATCCATATCCAACACCGTATACGGACGTATGGAGCGGAATACTTTCACGATCTCGTCACGAATCGGTTCCGGCTCGAATATAGAGGGAGATTCCATGGCGATAAACGACATCAATTGCATCAAGTGATTCTGGATCATATCCCGCATCGCCCCGGCTCCATCATAATATTTCCCTCGATTCTCCACCCCCAAGGTCTCAGTTGCGCTGATCTCGATGGAATCGATATAATTATGGTTCCACAATGGCTCGAAAATACCATTCGAGAAACGCAATACCAAGATATTCTGCACGGTCTCTTTCCCCAGATAATGGTCGATACGATAAATCTCCTCCTCATGGAAGATATGTCGTAAATGATCGTTCAACTGGCGGGCAGACTCCAAGCTGGTACCGAACGGCTTCTCTACGATGATCCGCCTGAAACCATCTGGAGACTCGGTCTTGTTCAAACCGCTCTCCAGCAAACATTGCGGGACGATCTCGTACATCACCGGCGGGGTAGCCAAGTAATAGATGATCTTATCCGGCAAGTCATGTTTCTCTTGCAAGAACTCGATGCGCTCACGCAATTTGTAGTATTCATCGGCGTTCGTGGAATCGAAGGCGAGGTAATAGACATTCTCCAAGAAGTCATCGATCAAGCCCTCGTCGTAAGTCTTTCCCTTCTGTGCCTCCAAGATATGCGTATGTTGCTCCGCACGGAACTCCTCATCACCATAAGCGGTACGGGCAGCCCCCAAGATGCAGAAGCGGTCGGGCAGCAAGCCCCGGACATATAACTCGAACAAAGAGGGAAGCAACTTGCGACTGGTAAGATCGCCCGACGCCCCGAATATAACTAATAATTGATTATCTGCTTTCTTCATACCTTTATACGTTATAAGTTCCAGAAACCGTCTTTCCTCCCTCACCCGTCCAGTTGGTATGGAAAAACTTACCACGCTCCCAATCGACCCGCTCATAAGTATGAGCCCCGAAATAATCCCGCTGGGCCTGAATCAAGTTAGCGGCGGAATGCGGGGTAGACAGTCCATCGAAATAACTCAACCCCGAGCTCATCGCCGGCAAAGCCACTCCATGCAAGGCACCCTCGGCTACCACTTGCCGCCAAGCCAACAAGGAAGACTCGATCTTTTGAATAAAGAACTCATCGAATAAGAGGTTCTCCAGATTCCGGTTCTTCTCATAAGCCTGCGTAATTTTCTCCAAAAAGACAGAGCGTATGATACATCCCTTCCGCCAGATCTTGGCGATCGTACCGTAATCCAACTGCCAATCATATCGCTTGGAGGCTTGGTACAACAAAGAGAATCCCTGCGCGTAGGAAACCAACTTAGCGGCATACAAAGCCTGCTTGATCTCTTTCTCCGAGATCAAGGTCTGCCCCAGCACGCCACTCTTCGGATAAAGCGAGGACGCTTTTTTCCGTTCTTCCTGCATGGAAGAAAGCATACGGGCATAAACAGCCTCGGTAATCAATGTCAGCGGATCATTCTCGTCCATAGCGGCGATAGCGCTCCATTTACCGGTACCCTTCTGGCCGGCGGCATCCAATATCTTATCTAGCAGGTAGCCCTCCCCCGCCTCGTCCTTGAAGCGGAGAATATCGGCCGTAATACCGATCAGGTAGCTATCCAGCTCTCCCGTGTTCCAATCCTCAAAGATACGAGCCAAGGCCTCATTGTCCAGATCCAGACGATTCTTCAATAAAGAATACGCCTCGGAAATCAACTGCATATCTCCATACTCGATACCATTGTGTACCATTTTCACGAAATGGCCGGCTCCACCCGGACCAATCCATTGGCAACAAGGCGTCCCGTCGTCCAGCTTGGCGGCGATGCTTTGCAAGACATCCTTCACCAAAGGCCAAGCGGCAGGCGAACCACCCGGCATCACGGAAGGTCCGTACAAGGCACCGATCTCGCCTCCGGAGATTCCGGTACCTACGAAGTACATCCCATGCGCCTCCATCTCCTTCACCCGGCGTTCCGTATCATGGAAATCCGAGTTACCACCATCAATAATCACGTCACCGGGTGATAAGTAAGGAATCAATTGAGCCATCAGCTCATCCACCGGGGCACCCGCTTTTACCATCAGCATAATCTTGCGAGGACGCTCGATAGACTCAACAAATTCCTGTATCGTATGGGTTCCTATAAAATTCTTTCCTTTTCCACGACCGCTCATGAAGCGGTCTACCACGCCTTCCTCTCCCGGCGCTGTACGATTATAAACGGATACGGCGAACCCCTTACTTTCCATATTCAACGCAAGGTTCTCGCCCATCACAGCCAAGCCGATTAATCCAATATTTGATGTTTTCATATTTATGTTTTTATTTTATTAATCCAAATAGATCATTTAAAGCCTCACTCATCGACGGATGGGTGAATATCGAATCCCGAAGGAATGTGTAATCTTGCCCGAGACGCATCGCCAAGCTAACCGTATTTATGACTTCGCTGGACTCGGCGCAGAATAAGGTACATCCTAGGATCTTCCCGTTATCCGCATCTACCACGGCTTTCAGCAAGCCATCCGTCTGCTCGATGGTACGGGTACGAGGCATAGCGGCGGCAGGCAGGCTGGCCACCTTTATATTTTTCTCCATCTTACGGGCTTGCGTCTCGTTCAACCCGACATGGGCCAACGGAGGATCGATGAATACGGAATAAGCCACTGCTTCCCGATCGTCCAAGCTCCGGAAACCATTACCAAACAGCTCTTCCCGGATAATACGGTAATCATCCAAAGACAGATAGGTGAATTGTAATCCTCCATGTACATCCCCGATCGCCCAGATATTAGGGATATTGGTACGCAACTTACTATCCACCTCGATAGCGCCACGATTAGTCGTCTGTATTCCGGCGGCCTGCAGATTTAGGCTTTCCGTATTCGGTTTACGGCCGGTAGCCAAAAGCACCGCCTCGGCTTCCAGTCGCAAGGTATCTCCCGAGATAGCGTTACGGCAGATCACCGCAGCCCGCTCAACATCCTGCTCAATCGTCTGCACAACTGTGTTCAAATGAATGGTGATCCCTTTTTTCTCTAGCGTGGACTTCACCGAATCGGCGATGTCCCGGTCCTCACGAGGGATGAACACCTCCCCTGCCTCCAAGATCGTTACCTTCGACCCAAAACCGGCGAACATGGAAGCGAATTCCAGCCCGATATATCCGCCTCCGACAATAACCAGATGCCGTGGCAGTTTCTCCAGTTCCATAATGGAAGTACTTGTATATACGTAAGGATTATCCTCGATACCGCTTATCGTAGGAATAATCGTCGTGGCTCCGGTATTGATGAATATCTTCTCGCCTTCCAGCAAGAAAGAGTCCGTATCCGTTTTCACGACAATCTCATAAGGGGAACGAAAAGAAGCCTCTCCGGTATAGACCGTTACGGTCTCCCGATCATCCAGATTCTTGAAATTCTTCTCACGAAGCAAAGAGGTCAGTTTCTCCTTGGCGAGGATCGCCTGCTTAAACTCCTCCGCATATTGCTCGAAGGTAGAAGGTCTGCGATACCCTGTCACTTGAGCGTAATGTACAAGCGCTTTCGTCGGTATACAGCCGATATTGATACAAGTACCTCCGTACATACACGTCGAACGCTCCACCACAGCTACATTCCATCCATGGTTGGCCAAATCCGCCGCCAAGGTTTTTCCACCTTTCCCAAAACCAATAATAATCGCATCGTACTTTTTCATCTCTGATTTATCTTCTTTTCGTTAGACATTAAAATAACATTCGTTTTAACCTAATTGTTGCGAATTTCATATTGCAAAAATAGCTCCAGCCCCTATTTTACAAAATGGCTGTTCAACCTATAAGTTTAGCCATTTTTCCCGAAACAAGAAAATAACGAACAAATACCCCCTATTTTTTGTTCTTTACCTATAATATTTATACCCTATGATCACAACACTTATAATACTGGCCCTATCAGCCGTTTTCTTTGTTAATGGAAAATTACGTTCCGATCTTGTCGCTCTATGCGCCCTCGTCTTATTAATCGTATTCAACATACTTACACCCGAAGAAGCGCTTTCCGGCTTCTCCAATCCTATCGTCATCATGATGGTCGGGTTGTTTGTCGTAGGAGGAGCTATCTTTAAAACAGGATTGGCCAAGATGATCAGCAGCAAGATACTCCGTCTAGCGGGAAAAAGCGAATTGAAATTATTCATATTGATCATGATGGTCACCGCTTTTATCGGGGCGTTCGTCAGTAATACGGGTACCGTGGCCCTCATGCTTCCGATCGTAGTGAGCATGGCGGCAAGCGCCAATATCAGTCCCGGGAGATTCTTGATGCCCTTGGCTTTCGCTAGTAGCATGGGCGGAATGGCCACGTTGATCGGTACGCCTCCGAACCTCGTGGTAGATGAGGTGCTATCCAACGCCGGATTCACGGATCTATCGTTTTTCTCGTTTACGCCTATCGGGGTTATTTGTGTGCTTATCGGCTTGGTCGTCTTGATTCCCCTAAGCAAATTCTTCTTGGTAAAAAAGGAGGATGGCAAAGACACGAAGACTACAACCGGGCACTCCCCAAAAGAGTTAGCCAAGAAATACCAATTATCGGATAATCTATATCGGATACAGATCAGGCCCGGTTCCCGGATCGGAGGGAAAAAATTGCAAGAATTAAATATTACGCAGGCTTATAATCTCTCCATTCTGGAGATACGCCGGCAGTCGTCCTCTCAAGGACGTTTCCTTAAAACCGTAGACCAGTCCTTAGCCGGCCCACATACGGAATTACAGGAGAACGATATCCTCTATGTGTTCGGCCCGTTCGAGAAAGTAAACCAATTCGCCAAAGAACAGAATCTGGAGCTTACGGATACCCACGTATCCGAATATGTTGAAGGGGCGGAGGTTGAAAAGCTGAGCGTTCGGGAGATCGGTATCGCCGAGGTCTTATTAATGCCCGACTCGAAATTGATAAATAAGGCGGTAAAGGACTCTGGTTTCAGGGATAAATATTCCGTGAATATCTTAGGCATCCAACGGAAAGGGGAATATATACTGAATGATATAAAAGATATAAAGATGCATGCCGGCGATATCCTTCTAATACAAGGCACATGGGACAGTATCGCTCGCATGAGCCAGAAACAATCGCAATGGGTGGTATTGGGCCAGCCCTTAGAAGAGGCCTCTAAAGTCACTCTGGATTATAAAGCCCCTGTCGCCGCCTTGATCATGGTCTTAATGATTGCCGCCATGGTATTCGACTTCATCCCGATTCCTCCGGTAGCGGCGGTAATCATAGCGGGAATATTGATGGTATTAACCGGATGTTTCCGTAACGTGGAAGAGGCTTATAAAACGATTAATTGGGAAAGCGTAGTCTTGATCGCCGCCATGTTACCCATGTCGCTAGCCTTAGAGAAGACAGGCGCCTCCAATCTTATCTCGGAGAAATTGGTGAGCGGACTAGGCGATTACGGACCGCTCGTCTTGATGGCCGGAATTTATTTCACCACCTCGCTACTGACCATGTTTATCAGCAACACGGCCACGGCGGTACTGGTAGCCCCTATTGCCCTTCAATCCGCCATAGCCATCAACGTTAGCCCTTATCCATTCCTGCTGGCGGTGACGGTAGGTGCCAGCATGTGCTTCGCCTCCCCCTTCTCTACGCCACCCAACGCACTCGTTATGTCCGCCGGAAAATATACATTTATGGACTATGTAAAGGTGGGGTTGCCTTTACAAATCGTGATGGGAATCGTTATGGTATTTATATTACCTTTATTATTCCCATTCTAAACATTCGCACACGCATTTTAGTTTTATATTTGCAGTTTGTAAAACAGTACAAGAAAATTTATGGATATACCGTTTAAACCGATCAGGTTAGAAGACAAAGAGATCATAACCTCATTTACATTTCCCAGCGATTATCGCAATTGTGATTTCTCATTTGCGAACATGTGCAGTTGGCGTTTCTTATATGACAGTGAATTCGCTATCGTGGATGGCTATTTATTAATCCGTTTCATGATCGAGGACAAGAGCCGTTTCGCCTATATGATGCCTGTCGGGGATGGAGATTTAGCGGGTGCCGTTCGTTTGCTGGAAGAGGATTCCTTAAAATATGGACATCCGCTCTGTATGCTGGGTATCACCCCCGACGCCAAGGAGCAACTGGAAGGCGCACTTCCCGGAAGCTTTTTTTATATCCCAGAACGGGATTATTTCGATTACATTTATTTACGGGAGGATTTAGCGACCTTACGGGGTAAGAAATACCAATCCAAACGTAATCATATCAATAATTTCAAGAAACAATATTCGTACGAGTATGTCCCTATCACGCCGGATATCGTCCCCCAATGCCTGAAACTGGAATGTAAATGGTATAAGGCGAACAATGGAGATAATGACGAGGAAGAGCTTAATGACGAACGTCGCTCCCTTACCTATGCCTTGCATCATTTTGACAGCCTAAGCCTGATCGGTGGCGCTCTCCGGGTGGATAACGAGATTATCGCTTTCTCTTTCGGGGCCCCCATCAACCATAATACATTCGGGGTTCACGTGGAGAAAGCGGACGTGAATTTCGACGGTGCCTATACGGTGATTAACCAAGAGTTCGCTTCTCACCTTCCGGAACAGTATACTTACGTGAACCGGGAGGAGGATCTCGGCATACCGGGGTTGCGCCAAGCGAAGCTTTCTTATCAGCCTACCATACTATTAGAGAAGAGTGCCGCAATAAAAAAGCAACTTACGCAAACTAAATAAATTATGGACAAGAAACAACAAATCGTAAACTTATGGCGTACCTGCTTCGGGGATTCCGAGGCATTTATCAGCCTTTATTTTGATCGTGTTTACAAGGACGAGAACGCAATGACCATCGAGAAGGACGGTAAAATAGTTTCTGCCTTGCAGATAGTTCCTCATACGATGACTTATTTGGGTACCGAGATCTCGGTAGGCTATATCTCTGGGGCGTGCACGACTCCGGAAGAAAGAGGGCAAGGGCTTATGCGACAACTCTTGCAAGAGACATTCGAGGAAATGGAACGGCGTGAGATCGCTATCTCCGCCTTAATCCCTGCCGATCCTTGGTTATTCGACTATTATAGGGAACAGGGTTATACCGAGGCATTCGATTATTCCGTAGAGACATATATCCGCCCGAATACGCCGGTTCAACTCCCGAAGATAACGGTTATCCAACCGGAGGTACCGACAACCGACGAATTGTTCGCTTATTTCAACCGCAAATTACGTGAACGCCCTTCCTGTATCTTGCACTCGCAGGATGATTTCATCACGATACTTCGTGATCTGCAATTAGATAACGGGGGGATGTACACGGCCTTGGACGAGAACGAGAAGGTGGTTGGCATGGCTTTCGCACTGCCTCTTGAGGCGGGTACAGCGCCGTCCGACAAAAAGCTTTTTATCAAGGAACTTCTTTACGACTCGGAAGAGATCAAGGAATTACTATTGCAAGAGCTTACCCTGCAAAATAACATATCGCAAGCGACGGTCAATACCCCTCCCACCCCTCCGGGTACCTTACCTATGGGTATGGCCCGCATCATCGACACGAAACGCATGATCCACCTCTGGCTATCCAAACAACACGAAAGCCCTGTCTCCAAAAAAGATTTGGAACAAATGGATAACCAAACGCTAACACGACAGTTGATGGGTTATCAAGGTAGGATGGCTTATATGAGTTTGATGCTGGATTAATAGAAATGAAAAACGGATTGCTAAGGATAAAGTTCCCGCAATCCGTTTTTATTCTTAAATCTATTTACTGTTTACGACAAATAAAATTATCATTTAGATGCTATGATCACTTATCTTTAGCAGAATCTCCTTGGTAAAGAAGATCATTGACACCTAAAGTATACCAATCCAAAACATCTTTTCCTCCAGACTTGGCCCAATTCATAAATTGAGGATATGCATCCATAATAGAAATACCTTCTCTAGGATATGAATCAAAAGATGATTTAGGGATCATCAATCCCCACATCATATTATTAAATTCCTCTGTTGAATTATCAATATTCTCATTATACTTATATCGATAATATTCATCACTTGTTAAGGCCGTGGCTGCTTGTTCCGTCCCTAAAAAACCAGCTATATGGACCTCGTTCTTTTTATTCTTATTAGGATCACCCCAAACAATAAAAACGTTTAAGTTGTTAGCATTCACAACTCCGCTCATGCCATTCACATCTACTTCTATCAAGCTTTCACGTGCTTCACAAGTCTTATTATATGTATTTATTATTTGACCTGGCTCGCTATTCATGAACTCATGCGCCTCTTTTCCTTCCAATAAATTAATAACCTTGTCTGTTCCTTGGATCTTCGCAAAAGCATATAAAGATTTCGTTGCACCTACAGCCCTAACACTTGTTGATAAATATACAGTTTTTGCATTAATACCTTCACTGCTAGCCTCTGTCGTATTCATGATGCTGACAATCATAACCAAGTCATTCATATCATAGTCACCAAAATTAGGCCAATTGTCTTCAAATAAATAGACATAAGCTTCTGTCTTATCATATTCAGGTTTATACTCAGGCGTCTCGGATTCGTCTGTAAAAGGCTCATCTTTACTGTAATTGATATCGCCAAAACAATCACCGGATATATTTACAGGGCATTTATTGCCAACCACTCTTAACGCACCATTCTTATTAGCTGAATAATTTACTTCACTTTGCGCATAAGTATATAAATCACTCCAGAAAAAGCCTGTTATCTGAACAGATGTATAATCCAATACACCATTCACCTTAAACAATTTGGCACTATTTCCATCTCCATATTGATTGGCATCCGCATCCTCTACAACTAAGGATACAGGACCTGTTTGAGCAGGATTCAACGCATCTGTCTCAAACAAGGAATGTTCCGCCATCGATATTTTCGTATCATAACCATATATAAAATTCCCGGAAATTACAGAAGAACCCCGATTTAAATATAATCCGGAAGCAGATCCATCAAAAGAGAAAGTACCAACCTTTACCAAACAATGATTATGAAGTTCACCTCCATTCAAATGCATTGAGTTTACAGTAATTTCCGAATTCGTATGATTATAAATTGAACTATGTGGCGAAGGTAGAGTTTCTATTCTATTAATATCTACTTTACCCATATTAACCAATTGAGAATTTCCATCAATTTTCAGAACAGCCTTAGAGCCAATTATCTGACCTCCATGAAAAACTACAATTTGACTGTTTTTTGTCAATGGTGAGGCTGAAGAAGCTAAATCCAAGGTAGCGCCGCTAAAAATATAAAGAGTGTAGTTCTCGTTATCAGGGAAAACGACATTGTTGACCTTTCCGCTCGTAATTTTATAACTCTTATTTTTATCAAGAGTCATACCACTCCGTAGCTCTATTACATCTTTCATCTCAGCTTTTTTATCCAACTTCTCAATTTCCTTCTCCGAAAGCGGGGTGAGCCAACGTGTTATTTCTTGATCACTAATCCCGCTGTCACTACGCAAAAAAGATTTTGTAATAACTGGATCCGTATAATCCAATAATAAATCGCCATCTTTCACCTCTAAGCTTACAACAGTACTATACCCTTGTGCATCCGTTTTCTTAATATAAATATATTCTTGAGTCTTAGGTAAAGCCAAATCAACAATAAATGGATTCCTTGAGTTTGTTTTACCTCCAACATAGAAAACAGAATTAGGATCAGTGATAGGGTCCGAACCAAATACTTCTATCGTATAATAACGTTTCCCCTCATATTCATCCAAGACTTTAACAGTCAATTTATGGCTAGCCTTTGTTGAATAATCAAAATCATTCGGAATACCATTTGTACTCTCGTCCGGTCTCGGCTTTGGATCGGGATCCGGCTTAGGCTCGTACACGTCCGCTGTACATGCGGTCATCAGCACCGCAAACAGGAACAGTGCCATGAACTTTACTTTCGTAAAAATACATCTCTTCATATGCTTAATCATTAAATATTTCCCCTATAACATCATTAAAAAAAGAAGTTGTATATTTTAATCAACTTATTGAGTATTATCAACAGCAAAGGTAGATTTTATTATAATGCGAAGTTCTTAAACGCACAAATATTATCACATCAATTAACTATAATTAATAATACTCCAAAGAAAAAACCTTTGATAAATAGACAATATTTATTCCATGTCATGTTAAAAAAGAATAATAAAAGACTATTCACCCTACTCCAACCATTCAATCAGCTTATCAGCCAAAGTTACTGTTCCCGGCAAAGGTGGTTGGTGCCGATGTGGAGAAAGCCCCTAGCGATTTTCTCTTGGCAATAACATACCATCTGGCAATTTGACAAAATGAAAACTAAAGTCTCGGAGAATCGATTTTTTCGGGCAAAGGTACGGCTCGTTTCTAAATACGAGAAGAAAAAGCAGCATTTGTCTCGTTGACAGATGAATACAGAAAAACAGCCTCTCGCTCCAGCGAAATTAATTCATCGTATCTCATATTTTGAGGCAAGAAAAGGGTAAAAGCAGTGTTACGATAGGGTTATAGCACGGTAAGAATGCCCATTCATGAGTACTCATAACCCTATGCGTGACCGCTCATAATGCCTAACGCGAGTATCGGCATTGGGCAATACGACCTATCGCAACAGGTTTCGCCACCTATCGTGTACAAAATCGGCCCCTTTTTCAAGAAAAAGCGTGTTTATTACCACGCCTATCTCATTATCTTGTCACTTTCGCACGAAGGGTATGTCAACATATTCGTATAATATGAAGCAAATAGTCAGAATAAGCTTCTATTTCGCAACAGACCCATCATACAAGCCAGAGGCTCCCAATAGGCCTTAAGCACTCACATAAAACACGGAATTTTCAATCCAACTGATAAATCTTCAGCTTATTGTAAAGCGTCTTCCGGTCGATGCCCAATAACTGGGCCGCACGAGTCTTATTATTGCCGCACTCTTGGAGGGCCTTACGGATAAGGTCACGTTCATGCTCCACGTTCTTAAGCTGGATGTTGGTGTGCGAAGAGAGGTTCTCCGTCAGTTCCTCCGGGAGTTCCTTGCGGGTGATGTATCGACCGGTCGCCAATAAGGTAGCGTACTTGATAACGTTCTTCATCTGCCGCAGGTTACCCGGCCAAGAATAAGATTGGAACAATTGCATGGTATCGTTGTCGAAACCGATGATATCTTTCTGGAGCTCGCTATTCGCCAGATCGAGAAAATGATTGGCGAACAAGAGCAAATCCTCTTTTCGCTCTTTCAAGTCCGGGATACGGATCGTGAACTCATTGATACGATGGTACAGGTCCTCACGGAAATCTCCTTTCTCGATCGCCTGCCGCAAGTTCTCGTTCGTTGCGGATATCAAGCGCACGTTGATAGCGATCTCCTGATTGCTCCCGATCGGCTTTACCTTGCGCTCCTGTAGGGCACGCAATAGCTGAACCTGTACCTCATACGTCAGGTTCCCGATCTCATCCAAAAATATCGTACCGCCTTGAGCCGCCACAAACGCCCCAGTCTTGTTCTCGATCGCCCCCGTAAAAGAACCTTTCACGTGGCCGAAGAACTCGGAAGCCGCCAATTCCTTGGGGATAGCGCCGCAATCCACGGCGACAAACGGAGCCTTGCTACGATTACTTTGCTCGTGGATCCGACGGGCGATATACTCCTTACCGGTACCGCTAGCGCCGGTCACCAATACCGACATATCCGTCGGAGCCACCAAACGCACATGCTCATAAAGCTGGCGGGCCGCTTGGCTCTGCCCCTCGATATAAAGATCCGGGGCCGAAGAAACCGGGACTCTCGCCGGAGCCTTCTCCTCCACGTACACAAGTTCCTTGATCTTACCCAGCAACTCATCCGGGTTCAACGGCTTGGCAATATAATCCGCCGCTCCCAGCTTCATCGCCTGAACCGCCGTTTGTATCTCCGCATAACTGGTCATCATGATAAGGGGTAAGGAAGGATGAGTGCTTTTCAGCCATTTCAATAAGTCGATCCCGTCACTATCCGGCAGGCGTAAATCCGATATAACCAAATCGAACGCTTCCTCCCCCAGCCTCCGTTTAGCATCGGAAACAGAGGACGAGGATCTTACGACAAACCCTTTCTTACCCAGCCATGTGGTAAGCATCAAGGAAAAAGTTATATCATCTTCAACGATTAGAATCGACAACATACCCACTCAGATTATTTATAGTAACCACAAAGGTAAATAAATAAAACGAATCAAGAAAACATCCACGTAGCTTTACGCCATACTCCCTCGAAAGGACCTTGTTTATGATGGGCTAACCACCAGTGGCAAAAACCTAGCTGGAGAATGAAAAGAAGGATTCCTACGGCGAAGCTAGCGGTCGTTCCCAGATCGTCATACAGGGATAAACCGTATCCGAAATAGATAAAAGAGCCTACCATCGATTGCGTGAGGTAATTCGTCAAGCTCATTTTCCCGTAAGGCACAAGCCCGTGAAGCACCTTTTGCGGCGCCTTCCACTGCCACAAAAAGATAAAGGAGGATACCAATACGCACATGAACGAGAAATTACGCAAGGAAGACACGATCGTACTCATCGGGCGAAGCTCTTCGGTACGCTCTAGCAAACCGGGTAGGGAAAGGGACAGATAATAGAGGGGAATGAAACAAACTACCCCGATAACAAAGGTCCTTGTCCAAAACGTCCGATGCTTCTCCGGATCGACAAACAATCCCTTGCGCCCCAACAACATGCCCAGCATAAAGAGAGCCGATGTCTGGAAGAAACGTCCATAGCTCCAAGCCCAGAGAAGGCTATACAGCTGCCCGTCCCACAGATTAGACTTGACCATTTCCCAAAAGCTAGCACCTTCCATATACGGATAGATCCGCATACAGTGCACCAGCCATTGTTCCTTGGATGCCACATATTCCGGATGCATCAAGGCATACATGAATTTACCCCATTCCATGGGCTGTAGCATCAAAAACACGGCGATCGCCAATACCATCTTATTACTCAACTTGCAAACCGGTATCAACACAATACCCAAGATCGAATAAAGCACCAATATCTCCCCCGGGAAGAACGAGGCGTTGAAGCAACCGATAAAGAATAGGAGCATCAACCGCCAGAAGAAACGAAGCCGGAAGTCCTTCCCTTTCCTCGCTTGGTTATCAAACTGGATGAAAAAACTAAAACCGAACAGCAGGGCGAAAATAGCGTATGCCTTCCCGGAAAAGAGGAAGAACAAGGTATCCCATACCCCTTTATCCAAGGCTTTCATAAAATCGGTAGTAGCCTCCGGAAAATTATACAAGTTAAAATGCTCGATATTATGCAATAGGATAATAGCCATAACAGCAAATCCTCGTAATGCGTCGACCACCTCGATACGAGGTCGGGATTGTAGCGCGTGTTCCATGATATGATTCAGTAGATTTTATTATTTCGTGGCAAAAGTAACGAAACTAAATAAAAAAAGCATCCTCGAAAGGATGCCTTTTTCTTTTGCAGACTTAAATTGAATACTCAGGACTTAATCTTTCGCCATGAATAAATTCATGACTTTTGTTTTTAACGGTTTAAATGTAGAAACGCCCACTTGCGATTTCATTAAATAGATAGCGAATATCGTGCCAAAGCCAGCGAAACGCACGACAATGAATATCTAACTACTTATCCTTTAACAAGTAATAGATAAATTTTGTTTCTATAAAGTAGAATTTTATTTCAAAAGCATGGGGAAAGGCATTCCACGGATGGGTATTTATTCCACACCGGATTCCACAAGATTACCCGATGGCGGACTCCGCATCCTTCACGATAGCAAGTGCTTGCTCGATTACCTCGCCCAGCAGGTGGTACCAGCCGGAATCGGTCAGTTCCTCATCGTTCTTCTCCAAGATCCGCAGGTGTTGTACCAATGAATTGGCCCCCAGCATCGTGAACAGGGGAATCAACTTATGAGATATCCGGGAGGCTTCCTCCCGGTCTTTTCCCTCTAACGCATCTCGAAGTAAGTCGATGCTCTTGCGGGTTTCCTCCGAGAAGGTTTTCAGTATAGAGGCTGAGGCCTCCGGATCCTCTCCGGCAAAAGCGGTCAACGAAGAGAAATTCAACTCGCTCCTTGCCTCCAGATGGAGTGTCAGCAACTCATTCAGCAAGGAGATTAATTGGGCGGCGGTAAACGGCTTGTTCAAGAAACCCGTGAAACCAGCCTCCAGATAATGCTCGTGCTCCTTGGCGATACTGGCAGATAGGGCGATCACCGGGATCTCATCCGTTCCGGGGATACCGGACGTACGTATCCGCTCCAGTAAATGATAGCCATCCAGCGTCGGCATCTGTATATCGGTGATAATGGCGTTGAATACGGTGTTCCGCAATAGCTCGAGGACGTTATGCGGATTCGTACAACCTACCACCTGCACGTGACTCTGCTTCAAGAGTTCCTCCGTCAAGGCCAGTTGTAGAGGATCGTCATCTACCAGAAGACAATAGACATCTTGCCCCTCAAACAAGGGTAAAGCCTCGGCCTCACCAGCATCCGGAGCCTCCGCCGTTACGTCCGGCAAAGATTGATTATCGGCCAAGGGAAGAGGTAGCAAGATCGTGAAATCACTGCCTTTCCCCGGGGTACTATCCAAAGCAAGCGTACCGTTCATCAAGGACAGAAGCTTACGGGTGATGGAGAGGCCCAGACCGAAACCTTCCACCTCTTCCGTATCGGCAAGGCGAGTAAACTCCCCGAATATCCGCTCTTGTTCCTCTTTCGGGATGCCCGGACCGGAATCGCTGACGGTAATGGACAGTTGATAATGGACAGCGGACAGTTTCTGTAAGGAGACAAGTAAAACGACTCGCCCCGCTTCCGTGAACTTGATAGCGTTAGATAAGAGGTTTCCTACGACCTGCCGGATACGGATCGGGTCGCCCATATAAACTTGCCCAGTCTCCTCCGGTTTCAGGTTCAAGACAAACCGTAAGCCTTTCGCCTCCGCTATCGGCTGGAAGCTGGTATAGATCTCATCGAACAAGGCCGGGACACGGAAGGGAACGCTATGCACCTCCATCTCGCCGGACTCCAACCGCTGGAAATCCAACAGGTCGTTCACCAAGGAAAGGATATGATCCGAGGAACCTTTCATGTTCTCCAGATAATATTGCTGACGCTCGTCTGGATGGCGGCGTAGCAAAAGCTCGATATATCCGATGATGGAAGAGAGCGGAGCCCGTATATCGTGGCTGATCGTCAACATCAGCTTCTCACGGCTTCGCAATAAGCTCTCGGCGACCTGTTTCGCCTTTTCCAGTTGCATACGGTAATATTTACTTCGTGAGATATCCCGTGAGATAAAGAAGAGGAACAGAAAGGCGATTACCACGGAGACGATCGCGATTCCGGCGATCAAATGGGAGGTCTCCCTTAATAGTACCTGCTTCTTATAGACCCTTTCCAGCGACGCCTCCATCTCCTCCTCCTCGATATTACGGAGCATCTGGTTGATCTCCCGGGTAATCACGCTATTGTTATACCGTAAGTTAGAGGCCCTTTCCAACAACTGATCCATCAGTTGTTGCCGTTGCCAAGCCACACTGTCTTGGATGCTTTTCAGCACGCTGACAATCGTATCGGTCGGATTATAAGCGTTCACCAACGTATCGGTAACGATCTCCCGGGTCGTGTTCACCACGATGCTGGTATCTTCCTTGCCGGGAGAGAACACGTCGGCCAAACGCTTGAAGAATCCTCGCTTCTTACGGGGAACTACCACCGTATCTTGCTTGACCTCTACCCGCTCTTGTACCTGCACCTCATTTACGATCGTATCCCGGACGGCAATTATTTTCTCGATATTCTCCGTATAAAGACGCTCCGTGTTCGCTTCCTGCCAAGTCTCAAGCAAGCGGCGGGTATTCCATCGCTTACGCTCCAGCAGTATGTCGATCGTATCTATTTTCAGGAGTTGCATGGAGTCCGTCACCAAGGTCCTCAACGAATCCATGTTATTATGGGCCTTATTCAACGTACGATTGAAGTGGCGGAACTCGTTCTGGGGCATGCCTACCAACTGCCCCAACGCCTCGCTTTCATAGAGCAGGGAGAGCGTATTGGTGACCAAGTACACCTTCCGGCGTGCCTGATGATCCGGCTCGTCCTCCTCGGCCACTTTCTCTACTATATTATAAATGTAAGCGACTGAGCAGACCGCAATGGTAATCAGCAAAATATAGCCTAATATCACCTTGCTAGTAATATGTCCGCTTTGCTCTTTCATATACGATTGAGATCAGTCTAATTCCTATCATAAGCGATATCCCATTTATCCATCATCTCAAAATCCTGCTTTTTTAAGCCGACTTTCCAAAATGGGATCGGGTCGTCATGGTCTCCCAGATACATACGGTCACGTACCTTGAAGGCACGATTCGTTAAAGCAAACGTGGAATCGGCCACCGGAGTCCGCACACCGGCTATATCAAGCATCGTATGGAATACGCTGTTCGTGCTAACCGGATAAGTCTCGTGTGCCTGCGCTTCCAGATATTTCTGGGGATATGACTCCCGGTAAGCCTTCGAGAACCAGATCACATACGGGATATGCAACTGGTAATAGGTCGGTATCGGAGAAGCATGCAGATAACGGGCTCTGGAATCATCGAAGATATCCTCTCCATGATCGCTTAAGTAAAGCATGGATGCCGGAGCATTTGTCTTCGCCAACATATCCACGATTTCCCCCAGCACGTAATCTGTATAGTGGATGGAATTATCATAAGCGTTCCGTAACTCCTTTTTATACGAGGCACGAATTCCCTCCGCCTTATCCGGCCTATAGAAACGGAACTCCTTCGGATAACGTTCATGGTAATTAAAATGCGAGCCATAAGTATGCAGTACTACGAAAAGATTACCGTCCTCTTTATCCAGTTCCTTCTTTAGATAAGGCAGGATCGCCGCATCGTGCAAGGAGGTTAGCGTAGAACCCGTATTAAATGCGCTCATATCGATAAAGGTATCTGCCTCCCGGTAAAAAGCGCCGATCATCGAGGTCGTTAGTTTCTGGTTGGCGATCACGAGCGTACGGAAACCAGCCTCTTTGAAAGCGGTCACGATACTTTTCTCGTCGTAAAGGACTCCATAATTCTCGGCGCTGGCAGCGGACAGGATAATGGGGACACTTTTATGCGTATTATTCGATTGCGTCACCACATCCGTGAAATGCACCAATCCGTCTAAAGCCTCCATACGGGGAGTCGTCTTGCGCTCGTATCCGTAAAGGCTCCATTCCATAGCACGGGAGGTCTCTCCCACTACCAAGACGTAGATCTCCCGTTTTCCCTCAGCTTGTTCCAGCTTAGTGGCGTCGAACTTAAAGTCGGCGGAAGTAATATGATACTTACGGTTCCTCTCCGCCTTATTTATGGCGAAATATAAATTGTATAGGGCGTTAGCCGGATACACATCGTCCTTCCATGAAAACCGGTGATCTTGCAAAGGAGACAGGAAGCAAAGGATCAAGCCCATGACAAACATGCCTAGGCTGATCTTGGCCCATTTCTTCCGGAAAGGATTTCGCAATTTCTCTTTCTGCCGTATCGAACGATAAGCGAGTATTAGAGTAGGCAATGTATAGAAAAAGAATACGCAACCGATCACCAAAATGATATTCCCCAATAATTCGCTAGCCTCGGAAGCGTTCGAGCTGGTAAGGTTCAAATACATATCAACCGCTATCACGGACTGCCCGAAAAGATACAGAAGCACCAACTGTCCCCCATCTAATATAACCTTCGGCAACAGGCACCAAACCACGATCCCCGGTTTACGGGCCACTAACAAAACACCCATCCAAAAGGCCAAAGGTATCAGCAACGAGGCGATACCGACCGTGACGGGAAGCGGTTCCGTAAAAAAGAACACACAGTTTGGGATGATAAATAACAGGGCAAATAAGAAATATAAATGCTCCTGTGAAGATATCCAGCGTATTAACTTTGTAAAATACTTCATTCAATAAAACTTTGCCAACTCTCAATCATTACTCTTCTCAACTAATACCCAGAACCTAAAATTCCGGTAATTGGCAAAGATAGGCGTTATTAAACACATACAAAGCGTATTATACACAAAAAATGTTATTCACAGTCATTACTTCTCCTTCATCCGTCGCCAATACTCCTTGACAGAGTTTTTCACTTCCCTATGTAACAGCAAGATACCAATTAAGTTCGGGAGAGTCATCAAAGCCACGGTGATACCGGATAATGTCAATACTACCACACAATAAAATTATATTTATCTCCTATATTTTCTGGAGGATAGCGATAAACTCATCATTCGTAATGTCTAGCTCCGGCTCTTTGTAATTGACATAATCCTCAAAATAGTCGCTGGCGATATCGGCTACGATCTCCCCTCCGTCCAAGCCATACGAGGAAACTAGTTTCTCCACCCGGTTACGTATCTGGCGAATCACCTGTAAACGATCCTCATAACGATCTGGCTTCTCCTGATCAGTGACGTGCTCATTCCGGGCGATCAAGTAAACTACCGTATAAAATTTCTCCATGCTCCCGAAAACAGGGACAAACAAGGATTTCTTCTCCTCGGGCAGATCTGCCAAAAACTGTTGTATCTTTGTCATAGCTCTTACTCTTTTACCTAATAAAAAAAACAATATACTTTTTGTTCTAAAACAATATACTTTCGTGTGTAAAAGTATATTGTTTCGACAACAAAAGTATATTGTTCTTCTCGAGTCTGTTAAATGATTGAATTCTTCTTCGTAAAATCCAAAATCTCATCAATATAGCCAAAAGCCAATCCTGTTACCGTATCTGCGCAGCCGTAATAGATAGCGATACGTTTCGTCTCCGGATCATGCAAGGCGGCACAGGGAAAGACTACGTTCGGAACGTCTCCCATGCACTCGTAATCCTTTTGCGGGGATAACAAATAAGGTCCGGAGCGGAATTTCACTTTCCAAGGTTGCTCCAAATCCAAGATAGCGGAACCGAAGCTATACACATACCCGTTGCAAGAACGAAGCACGCCGTGGTAAATCAATAACCAGCCTTCGGAAGTCTCGATAGGGATAGGGCCCGCACCGATCTTCGTACACTGCCAAGCGCTATCCTCGAACGCAGCCGGAGACATCACGTGGCGATGTTTACCCCAGAAACACATATCCGGAGACTCGCTATAGAAAATATCGCCGAACGGAGTATGACCGTTGTCGCTCGGACGGCTCAACATGGCGAAGTTTCCGTTAATCTTACGAGGGAACATCACGCCATTACGGTTGAAAGGCAGATAAGCGTTCTCCAGCTGATGGAAGGTCTCGAAATCGAACGTGTAAGCCACGCCGATCGTCGGGCCATGATAACCGTTACACCAAGTCACATAGTAACGATCCTCGATAAAACATACACGGGGGTCGTAGGCATAAACAAACTCGCCGATCTCCTTGTCGTCGCACTCAAACTCGAGTTTTGTCTCAGAGATACTCCAATGAATGGCATCTGCGCTAAAACCTACGTGCAAACGCATCCGGCGATTCGTATCGTCGCATCGGAACACACCGGCATAACCACCTTTGAAAGGGACAACAGCACTGTTGAACACACTGTTCGATGTCGGGAGGATATCACGAGGAATCACCGGGTTCTTCGAATATCTCCACAATACTTCTTTGCTACCCTCGGGACGATCTTCCCAAGGCATATCTGGCAGCGGAGCGCCTACGATTTTCAAATTATCCATAACTAATCCTATTAAAATATTACTATACTAACTTATTACCTTTATCGTCATACGTGAACGGTACGAAATAGGCTACCAAGAATGAAGGGATCATCGCCAGCAAGGTCACGATAAAGAAATACTTATAACCTAGCCAGTCACTCACAAAACCGCTCATCATTCCCGGAAGCATTACGCCAAGGTTCATGATACCTGAGGCGAACGCATAATGCGCCATCTGATGCTTGCCCGGAGCTACCTGTTGCATCATAAACAGCATCAAGCCCACGAAACCGAATCCATAGCCAAAATACTCGAATACGATGGCGGAAGCGATAATGAGACCATTATCAGGCTGGAAACACGCCAAGAACGTGTATACCAAAAACGGTATGTTGAAGCAACAACAAAGCGTAAACAATACCTTTCGCAATCCCTTAGCCGAGATATAATATCCACCGAGCAAAGAACCCAGCACAAACGCCGCCGCTCCAAACGTACCATAATACAAACCGATCTCTTGCTCCGTTAGTCCTAATCCTTGATCAGCTATCGGAGCTTTCAAGAACAAAGGTACGATCTTTATCACGAAACCCTCGGCAAAACGATACAATATAATGAAACAGATATACCACACGATATACTTCTTCGTGAAGAACTCCTTGAAGACCAGCCATAGCTCAGCCATACTTTCCTTCAACGAATGTTCTCCGGTAGCGGCTTTTCCACCCGAAGGCAACATCTTCATATGATAAAAACCAAGCAGGATCATGATCGTACCGCAAAGCAGCATAACGATCATCCAAGCGTATATCATGGCCTCTTTCTCCAATCCTATCCCGGTAAAATATTGCATCATATAACCCGCCAGATAAACCAGACCACCCGTGGCTACGATCTTCGCTAAATTGTAAAACGCACCTTGCCAACCGATATATTTGGCTTGATTCTCCGGTGAGAGCTCTTTCATATAAACGCCATCCGTTGCCACGTCATGCGTAGCCCCGCTAAGCGCTATAATACCTAATAATGCGATAGATAGAGCAAAGAAACTCGGCAAGTTTAACGCCAAGGCCACTAAACCGAATAAGCAACCGGATAACAACTGGGTCAATACGACAAAGAATTTCTTGGTACGATACATTTCCAAAAACGGGCTCCATAAAGGCTTTAAGGTCCAAGGTAACATGATAACCGAGGTCCATAACGCAATCTGGGCATCCGAGATATCCAATCCCTTAAACATGAGTACGGTAACCATGTTCAGCACTACAAAAGGCAATCCCATAGCAAAATAGACACTAGGGACCCAAGTTACAGGGTTTCGACGTTTAGTAGCATTCGTGTTTTTCTCTTCCATGCTTTATTTAGAATTTAGGTGTACAAATATAATTAATAATCCGGATATATCTTTAATCGATCGGACAAATAGAGGAGATCATCCCGAAGGTAGCGTTATCATTCAAATCCCAGACCATCTTTCCGGCTCCGTTTATCTCGATCAACTGCGGGTAATGTCCTTTCGCAGCCTCTCCGTCATGGCCTTGCCAGTTACAGATATACAAACCACCGTCCCGTTTAGGGAGCAACTGGGCAACAAAGAAAAGCTGGGCTCCCTCGATATCGTTCTCATTCACCTTGCGAACGATATCTCCAGTCTCGAAATTCAGCTCTATGAAGCAATGGGCATCACCGCAAGCGACCAGATAATTACCGTTATCCAACGCAGCCACGCTAAACGGGTTACCGTCTACTTTCACGCTTTTCAGCAATTGACCGGACGGGGATATTTCCCGGATCTCGGAGGTAGCGAACAAGGGCACTAAATAATTGCCCTGCTTATTTTTGTTTACTTGACGGAATTGGGCATGGGGTTGCTCAATATGGGTGTCGAAATCCGTTTTCGACAGGATCTCTCCTTTTGCATTCACCTCCATGATCGTCGCCGGGTATCCACACCACGCTAATAAATAATTACCGTTGGGAAGTACACGTGCCGTCTGCATCTCACAGCCTTCCGGAGCGGAGATATTCCAGACCTCCTCATGATCCCGGGTGATTAGCTTCGCCCCTTTCGAATAGGAAAAAAGGATATTCCGGTCGGGAGTAACAGCTACGGAATTACATTCCCATCCTTTTTCCAAGGGATGCTCCCATTCAATTTCTTTCGTGTTCTTGTTTACGATGGCGATTTTGTCCCAGCCGGAACCGCCTAATAAAAGATAATGCGACGCCTCATGACATGCGGAACATACGAGTAGCAGGCATGCGGATAATATAAAAGTATAGATTTTCATGGTTTAAATTATATAAATAAGCAGGAGCAGGTAAAACCTACCCCTGCGATGGATTATTTCGCTAAGTCGCAGAACAACTCATATCCCTGATCAGGCGTGATACCTTGATGCACGACCGCATGAACCGCTTGGATCATGGCGACAGGAGAAGTACTCTGGAATACGTTACGTCCCATATCCACGCCAGCCGCACCGTCGTTGATCGCATTATAACATAATTCCAACGCCTCCTTCTCCGGTAATTTCTTACCACCGGCAATTACCACGGGAACCGGACAAGCAGCGGCTACCTTCTCGAAGCCCTCACAATAGTAGGTCTTCACGATATTAGCGCCATTCTCCGCACAGATACGGGAAGCCAGACCGAAATAACGAGCGTCTCGAGCCATTTGCTTACCAACGGCGGTAACACCCATTACCGGGATATTGTAACGGCTGGCCTTATCGACCGCCTTATATAAGTTAGCCACAGTCTTAGCCTCATGCGCCTCATCACCGATAGCCAACATAACCGCCATGGCGGAGACGTTCATACGGATAGCGTCCTCTATATCGATCAATACATTATCGTTCAAATCCGTAAGAATAGACGTTCCAGCGTCCGAACGAAGACAAATCGGTTTCGTCGTATTCGCAGGGATCGTAGATTGCAGGATACCACGGGTACACATCAAGCAATCCGCATATTCAATCAAAGGAACGATATTCAAGTCGATACGCTCCAAACCGGAAGTCGGCCCCATGATGAAACCATGGTCAAAAGCAAGCATAACCGCCTTGCCTGTCTTCGGGTTGAAGATACGGGACAGACGGTCTTTCATGCCCCAAGGTAAGTTCTCGGCTCCCTTCACATGGAAACTCTGGTTCTCACAATTGATGCCTAAACCGAAGTCCGCACCTTCTCTTAAATCATCTAAATCTGCCATATTTATTATTCGTTATATTATTATATTTTGTAGAGACGGGGCATGCCCCGTCTCACGCTGTGTATTATTTTATAGCACCTCTGCAAAAGAAGCGAACATACAGCTCCACGAAGTAGCCCCGCTATCAGCGAAACCAATCGAACGCTCACCATAGTTACGGGCACGTCCAAAGTTAGCTTTCATCGGTACCGTAGCCTCCGCTCCATCAAGCGCCGCTTTAGCGCCGGCATTCAAGACCTCCTTGATATCATCCGACGTACAAGCCTGCATAGCCTCCACCGCCGGGATCAAGGCATCCATCATCGTCTTGTCGCCTCGTTTCGCTTGGGTTTGTTGTTGCACATTCGCCAAGCCACCGGCGAACATAGCTTTCACGCCTGCGGCATCCAACTCGGTTCCCTCTGCATGATCGCTCATACCCAAGAAGAAAGCACCGAGCAAGGTACTTGTCGATCCACTCACTTCCATCATCACATCCATACCCATATCACCAAGCATTTGCTTGAACTCCGTTCCAGACTGAGCGCTTTTATTCACAGCAGTCATAGCGGCAACGATAGCGGTACCATGATCACCATCCCCGATTACGGCATCCAATTTAGAGAATTCCTCCTCACGTACCTTGATCTGTTTCAGCGCATTGTCTAACATGGCCTTGAAGGCCTCGATAGTAAGTTGTTTCATGTATATTATTTATTTACCTAGGGTTGTCCAATAAGGTGCGTCCGCACGTTTGTTATTCAAATAATCGATATGATCCTCATCCAAGATCGCCATAATCATCTGGAATCCGGCTTGCTCCTGTACGGTCAAGATCTCTTGGATACGGCTTGCCACCACCTGCAAGCCGCGAGCCTCCAACTCCTTATAAGCCTTGCGGAAGATGATATTCAATTCCATATGGGTAGTAGCGCCTACGCCGTTAATGATCAGCAACATCTTATCGCCGGCTTTTGGCTGTAACTGCTGGCAAAGCAGGTCTACCATCTCCGCAGCCGTATCATCGGCGGATACCAACGGTTTCTGTCCACCGCCACCTTCGCCATGTTGGCCCATACCGATCTCCATGATACCATCGGGAAGGTTCGTGATCGTACCTCCGTTCTGGGGATGCGTACAAGACCGCATAGCGACAGCCAAGGTAGCCACGTTCTTATTATAGCGTTCACCAATCTCAATCAGCTCGTCTAAAGACTTCCCTTCCTCAGCGGCGGCACCTAATATCTTATACAAAGGAACACAACCAGCCAAGCCACGACGATCGTCTATATTCGCCCCGATACCTGCGCTGATATCATCATGCGTAAGTAATTTCTTCACCTTGATCCCTTTACGTGCAGCCAACTGGCAAGCCATATTAGCACTCATCACGTCGCCGGAATGGTTCAATACGACCAACAAGATCCCGGCCTCACGATCCATCAATTGCAGTGCCTGAAACAAACGTTGGGCACCCGGAGCGGCGAATACGTCACCCACGACGGAGCAATCCAACATGCCCTCTCCTACGAAACCACTCAAGGCAGGCTCATGACCGGAACCGCCTAAGGTAACGATCGCAACCTTATCATTGCCTTTCGGGTTAGCACGTACGACGATATTCTCAGCTGCCAACTTTACCTGATTCGGATACGCTAATACATAGCCTTCCAATAACTCTGCCGTAATATTCTCAGGATCATTTATGAATTTTGTCTTGATGTCTGACATGGTATTATCCTCCTTTAGATTTATAAATTTTGATTTACGAATTATTTTAGTTCCATGATCTCGATAGCGATACCTTCTTCCTCGATGAAAGCGATCGTCAAGTGCTCGTCGCAAACAGCTGGGCCGAAGATTACCTTCTTACCTTCCAACTCTTTTTCCAAACAAGGAACCGTATAAGCGATATGGCCATTGGTCTGTACCAACTCCGGTAGGCAGCTGCCTTTCTCGAATTTCAAGAACTCGATCCGGTTCGGACTCTTGCTGTAATCCGTCAACCATACACTCAGGCCTTCGTTATAAACCGCCCCTTCTTTACTTTCCGTAGTGACAATTCCTACGTGATTAAATGTTCTCATGATCTATTCAATTTATAGTTAGACAATTATATTATTAAAATTCGTTCTCTTCCGATAGGATATAAAGCCAGCCCCCAATACTAGGATGATCGACAGATAAAGATAAATAAATATCCCGTTCACGTTGTCATTCTGGCCATAAGAGTGCATGCCACTCAATAAATAATTCACGCCGAAGAAGGTCATCAACACCGAATAGAAGGCCAAGATAGACGTAAAATTAAACAACCACAGGTTATTGCATTTCGGTATCAAGCGGAGATGCGTCACGATCGCATATATCACCATCGTAATCAACGCCCACGTCTCCTTCGGGTCCCAGCCCCAATAACGTCCCCACGACTCATTCGCCCAGACCGCTCCCAAGAAAGTACCGATCGTCATCAGGGCCAATCCGATCCAAAGTGACATCTCGTTCACGATACTCAATTCTCGTACCCGTTCTTTGAGCATCACGCTGTTCTTCTCCCCGCTTACGCTCATCATCACCAGATTCGTCAAGCCGATCAGACAACTAATACCGAAGAAACCATAAGCTCCCACGATAACCGCCACATGGAACATCAACCATGGGGATTTCAAGACCGGAACCAGCGGATTGATCTGCGGGTCCATCCAACTCAAGCCGGACACGAACAAGATGATCCCCCCGAATAAAGTAGCCAACGCAAACGTAAGCGTACTCTTGCGTACGAACAACAACCCGGCGAACACCGTAGCCCAAGCCACATAAACCATCGTCTCGTACGAATTGCTCCAAGGGGCGTAACCTGCGATATACCACCGCATTCCCATCCCATACATATGGAAAACGAATACGGCCAAAATGCCCAGACTCAATAACCAAGTCGTATAGGTAACCCATTTTTTCTTCTTGAATAAGACCACGAAAGCGAAGATCAGCAACAAGCCTCCCAAAATCAAGTACCCTTTCTTACATTGCCGGAATACATCCATTTGATTATATTTAATCTCGGCCTGTATTTTCTCAGGGCGAATGTCTACCGTCTTATTCTTGGCTTGCTGATACGTATGGATCATTCCGATTACCTCGTCCGCTTTCTCCCAATCACCACTCTTCAATCCTTCCTGTACCTCCGATAAATACCAGCCCATAATGTGGGTAACGAACATGGAGTCCTTTCCGGAAAACGCCGACAAATCATCGCCCGGCGCATACCATTTGTGATCCGGATCGTCCTCTTTCGGGAAAAGGTTCAACATCTGGTAATTGATCAATTGATGGAAGATATTCACCTGCTCGTCCAGCTTGATCAAGTCTTTATCGAAGCGGGTACGCTCCGCCGGCATTTTATTGTAGGCCTCTTCCAGCTTCTCTTGCAATTTATAGCGTCCGTGGCTATCGAATACCTCTATATAGGCACACTCCTTATCCGTAAGGTCGTAATAATTGGCCAGCTCACTATTAGACAAGGCGATAAACGGCACCCGGACCCACATATCCGGCATAGCCAAGACACTCAACAAGAACTGATCCGAGTTCAAGGAACCGAACTGATCCGATTTATGCAACTTTCGCAGTACCTCGGAAGAGAATGTATTGATCGGCAACATACGTCCGCTTACCGATTGGATCGGCAACGCACCGAACTTAGCGGCATGTTCCGGACTTATCGCATATTTCTGTATAACCTCCTTCATCTCGGGAGCGGCCGCACCTTGCGCCCGCAAGCCCCCTACGGAAAGAAGAACCGCTACTAACAGGGTCGTTTTACGAGCGCCCCCTCTTAAATCTTTCAACTGACGGCTTAATTTCATGAAACGGGAGTTCTTGCCTACCAAGCAAAGTATAAAGCCGATCACTAAAATCACGTAGCCGGTATACGTAATATTCCTTCCGGCCACATCTCGGTTCACGGAAAGTACCGTTCCTTGCTCATCCGGATCATAGGAGGCTTGGAAGAAGCGATAGCCTTTCACGTCTAATACATTATTCATATATACCCGGGTATGGCGAGTCTGTCCATCTACATGTACCAGCAACTCACTCTCATAAGCAGAGGGACTGGCAGAGCCGGGATAGCGGGTTAAGGTAAATTTCACGAGTTCTACGCTAAAAGGAAGCGTATGATAGAGAGTCTGGTCCGAGGTACGGATCATGATACGATCGCTAGCCTCTCCCTCACGCAGGTGAAGGATTCCTTCCTCGCCGAAAAGGTGGGAAATAAGTGCACCCAGAAGGATGACAATAAAGGCGGCATGGGTGACCATCAATCCCCATTTACGCCGCTTAAGTAACTGGTGCTTGATAACGATAGCCACGAAATTGGCTACCAATAAGAATTGGAGTAAGAAAAATACAGGAGAATAGTAAATCAGCGCTTTAGCGACGGCAGTACCATGATACTTCTCTATAAAAGTAGCGATAGCCAAGCCAAAGGCGTAGATCAATAGAAGGACGATAGTCGTCACGGAAGAAGAGATAAATCTTTCTAGAGTTTTCATTTGCTCATTTATTAATAACACTGATGCGACAAATGTACGCAGATTAATCATTTTTGAAAGAATCGGCGATTAATTTGCCGCATCCATGTTATCTATCTATAAATAGACCTTGTCTATTAATCCTCAATAATTACCCGGAAGCCTACGTTGAACACACGTTGGTACGGATAATATCCTTTACGGGTATAAGCCGTCGAGAATTTCGGTCGCTCGATATAAGAACCGCCACGAACCACCTTATACTCGGAGACCTCTTTCGATTTCTCGTTGTAAGGATAAGGCAAGTAATCAGAACGAGTCCATTCCGCCACGTTACCGTGCATGCAATACAAACCGAACGGATTCGCTTCATATTGCTTACCACCCACCTGAACCAAATTGCCATCATCCACGCCTTCCTCTTTCGGTAAGTAAGTATAGTATTTGTACCAATAAGAAGTCTTAGGCATCGGTTGCGGGTCGATACCGCTTACGGCAAGCAGGAGCGTGGTTACGTCGGCTAGGTTATCCTTTTTGCCGAAGTCCGCATTCATATCGCCATACCAGAAATCTTGATCGCTACCGGCACGACAAGCCCATTCCCATTGCGCCTCGGTCGGAAGCGTGATGTTCAAGCCTGTTTTCTCACTCAGCTTCTTACAATAATCCATAGCGTCATTGTAACTTACACGGATTACCGGTTGCTCCGGTTTATTAGCGGGATATCCTTGAACCACGTGATCTTTCCATTGCTGATCCACGAAACGGCTGTCGTGATCCGGGAAAATCACGTTGAATTGCTGGTTCGTAACCTCCAACTCACCCATCCAGAAAGCTTTGTCAATCTTCACTTTCGCCGTCGGACGAGTATCGGATTGCCCACGATAGCTGCCCATCACGAATTGTCCGGCCGGAATGCGAACAAATGTCATCTTGATACCCGGAGCCAACTCGATCTCCTTACGGGTTTCCTTCTCGTCAGCCAACATAGCCTTGATCCGGTCCGCATCGAAAGGCCAGCCTTTCACCTTCAACTCTTTTTCCTTGACAGGAGCCAATTTCTCCGGCATCTCCGGTTTGATCTCACCTTTACCCTTCAAGTAAGCGGCATAATCGGAGATCTCTTTCTTCCAATCCACGCCTGCGCCATTCGCATACTTATCCGTCAACTCTTTACGACGCTTGATCTGGTCGAAGCCTTGATACGGGATGATATCCTTCGAAAGCACATTCGCATTGAAATAACCCTTATCCGGAGCGTTGTAATCAATCCAGTTATAAAGGGTTTTCCACTCTTTATCCGTCAGTTGCACGTTAAAGTGCCCTTTCTTCAACATACGAACCAGTTCACTCGTGTTCGGATGATATTCATACGGTTGAAGAACCACCATATCACCCTCGCCACCTTGACGGTGTACATACGGATGCAGATTCAAGTAAGAAGTGCCATAACCTAATTTATCCTTCTTGCCCCCACGCAAGTCGAAAGCCTTACCCTCACCATTATGGCAAGCGATACAGGCACGATCCAAGATCGGTTGGATCTCCAGATCGAACGTGAACGAACGGGTCCCCCCTTCCGGCGGAGTCAACGCATGCGGGGCTTTCTGCGAAGCCATCACACGTTTCGGAATAGGAATCTGGTTCTGGTCCTCATGGCAACCGATACAAGATACCACCTCGCCCGGCTGACCGGTCAACCAGCTACGCATCCACTGGATAGCCACACCGTCTTTGTCTAACGGCTGGATAGAAATCGGCGTATTCGCCGGGATCTTGAAGATAGCGGAGCCATCCTCTTCTACCGGTACCGTACCCAACATACGCTTGATGTCCCAACCGGACTGGATTCCATGCCAGTTATGATCGGAGGTAGTCTTCACGTAAGCATACTCATAAGCGTGCAGACGAAGAGACTTAACCGTACCCCGGGGAATGCCTCTCAAACCCTCTCCCTCGTAAATATCCTGAATAAAGACCGTAGCCTCTTTGTCATTCAATTTCACACGGTCCGGAATAGCCGGAGGAGTCTGTGTCTTACGTACGGCAACCGGACTGATATAGCCCTCACCCTCTACCTTACGCAAACAAGTCACGTTATCGAAGACGTCCACCAAATAGATACCCCATAAATCCTGCGGGTCTAATTTAGCGGCCACCAAGAAATATTTATCATTCAGCGGAGTCGGTTTGATAAACTGCGGCCATACGCCATTCACCAGCTCATCCTTAATCTCCTCCACGATCGGCCGGTTACGATACGGGATCTCCTGTACCATACCGGCGGCGCCTTTACGGGCTTTTGCCGGATCGAACACGATCAAACGGCCGGAACGGGCGATACCATGGTGACCGGAGATAATTCCCACGAAAGCGGAACCGTGGCCCGGCAACGGCTGGATATCAAACGTACTGTTCGGGAACATCGATCCGCTACCATACAGCGCTTTCTGCTCCGTACCATCCGGATTCATGTTCATCACGATACGGGAATAATAGTGCGTCAAGTCCGTGTACTCCCAACGGGTATACATCACACGACCGTTATTCATCACTACCGGGTTCCAGTTCGCGTCTTGATCGAAAGTCAGACGGCGCAAGTTCTTCGTATCCGGCGTATAAAGTACCATATTACCGACAGGGTCATCACCGCTTACACAAGGCACGCCTTGATAACCGATATTCGAGTTGGCGATGATACGTCCGTCCGGTAAGTAGGTTCCATCATAAAACTCCAGATCCGGTTCCTCGTTATGTATTAATTGCTTAAAGCCCGAGCCATCCAATTTCACCTCGAATACGTTCCAACGCTTATCGGGCATCGTCTGGGTAAACATAGCACGATCGCCATCCCAATGCATCCGCAAGTCAGCGATAGAGGAACCGTTTTCCGGTTTATAAATCGACCGTACCTGTACATCCTCCCCACGTAGATTACTCAACTCCACAATATCGGCGTCGAATCCCATACGGCGGGCGGACTCTTGGTTGCTCCAGTTATTACCCTGCGTACCCAAATCCGGAGCCATTGCCTTATGAGCGTTTACACCTAATTTAAAGCGGGCAGCCAAGACTTTATCACCATCCAAGAACGGGTTCGCCAGCAAGATCGTACGTTTATTCGCAATCGCTTTCTCCGCGTTAACCAAAGCGGCCTCATCACCACTATAAATACCATCGAAACCTTTCTTTACCTGCTGTTCCAGCTCATCCAAAATCGGTTGATACTTAGTGGCATCGAAACCTTTCAGTTTTTTCATATCATTGAAAGCCAGACGAATCGCCTCCATATTCAACCAACTCAAGTCGCTCTGCAAATTACAGATACGTTGAGTTTTCTCATAAAGTTTCAAATACTCACGGATCTGAGTATCAATATCTTTTTCTGTCTCGATCTGCTTAACAGCGTTCTTTACATACGCAGCGTCTTTCAGACGAGAAGCCAGATTCAAGACAATATCACGCTCAGCGGAAGCGTCACTAGTAGTCAACCAATTCTCCAACCCATCGATATTAGCGTTTAAGGCTCCTAATTCCTTCGGATAAGCGGCTAGCAAGCGTGCGGCCTCCTCCTTCGGGAAAACATTCATGATACGGAAGAATACACTACCTACCGTTGACTGATCGGCCAAACCCACCTCAGCCTCAAAGCGTACATATTCCTTATTGATATTGTACACCATCACGCCATTGGCATGGCATAATACGCTATGGTCGTATTTCTTACCACCGATCAACAATGGATTCCCGTATAAATCCGTATTCTTGCGGATACTGTTCGAACCGGAAACCCAATAATCCGGGTCTAACTCATCCAACCAAACCGAACTACCGTCCGCCTTGATTAAACGGGCATTCGCCCATGTACCCCAATCCCAATCCGTACCGTCCGGTCCGGCGGCCGTAACAAGTACCAACTGATCCTGACCCGTCAAATCGGCGGACATCGGGACAGCCTTCTGCTTCGCTTTAATCCAAGCGGACATGATCGGCATGTTCGCCTTCACCAAAGAGGCACGAAGCTCAGACTTTTGTTTTACTGAGGCGTCAATCCAGTTATCCACCTTCTTTTGCTTCGGACCTGCCGAAACAAGAAGAGAGGTCGACAACAAGAGTGATACCATTATATAGTATTTATTCATGTATTAAATTTAAATTTAGAAGGTTGTTTATTGAAACCCTAAGGATCACGATCGGCAACCCTTAGAATTACGAAGCATAACCCTAGAGGTTTTTATAAAGCGGCCTTCTGGTTCGTGAAACGTAAGCCAGCGTTGTCGTGATAGCATGCCCACTCATCTACGATAGCGCCTTCCGGACCTGCCATCATAAAGTGGAATGTCTCCAATTTCTTCAGACGTAATACGTCGCCGACCTTCTGAACCACGAAATTCTTGCTCTTGATCGGTCCGTGTCCAGCAGGGATAGCCGGGGCGTTCGGGGTCTCGTCACCTACCTCAGAGAAGTTGTATACCCAACCCTTCTCTACCATCCAAGACTCATGTTTAGCAGGAAAGTCAGTCTTTACGTGAGCGTGTTCCGGAATCATCTGGCCCGGCAACAAATAGATAGCGTGAGCGAAATACTTATACTCCGGATCGTTGATCCAGAAAATACCACCCATACCTACATTTTCGAAATCGCCCAAGCCAAAGTCTGTCACCCACATATCTTTCGCCATCAACTCCGTGAAAGGAACATCGTAGAAAGCAAACATATCTTTCATCGCTTCCATAGCGACATCTTGTTGGAACTTGCCGTCTTTATAAAAATCGGCGTTCGTGTACTTCTTTGAATAAGCCATTGTTTTATTTTTTTGATTGTTAGTATTACATGCGTTCGTGCATTCTTTGCGGCAAGTTCCTTCCGGACAATTGCCCTCCCCGTTAGCGGCGCAACAAGTAGCGTCTGTCGTTGTCTTTCCCGTACATGCGACCATAGATGCCAACACCAATCCCATAGCCGCCATTTTCATGTTCAAACCTTTTCTCATTTGTTTTTGTGTATATTTGTTAGTACTATTTGTTTCAACGTATCGCTATTCCCTCGATCTCGATCAGTAACTCATCCCGGCAAACGTCGGCCCACATATAAGAGATCGGGATATTTAATCCGTAGGTATTCATCAAACGCTCAGCCTCCTCGTAATCGGATTTGTTCTTCAGGTAGACTCGTAACTTGACCAATTTAGCGTCAGCGATCAGTTCCGCTATATTTTCCATCGTGATCCGTAGCTGACGTTCCAGACCTACTCCCTTCAAGCTCTCCTCACCACGGATAGCGGCTGTACCGGAGATATAAATCAATTTACGATCCTGAAAAGACATACTCTTGGCACGCTCGAACTTAGGGGTCGTCTTCTTTTGTCGGGCAACTTCCAGTACTTGTTCCGAATACGCATGGGCAGCCACCTGCAACTTATTATCGATCGGCGTAGCGAAAGCGTCCGGCGTAGTAAATACGACAGCATCCACATCAATCAAGATACCTCCCAGATTCGCCCCGATACCCGTAGCGGCAGGATAACCATTCGTCCATTCCGTTTTACTATAAAAATCAGACCGGGCGTTATTAAACGCTTGATAATGCTGATCCTGACCGTCGAAAGCTGTTATACGCTCGATATAATTCCACTGACGGATAATGCTATTCAACGGAAAACCCTCCCGACGAAGCACATCCCCCAATAACCGGAAAGCTTCCACCGACTGAGGCTCTATACCAAAATGGAGTACATCCCCTTGAAAACCGCCGGCAAAAAGGAAACGTCCCGAGGCATTCTCCAACAAGACATAAGGAACACCTTGATAATGACGGAAAGTAATCCGATCCTGCGCATCGGGCACATAGCTATGTACCTCCATCAGCAAAGGAGCGTTCAGCGGCGGTTGGGAGACATAGCTCAAAGCCGGTTCGCAATCCCCATAATACCGACGGATTTTCTCCCGCAGCAAAACCCGGCGTGCCACGTATTCCTCATTCGTACCCGGAGTACCGAAAAAGGCCAGTCTCATGATCACCTCGTTTTGAGGTAATTGAGACAATAGATCGTCCACCATAACCGCGAACTCAGCCGGCTCAGTGTTTAATATCGTATAATGTATTTTCTCACAATAATTCATATCCTTTTATTTTACAGGGAGTTTACATATTCCGTTAATGCCTCGACATCTTTCTTGGAGACCTTTTTATCGATACCATGCTTATGGACCTCGAACACCTCTTCCATGGTAGCCGCACGCCCATCAAACAGATAAGGAGCCGTACGCCAAACCTCAATCAAAGTAGGAGTGTCCCACCCTTTCTCAAATTCGATATCCTCGCCGATACGGTGCATCTTCATATCCGTATAATAAGGACCGCTATGACACTCGCCACATTTCAGTTTCTCAAACACCTTTCTTCCCTCTTTCGCCTTATCCGATAATTCCCCATTTACTAAATACGGGCTAGGCACCGGACGCAAGGATTTCATATAAGCGTCCACACATTTCGCCATTTCCTCTTCTGGCTCAAAAAACTGAATGAACTTAAAACCGGCACGTACCGCATATTCTGCGCTCTCACGAACACCCGAGATCATGCTTGGGGGAGTCACATGCGAATACAACATGCTCTTACAATTCTTCGAGTTACCAACTCCATCATTCATCAAGTCCCAGTTCATCCCGTCCGTACGGGCATCCCCCGGATGGCAACCGTTACAACTCTGCCAGCCTTGATAGCAATGATTTGCGTCGTTAAAGTATTTCTCGCCCTTGTTCTCCGGCGTTTCCGTACGCCCCGGATTCATGTCGGTAGCCGTCACCTCCAATGTATTTATATCGACGGTATTCAAGATATCGGCGAAATAAGTAGGGATTATCAACTTATCTCCCGAAAATATAAAATTTCGGGGACCGTTTCCTTGTAAGGTAACTCGCTCACGAAGTCCATACAAGAAATTCAAGTCGTAATCCAGACGGCTCTTATCCTTATAAGACTCAAACTTCGCCAACATCGCCGGATGATCGATCACGCTCACCTCATGCGTTCCGCTATGCGTGATAAAGATATGCTTGTCATCGCAAGCGATACTCCAGATACCGGCAGCGCCACGATCCGGCTCGTCCACCAATACCGCCCCAACGAATTCCTGCTTCGCCACATCGATCACGCTGAAAGCGCTCGTGTTCATCCAACCTTGTTGAAGTTGGGAAGTAGGCACCGTGAATCGTCCCAAGTTATGAGACACGTATATATATTTCCCGTCCGGCGTGATACACATCCCCCGTAAGGCATTGCTACCATTCGCCAATTGGATATCTTTCACTTTCGTAAACCCCTCCATCTCGATTACTGATACGCAAGCGGCCACCACATCCACGTCCGCCCGTTGTGCGGGCAGGAAATTCGTAACAAACATATACTTGCCATCCTTGCTGAATACCGCCGATTTAGGCTCACGCAACACTTTCACGCTCCGGACTACCTTACGCATCACCGGATCTATCTCGACCACCGAATTATCGAACTGATTACATACATATATATGTTTCTTATCCGGCCCGAACATCGGATGACAGGCTCCCGATCCCGTCGGTATAGCCGCTTCCACCCTACCCGATTCCAAGGAAAGCACTTGTAAACGGCCGGTCTTCTCGAAGGTCGTCACATACACCTTATCCCCATCCGGAAGCAACCCGGTCGGGATCTCATCAAACGGAAACGAATGAAGTAAGCTCTTACCGTCCGCTGAAAAAATATCCAGATGTCTCGTTCCTTTCTGTGTCATTAATAGCTCCCCCTTTGCGTTCAATACGGCATCCGTAGTAAAGAAAGGTGGGTTGCCGGCTGAAGCGAGAGAAACGCAACAGCCGACAAGACAAGCCACCAATGAGTTTTTTATCAAGTATTTTCGTGTGTTCATGGTATATTTTGTATTCCTTATTTTCTAAATCCTAGTTCGTTCGAGATTACCCCGGCAACCTCCTTGATCGCCTTCACCGTATTTTTCACCACCTCTTTCGATAAGCGGTCTTTCGGGCCGGAGATCCAAATCGCTCCACAAGGATATCCCGTATAATTAAAGATCGGGGCGCCTACGCAGATCACGCCGCTCAGCTCCTCCTCATTATCCATGGCATATCCCAGCTTACCAACCTTCTCCAATTCCTCCAGATAGGCCTCACGAGAAGTGATCGTCCGGGAATTATACCGTGTAAACGTCATGTAGGACAGGTAACGATCTCGCACCGTCTTCGGCAAATAAGCCATAATCGCCTTTCCGGGAGCCGAACAATGCAACTCAAACGGCTTTCCCGGCGACAGGACGAAGCGGAACGTATGATGTCCTTGCGCTTGTTCGATAAAAATCCCTTTCTCATCTCCCAAGACACCAAAGCAAGCGGTCTCTTTCACTTGATCACGTAAATCACGCAAATGTGGCAAGACGGTCTCTAAGAGATTGTGTTCATTCAAGGATCTGAAACCAAGGGTCAATAATTTTCGGGAAAGTTTATAGCGTTTCGTGTCTTCACTAAAATTAAGATATTCCAGCCGCACCAATGTATTCAAAATACGGTAAGCCGTAGTCTGAGATATATCGAGCGCCGACTTAATATCTTGCAATGTTTCTCCCGCCGACCGCAAGGAAAGGTACTCAAGAACCGCTATGCCCTTCTCTAAATTAGGCACTTTGTAGCTCTCATCCACTTTTTCCATATTTGGCAGCGTGTTTTCCATATTTGAAATTGCATTTCAGATTTGAACCAAATATAGCAGTGATGAATTTAAACAAGACACGAAATATGTAAAAAGGTGTTAAGTATGTTGCAGAGCATATAAATCCTTAAAGGAAAATGATCAATTCTTTTTGATTTACAATGATTTTATCTCTTATATACATATTATTTACCTACTTTCGCGGAATATCCTTGAAAGCACAAGGATATAAGTGCATTCATAAACGAGCAAGAATACAAACATGACAAGCGAAAGCAAAAAAGAAAAGTTAAATAAAAACGAGCTATTAGCTAATTATCAATATCTCATGGATACGATCTGGACTATCTATTTGGAAGACGGAAGCGTCGATATACTTAAATATTCAATGAATCCGGAATTAATTAATACAAAACAAGATTATACCAGCCTTGCCAACATTCTAAGAAACGACATCTATTCTCCAGACCGTAGTTTATGGGATGAAACGGTTTCGCTTGAAGCTTTCTTTAGAATGATAGCCGAAGGATGTTTTCATAAAACATTTGACTTACGTTTCTGCAACGATCACTTCGGTTTTGAATGGCACGAAACTTTTATCGATATTCTTGTTAACAACGAAGGTATCCCTGATAGAATCCTTTTATCTAGCCGTAATATCAACGATTTCAGAAAAGCGCAAATTATAGAAACCGCCGTAAGATCAGAATATGATTACGTAATCTATATTGAAGCTTCGAAAAATAGCTATGTCATGTATACCTCCGGCTCGGAGAGCTATAGTCCCCCTCCTATCGCCAGCTATGACTATGATGGAGTAGTCGCCTCATATAACCGGCAATATATGGCACCTGAGCTTCACGAAGAAATGACTGAGAAACTACAGATCGCTCATATAGAACCGATACTACGGAAACATGGAGAATATATCGTATATGGCACCATGATAGAGAATGGCGTAAACCGGGAAAAGAAAATGCGATTCAGCTATTACGACAGGGAAAAGAACATATGGTTAATGACTCGAACTGATATAACGGAAATCAAAGAAGAAAGAAAACAAAAAAAACTGTTGCAGGAAGCTTTACAGAGCGCTAATGCCGCCAACCGTGCCAAAACTGATTTCCTATCCCGGATGAGCCATGACATCCGCACTCCTATCAACGCCATCGTCGGTATGACAGCGATAGCTGGCCTGCACATGGATGACCAGATGCGTATAGCTGATTGCTTAAAGAAAATAACCATTTCCTCCAAACTCTTATTAAATCTGATCAATGAGGTACTGGATATGTCTAAACTGGAAAGTGATAAGATCATGCTGACAGAAGAGGCATTCAAGATCAACGAGCTATTAGAGAGTTTATTCGTCATGGTGCAACCGGCCTTTGAAGCGAAAAAGCAAAAGTTTCAGATACATGTCACCAAGATAAAACACGAATGCCTTATAGGTGACGTGCAACGTATACAGCAAGCATTGTTGAACATGCTTACAAATGCGATCAAATATACTCCGGAAGACGGGCAAATACAACTAACGGTAGAAGAGAAACCTTCTGTCTATAACGGTTACGGCCAGTTTGAAATAACCGTAACGGATAACGGTATAGGAATGAAACCAGAATTTCTGGAAAAAGTATTCGAACCTTTCGAGCGGTCGGATGACAAGGCCATTCGCAATATCCAAGGGACTGGTCTCGGCATGGCTATCAGCCGCCATATCGCCCAGATAATGAACGGAGACATTCTTGTGGAAAGTGAATATGGAAAAGGCTCCAAATTCACCATGAGGTTTCATGTCAAACTGGGAAGTACGAATGAATACGACAATAATATATTGGTAGACCTACCAGTACTGGTAGTAGATGACGATGAGGTATCCTGCGAGATCGCTTATGAAAACCTCCAAGAATTAGGGATGAAACCGGAATGGGTTCTTTCCGGTGAAAAGGCCGTACAAAAAGTAATCGACGGAGACACTTACTTTGCTATTATCATAGATTTAATGATGCCCGGCATGAACGGCATCGAAACCACCATAAAAATAAGGGAATACGTGGAACCAGATACTCCGATCATCATCATATCAGCATACGATTATTCCGGTTACGAATTTGAGGCAGTAAAAGCTGGCGTCAACGGCTTCATAAGCAAGCCTATCATGAAATCCAAGCTATTCCATTTAATGAAAAAATTTGCCTCAGACAAAAAGGAAGACGAGCAAGTCCTTATCACACCGACTCATATCATATCTTTTCCCGGCAAACGGATACTGGTCGTGGAAGACAATGACCTAAACCGCGAGATAGCGTATGAATTGCTGCAAGAAACCCATGCAGAAGTCGAGACAGCTTGCGACGGACAAGAAGCCGTTGATAAAGTCGCCGCTTCACCCGAAGGTTATTACGATTTTATAATCATGGATATACAGATGCCTGTAATGGATGGACTCGAAGCGACAAGGCAAATTCGTCATCTCGACCGTCAAGATATCAAAGATATGCCCATTATAGCCATGTCTGCCAATGCTTTCGCCGAAGATGTACGGCTAAGTCTGGAAGCCGGCATGAACGAACATATCGCAAAACCGATCGAGATAGACAAATTATATGGAATTATGAGGAAATGGTTCCAGTAAAAAAAGCCGGAATCTCTTCCGGCCTTCTCCAAACTCAATGAATAACCTTTTTACTTCTTGCAATCGCAAGTTGAATATGCTACCAACATCCAAACCAATTTTTCTTGTTCCTTCAGATAGTCACTCATCAACGCTACCGTAGCCTCATCGCCCGCCTCCGATGCCAAGGAAAGAAGTTTACGCTCCTCACCAATCAGCAGGCCATAGGTATCGAGAATATGTTTCAATGCCTCGTCACCACAGGATACGCCTGATACCTCTTTTACACGGGCTACTTTCAGGTACTCGCTGAACTTGTTCTCCGGCTCGCCTCCCAACATCAGGATACGTTCCGCCAACTCGTCAACCTTCTCGGCAGCGTTGTTGTACATATCCTCGAATTTACCGTGAAGAACGAAGAAACCGTGTCCCTTGATATTCCAGTGGAAACCACGAAGGTTCGTATAAAATACTTGGTAGTCCGCCAATAATTGTTTCAAGCTTGCTACTACGTTACTTACCGCTGATGCGTCTAAATGAAGATAATCTAATGTTTTCATACTGCTATTTTTTTAATTGTTATACTTTCCGTTTTCTTATACTGCAAAGATATGGTAAATATAAACAGCTGTCAAACAGATAATTCCTATATACATATAGATAGAATCTATATTTAAACGATCAACAGGAAGACATGCGATAGAACTTAGGTTTCTATTTACCCAATTTAAACTTATATCCTGCGGTAAGAGCCAAGGTATGGTAATTCGCCTCGATAGATCCTCCCTTATACTCTTTACCTAACGATACATCATAGCCAAAATTGATAAAGCATTGTTTTATTTCCACACCTACAGTGGAACTTATACCCCAATCAAAAGCACGAAGCCCTTCACAGGGATCATGGGTATAAAACTTAGCGGATTCTTCCGAAGCGACAGACCATCCCCCGAACATTCCTTTATCCAATACGCTTACGGCTATATAAGGGCCTACTCCGACATTCAAACGAATATCCTCAGCTAATTTGAACGATAAATTAGCCATAATCGGTAATTGCAAGAAATTTCGTGTCACCTTATTTGAGTAATCATACGCATATCCATACGGATCATAAGTAGGTCCCGGCACAGTCCACCAATAATGCCCATATCCATATCCGGGGAATTGGTCATTACTATATCCCCTTTGCGTATAATACAGACCGGACTTCAGAGAAAGAAATTCCGGCTTCAACTGATATTCCACTCCTACCCCAATCTTCCAACTCGGTTTCCAATCAACCATTGGACCCGCCTTCATCACTGTCATACCCGCTTCCGGAACTACCGACCACTGGGCTTGTACCGATACTACACCCAGCATTAACACCATCGCAAATACTACAACTCTTTTCATATACTTTTTATTTTGATAAAATAATCGAACGATATATATGAATAAGACATGAAACAATAAAAAACCCCTATTGGCACCAACAGAAAAAGGCCGGAATCACTTCCGACCTTCTCCAAACGCAATGAATCACCTTTTTTACTTCTTGCAATCGCAAGTTAAATATGCTACTAACATCCAAACCAACTTCTCTTGTTCTTTCAGATAATCACTCATCAAAGCGACCGTAGCCTCATCTCCCGCCCCGGATGCCAAGGAAAGAAGTTTACGCTCCTCACCGATCAAATGACCATACGTATCAAGAATATTCTTTAACGCCTCGTCACCGCAGGATACGCCTGATACCTCTTTTACACGGGCTACTTTCAAATACTCGCTGAACTTGTTCTCCGGCTCGCCTCCCAACATCAGGATACGTTCCGCCAACTCGTCAACCTTCTCGGCAGCGTTGTTGTACATATCCTCGAATTTACCGTGAAGAACGAAGAAACCGTGTCCCTTGATATTCCAGTGGAAACCACGAAGGTTCGTATAAAATACTTGGTAGTCCGCCAATAATTGTTTCAAGCTTGCTACTACGTTACTTACCGCTGATGCGTCTAAATGGATATAATCTAATGTTTTCATAATTGCTACTTTTTAATTTGTTATACTTTCTGTTTTTCTTATACCGCAAAGATACGGCAAGTATAAGTAGCTGTCAAACAGATAATTTTTATATCAAGATAGAGGAGATTTATTAAACTATTCCATACAATAAGTATGCAAATGACATGAATACATAAATAATTGGATACTAACATTTTAAAAAGACGATTATCATTTTCGAAAAACACGTACGTGTTTTTTTGAAAAGTCGTACATGTTTTTCGGGAAACTGAAGTGAACCCAGAAAGTTGGACGGTTAATAAATAGGATTAGTGGATTGAGTTCTAAATTGTATGGGGCTCAATCCTCCTAATCCCGTTTTAATTCTATAATTATTGTAATAGTATATATACTCATTTAGTTCGTGAACAAATTGTTCCATATTCTCAAACTCCCGCAAATATAGTAATTCAGATTTTAATAGTCCGAAGAAGTTCTCTATTACTGCATTATCCAAACAGTTTCCCTTTCTTGACATACTCTGTACTATTCCTTTTTTTCTGAGCATCTGTTGATATGTTGGATGCTGATAATGCCAACCTTGATCAGAGTGAATAATTAAGTCTACGTCATCAGGCAAGAGAGTAAAAGCCTTTTTTAACATATCCGTAACCATAGATAAATTGGGACTTTCAGTTATTGTAAAACTGATAATCTCTCGATTATACAAATCCATGATGGGAGATAAATACCTTTTTGAACCAAAAAGAGAGAACTCGCTGACATCTGTTACCCATTTCTGATTAAGAGCGGTCGTAGAGAAGTCACGTTCCAATATATTAGGAGCCACTTTACCAACTGTTCCTCTATAAGTATTATATTTCTTTCTTCTGACCATACATTTTAAGTCGCATTGGTTCATTAGTTTTAGAACCGTTTTGTGATTCAGGTTATATCCTCTTTGGTTTAGTCCCAGAGTGATACGCCTATATCCATACCTACCATGATTCTCATGAAATATTTGACATATCATTTTTTTCTCTTCTTGATATTTATCTGGAAGGGAAAATTTCTGAATGTAATAATGATATGTACTTTTAGCCATCCCGGAAGCTTTCAATAAAACAGAAAACTTAAATTCATGCCTTAATTCTTGGATGGCGGCAACCCTTTCTTGCTTTCTCGGGCAATGCGTTCCTGAACTAAGGCTCTCAATTTTTTTAGGTATGCGTTTTCTGCTTTAAGGAGTTCTATTTCCTTAAGTAAATCCTTATTATCTTTTGGTTTAGGATCTACAAACTCTTCTGGTTCTTTAAAAAGATCATTTTCTTTTGTTATCATATCTTCAGACCATAGTCGGCTACCTCCATGAAGACCGGATAAGCCTACATTCTTATACTTACGTTGCCACATTAATACGGTACTTGGGCTGGGGATACCATATTTTAAGGCAGCTTCTTGCAAAGATAAATGATTTTCAAATACATCTTGGAGTACTTTATACTTAAAATCAACAGGATAGTATCTATGTTGCATACGCAATCCCTCTTCTCCATAACGGGAGTATAAAGAAACCCAATATTTGACTTGACGTGGATTTACATCAAACATTTTACCTGTTGTACGTAAAGGCAAATGCTCACACAAAACTTTGGCTACTACTTGTAACCGCACAGAATAAGGATGTTTCTCGTACTTCTTTCGTTTGTTAGACATAATGAAATTGATTTATATCCAACTTTCTGGGTTCACTTCAAAAAACACGTACGACTTTTTACAGAATCATACGGCAAGGAACTAGAACATACATAAAAATATAAGATAAGTCTCCCTTTTTCAGAGGACCCAAAAGCATTTCCCCCAAAATCCCCTACTCGAATCCTCGCTCTATGGAAAACAGATACTCCGGCGACATTTACTAACATTGAGATTTCTCCATGCTTCTGCGCTTCGTCTATCAAGCTCAGAATAGACGAGCGTGAGGACAAGTCCATTTCCATCGGCAGTACGTCAAATCCGGCATTGTTCATTGTCTGGGCAATAATCGCTGCATTATTCATACTGTTTTTTTCCCTAAAAAGGTTACCTTCGCGGAAACAAGATATCGCTTTGGAAGTACAAGAATTATTGAAACTATATGCCGCTCACCCGCAAGTGACGGCGCTGGACACCTTACTGAAAAACGATACGTCCCGCAATATATTCCTAAAGGGACTGAATGGCTCGGGTCCGGCAATGACGATCGCCTCTCTTTTTACGAAAGGAAGGGGAAGTTATGTGTGCGTGTTGAACGACCAAGAGGAAGCCGGCTATTTCTATCACGACTTGATGCAACTTACCGCCAGCAATGAGGTATACTTCTTCCCATCCGCTTACCGGAGGGCCATCAAGTACGGGCATGTCGATCCGGCGAACGAGATCCTGCGCACCGAGGTACTCAGCCGGTTGCAAGACCCGGACGCCTCTTTCGTAATCGTCACGTATCCGGACGCATTGGCGGAACGAGTCGTGGCCCGGGAGGTATTGAAGGAGAATACCTTAAAAATCAGCGTGGGCGAGAAGCTGGATAATATGTTTGTCTCCGACGTGCTGGACGAGTATGGCTTCGAGCAGGTCGATTATGTATATGAGCCGGGGCAGTACGCCCTCCGGGGCAGTATCCTCGACGTTTTCTCTTTCTCCTACGAGTTCCCCTACCGTATCGACTTTTTCGGCGACGAGGTGGAGACCATCCGTACGTTCGACGTGGAGACGCAGCTCAGCAAGGAGAAGCTGGACAGCATCTATATCGTCCCGGAGATGAGCAAGAACGCCAAGGATAGTACTTCCTTGCTAGGCTCCCTCCCTCCGAACACCTTCATAGCGGCGAGAGATCTCGCATGGTGCAAGGAGCGCATCGGAAGCGTATGGAACGACGATCCGGTGGTAGCCGATGAGGAATCCTTCGCCGATATCGACCAGATGCGGAAGAAATTAGTCCAAGCGGAGGACTTCCTACGGGAGGTCTTGGATTTCCGTCGCATCCATTTCGGGGTACGGCCGATGGGAACGGCGGACGCTACCATCCACTTCTCTACGCAAACGCAGCCGATCTATCATAAGAATTTCGACCGGGTGAGCGAGTCGTTCCATAAATACCTCGACGAGGGTTATGCATTATATATATTGAGCGATCAAGAGAAACAAGCCAACCGTATCCGGATGATTTTCGAGGATAGGGGCGACAATATCCCTTTCACCGCCGTAAACCGCACGATACACGAGGGATTCGCCGATGATACGCTACGCATCTGCTTTTTCACCGACCATCAATTGTTCGACCGCTTCCACAAGTTCAACTTGAAGAGCGATAAGGCACGAAGCGGAAAGATCACCCTTTCGCTCAAGGAGCTGAACCAGTTCTCGCAGGGGGATTATATCGTACATATCGATCATGGCGTAGGACAGTTCGGAGGATTGGTACGCACCGAGGTGAACGGTAAGATGCAAGAGGCCATCAAATTGATTTATCAGAATAACGATATTATATTCGTCAGCATCCATTCCCTGCATAAATTATCGAAATACAAGGGGAAAGAGAGTGGCGAGCCGCCTAAGTTGAGCAAGCTCGGCACGGGCGCTTGGGAAAAGATGAAGGAACGTACCAAGGCGAAGGTGAAGGATATCGCCCGGGACTTGATCCTCCTCTATTCCAAACGCAAGCAAGAGACGGGTTTCGCCTACACGCCGGACAGCTTCATGCAGCATGAGCTGGAAGCCAGCTTCATCTACGAGGACACGCCGGACCAGATGAAGGCGACCGCCGAGGTCAAGGCGGATATGGAAAGTACCCGTCCGATGGACCGGCTGATTTGTGGAGACGTTGGTTTCGGAAAGACCGAGGTAGCTATCCGCGCGGCATTCAAGGCGGTATCGGACAATAAGCAGGTGGCCGTGTTGGTACCCACCACCGTACTAGCTTTCCAGCATTACCAGACGTTTTGTGAGCGCTTGAAGGATTTCCCTTGCAAGATCGATTATATCAGCCGGGCCCGTACGGCCGCGCAAATCAAGGCTACCTTGAAAGAGCTGAAAGAGGGCGAGGTGAATATCTTGATCGGCACCCACCGGATCGTCGGCAAGGATGTACGTTTCAAGGATCTGGGCTTGCTTATCATCGACGAGGAGCAGAAGTTCGGGGTATCCGTCAAGGAGAAGCTTCGGCAACTGAAGGTGAATGTGGACACCTTGACAATGACGGCCACCCCGATCCCCCGTACCCTACAGTTCTCCTTGATAGGGGCCCGGGACCTTTCCAGCATCACCACGCCACCGCCCAACCGTTATCCCGTGCAGACGGAGGTGGAGCGTTTCAACCCCGATATCATCCGGGAAGCGATCAATTTCGAGATGAGCCGGAACGGGCAGGTGTTCTTCATCAACAACCGTATCCAGAACATTTACGAGATGGAAGCCTTGGTACGGCGGGAAGTCCCCGACGCACGGGTAGCCGTGGGGCACGGGCAGATGGAGCCGGAGAAGCTGGAGAAGATCATCCTCGACTTCGTGAACTATGAATACGACGTATTGATCGCCACCAGTATCGTGGAGAGCGGCATCGACGTGCCCAACGCCAATACGATCATCATCAATAACGCCCAGCAATTCGGGCTTAGCGACCTCCATCAGCTACGCGGACGTGTAGGACGAAGCAACCGGAAAGCCTTCTGCTACCTCCTTTCCCCGCCCCTCACCTCGCTGACGCAGGAGGCACGGCGCAGGTTGCAAGCGATCGAGAACTTCTCCGAGCTGGGTAGCGGTATCCATATCGCCATGCAAGACCTCGACATCCGGGGGGCCGGGAATATGCTAGGCGCCGAGCAAAGCGGTTTCATCGCGGATCTGGGTTACGAGACGTACCAGAAGATCTTGGAGGAGGCGGTAGACGAGTTGAAAAGCGAGGAATTCGCCGATCTTTACGCCGATAACACCGAAGGGCACCGGGATACGGGCAGCGAGTACGTCCGGGAGACCTATATCGAGAGCGACCTGGAATTGATGTTCCCTCCCACCTACATCCCCAACGACTCGGAGCGTATCTCCCTATACCGGGAGTTGGATAATATGGAGGAGGAACGTGATATCCTCGCCTTTACGGAGCGCCTGAAAGACCGCTTCGGCAAGATACCGAAGGAGGGCAAGGAGTTGATCCGGATCGTGCGCCTCCGCCGCATGGCCAAGAAACTGGGCATGGAGAAAGTGATCCTGAAGAAAGGGCAGATGAGCCTCTTCTTGGTGAATAACCCGGATAGCCCGTATTACCAAAGCGAGGCGTTCGGCAAGCTGCTGGGCTTCATCCAAAAGCATCCCCGTGAATGCAACCTCCGGGAGCAGAATGGCAAGCGAAGTATCGTGATCAAGAACGTCCCTACGGTGGAAGCGGCATGCGGCTACCTGCAAGAGATGGAAAAAATAAACTCAACCAACTTTTGACACATCCTCTTACAAACACGAAAAGATATGGAAAAGAAAACGATTATAGACCTTTTTGAGAGTTCAGCCAAGCGATTCCCGAGTAATCCTTTTTTATGGGAGAAGACGGGCAAGCGATTCGAGCCAACCACTTACGCCGAGGTTCGCAACCTCGTCTATGAGGAAGGCGCCGGCCTCATATCGCTGGGTGTGCGAAAGGGGGATAATATGGCTTTACTGAGCGAAGGGCGCAACGCGTGGATCATCGGCGAGCTGGCCATGTTCTACGCCGGGGCGACGAACGTGCCCCTATCGATCAAGCTGGAGGAGGCGAACGACCTCCTGTTCCGTCTCGTCCACGCCGACGTGAAATATATCATGGTATCGGGTCAGCAACTCAAGAAAATCCGGGCGATCAAGGATAAGCTCCCCGCCGTACGGAAGATCATCGTACTCGACGAGCAAGCGGAATACCAAGACCGTGAGATGTCGCTGTCCGAGATACGCCGGATGGGGAAGGTCTATCTGGGTATTCATCCGCTAGAGGAGTTCTTGGCGATCGGGCAATCGCTGGGCAACGATGATTACGCCACCATCACCTATACCTCCGGCACGACCGCCGATCCGAAAGGCGTGATCCTCACCCACCGCAACTATACGGCGAACGTGGAGCAAGCGCTCACTTGCGTGTATATAGACGATACGTGGCGTACGTTGGTGATCCTCCCGCTGGACCATTGCTTCGCCCACGTGGTAGGATTCTACATCTTCATGTCGAAGGGAGCCTCGGTAGCTACCGTGCAGGTAGGGCGTACCGGTATGGAGACCTTGAAGAATATCCCTATCAATATAAAGGAGTTCAAGCCGTACCTGATACTGAGCGTCCCCGCCTTGGCGAAGAACTTCAAGAAGAATATCGAGCAAGGTATCCGAGCGCGAGGCAAGAACGCCGTCCGCCTTTTCAACCTAGCCTTACGGATCGGTTATATCTATAACGGGGATAGCGACGAGGAGGAAGGAAAAGGTTTCCGCGTCCTCTTGAAGCCACTGGTCCGTTTGTTCGACAAGCTATTGTTCGCGAAAGTCCGTGAGAACTTCGGGGGCGAACTGAAGTTCTTTATCGGAGGGGGCGCCTTGCTGGATAAGGACTTGCAGAAGTTCTATTACGCCTTGGGAATCCCGATGTACCAAGGATACGGGCTGAGCGAGGCGACACCGATCATCTCGACCAACGGCCCCCGCCGCCACGTCTTCGGCAGTAGCGGCGTATTGGTGCGGCCCCTCGACCTAAAGATCTGCGACATGGACGGCAACGTACTTCCTCCGGGGGAGAAAGGCGAGATCGTCATCCGGGGAGAGAACGTGATGGCCGGCTACTGGAAGAACCCGGCATCGACGGCCGATACCGTAAAGGAGGGTTGGCTGTACACCGGGGATATGGGATATATGCGTGACGGGCTTCTTTATGTGTTGGGGCGTTTCAAGAGCCTGCTGATCGGAAGCGACGGGGAGAAATACAGTCCGGAGGGTATAGAGGAAGCCTTGGTAGAGCATTCCTCTTGCATCGACCAGCTGATCCTGTACAATAACCAGAGTCCGTACACGACCGCCCTGTTGGTCCCTAACAAAGAACGGTTGCGGAAACATCTGGCCCACCAGAATCTGGACCTCACGAGCGATCAAGGCCGAGAAGAGGCCATCCGTATCATCCAGCGCCAGATCGACCGTTTCCGCAAGGGAGGCGACCTGTCTAGTATGTTCCCGGATCGTTGGTTGCCGACCACCTTCGCCATCCTCCCCGAGCCTTTCACCGAGCAAAACGGCATGGTAAATAGCACCATGAAGATCGTCCGGGGCAAGGTAGAGAAAGCCTACGCCGCCCGTATCGCCCAGCTCTATACCCCCGAGGGGAAGAACCCGCAGAACAAGTGGAACAAGGAGGCGTTGTAGAGACGCGGCGTGCTGCGTCTCATCCCCCGCGATGGGCCTTGCTACCCCGGCAAGGCCTTTGTTGTTTCAAGAGGGTCGCGACAAATGGATAATAACGAGATTTCATACAAGATTCTGATCACAGAATTTGTTTTTATCCGATTTAATCCAGACCTTTACGACTCAACATTTACCTATTCTATTCAAAGAATAAATGGTCCCGTCTCTTCGGAGTTCCTTCTCAAGATCAACAAAGGTTGATAATCACTTTTTTCTCATGCTAATCTCTAAATCCAATCTCACATGAAAGCAACGGATACTTTACTGAGTACGATTATTATCGGCGTTACTTTAATAATCATGACGGGATGTTCACAAAGTGAAGATCTTATAGATGCTGGCGCCCAAGCGTTAAACGCGGCGACAAACAATGACAAGGAGTTGGTCTTAACCGCCTCCGAGCAAATCGCCCTTTCCGTAAAACAGAAAGGTTCATACAATATCTCGGAAAAAGAAGCGAAAAAGAACTTCGAGAGCTATGCTAAGACCATCCACAAGGAGAAAGCCGTAAAAGTAAAAGCTCTCTCATTGAAGAAGAACAAGAAAAACGGGAGAAACCTATATTACGAAGTTATATTCGAAAACGACAAAGGAACGGGATTCTCCCTATTATCGGCAGATGAACGTGTAGACAAGCTACTTTGTTACTCAGAAAACGGGTCTATATCGGACACCTCGTTTAACAAGAGCTTGAAATACTGCCTAGAGCTAGTCGAATTGTATGTGGAGGAGCAAACTCAAAAAGAATTAGACATAGAAAGTCTGGCTTCTTCGGCTAATCAAAAGATAAAAGCGGCAAATAAAGGCAAGGTAATCACCAAAGCGCTCCCGCCATTTGACCCCGACGACCCGAACAGCCCTTGGAGTTATGACCGGACAGACGTAAAAAACGAAGTCACCGAAAGGATCAAGCTAGTTCCCGGAGGATGGCATCAAGAAAGTCCGTTCAATGACTTACTGCCATTGCTTCCTCCAGATTATACAGATAGAGCCTATGTGGGTTGTGGTATGATAGCCGTCTCGCAAATCATGGCATATCACAAAAAGCCCTACAGCAATTATATCACGGCGGCGATGTGGCCTACAATGATTGATAATAGATATACATCCGTAGAGCTAAAGCGCCTTATGCTTGATTTGTTTAATACGATGAACACAGGATATGATGGGCATGGGACAAGTAGCACTATATCCAAAGCCAGAGACTTCCTAAACAATAATGGCTATACCGCCGGATCCGCTCAAGATTATACATTTGACAGAGCTTGGAGCGCATTAAGCTATGGCCCTACATATGTAATGGGAATAAAAGCTGATGATGAAGGCCATGCTTGGGTAATCGATGGGGTACGAATCACGAAAACTACCAGTACCGATATCTATACCATTACATATAACGGGAAAGTGTTTGAAGCTTCCGGCAATTCTTCCATCACTTCCTTTCGAACTGTCCGGTATGATTGGGGAGGAAGAACCTTGAGTGACAATGGTTGGTTTACCAGCGGTATTTTCGAAAAGCCATCTACTGGAAGCAATTACAATCGGAATAATAAGATAATCAGTTATATTTATTAACCCTTTTAGATATAGAGTCCTATGAGAAGTATATTTTTTCTATGCTGCGTAGCGCTAGCCGGCCTCTGCGCCTGTGAATCGGAACCACAAGAAGGTCAAATCTCTTGTGTAGAGGATATAGTTATACAAATCGTACTGACAGACCCGGAGCTGAACGATCGCCTGAACCCGGGATCCCCTAGCTTCCTTGGAGAAGAGTATACCCAAGGAATAGAAGTCATGTATCGGTATAAAGATCAAAAATTAACCCTTCCCCTACTTTGGCCCCTCCAGACACACGGAGGAGCCATCCTAGGAGAATGGAGCACGATCTATCCACCGTATAAGGATGATGAAGTATATGGAATGGTAAATCAAAATACGATGGGATACTATTACATCGAAGCATCCCCTTTCGTGACGGAAGGAAATAGGGATATCGCCTATACCTATATCCAGTATCCCGACGGAAACGAGGATGAGATAAAAGTACAGCTATACAGGACTTCATCCTTGCTCCTTATGGATCAGATCTGGATCAACGGAGAACTAGTTTATTCCATGCATCCTAAGGAAGGCTCCCTAAGCACGAAGCAGTATTACAACCCGGAATATTATCCGTTCCTCGTCCCAACGCTGGACGACGATGGCAAGCAGATCGGGGATCTGGTGCAGCCCGAGGGCGGCACCAGTATCATCGTGATCAAGAAGAAATGATTTATCGCGAGGCCCGGCCACCACGGTTGGGCCCCGCTGAAATTTTTAAATTCCATCTCGCGCCTAACGCAAGCCCGATTTAAACTTTTAAATTCCATCTCGCGCCTAACGCAAGCCTGATTTAAACTTTTAAATTCCATCTCGCGCCCGACGCAAGCCCGATTTAAACTTTTAAATCCACCCCGCACCGGATGTAAGCCCGATTTTAAAAAAACAATGCCGCTCTTGATCGATACATCCGGAAATCTTCTTACATTAGCACAATTAAATCATATATATCTATCCAACTAAAAATTTTCAGACATGGCAAAAATCACGAAAGTAAAGAGCGCATATTTAGAAAGATTGAACAACGCCGAGTACCGAACCTTCATGGCCCGCTACGGGAACCTGCTCGCGGGTGGCGGAAGCGACTCGGAATCGCCCGACGAGATCAGCTTCGATCCGAACGACCCGCTGGGCATCCCCCAAGAAGTTCGTACAGCTTTCACCGCCGATTTCGCCCTATTGACCGACGCCGTGAACCAATCCTCGGCCAGCGAGGAGACCGCGCAGATGTCCACCCTCGACAAGGAGAGGGATGATCTCTTGATCTTCATTACTTCCACCATTACCCAAATGACGAAAAGCCCGCTGGCGGCGCAACGCACGGCGGCCGAGAAGCTATACCTTCCCGTGAAGCCCTACATCGGAGCCGCGCGCCTCGCCAACTTGCAGGAGACGGCCGCCATCGAGGGCTTGCTGGTAGACCTCGACAAGGACGGCATGCCCGAGGCGCTGGCGGCGCTCACCCTCACCGAGGTAGTGGCCTCGCTGAAGGAGAAGAACCAGCAATACGCAGCCTTGACCGAGCAGCGCACCAACGCGCAAGCCGACAACCCCATCGAGAGCGCCAAGAAGATCCGCCTCCGCATGGACGAGGAATACGACGAGATGACCACCTACGCCTTCGCCCAGAGCGTGGTGAAGCCAACGGCTACGACCGCCACCTTCATCAACCGCCTCAACACCCTCATCGACGAGACCAACGCCCTCTACAACCAACGCATCGCACAAGCGAGGGCCGCCGCCGCCAAGAAGCAAGCGGATAGCGAATCGCCGTCAGAGATATAAAGCCGTGAGGCCCTCATGTTTTTTAGATTTAAGAATGATGGGGCTCCCCTCCCTCCAAGGAGGGGATGCCCCATTGATTAATGATTATTAATAGCCTCTCCCCCCTCCCTCCCACGAAAAAAACATACCTTTGCCAACTGTATTATCCGTGAAGGAATAACGAGACATTTACATGATAAGATCTATTCGCTATATCACTTTGCTAGTCCTGTTACAATTCGTGACCGGCATTTCCGTCCTATACGCCCAGAGCATAACTTCCGCGTCCGGAATCGTGAGAGACTCCGTAAGCGGGGAACCCCTATCCTACGTATCCGTCATGTTCGAAAACTCGACGATCGGGGCGATGACCGACGATGACGGGGCTTTCAGCCTCCAGAACGACAAAGGGCTTACCCGGCTGGTCGTATCCTCGCTTGGATATGACAATAAGGTCGTAAACCTAAAGGCCGGACAAAAGAACGACAATCTGGATATATTATTAAGCCCCACCTCCTTCCAGATCGCGGAGGTAGAGGTGAGGCCTACCAAGGAGAGATACTCCCGCAAGGACAACCCCGCCGTGGAACTGATCAAGAAAGTCATAGAGCATAAGAACGACAACCGCATCGAGGCGAAGGACGAGTACCAAAGCGAGGTGTACGAGAAGCTCAGCATGTCGCTGGACGACTTCAACCCCAATCTCGAGAAGAATAAGTTCCTGAAGAAATTCAAGTTCATCAAGAACTATCTGGATACCTCGGAGTTCAACGGGAAACCGATCCTGACGATCTCCGTCCGTGAGACGATCTCCGACCAATACTACCGCAAACATCCCAAGGCGGAGAAGACGATCACCAAGGCCAAGCGCCAGCAGGGTATCGACAAGACATTGGACGATGGAGGCGCCATCACCGCCAACCTTGAGGAGATATTCAAGGGCGTCAATATCTTCGACAACAATATCAATATCTTGTTGAACCGTTTCGTGAGCCCGTTATCTTCCACGCTGGCCGTCTCCTATTACAAATATTATATCATGGATACGGTGGACGTAGCCGGAGATAAATGTGTGGATCTCGCCTTCGTGCCCGTAAACAGCCAGAGCTACGGCTTCACGGGCCGCTTGTACATCACGCTGGACGGTAATTACGCCGTCAAGAAATTCCTCTTGAACACCCCGGCGAACATCAACCTCAACTGGGTGGACAAGCTCCGGATCGAACAAGAGTTCAAGCGGATGCCGGATAGTACTTGGGTGCTCGCCAACGAGAATACCTACGTTAATTTCTATATCGTAAAAGGGGCGCAACAGCTCTATGCCCACCAGCTAAGGAATTTCGATAAGTATCAGTTCGACGTGCAGAACGCCGACTCGATCTTCGGCCTTCTCGGTCCGATCCATGAGCTGCCCGAAGCCACCGCCCAGACCGACACCTTCTGGATACACAACCGCCATGTCCCCTTGAAAGAGAAAGAGAGCGCCTTGGACGACTTGCTGGCGCAACTCCGCAAGGTACCGGCTTTCAACGTGATCATCAAGACCGCCGAGATATTGATCACCGGTTATATCCCGACCACGGCGGACAAGGATAAGAGCAAGTTCGATTTCGGACCGATGAATACCACTTTCAGCGCCAACCATCTGGAGGGCTTCCGCATGCGTGTGGGAGGTATGACGACGGCAAACCTCAACCCGCACTGGTTCGGTAGCGGTTATCTAGCCTATGGCGTAAACGACCGTAAGCTAAAGTATAACGCCAAGCTGACGTATAGCGTGAACAAGAAGAAATATCACGAGGGAGAAAGCCCGGTGAACAATATCTCCGCTATCCAAGAGTACGACGTATATACGCCCGGTCAAGACTTCCTCTTCACCAGCAAGGATAATATGTTCGTGGCATGGAAGGTGGGCGAGCCCGTCACCATGATGCAATACATCCGCAAGACCATGCTCCAGTACCAGAAGGAATGGCTGAATGGCCTGACCCTTACCACTTGGGCACGTAACGAGAACAACGAGGCGGCCGGAACGCTCCGCTACGACCGTTACAACGCCGACGGGACATTGACGAACTTAAAGAGTTTCACCAACACGGAGCTAGGGGCCCAGCTTCGTTTCGCCCCGGGCGAGCGTGCCTATAACGGACGAGAGGGTAAGAACTCTCTTTTCAACCTCTCAAAAGACGCTCCCGTATTCAAGCTATCCCATCAGATGGGATTGAAGAACGTGTTGGGGGGCGACTTCAACTACAACCATACGGAGATCAGCGCCGAGAAACGGATCTGGCTCTCTTCCTTCGGACATATCGACGCCTTGGTGACAGCGGGCAAGGTATGGGACAAGGTCCCTTTCCCCTTGCTCATCATGCCGAATACCAACCAGTCCATCACGATCCAGCCGCAAGCCTTCAACATGATGCGTGCGCTGGAGTTCGTAAGCGACCAGTATGTTTCGTTCTACTTCACGTATTATATGAAGGGATGGATCTTAAACCGTATTCCCGGCGTGAAGTGGCTACGTTTGCGTGAGGTGATATCGTTCAGCGGTTTCTACGGAGGACTGACCGATAAGAATAACCCGGCCTTGGACCCGACGGGACTATACCGCTTCCCCGAGGGAACCTCGCCGATGGGCCGTACACCTTACCTGGAGGCCAGCGTAGGTCTGGAGAACATCTTCAAGATATTACGGATCGATTATTACCGCCGGTTGACGTATCTGGACCAACCGAATATCAAGAAGGGGGGCGTGCGTATAGCGCTGCGGTTCTCCTTCTAAGAGTTGACAGTTGAGAATTGACAGTTGACAGTTAAATGTAGGAGAGATAAGAAAATGGGGGAGTTGGAACGCAGACCGAACGCATGGGCATTGACGCCGCTGGTGGTATTCTTATTGACTTATTTGGTGATATCTATCGTGGCGGGAGATTTCTATAAGATGCCGATAACGGTAGCCTTCGTCATCTCCTCGATCGTAGCGATAGCGATCTCCAAGGGAGGCAAATTAAGCAACCGTATCGAGCAGTTCTGCCGGGGGGCGGCCAATAGCAATATCATGCTGATGGTATTGATCTTCATCCTCGCCGGGGCGTTCGCGCAGACCGCCAAGGCGATGGGTGCCGTAGACGCTACCGTGAATCTGGCGATGTCCATCCTGCCCGGTAACCTGTTGGCGGCCGGAATCTTCTTGGCCGCTTGTTTCATATCCATCTCGGTAGGTACGTCGGTGGGCACGATCGTGGCCTTGGCCCCGGTAGCCGTCGGTATAGCGGACAAGACGGGGATGCCGGACGCCCTTATGCTAGGTGTCGTGGTGAGCGGCGCCATGTTCGGCGATAACCTGTCGTTCATATCCGATACGACCATCGTAGCTACCCGCACGCAGGGTTGCCAGATGTCCGATAAGTTCAAGGTGAATATCCGTATCGCCCTCCCGATAGCGATCCTGACCGGATTGATATACGTGCTGGTGGGAAGCGGCGTGGAGAACGCTTACGCCCCGGCCCCGATCGAATGGGTCAAGGTGATCCCTTATCTGGTGGTGTTGGTAACCGCCGTTTGCGGGATCAATGTCATGCTGGTGCTATTCATCGGGATCGTCCTGTCCGGTATAGTAGGTTTGTGGACCGGTAGCTTCGATATCTGGGGCTGGAACGCCTCCATGGGATTAGGTATCACCAATATGGGCGAGCTGATTATCGTGACGCTTCTGGCAGGAGGCATGTTGGAGATGATCCGCTATAACGGGGGTATCGACTGGATCATCCGCAAGCTTACCTCCCGCATCCATTCCTCCAAGGGGGCCGAGATGAGCATAGCGGCCTTGGTGAGCTTCGCCAACCTTTGCACGGCCAACAATACGATCGCCCTCATCATGGCCGGCCCGATCGCCAAGGATATAGCGGACCGGTTCAAGATAGATCCCCGCCGCAGCGCCAGCCTATTGGATATCTTCTCTTGCTTCATACAGGGAATCATCCCCTACGGCGCCCAGATGTTGATGGCCGCCGGACTCGGGCATGTCTCCCCTATCGAGATCATGCAATATCTTTACTACCCATATCTATTGGGAGCAGGCGCCTTATTGGCGATCGCATTCAATTATCCGAGGAAATATACGGTAAATTAAATGGATAAACATTATCTTTGCTCACAGTACTCATTTAAAGAATAAGGAGGATCCGTATGACAACGATGGAATTAAGGGCAGACATCTTCGAGAATCTTAATTTCCTGCTAGATAACGAAGAGGCGATGACACAGCTGAAAAAATATCTGTGCCAGCTGCGAAATAAAGTCGAACGGGACAGCCCTTGTAAATATGACGTTGGCGAATTGACACAACGTGTACGCCAAGGTGTACAAGATGCCCGCCAAGGCCTAGGACAAAGTCACGACGACCTAGTAAAAGAAGCCGAAACATGGTAAAAATAAAATTAATTTACTTCCACGAGAAAGATACCTGTCATATCGTTGCGGTTTGGGATTGCCGTAATAATCCCAAACTATTACAAGATAAGCTTGGAGAAGAATAAATAAGACGTACAGATCCTCTATGTGAAAACACAATAGTATTCAAAGCAAAAAGACTATTGTGTCCGGGATTGAATACTATTGTGTTCGCTGATGAATATTACTGTGTTCAAGTAGAAACACTGTAGTGCTTGGGAGCGATGGGAATACGGCAATCGGATTAGCCGAACAAATCCAGCGTAAGCTGCTTCTTCGCGGCTTCCAGTTTACGAAGATGCCGCTTGCCTTGAGGGGTGACGATCTCCATCTTATCGAAACGGGTACGTATCACCGTAGTCACGGTATAGCTCACGTTGACCACCTCTCCTAGCTCCGACAGACGGCGGACGATCTCCAAGACGCAATCGATGCACATGCCGCTCGTGAACGAGATCTTATCCTCGAACATCTGTTTCTTAAAATCCTCATCTTGCATATAGAAATCGATCGTCTCGCCTCCCTTGTTGTAAATACCTTTCCAGCGATATTTACTGTCTTTCAGTACCGGCGAGATGATCTCTATCGTGGCCTTATTATCCTTGACAGTAGGCAGATCGTCGCTACGCAAGATAAAATAATCGAACTGGTCCCGCTTCACCTCCAGCGAACCGGAACGGCTACGATCCTTCTCGTTCAACTCACGTACCGAGATTTTCGTCACCTTCGGATACCCTTTCAAAGCCTCGTAGAAATTAGACTTACACTTACAGAAACGGGGCGAGGCGTTCAACAGGTCGATCAAGCGGTGTGAAGGCGTAGCCCCCGGAGTCTTCAGTCGTAGTTCACGGCGTAACTTGGACAGCTCACGCTGCATCTCCTCCTCGTCCGCCGGCGTACGGTCCATCAGCGGTTGTCCACCCACCGACAAGGAGGGACGGGTCAATATCTGCATCACCAAGTTCAACACGATAGAGATAGAGCGGCTACTCTCCCCGGCCACGCCCAGCTTCTCACGGAAACCACCCTCCTTATCGTAAGGCTCGTTGTAAACCGTCAGCTTCACGTCCAGCATATCCGCCAAGGAACGTATCAGCGTAAGAATCTCCTTCTCACACCGGTGCTTGGTCATGGCATCCATATAATTGGATTTATTATTAAAGGAATAACGTATCTCCAGCTTATTCGCAAATTTTAGAATAGAGTCACTCATTTGTTTCTAGTTTTTCGGTTCTTCTTTCGGTTTACGATCAAAAAACGGGTTCTTCGACGAGGCGCTGACCGGTATCGCCATCACGCATTTACAGTCTTCCAACAGCCCCAATCGCTGGGCCGCCAAGCCGGCGCTGAACATGACACGGGTATCCACACGCAAGTCCGCCGCCGTAGCGCAAGCCGAGCCGATTGCGATACCCAGATCGACGGAATTAATAGCGCACGGAACCAAATCCGGCTTCTCCACGCAGGTATCGAAACCGCAATGGGCGCAGTTCAAGCCTTGTACTTTCTGGGAGGTACCGATAATCACCACGGCGTCGGCACTCTTTATATTCTCGGCGTCACGAAGCAGGAACTTGAATCCGGTCTCGGCCGCTATCCGGATCATCTCATCGGACAGGCGCAAGATATCCCCATCCGTCACCATCGCTATCTCTATGATATCAATACCCTTGCCTTTAGGAGCCGTGCGAGCGGCTGTCATCATGCGGCGTGCGGCCTGTAACACAAGCTCATGCCTGATTTCTCTTTCGTTCTGTATCATATCCTTCTAAATTCAATGAAACAAAATTAAGCAAAATATACGAAACCAAGGCAAACACATGAGGATAGAATTCATAATTCAAGATTAGTCATTCGGTCCGTGGCCTTAAAGGGATAAGCCGGGTATTCATAAATACTGAAACGAGGCTCGGTCTCTCCCTCGCAATAATTCCAGATCGTACGGTACTCATTGACATCCTCGCCTATCTCCTTCAATTGCCTAAGGTAAGCGGCCACGGATTTATTCTCCACGATATAGACCTCACCCATTTGATCGATAATCGGGCTATGCCGACGGCTCCCGTCGTGATCGAACTTAAGAATCCGCTTTCCCTCGGAAGTCAGTCCAATGGTATGGAAAGTCATGCTCTTACCAATAGCGGGCAAGTTCAACACGTTACGATCCGTCCCGGCGAACAGCAACCCGTTCTCCTTCAGGAAACGAACCAAGCACTTGCCTAAAGGACGCTGGTTACGGATCATATCATACAACTCCGCCTGTTTCTCCTCCGGCACCTGCCCGAAGATCTTCTCCTCACGAGCCTCTTGCAACGAGCGGCTATTCGGGGTATAAACCGCATAATTCTCCCGGAATCCCTTCACGGAGAACGTATAATAGCAAACCACCCCAAGGGCGTTTAAGGTCTGCCGTAATTTCGCCGTATGCCCCCTACGGGAAGCCGAGACCGTATAAACCAACTGATTCGTGATCGTCCAGCCCGCCGCCAAGATCGCCTCGATAGCGTGCCTCGCCTCCGGTGTCACCTCCAGTGGAGACTGGAAATGCGTTTGTATATAGAACTGGCTCACACCGATAGCGGAAGCCTTCTCCTTGAACTCCCTCAATATACCGACCAACTCGTCGGTCACACGCAGCGGAAGATAAGCCAGCAACCGGGAACCTAGCCGTACCCGTTGCAGCTCGGCGTACTTCTCGCCCTCCGAACGGCTCTCGTTCGCCTTCCGTTTCCGCACCGCCATCTTATATACCGCCTCCAATATCTTACGCAAGGTAGCGTTCTGGCTCATCAAGGCATCCCCGCCCGTTATCAGGATATCCCGTAGCTGGGCGTCTTCCTCGAAATAACGCATCAGACGACGTAACTTCCGGTCCCAACTCTCCTTAGGCTTCAGGGCCTCGAAATCGAAATTCAACCGCTCGCTCTGGAAATCATACATGCGCTGGCAAGAAGCGCACAATCCACCGCAAGCACGCCCCATCGAATCGGGGATCAAGATCGCCACCTCCGGATACCTCCGGTGTATATTATGTCCCTCCGGCAATAGCCAGCCCGCCGCATTCGGCTCATCGGCGACGACCATGTCTTCCTTTTCCCACGCCTTAATGCTTCCATACGTATCTACCAGCTCGTTCGAGTACATGATGTACGATCGCACCGTAGCGTCATCATACCCCTCATGTTCTATATTTAATAGGGAAAGATAATAAGGAGTCACAAAAAAGGGCATCCCCTTCTTTTTGGCACGGGCCAATAAGCTCATCGTCTCATCCGACAGGGAATATCCCAAAAAGAAGTTCAATTCCGTAGGACTCTTGATCGCCATCGACAAATGGAAACGAGCAGTATTCCACCACTCACGTACCCGAGCCTCTTTCTCCTCATAGGAGATGCCCTCGGCGAACTGAAAACGTGACGAAAGGCTATGGCGTCTTTCTATCTTCTTGATCAAGCAAGCGATGATACGCTCCTTGTTCCTCTCACGGATAGCGATCACCTCCGGGCCGAGTCCGGTCGGCCAACGGTTCATCTGCCTTTTCACCAATGCCCGGTCCGGCAGGATCTCAACCGGATGTTCCAATAAATCAAACTGATGGTATAGGTCGATAAATAAATCAGGAGAGACCTCATTTTCCAAATGGCCGGTCAGGAACTGCCAAAGATAAGTGACCGTCCGCACCGGAAGACGCTCGCCCGTAGACAGCTCGTCCACGAAAGTATCATCATGCTCAATCAAAAGAAGGATACGCATCGCCACCGCCATTCCTACGTTTTCTTGGGTACTTTCCTTTTCCGTGAGCCGGGATAAAATAAGAGAACGCAAAGCATCCTTAAAATACTTTGCGTTCTCGCTTTCTTCCGCTAAGGTCACCAACCAAGGGAAGCTCTGGTTATATACTTTTTTCAGTTTAGAAATGTCGGATACAAGATGTTCTTTTTTTATCATAAGCATGCCATTTTTGTAGATTAGAATACATTTGTAAAGCGTCCTCTTGACGATTTTCTACAAAAATAACAAAAAATACGGCAAAATGCCGTTTATACAAATCTAAAACATCTTAATAAATCCTTACCATACGATTGACGAACAATACTGCGATATCGTATTTTTCAATACCTTTAGATTGATCGGCTTCGTGATAAAACCGGAAGCCCCGGCTTCTTTAGCGGCTTCCATATCAGAGTCGAATACATAAGCTGACTGCATGATTACGGGGATATCTTTCGATAGCTTACGGATTTCTTTCAAGGACTCAATACCCGTCATCTCAGGCATTTTTATATCCATCAAGATCAAGTCCACCTCGTTTTCCTTAAAGAGAGCCAAAGCTTCCAAACCAGTTTTAGCACGGATCAAATTACAATATTTATGTAAAATGGTCTTCAGAAGTAAATAATTACTTTCCTCATCCTCCGCGATTAGCAACGTGGGCTTTCCTCCACCCAAATCATTTTTCACATCCATATATATAACGTTTTATTCTTTTAATCAAAATCAAATAAACTCTGATGAAGCAAAGATAAAACAAATATTAGAAAGTAGACATAAAATTCAAGGAGATATGAGTATTCGAGGAAGTTCTTTTTCTACCCACGCTAGAAAGTAACATCTATACCTCCCATGAATATCGCCTTCGGCATCGGGAATCCTTCGTTGATGGAATAACGGGTAGCCGTTAAATTCTCTCCTTTGACAAATAGATTCAAGCCTTTATCACGTGTACCGAAACGGTAGGCTGCCTTCGCATTCAGAACCGTGTAATCCTCTTTCACCTTGTCCGCCGTATTGATATAAAGGTCGAAAATGGATTGTACGTTCACGTTGAAAGTGAAACGTCCCGGGGCATACATCACGCCAGCGAAAAACTTATGCGCCGGAGCCGCCAGCAGGGCCTTGCTCGTATGCAAATAGCTATAGTTCATATCGAGGCTTAAATTCTTGAGAATCTGGTAGCGGGAATCGAACTCGATACCTTTATTGGTAAAAGTACCCGTATTGACATTCTTAGGGCGTCCGTCTATACGTGTCGTCTCGATCATATCTTGCCCGTCGATAAAAAAGGCGGTCAACTCCGTAAACAAGTTGCCATCCAAGAATGTCTGTCCGATGGATACCTCGTAGTTCATCATGCGCTCCGGTTTCAAATCTGGGTTCTGAGGCGGGAACATGTACATCTCCCGTATATTCGGACTCCGGAAGCCTTTCGACAAAGAAGCCTTTATCACGTTTCCCTCGAACGGACGTACCGTGAAGCCGGCCTGCGGAATCCACTCGCCGCCGAAGATACTGTTATGCTCATAACGAACTCCGGCGTTCAAACTTACCTTGTCAAATAGATCCTGCTGCATGATAACGTATCCGGCTACCTCGTTTACGGTCTTATTCACCAACTCATTCTGGTTGCCATTGATACTATCCTGCCATGCGTTACCACCCCAGTTCTTGTAATCGATACCGACCGTAAAACTATTCCCTTTCACCAAGCGGAAAGACTGATAAAGCAAGAAACCGGCGTTATGATCGTCCGAATAAAACAGATAAGGATTAGGCGTCCCGCCCGGATTATACCCATCATCAATCCTATGATGGCCCCAGTTGTAGAAAGCACGAAGGGCACCACTTGTCTTCCCGTAATTATTTTCTAAAGCGAAGGAGGTAGTACCTCGCAGGATATTCATTATATTATCGATAAGCGGATTTGTTATCTCTCCCGGGTTCTGGTTCTTGAACTTAGCTAAGCTTACGTCTCCCGTCACCTTATAATGATCATCAATCTTATATCCTAACTTAGCGAAACCATTCGTGATATGAAACTTCGAATCCGGACGATGTCCATCCGTGCGGTCATGATTCAATGAGATATAACTACTAAAGTTACCGATATTGTACCCATTATTAATCATATACTTCTGGGTGTTATACGAGCCGTACATGATACGGGCTTGTGTACGTCGTCCCGGCTGATTATGCTGGCGGGTAATGATATTCACGACACCTCCCATAGCGTTCGAACCGTATAATAAGGCACCCGGACCACGGATCACCTCCACCCTTTCCACGTCCGAAGCCACATAGGTATCCGGAAGCGAATGGCCGAATATACCGGCCCATTGAGGCTGTCCGTCGAACAACATCAAGACCTTATTACCCTGTCCGACACCCCGGATATTAACCGTCCCGGCCGCTCCCTCGGAAACGCCGAAACCTGTAATCCCTTTTTCCGTGACAAACAGCCCGGGTACTCGCTCCGACAATACGGGAAGCAACGCCGATTCACTGCTAGCCTCAATCTCCTCCCGTTCGATGACCGAGATAGATAATGGCACACTGTTCCGGTTCACATGGATCTTGTTGGCGGAAACCACCACCCCTTTCAAATTGATCAGACTGTCAATCTCTGCCGGATCTATCGCAAACGCCATGGAGCCTATCAACAGTCCGGAAACTAGTAAAAGTTCTTTTCTCATATACTACTTACATCTATAATATTTATCATTTTAAACATCCCGTAGTGGCACGTTTACCAAAAAACGTGTTACCAAGCCCGCAAAAAAAAGCATTAATCCGCCCGGCTCATCACCAACTTACCATGCTTAATGCCTTTGATTGTCGTCAACTTATCCGACAATTCTGTCAAGCGGTGAGCCGTTCCCATCACCGTCACTATATGCAAGCAAAAATTCTGATTGATATAATACTGGGAAGACGACAAAATCACATCCTTATAATTTTGTTGGATACCCGTGATTTTCAATGAGATCTCTTTCTTGACTTGGTCATACATGATCACGATCGTCCCGGCTACGATATGGTTGCATTGCCATTTACGTTCGGCTACATTCTTCTCTATCAGAAAACGAATCGCCTGCGAACGATTGGCGAAACCATTCTCATTCACATATTGATCCAATGATTCCAACAGATTGTCTTCCAAAGAGACACCAAAACGTTTTAAAGACATAAAACCCTTTTTTTATAATTTTCGATGTCAAAGGTAGTATTTTTTAGGGGAATCTCGGTATTATATTGGCAGGAAGAGGAAAAATTAGTCGTTAATCACGAAAATTCACTCCGGTATCCCACCATAAACGAGTACCTCCGGTATCCGGACCTCCCAGATACTCACACAAGGCGGAATACTGAGCCGGGTTACCGGAAATAATGCTAACCGGGAAATTCAAGCGACGAATCATCGTTCGCGTATCGATCTTTCCATTGCTTTTATTCACCAAAACCGGGAACAAACGAGGATAACCGGTACGCCTCTGCTCCGCCCAAGCCTCACAGCCCTCGGGGTAACAAGCGATCCATTTTTGGGTAATAATCTTCTCCAGCTTGGTCTCCCTAGAGGCTTCTTCATCCCATGCCGGAGACACCAAGCAAAGCGCCTTCGCCGAATACTCGGGAGTAAACGTATCCACGAAATCGGCGGCTACATGATCACTCCGCAAATAAGCATTGGCCTCTCCTACCCTCCATTGGCTGAACGATGATCGTACGCCTTGCTCATAGCAAGTCCCGGCGTCCTCCCCGGACCAGCCCCGCAAGGCTGCCTCCGCACGTAAGAACCAAACTTCCGCGGGCGTCATTAAGATAGCGTCCGTTTTCTGGGTAATCGTGCTTCTCGAATGCTCACTATAGCGGGAATGATTAAATCCTGTCCCTTGCCGGATTCCCCGGTACTCCCCGGAATATCCCTGTCCGGTAGCAGGCTCAAAATAACGAGATAACCGAGGGTCTTTATATCCCTTAAGGATCGATTCCATATTAGCGTTCATAAAAACCTCTCCCCACGCCTTATTGATCTCCCCTAGCGGATTCGAGTAGCCGGTTCCGGCGGTAGAAACTGCGACGACCTCATAAGCCTCCTCCAACAAACCGGCTGGATGTGTCAGCGACTTATGCGCCTCATCCCTCGCCTTATCAGGGTCGGCCATAGCGATACGAATCGCCAAGCGCAAACGTAATGAGTTGGCGAAACGCATCCATTCCCCAAACGTCCTGTAATTCGCCGGCATAATCATATCGAAACGAGAAAAGGTTTCCTCTCCATCATATTCAGACAGCAGGTGAATAGCCTCCCCCAAATCCCGGAAAAAAGCATAATAAGCGTCTTTCTGGGAATCCGGCATTACCCCGGCATCCGACTCCCCGAACTTCGTATACACGATCGGGCCATAATAATCCGAGATCCGATGCATGACCTCTACTTTCAGTATTTTAGCGATCGCATAGAAAGCCGGATATTTATCACGGGAATGATCTTCCGTCTGCTTTATCTCCGTCATGATATATCCATACGTATTATCCCACATCGTGCCATTCCAGCCATCCTGCAAATTATAGACCGTATTTCCCAATCCGGCGTTGAAGGGTTTAAAATCATGCATATAACCGGAAAACATATCCGCATTCAGATTTTGCATCGTCTGGAAATGCCAGTTCTTGCCACTCCCCCAATCATAATTAAAATAAATCCCCATCTGGACTACCTTTAGCCAGACACCGAACGTATTATAATCATACGTTTTCTGCTCATCGGTAAAACCCGTATTATCGGTATTATACTCCTCGAATTTACCCGTACAGGAAAAAAGGAGTAATACGGCCAACAGACCTGCCATCTTATTCAGAAATCTCGTCTTCATACGCTTAGAATGAAAGTTTCACATTAAAGCCGACACTTCTCGTAGTCGGTATCCCGAATATATCGATCCCTTGATTGCTATTGCTCGCCGAAAGGACGGCATCCGGATCAAATGGAGCCTTTTTATAAATAAAGAACAGATTCCGGGCGACAAAAGACAGTTCCGCCTTTTTAACAAATTGTTTCCTTCCCAACAATCTCTTCGGTAGCGTATATCCCAAAGATAACTCCCGCAAACGGATATTGGTAGCATCGTACATATAATATTCAGTCACACCGTTTCGTCCTCCCACCTGCTCATAAAATCCTTTTATGTTATAAATATGATGCCCTTCCAAATCCACATACCCCATCGTACGGGTCTCTCCGGAAACCTTACTCACTCCCGTTTGGTCAAGCACAGCCTGAGTCTGGGCCAGTACATCTCCCCCAAAATGCCCGTCAATCAAGAAATAGAACGAGAAATCCTTATACGTGAAACTATTTCCCCAACCCAATAAGAACGCCGGATTGCAATTCCCCACCTTAGCCGTATTCCCGCTGCCGATCTCTTGGGGCAAGCCGTCCCGACCATACACGATCGCGCCATATTTATCCCGCTCAAAAGCTTTCCCATAGATATCACCAAACGAGCCACCTTCCACCAAACGCATCGTATAGCTAGAGGAGAATCCTTCATCTCCTTGAATAAAGCTAGCCAAATCATCATGTAGTTTCTTTACTTCATTTTTATTCCGGGAAAAGTTGAGTGTCGTATTCCATTTAAACTGATTCGTTAAGATAGGAACCGCACCAAGCGTCAATTCCACTCCCATATTCTGTATATTTCCCGCATTCACAAAATAATACTTGTATGCGGCTCCAGCGGAAGAAGGCAAAGAGAAGAGTTGATTTTTCGTATTGGTCTTATAGAACGTAAGATCCACGTCCATACGATAATCAAAGAATTTCCATTCGGTACCTATCTCAAAAGAGCTGCTCATCTCCGGCTTCAAGGTACCGAACGGAGCCGTATCATTCGGCTGGGGAATCCCGCCCGCGGCGATATGGCCTACCGTATTGCTAACGAATAAGGGTATATCATTACCCACCTTACTCCAAGAAGCCCGTACTTTCCCAAAAGATATCAAGGATGGCATCGAGAAGGATTTAGGGATAATCCAAGAAAGACCGACTGAAGGATAGAAAAAACCTCTTGATTTACGTTCCGTAAACACAAGGGTAGATGACCAGTCATTACGTGCGGTCACATCTAAGTAAAGGCTTTCCTTATATCCCAACTGCGCCATAGCAAAAAAGGATTGCATTTGCCGGCGCACGTCATCCGACTCCTCAATGTAGGCACTGGACGACATGTTAATATTAGCGATCGTAAAGACATTCGGATAATACAAGGAAGCCGTTTTCGAATCCAGCCTCAACGCACTGGTGCGTGTGTCCGTTATGCTCGTACCGATAGCGGCGTTCAAGGAGAAATCATCCCAGCTTTTATTCAATTTGGCCATCAAGTCCCCATAGAGCAACGTAGTCTGGTAGGTGTAATAAATGTAACGCCCGTTCTCACCGGCGATACCCGGAGAGGTAGAAGCGTATATTTCCTGCTGATACTTATCATTCACATAATCGATATTTCCACGGCCCTGTAACGTAAGCCAATCTGTTACCTTGAAACTAGCGGAAGCCAACGCCAACACACGGGCACGTTTGTCCTCGTTTTCCGTACGGTTGACCAACCAATAAGGATTTTGCTCAAAATCAGTAATCGTAGTATACCAGTTCTGGACGTTCATATTCCGTTTCTCGTTATATACCTCAAAGTTCTCCTTATAAGGCGCCATATCCATCCCTCTAGGAAACGTGTATAAACCTTGTAACGGGTTCATATAAAATCCCCCGGCCGTAGGTTTTCCTTTGATTGTTTGGAGTATCAAGTTTACCTGCCCCTCCAAGATCAAACGATCATCAAAGAAAGAAGAACTTTCACGGAGATTAAAATTATGCTTGCTTAAATTATTCTTAGGAACGATACCCCGTGCGGTCGTATTGGCATACGAGAAATAATTTTGCACATGGCTATTCCCTGCCGTAAATATCAATGAGTTAATAGCGGTAATACCCGTCTGGAAGAAATCGCCGACAGGGTCATAGACCGGAAGAGAAGCCCAGTCTCCCCAACAAGTTTCCGCCCCTTCCATCCGTCCAAACTCATTCTGAAACTTGGGGAGACTGATCGCTTGATCGACAGTCAGCGACGAGGAGAAATGAATATTCCGTACCCCGGCCTTACCTTTTTTCGTTTTGATCAAGATCACACCGTTCGCCGCTTGTCCCCCATACAACGCAGAGGCCGAAGCCCCTTTCAAGACACTCAAACTCTCTATATCATCGGGATTTAGATTAGAGATACCATCTCCCGCATCCCGGTTGCCGGCATCGGCCGTACCTCCGATCGTTGTCAAGGCTTGCTCACTGCTAATGCTCAAGATCGGGACACCGTCTATCACATACAAAGGCTGGTTATTTCCGGACGCGGAACGACTACCTCGAATAATCACCCGGGACGAGCTACCCAGACCGGCGGAAGTCCGGTTAATCTGGAGTCCGGCCATCTTTCCGGAAAGCGTACTCATAAAATTAAAATCCTTGGCCCTTACCAATTCCCCACCTGTGATTAACTGGGTGGCATAAGGCAAGGAAGATTCTTTCTTCTCGATACCAAGAGCCGTAACGACTACCTCGTCCAAAATCTGGGCGTCATCCTCCAACTGCACATTCAATGACAATTGCCCCTCATACTCAATTTCCCGTGAACGATAACCGATATAAGAAAAAACCAAAGTAGCCTCCTCGGGAAGCTCCAAGACAAAGCTGCCATCCATATCCGTAATCGTACCGTTTCTCGTTCCTTTCTCCACCACATTCACGCAAGCAATAGGCTCTCCTTTGTGGTCGGTCACGATACCTTTTACCTTACCATCCAGCTTTTGTTGCATTTGGATTATCGCCTCTTTCTTATTCAAGATGATCTGGTCATTCATGACCGTATAGACGATCTCCGTGTTCTTAAACAATAAATTTAAGATCTCGAAAACCGAACGCCCGGATAAAGGTTTACGCACTTTCTCCGATAAATTGATCACCTGAGCGTCATAAATAAAAGAATAATTGGTTTGGCTCTCGATCTCATCCAAAGCGCCTGCCAAGCTAACCGGAGCGGAGATACGAATATAGGATTCCGAACGTTCCTGTTGGGCGTCCAGCGGGAATATACATAATAATAGTAGAATGAAGATATAAATATATAATTTCATAATTTACACACACAATTTATCATGGGTAAATGTAAGAATTATTATCTAATACTATTCAATTATTACAAAAAATTCTCGTTTGGAGTACTGTTCTTCGCAGATAAGTATCTCCAAACGAGAATAACCATCAACTTCTGTTAAAGCCCAATATAATCAATCTGTCTGTTTATTTAGAAGATGTGCAATAGTTGGAATTCTTATCCCACCAAATCGGGGTCGAAACCACATCACCTTTCCCACCTAACATGGATTTGCCTTTCTCATATTCAGCAGCATTTACCAATTGCTCTTTCATCGGGTATTTCATACGTTTGATGAAATTTTGAGGATTCAAGATATTTGTATCACTATTATTGTATACAGCTTGATCTCGATAAACAGCCACATCCAAACGAGGCAAGTTCAAACGACGCTTGTCATTCCAAGCTTCCTGCGCCAAATCTGGAAGTCCGGCGATATATTTCTGCGTGATGATCTTTTCTAAAGCCGTATTGCCCGCGCCTTGTTGATCGTCATATTTCGCACTGGTACCAGCCTCATTCTTTTCCGTGGAAGCCAAATACTCCTCAACATCACCCGATACACCCCAAGTCTCGAAGGAAGCACGTACACCTGCCTCGTAAGCAGCTTTAGCATCACCGGCGACCAAATTACGGGCGAACAACTCAGCTTTCAAGAAATCAACTTCCTCAGAAAGGAACATGTCATAAGGACGAGATTTATACGGAGCACCATCCTTAATAATAAAGCCCATCTCTGCACATTGCTTAGACTGATAAATACCAGTATTCGCCTCCTCGGCTTTCGCACCGTATACCAAACCCTTCCAATCACCATTCTCAATACCCGGCTGGAACATCTTCGGGGCACGAGGGTCTACCTTAGCGGGATGTACATTCGATACCGCAACTCCGGATGTCTGGTTTACCACGCCGGCAGGCCAATCGATATTACCGATATTAGTCACTAATTTCTCAAATGACTTGGACATACAGATCGGACCGCTCCAAGTAATCTGGAACATCGTATAGTTATAGTCTTGTCCCCAAGAACCATCCGCTTTTGGAGGCATATAAGCGTTATCGGCCTTACTTGAGATCAAGCCACAAGGGGATGTCAAAGCGGCATTTGCCTCAGCGACACATTTCTCTCGATCCACCTCAGATAGACGAACAGCGAAACGAAGACGCAAGGAGTTTCCAAATTTTTTCCAAAGAGAAACGTCATTCTTATAGACCAAGTCGATACCTGCATCCGAGAATATAGGCTCAGCGCTATCGCTGAAGCTATTCAACGCCTCATCCAATTCCGTGAAATATTCATAATAGATATCCTTCACCGATTTATAAGGAGGATTATCTTCTACGGTAGCATAGGCCGGGAAAGGCATCGGACCAAACTTATCCGCAGCCTGGCTATGGATATACACACGCCAGATACGAGCGAAAGCGATCGTATTAGCATATAAGTCCTTATCTTTTTCCATCAAACTACGGATCACGATATTGATAGAGGAAATCTGTGTCAGATACGCTTGCCATGTTAAATTGTTCCACTCGTCATTTTGGATATAATTCTTAGTTGCCCAGCCACCGCCATCGATCAACATTTGAGAGTAGAAATCAATTTGCAAAGGCTTCAAGCGTTGTTCCACATCACCATCGATAATCATCCCACCACGTAGCGTAGAGGCCAATCGAGGTTCGTTCATATTGTAATTTACATCATCTGTCGGCTTATCCGGGTTCTCATTTATACCTGTCAGGTCGCAACTAGTCACACCCAGCATCATAAACGAACAAGCTGCTAATATCTTTATACTACTTTTCATAATAATTCCATTTTTAGATTTATGTTTCATTAAAATGCCAGATTAATATTGAAACCTAAGCTTCTCATAGTAGGCATAGAACCGTACTCGATACCTTGAGCGTTACCAGATGTATAAGCAGCCTCCGGGTCGAATCCCTTTGTCTTACTATAAATCATGAACAAGTTACGAGCCACGAAACTCAAGCGAGCGGAAGTAAATGGAGTTTTCGCCAACATCGTTCTCGGGAAATTATAACCCAAACTCAACTCACGTAAACGGATGTTTGTCGCATCGTACATATAAGCCTCTGTCACGTTATTGCTAGAAAGACCATTCCAATAAGCTTGAGCCGTAATGCTTTTCGTATTGGGAGTACCATCGGCCAATACCCCCGGAACAACCATACCATCACGACCATCCAACGTCATCTCTAAATTACCGGATGAAGCACCCGCACGGATAGATCCCATATACACATCACCGCCATAACGCATATCGAACATGAAGTTCAACACGAAATTCTTATATGACAAGGTATTGCTCCAACCCATCATCCATTTCGGCTGGTTGTTACCCAACAATACCATATCGTCCGTTCTCAAAGGAACACCATCAGCACCGATAATAATGTTGCCGTTATCATCCCGTTGATAAGCGTAACCGTAAATATCTCCATAGGCTCCACCCTCGTGAGCGACGATCTTCAAGAAACTTACTGATGCGTCACTAAGGATCTGCTCTTTCGTATCATCTGTCAATGAAATTACCTTGTTGATATTCTTTGACCAGTTCAACTGAGTATCCCATTGGAAACCACTCTCGGAGATATAAGGAGTAGCGTTAAACGCAACCTCTACACCCTTATTCTCAATATTACCGGCGTTGATCATCTTTTTCTTGAACCCTGTAGCGGAAGGAACATCGATCTTTAAGATCTGGTCTTTGGCGTTCTTTTTATAATACGCTACGTCGACACCAACCCTATTCTCAAACGCCTTCAACTCAAGGCCTAACTCCCAAGAGTTGATCGTCTCATTCTTTAAATTTGGATTTGCCATCCAATCCTCGTTGCTGGCATTAAAAATACCCCCTTTAATATCATAACTGATATTATAATAGTCACGCAGCATATAAGCGTCCGTATCATTACCTACCTGAGCCCAAGACGCACGGATCTTACCGAAAGAAAGAATACCCGTGTTATGCCCCATCTTATTCAACATTTGGGTGAAAATCCAGCTAACACCTACCGACGGGTAGAAATAAGAGTCATTGTCTTTCGGAAGTGTTGAAGACCAGTCGTTACGAGCGGTTAAGTCCAAATACAAATAGTCGTCCCAAGACAATGATGCCGTTGCATATAGCGAGTTGATTTGTTTACGGTTGCGAGTATACTCACCACCATGTGTCTTACCGTTGGCGATCGCATGGAAATCGGGAATCACAAACTCACCGGATGATTCCTTGTACCATGTAGAATTACGGTACATCATATTACCACCTACCGTACCTACGATACCGAATCGATCCCAGTTGCCTTTAGCAGTCAATAAGAAATCAGAGTTGATCTCGGTGAATTTCTCCATATTGGCAGTCATGCTACCGTTGTTCTCCCAATACGGGTTACCTGTCGCACGGATTGTCTCATACTGGATGGTGTAATTATCCATACCAGATCGAAGCTTCAAGCTCAACCAATCCGTAAACGTGAAATCCAAGGCCGCAAATCCGATAAAGCGGTCTTTCTTATCCTTGTTCGTATTGCGGTAAGCGGACCAATACGGGTTATTGGCGTTGGCTCCCGTGTCGATCAGATAACCAGCGGGCTTTCCGTCCGCACGTTTCCAATCATTATCTTTATAGGCGTCATAGTCAGAGAAGCCCACACTTCGGGGCATACTTAAATAGTTAAGGAAGATATTATCCGGGTCGCCCGCTAATTTCACACGGTTGTTCGTATGCTGGCTTACATAATTAACCTTCACGTCAGCCGATAACCATTTAGACAGTTTAGCCGTAGAACGCAAGTTGATAGACGTACGATCCATTCCGCTATTCGGAACAACACCCTTATTATCCAAGCGTGTCACGCCGGCACGGAAAGTGATATCCTCGGAACTCTTGCTCAAATCCACGCTGTTTGTCCAAGTGGTACCAGTGCGCAAGAAATCCTTATATAAATCATTGTCTCTCGCCGCATACTGGTAAGAACCCATCGCCATATCCTTAGAAGAACCGTCCATAGCGGCACCCCAGCTCGTCGCTTTATTATTATCGAAAGCGCCGTCGATACCTTGTCCGTATACATCTTGGAACTTCGGGGTTTGCATCGGGTTCTCAGCCGTGAAATTCGAGTTGATACTTACGCCCCAACCTTTATTCTGGCTACCTTTCTTAGTCGTGATCATCACGACACCGTTACCTGCACGGCTACCATACAACGCCGCGGCTGCCGGGCCTTTCAATACGGACATACTCTCGATATCATCCGGGGAGATATCAGAGATACCGGAACCTTTATCCACGTTACCGTTACCCCAATAGTCATCCGTACCACCGCTAAAGTTATCGATAGGTACACCGTCCACAACGATCAACGGCTGGTTATTACCAGTAATAGAGTTATTACCACGAATCACGATACGAGAGGAACCACCGACACCGGTACCATTTTGCTTGATCTGCAAACCTGCTACCTTACCAGCCAAAGCGTTGGCCACGTTAGCATCACGGGTTTGCGTCAGGGACTCACCTTTCAATTCAGACATAGAATATCCCAAAGCCTTTTTCTCACGCTTGATACCCAAAGCGGTTACCACGACTTCATCCAAGGCTTGCGTATCATCGACCAATTGAACCTCGATAGAAGGTTGTCCGGTAAAGACGATCTCTTGCGTATTAAAACCGATATAGGAAACTTGTAAAGTCGCATTGTTAGGAACATCCAACTCGAAACGGCCATCCATATCCGTGATGGTACCGTTGGTAGTTCCTTTGACAATTACGTTAGCACCAATAATAGCCTCGCCCGTTTTGTCCGTAACGACACCGACTGCTTTTCGTGTCTGTTGTTGAGCGTTTAAGACTGTGACTTCATGCGTGTTCTCTGCGAAAACCATGGCCGGTACCAAACAGAATGCGCATACCCCCATGTTAATCATTAACGGAATTTTTCGAAAAAGAGAATAACTATTCCCCCTTAAAGCATTTAAGGTTACAATTTTATTCATATTTTTGTAGTGTTACTATTTATAATAAAGTTATTTGTAGCTGCGCCAACAGCTCTTCTTGACTTTTCGTACGGGAGAATACGCCAATATTCTTCCGTATGTTTTTAATCCTTGTTTATTCTTTCTTCATGGGCAGACGTATTTTAGAAGGTTACACATTATTTCTCATTTTGATATTTCCACGACTGAGGTTCCCGATCCACTGTCCTTAACGGTAGGTTTATGTATCGCATACTGGATTCCCGACGCCAATTTCAGGTATTCCAATACTTGAGGCAATTGCTCGTCCTTGAAACGGGCTGTTATTATGGACTTGAGTATCTCGTTATCTTTTACCTCGAATACTACATGATAATGACGTTCCAGCGTTTTCAATACTTTATCCATCGGATGGTTCCTGAAGATAATCTCCCCGTTCTTCCAAGCCGTGTCATATTCGGTATTCACGCCGAACACCTTGATCTTGCCAGCGCCCTTTTGATACTCGGCTTTCTCGTTTGGCTTCAACATCTGTGTCATTCGCTTTCCTCCGGACACGACGTTCAGTTTTACCGATCCCTCTACCAAGGTGGTCTCTATCATACTCTCGTCTTTATAAGCGGATACATTGAAAGAAGTTCCCAACACCTCTACCGAGTAATCTTTATCCGCTTTCACAATAAAAGGCTTATGGGCATTCTTCGTCACCTCGAAATATCCTTGTCCGGTTAATTCCACCGTACGGGTATCCGCATTGAAGTCCGAGGGATATCTCAATTCGCTATTGGCATTCAGCCAAACCTTAGAACCGTCAGGTAAATCGAACGCCGAAACCACCCCAGGATTCGTGCGTACGGCTAGCGTACGCACGTTCCCTTGACCCTGCTGTATGAACAAATAAGCGGATAAAAGAAAGACTGGAATGAATAACACGGCCGCAGCCCGTTGAATAACACCTAACACTTGTCTTAAAGCTAATCTTTTCTCTTTCTTATGGATTCTTGATTTAAAACGAGACAACGCCTCGTCCGGGTTCACGGTCCGCATGACTTTTAGGCGACTTGCCACTTGAGTCGTAAAATAGACCTGCTCCAACAGTTTCTCGTTTTCTAGAGAGGCGGCCCGCCAGTTTTTCACCTCCGCAGCTTCCTCCTCGGTCAACATCCCATCGATGTATCGGATCAATATGTCTTCGTTTATTTCCATTTTTTCTTGTTTCTATAATTAATACAGTTGAGACAAAAGATGTACTAAACAAAAAAACGATTTTTTTCTTGAAAATTGAATAATGGCAAAAATACCGTTCCTAAAGAAAGGCTCAACAATATCCCTCTTTCTACTGTTTTACCACAAAATGAGACTTCTTATGGTAAAGATTCTTTTAAAACGGATTTATGAGGAGCCAAGTGAGGCGGATGGTTATCGCATTCTTCTCGACAGGCTATGGCCCAGAGGACTGAAGAAAGAGGATGCGAAGTTTGACGAATGGAGAAAAGACATCACTCCATCCAAGGAGTTACGCCAATGGTTCCACGAGGATAAAGACAGGCATTGGGAAGTATTCCAAGGTCGCTACGGGATGGAGATCAAGCAGAACCCGGATTTCATTCCTTTCTTACGAGAGATCGAGAAGCATCCGGTTGTCACTTTCCTCACGGCAGCGAAGGATGTACAACATAGTCATCTACCTATATTAAAAGAAGTCATCGAGGATTTCGAAAAAAACAAATCATAAAAATAAAAAGACCTATGAAAAGTATCGTATTGCTTCGCCACGGCGAAAGTGTATGGAATAAAGAGAACCGGTTCACCGGTTGGACCGATGTGGATTTGACAGAAAAAGGTGTGGCCGAAGCTTATAGGACCGGCAACCTATTGAAAGAAAAAGGATATGTGTTCAATAAAGCCTATACCTCTTATTTAAAACGGGCCGTCAAAACCTTGAATTGTGTATTGGATCGCATGGACCAAGACTGGATCCCGGTGGAGAAGAGCTGGAGGCTGAACGAGAAACATTACGGATCGCTACAAGGGTTGAACAAGAGCGAGACCGCCCAAAAGTATGGAGACGAGCAGGTCTTGATCTGGCGTCGCAGTTACGATATAGCCCCGCTTCCCCTATCGGAAGGCGACCCTCGTAACCCCCGCTTCGATATCCGCTACAAAGACGTGCCGGATAAAGAGTTGCCCCGTACGGAATCCTTGAAAGATACGGTTGAGCGGATTCTCCCTTATTGGAAAGAGGTTATCTTCCCGACGCTCCGGACCGCCGATCAGATCCTTGTCGCCGCTCACGGAAACAGCTTGCGGGGAATCATCAAATATTTAAAAAACATCTCCGATGAAGAGATCGTTCATCTGAATCTCCCGACAGCCGTTCCATACGTGTTCGAGTTCGATGATGACTTGAAACTCGTGAATGATTATTTCCTTGGTGACCCGGAGGAAATCAAGAAACTCATGGAAGCCGTAGCCAACCAAGGAAAGAAAAAGTAGCGGGATTCATGCCTCTTATCCGGAATTATTCATTAAGTTTGCAACCAAACAAACTTAAACACTATTGTGGACGAGAACGCAGAACGAATTTCACTAGAACTTATCGCAGGAGACGAACAAGCGTTCGACACCGTGTACAAACAATATTACCGGGGATTGTGCGCCTTCGCCTCCCAATATGTAACAGTACCAGAATCAGAGGAGATCGTACAAGACGTGATGATGTGGCTGTGGGAAAACCGAAAATCCCTAGAAGCGGACATGTCCCTGAAATCACTCCTCTTCACGATTGTCCGCAATAAATGCCTCAATACGATCAGCCACATACAGGTTAAGCAACAAGTGCACGAGAGATTGTACGCCAAGTTCCAAGAGCAATTCGAGAATCCTGATTTTTATATAGGAGAACTGATGGCCTTGGCCTCCAAGGCCATCAGGGAGCTCCCGGATGAATACCGTAAGGCATTCGAGATGAACCGTTTCGAGGAAATGACTTACAACGAGATCGCCGAGCGGACAGGCGTATCCCCCAAAACAATCGCATACCGCATCTCTCAAGCGCTCAAGATATTACGGACGGAATTAAAGGACTATATCCCTTTATTGGTATGGCTGCTTTACGAACAAACACGCTCATAACGGAGGAAGCATCCTACCGCCATGAGCGTGTTTTTAATGAGTCAAAAGACTTATTTCACGAACGGTGCTTTTAATAAATAATCCACGCAGCCTTTCACGCCCTCAAACTGGGAACGTCCGTCAGGCATACCCTCCAACTCCACGAAATAATCCTTGATTCCATTCGCATAAGCTTGCCGGAATATATTCTCGAAATTCATCATCCCAGACTCGCCTAGAATAGCACGGTCCTTGATATGCAATACCTTGATACGATTCGGATATTTCTTCAACCACTCTATCGGATCTTGTTGTCCCATCACGGCCCAATAAACATCCATCTCGAAAAATACAAGCGAAGGATCAGTATTCTTCAAGAACAACTCATAGATGCAATCTCCTTTCACACGCCTTCCCAGCTTGGCCTCCGTACTGCCCGGATTTACCTTGGCGAACTCCATCTCATGGTTGTGATAGCCGAAAGGAATACCGGCCGCTTTCACGATCTTACCCGCCTCGTTAAAAATCTCGCAGACGAAAGCGGTTTCCTCGGTGCTACGGGTACTCGGTTGCCCGGGCTGGATCAAGTACTTCACGCCTAGTTTGGCATGGTCATCAGCCGTCTTCTTCCAATACTCGGAGATCTGGGAGCGATTGGCCTTCGTGTACTCACGTACCGGAGGATTCACGTGGGAACTGGTGATCTTCAATCCGGCATCATCCACCATCTTCTTGAATTCCATCATGTCTACACCGCCGATCTTGCCTTCCTTGTAACCGGCCAATTCCAGATTCGTGTACCCCATTTGCTTGATCTTTTTCAATCCACCGGGTACATCCGCATAAAGTTCCTTGCCTAAAGAATAGATTTGTAAACCAACTGTCTTAGCGGCCATCGTCTCAGTAGTGACAGGTTTAGCCGCATCTGCGCTCCCGACCTTTCCGGCCATCAGGCCACCCAAGGTGAAAAGGGACGCGTTCTTTAAAAAATCTCGTCTATTTATCATGATTATTAGAATTAAGTCAGTCCAAAGATAGAGATTATAATCTAAAAAAAGACCGCATAGGATGGAAAAATCCACCTATACGGTCCACAAATGGTATACATTATATAATAGGACTCGATTAACGGCGAGGCTTGATATCCAACTTCACCGGCTTGATCATATTCTCCGGGCTTAAGATCGTATCCAATTCCTCCTTGGTCAAGATACCATGATCCAGTACCAATTGATAAACGCTAACGCCGGTCTCCAACGCCTCCTTCGCGATCTTGGTCGAGTTCTTATAGCCGATTACCGGATTCAAGGCCGTCACCACGCCGATGCTATGATGTACCTCCTCACGGCAACGATCCTCGTTAGCGACAATACCGTCCACGCAACGGATACGCAAGGTATCGAAACCATTGATCAGCAAATCCACGGACTCGAAGCAGCATTGTGCCATCACCGGCTCCATGGCGTTCAGCTCCATCTGGGCGGCTTCCCCGGCCATGGTCACACATAATTCATTACCCATTACCTTATAAGCGATCTGGTTCATCACCTCCGGGATCACAGGATTCACCTTACCCGGCATGATAGAAGAACCCGGCTGCATAGCAGGCAAGTTAAACTCACCCAAACCGCAACGAGGGCCGCTTGCCAACAAGCGAAGGTCATTACATATCTTATTCATCTTCACGCAAACCCGCTTCATGGCGGAAGCATAGCCTACCAAGCAAGAAGTATCCGAGGTAGCTCCTACCAAATCGGAGGAGAGACGGATATTCCATCCGGTTATCTCACGTAAAGCCGCGATACATTTCTCCGCGTATCCCGGCTCGGCACAAATACCCGTACCGATAGCGGTAGCTCCCATATTAACCACCAAGAAATCGACGGCGGCCTCATTCAAGTGAGCGATCTCATCCTGCAAGATGCTGGCGAAGCCATTAAAGGTCTGCCCCAACGTCATAGGTACGGCATCCTCCAACTGCGTACGTCCCATCTTGATAATCCGCGAGAACTCCTCCCCTTTCTTACGGAAAGAGGCGATCAATTCCTCCAAATGGGGAAGCAATTGAAGATGCTTAAAATACATACCGATATGGATAGCGGTCGGATATGCGTCGTTCGTGGATTGCGAGCAGTTCACATGGTCGTTCGGTGAGCAGTATTGGTATTCACCTCGCTCATGCCCCATCAGCTCCAAGGCACGGTTGGCGATCACCTCATTCGCGTTCATATTCGTAGTGGTACCCGCTCCGCCTTGGATCATATCCACCGGGAACTGGTCGTGATGCTTGCCATCGATAATCTCCCCGCAAGCGGCGATGATAGCGTCCTTTTGCTCTACGGTAAGCAAGCCTAGTTCAAAGTTAGCCATGGCAGCCGCCATTTTTGTTATAGCTAATCCTTTAATGAATAAAGGATATTCACTCAAACGGAATTTACTGATTGAGAAATTCTCGATTCCTCTCAAGGTTTGAACTCCGTATAATGCTTCGGCGGGGATTTCACGAGCGCCGATCAAATCGCTCTCTATGCGAGTTTTTCCAGTTAATTTAGTATCCATATTAGAAATATTAATCGTTTTTTATTGTTTCCGCAAAGGTAGAAACTATTATTTTGAAAGCAAATTATTCTTCGAAATAATAAAAACAAATACCAAAAACGCCAATACACGTCTACACAAGGCTCAATGAATTACAATTTGTCAATAGAGCAGTTTTAATAGACCTTCTGATCTTTTTTATCTCATTCATAAAAAAAGCACGATTTTATTTGCTGTTTGTCAAAGATTCCATATATTTGCTGCCGTAATAACAAAACAGAGTCATGAGAACATTCGTAGTAAATACATATTGGTGGTGGCGCTCCGTACAACTCAAAAGGTCGTAAGGAACGAAGACTCGTATGTATATATAAACACTACATAAAGATATAAAGAGGTCTGTCGCACTTGCGGCAGGCCTCTTTTCTTTTTATAGCAAATTCAAAAGGAAAATAACTAAAATAGATAAAAGATGAAAACGTATCAAGTTGACAAGAATGGTTACTATGGTGAGTTCGGCGGAGCCTATGTTCCCGAGATCCTTCATCAATGCGTGGAAAATTTACAGAATACCTATCTGCAAGTGTTGGAGAGCGATAGCTTCAAGGAAGAGTTCGATCAGTTATTGCGTGATTATGTAGGCCGCCCCTCCCCTCTTTACTTGGCCAAACGGTTGAGCGAGAAATACGGATGTAAGATCTATTTGAAACGGGAAGACTTGAACCATACCGGAGCACATAAGATCAACAATACGATCGGCCAGATCCTCCTAGCTCGCCGCATGGGGAAGACCCGTATCATCGCCGAGACGGGTGCCGGACAGCATGGAGTGGCTACGGCTACGGTATGTGCCTTGATGAATATGGAATGTATCGTTTATATGGGGAAGACAGACGTGGAACGCCAACATGCCAACGTACAGAAGATGGAAATGCTGGGAGCTACCGTCGTGCCCGTGACCTCGGGAAACATGACCTTGAAAGACGCCACGAACGAGGCGATCCGTGACTGGTGCTGTCATCCTTCGGATACGTATTATATTATCGGTTCTACGGTAGGCCCCCATCCTTATCCGGATATGGTAGCCCGGCTGCAATCCGTTATCAGCGAGGAGATCAAGAAGCAACTGCTGGAGAAGGAAGGAAGGGATCACCCGGATTACCTGATCGCTTGCGTAGGCGGGGGAAGTAACGCCGCCGGTACGATCTATCATTTCGTGGACGACGAGCGGGTGAAGATCGTCTTGGCCGAGGCCGGCGGCAAGGGCATCCACTCCGGCATGAGCGCCGCCACGATCCAATTGGGTAAAGAGGGCATCATCCACGGGGCACGTACCTTGGTCATGCAGAACGAGGACGGACAGATCGAGGAACCTTATTCTGTTTCCGCCGGCTTGGATTACCCGGGCATCGGCCCGATCCACGCGAACCTCTCCGTAAAGCACCGTGCGCAAATCCTAGCGGTCGATGATGACGAGGCGTTGGATGCCGCTTTCGAGTTGACCCGTCTGGAAGGAATCATCCCGGCCTTGGAAAGCGCCCATGCCTTGGGAGCCTTGGCCAAGGTAAACTTCAAGCCGGAAGAGGTGGTGGTACTGACTGTCTCGGGCCGTGGCGATAAAGATATGGACACTTACATTAATTATAAATTATCATGAATTATTCTTTCAAAACGATAAGCAAGAAGGTGATGGGCGACCTTCACACTCCCGTAAGCATCTATCTGAAAGTGCGGGATATCTACCCGGAATCGGCCCTGTTGGAAAGCTCGGACTTCCACGGAAACGAGAATAGCCTTTCCTTTATAGCGCTCCGTCCCTTGGCGAGCATCGGTATCAACAACGGGGAATGCACGGCGACCTTCCCGGACGAGACCCGTGAGGTTACCCCGCTCACCGAAGACTATAACGTACCCGAGGCGATGAACGCTTTTCTCGGCCGCTTCAAGGTGGAGGGAGCGGACAAGAAGGTCTGCGGATTATTCGGCTACACGGCTTTCGATGCCGTCCGTTATTTCGAGAACATCCCGGTCATGGAAGTTCATCACGAGGAGAACGATGCCCCCGATATGCTATACATATTATATAAGTATATCCTTGTCTTCAATCATTTCAAGAATGAGCTTACTCTGGTGGAGATGGTTCAAGACGGCGAGGATAGCGGGTTGGAAGAGATCCTTACGCTGATCGAGAACCGTAACTTCGCCTCCTACAACTTCCAGACAGCGGGTCCCGAGACCTCCCCGATCACCGGCGAGGAATACAAGGCGATGGTCCGCCAAGGCATCAAGCACTGCCTCAGGGGGGATGTCTTCCAGATCGTATTGAGCCGTCGCTTCGAGCAACCGTTCAAGGGAGACGACTTCAAGGTGTACCGGGCTCTTCGCAGCATCAACCCCTCTCCTTATTTGTTCTATTTCGATTTCGGAGGTTTCCGTATCTTCGGCTCTTCCCCCGAGACGCATTGCAAGGTAACGGGCAGACACGCCAGCATCGACCCGATCGCCGGGACCGCTTTCCGTACCGGTAATATCGAGGTAGACAAGCAGCGTACCGAGGCCCTGCTTGCCGATCCCAAGGAGAACGCCGAGCACGTGATGCTGGTAGACCTCGCCCGCAACGACCTCAGCCGGAACGCCCACGACGTGCAAGTGGATTTCTATAAGGAGGTACAATACTACAGCCACGTCATCCACCTCGTATCCCGTGTGAGCGGCGAGATCAACACCGATAGCGACCCGGTAAAGACCTACGTCGATACCTTCCCCGCCGGCACATTGAGCGGAGCCCCCAAAGTACGGGCCATGCAACTGATCACCGACATCGAGCATCATAACCGGGGTGCTTACGGCGGCTGTATCGGCTTTATCGGTCTGGATGGTGATTTGAACCAAGCGATCACGATCCGTACCTTCGTCAGCCGTGGCAACGTACTTTACTATCAGGCGGGAGCCGGGATCGTAGCTAAAAGCAACGATGAGCGTGAATTACAAGAGGTAAACAATAAGCTGGGAGCCTTGAAGAAGGCGATAGACCTAGCGGAGAAATTAATCAATTGATTATCCGGTTGTAGAGACGGGGCACGCCCCGTCTCTACAACAACAACAATACATATAAAATGAAGATATTATTATTTGATAATTACGATTCCTTCACCTACAATTTGCTACATATATTGAAGGAACTGGGCGCAGACGTAGAGGTACACCGCAACGACAAGATCTCCTTGGAAGAAATAGAGCGTTTCGATAAGATCTTACTATCCCCGGGACCGGGCATCCCCGAGGAAGCCGGCATCCTCCTCCCCTTGATCCGCCGGTACGCCCCGACAAAGAGCATCCTAGGTGTCTGCCTAGGCGAGCAGGCCATCGGCGAGGCATTCGGCGCCACATTGATAAACCTTACCGACGTGCATCACGGCGTTTGCTCCGATATACGGATTGTCGCTAAAGATCCTATCTTCGAGGGACTGGAACCGGGTATACGTGTTGGGCGTTATCATTCTTGGGCGGTCTCCAAGGAAAACTTCCCGGATTGTCTGGAAATCACGGCGGTCGATACGGAAGAAGGACAGATCATGGGCTTGCGCCATCGTGAGTATGATGTACGAGGTATCCAATTCCATCCGGAATCCGTGTTGACACCCAAAGGGAAGACAATTATAGAGAACTGGCTGAAACGCTAATTACCTCCTAAGGCACTTATAGTTTCTTCCTAACGAAACATCAGTTTCTCTATGGTGAAACTAATGTTTCTCAAGCAAGAAACAAGAGTTTTCAACAAATGAAACAAAAGTTTTTCGATAAAGAAATATCGCAAAACTGCAATATTTTATCATTCAACACATTACAGACATGAAGCAAATATTATACAGATTATTCGAGCACCAATATCTAGGCCGGGAAGAAGCCCGGAATATCCTCCAGAATATAGCGGAGGGACGCTACAACGATTCCCAGATCGCCAGTCTGATCACCGTATTCCTGATGCGCAGTATTTCCGTAGAGGAATTGACCGGATTCCGGGAAGCTTTGCTGGAGATGCGTGTACCGGTAGATTTAAGCGAATACAAACCGATCGATATCGTAGGTACCGGAGGCGACGGAAAAAACACGTTCAACATCAGTACCTGTTCCTGTTTCGTAGTGGCCGGTGCCGGTTACAATGTCGTAAAGCACGGTAACTACGGGGCTACCTCGGTGAGCGGTGCCAGCAACGTGATGGAGCAACACGGCGTAAAATTCACGAACGATATCGATAAGCTACGTACCTCCATGGATACCTGCCATATCGCCTACCTCCACGCCCCCTTGTTCAACCCGGCGCTGAAAGCGGTAGCTCCGGTACGGAAGAGCCTCGGCGTGCGCAGCTTCTTCAATATGCTCGGCCCGCTGGTCAACCCGATCATACCTACTTACCAATTGTTAGGCGTATATAACCTCCCGCTACTCCGCCTATATAATTATACGTATCAAGAGAGTGGTACCCGTTTCGCCGTGGTACATAGCTTGGACGGTTACGACGAGATCTCCCTCACGGCCGATTTCAAGGTAGCCATGCCGGAGAAAGAGAAGCTTTATACCCCGGAGATGCTCGGATTCAAACGTTGCACGGAAGCGGACCTCGATGGCGGAGAGACCCCGGAGGAAGCGGCCCGTATCTTCGACGCCGTATTAGGGAACAGGGCTACCGAGGCCCAAAAGAGCTGCGTGATCGCCAACTCCGCCTTCGCCATCCAAGTGATCTGTCCAGAGAAGAAGATCGAGACATGTATCGCCGAGGCACGTGAATCACTGGAAAGCGGAAAAGCATTGGCTACATTCCGTAAATTTATATCTTTGAACCAAAGATAAAGAAACATATCCTATGAAAAAGGACATCTTACAAGATATTATCGCCAATAAGCGCATCGAGGTAGCCCGGCAAAAACAGGCCGTAAGCTTACAGACCTTATTGGCTCTAGGTAGCGACCGTATGGAGCGTGACACACGTTCCATGCGTGCGGCGTTGGAATCATCCCCCTCCGGTATTATCTCCGAGTTCAAGCGTAAAAGCCCCTCCAAGGGCTGGCTGCATCCGGGTGCGAATATCGCCGACGTGGTGCCCGCTTACGAGGCCGGAGGAGCCTCCGCCTGCTCGATCCTTACGGACGGGGATTTCTTCGGAGGTTCCTTGGGCGACTTGCAAAAGGCCCGCAAGCTGGTGGATCTCCCGTTACTTCGCAAGGACTTCATCATCGATACCTACCAACTCTTCCAAGCCCGGGTGATGGGCGCCGACGCTGTCTTGTTGATCGCCACCGCCCTTACAGAAGAAGAATGCCGGATACTCGCCGAGACCGCCCATAGCCTGCAATTGGAAGTCTTGCTGGAAGTCCATAGCGAGGACGAGCTCAAATACCTGAACGCGGATATCGATATGCTCGGCGTGAACAATCGTAATCTCGGCACCTTTCATACGGATGTAAACAACTCATTCAAGTTGGTCGATAAGATGCGAGGCTTCTCCCCTCTTTTAGTGTCCGAGAGCGGAATCTCCGAGACCGATACCGTACGCCAATTGAGTGAGGCCGGTTTCCGTGGATTCCTGATCGGAGAGACCTTCATGAAAACCGAGAGGCCGGGCGATACCCTAGCCGATTTTATAGGAGGACTGGCATGATCATCAAAGTTTGCGGAATGCGGGAGCCTCAGAATATCCGGGAAGTAGCCGCCCTAGCCATCAACTGGATCGGCTTTATCTTCTACGAACGTTCCAAGCGCTTTGTCGAGCGATGCCCGACGGAGCAGCAGGTAACGGACAGTGAACAATTGTCCCCTAAGAAAGTGGGCGTTTTCGTCAACGCTACCATCGAGTCCATGATGGAGAAAGCCTCCGCCTACAAGCTAGACTATCTCCAACTTCATGGTAACGAATCGCCGGAAGATTGCCACACCTTGCAAAAAAGGGGCTATTCCTTGATCAAGGCTTTCCCCATCGCTACGAAAGAGGACTTCGAAAAAACAAGGGAGTATGAGGGCCGGGTGGATTATTTCCTTTTCGATACGAGATGCGAGGGCTATGGAGGCTCAGGCAAACGTTTCGATTGGTCCATCCTAACCGAATATAAAAGAGAGACTCCCTTCTTGCTCAGCGGAGGCATCCGTCCGGAAAACGCAGAGGCGATCCGGAACTTCCGGCATCCCCGTTTCGCAGGTATCGACCTCAACAGTGGCTTCGAGATCGAGCCGGGATTGAAAGACGTCGACAAACTAAAGAATTTCATCCAACAAATTTTACATCCAGCTGTAGAGACAGGGCGTGCCCCGTCTCCCACCGTCTGATAGTATTTTTAAAATAGAATTCAAAATGAATCGCATCACAAACTTATTCCAGACCCAGAAAGACGGAATACTCTCCGTCTATTTCACCGCCGGTTATCCGAACTTAAACGATACGGCAAGCATCTTAAAAGCCTTACAGGCTAAAGGTATCCACATGGTAGAAGTAGGAATCCCTTTCTCCGACCCGATGGCAGACGGCCCCGTCATCCAAGAGGCCGCCACGCAAGCGTTGCGTAACGGGATGTCACTGCACCTCCTATTCGAGCAATTGAAAGAGATCCGGAGCGAAGTACAGATCCCGATCATCCTAATGGGCTACCTGAATCCCATCATGCAATACGGTTTCGAGAAATTCTGCGCCAGTTGCGTAGAGGCCGGCGTAGACGGAATGATCATCCCCGACCTGCCTTACGCCGATTATATCTCCGATTACAAGGAAATCGCCGATCGCCATGACCTGAAAATGATCATGCTGATCACCCCAGAGACCTCCGAGGAACGAATCCGGCAGATCGATGCCCATACCAGCGGATTTATCTATATGGTATCCAGCGCTGCCACGACCGGAGCCCAACAAGACTTCAACGAACAGAAACAGGCCTATTTCCGTCGTATCAACGCCATGAACCTACAGAATCCCCGCTTGGTAGGTTTCGGTATCAGCAATAAAGCCACTTTCGAGGCGGCGACAGCCCATTCTTCCGGTGCCATCATCGGTAGCAAGTTCGTTCAGTTACTAAAGAGCGAAGCTACTCCCGCCAAGGCGGTCGATAAGTTACTGGAAGCCCTAAAACAATAGGAACCCTATTCATGTTTACATATAAAAACAGTAAATAGTCCTATGAATAACTTCACTTTTCACAACCCAACCCGTTTATTATTCGGTAAGGGCATGATTGAGAAACTGAGTACGGCCATCCCGATGGTGCATCGCATCATGATCACCTTCGGAGGAGGTAGCGTAAAGCAAAACGGTGTGTACGACCAAGTGATCAAGGCGCTAAAGGATCGTGACTATATCGAGTTCTGGGGCATCGAGCCTAATCCCACCATCGAGACCTTGCGAGAAGCCATCCAGATAGCGAAAGGCAAGCAGGTGGATTTCCTATTGGCGGTAGGCGGCGGCTCCGTCATAGACGGGACGAAGCTAATCTCCGCCGGCATCCAGTATGACGGCGATCCTTGGGAATTGGTACAGAAAGGGTATTACTATCATACCGTGCCCATGGGTACCGTACTGACCCTGCCCGCCACGGGTTCCGAGATGAATAGCGGGGCCGTGATCTCCCGGAAAGAGACGCAAGAGAAATTCCCGTTCTACAGCAATTTCCCCGTGTTCTCGATCTTGGACCCGGAGACGACCTTCAGCCTCCCCCCGTATCAAGTGTCTTGCGGTATCGCCGATACCTTCGTCCACGTGATGGAGCAATATATGACTACGACCGACCAATCCCGCTTGATGGATCATTGGGCGGAAAGTATTTTAAGTACCTTGGTTGAGATCGCCCCGAAGATCAAGGAAGATCCGAGGAATTACGACCTGATGGCAGATTTCATGCTATCCGCCACGATGGGCTTGAACGGCTTTATCGCTATGGGCGTAACGCAGGACTGGGCTACCCATATGATCGGACACGAGCTAACCGCCCTTCACGGATTGACGCATGGAGCGACTCTAGCGATCGTCTTCCCCGGAACCTTACGCACCCTACGCAAGCAGAAAGAGGGCAAGATCCTGCAATACGGCGAACGGGTATGGGGTATCAATAGTGGAACGACAGAGGAACGGGTAAGCCAAGCCATCGAGAAGACTGAGCAATTTTTCCAAAGCCTCGGTTTATCTACCCGCCTCAGCCAAGAGAAGATCGGCGATACGACAATCACCGAGATCGAGAATCGCTTCAATGAACGAAACGCCGCCTTCGGGGAGGCGAAGAATGTAACGGGTAGCGTGGCACGGGAAATATTGGAGAGCTGTAAATAACGTACAACTTGTAGAGACGGGGCACGCCCCGTCTCTACAAATGGGTATAGGTTTTATCTTAACAGGACTACTACCCGGATCGGGCCATGCGCCCCGAATACCAAGGCTTGTTCAATATCAGCAGTCTTTGAGGGACCGGACATGAAGACTCCGTAATCATAATCCATAGTGGCAGTACGGCGGTAAGCCTCATTCATCGTATGAACCAATTGAGTCTTGTCCAACAAGATCACCAAAGCGTTCGAGATAAAGTACAGACCTTTATAACGTACCTGACGGGGTAACCAGACAGCGGCATTCTCCGCTACGCCGAAACTACCCTCCACCACAGATACGTCCGTCCCGTTCAACTCCCGGGGATCAGTCAACTCATCCGGGTTAAAGGTAGCGCAAGTAATCTCCTTCAAATTCGAGGCGATACGTTTCGCCTCCGGAAACTCACGGCGGATCACCTCATTCACATCCTCGCCGGGCTTTAACTCGATGGCCTTGCCACCCGCCCCGGCTAACACTTCCGAGAACGTAGCCAACTTATCCGCATAAGTAATCGCCTCCAACGTAAGCTCAGGCATCTCGTGGCGTGCACCCGTATGACGACGGATACTCGCCAATATAGAATCTTTACTACTCATTATCTCACCTTATTATTCTTCCACATATCATTAAACGACTCCTTGGCGAAAGCCGGAAGCTCACGTCCCTTGCCCCAAGCGTTCAAGCCATTGTAGACCATGAAACGGGGCAAATGATTCACTACCGGAGCAAACTTCAACGCCGTATTGAACAATCCCGGACGTTCCATCAAGAACTTCATGCCGAAAGACATCACTTTCTTCTCCTTGCTCGCCTTACCGATCTTATCCAAATCTTGCCGCCAACGGTAAATCTGCTCGCCCAAATCGATCTTTACCGGACAAACGTTCGAGCAAGAAAGACATAAGGAGCAAGCCGATACGTTATCCGAATATTCCTCCGGATTCCTCAGCATACCCAAGTTGATCCCGATCGGTCCCGGAATGAAATACGTATACGAATAGCCACCACTCCTGCGATATACCGGACAGGTATTCATGCACTCGCCACAACGGATGCAATTCAACGTACGAATATGATCTGGTTTCGCCAAGATATCACTACGCCCGTTATCCACGATAATGATATGGAACTCTTGTCCCTCGGACGGACGGCGATAATGGGAAGTATAAGACGTGATGGGTTGCCCCGTACCCGAACGAGCCAGCAAACGAGTGAATACGCCCAATGCCTCCAGATTCGGTACGATCTTCTCCATCCCCATCGTAGCGATATGCACCTTCGGGAAGGAGGTTCCCATATCGGCGTTTCCCTCATTGGTACAAACCACGATCTCGCCCGTAGAGGCGACGGCGAAGTTAGCGCCCGTCATCGCCACGTCGGCATGGAGGAATTTCTCACGCAGATTCTTACGGGCGGCATGCGTCAGGTAGGTAGGGTCGATATTCCCTTTCTCCGTTCCCATCTCACGCTCCATCATCTCGCTGATCTGCTCCCGTTTGATATGGATCGCCGGCATCACGATATGGCTCGGGGCCAAATGCATCAATTGCAAGATACGCTCACCCAAATCGCTCTCCACCACATCGATTCCTTTCGACATCAAGAACTCATTCATATGGCATTCCTCCGTCAGCATCGATTTGCTCTTGATCAGGTTCCGGGCATCATGCTGGCGCAAGATCCGCAAGACGATCTCGTTATGCTCCTCGGCATCTTTCGCCCAATGCACGATAGCCCCGTTGGCGATCGCGTTTTTCTCGAACTCCTCCAGAAGCGTGTCCAGATGGCTGTTGGAGTAAAGCTTGATCTCCGAGGCCAACTCCCTCAACCGTTCCCACTCGGGAAGCGAATGGCTCATCTTATCCCGTTTGGTACGTACCATCCAAAGCGTATGGTCGTGCCAAGCCTCATTCTCCTTATTCTCTAGGAAACGGGCCGCAGCTATAGCATGTTTCGTACTCATAATCCGGACGCTAATATTTGAACGATGTGAATAGTCTTGATCGGAAGTTTCTCTCGCTTGATAACCCCTTCCATATGCATCAGGCAAGAGCTATCCGCCCCGGTGATATACTCGGCGCCGGTACTCATATGATCCTTTACCTTGTCTTGTCCCATGCAAGTAGAGACCTCAGGCTCCTCGATGGCGAACATACCGCCGAAACCGCAACATTCGTCCACCCGCTTCGGTTCGAACACCTCGATACCCTTCACCAAGGAAAGGAGATCACGCAACTTGGAATAGTACGGGATATTACGCTCGCTGGGCGACGAGAGATGCAACTCACGCACCCCGTGGCAACTATTATGGATACTCACCTTATGCGGGAAAACGGCCGGCAGGGATTCCGGTCTCACCACGTCGTGCAAGAACTCGCAGATATCATAAATCTTCTTACTGTTCATACAAACGTGATCCCGCTTCTCCAAGATATGGGGATGGTTCTCTTTTACGAAGGCTACGCAACTGGCCGAGGGGCCTACCACGTAGTCATAGTTCTTAAACTGTTCCTCCATCCGGAGGGCCAAGCGAGCCGCCTCATCCTCGAAGCCGGCGTTCGCCATGGGTTGTCCGCAACAGGTCTGGTCCATCGGATAATCGACATCCACACCCACATGCCTCAACAATTTATACGAGGCGATACCCACTTCGGGGTACACCGCGTTAATGTAACATGGGATAAATAATCCTACCTTCATACTAATTTTATCTTATATATCATATACGACACCGTATATAATTAACACCTACAAGCCCCTCATAGCTGCATATTGGCCCTTACCCTGCTTAATGTCTCGGGAGTCATCAGCAAATAAGAGGCGATATGGGACAAGGGGGCACGCTGCACGATCTCAGGGTGTTCTTTCAATAAGCGGGCATAACGTTCATTAGCGGTCTCGAAACGAAGGAAATCCGCCTTCCGTTGAGACAGGATCAGCGAATTCTCCAACAGGCGGCGATACATGACCTCGATCTCGTAATCCTCGGCGCACAATGCCAATAAAGGATCATGAGGAATGCCATACAGCACCGTATTCTCCAAGGCCTCCACCAACAGATTAGCGGGACGCTGGCGCAAGAAGCTCTCGATGCAAATGAAGATGTTGTCCTCACTGGCGAAATGCTCGGTCAGCTCTTTCTTATTCTTGAAGTAAAACTGGCGAACCATTCCCTTATAGACATAACCGAGTTGCGTACAAACCTCTCCTTCGCTCAAAAACAGGGCGCCTTTTTTCAATTCTGTCCGGATTAAGATAGAGGCCAGTTTCTGGGCGGCTTCCTCACTGAGTAGAATCGATTGCGCCGCGATCCTGCGAGCTATAAATATCGCTGTATCCATATTCATGGTTGTTTTTGTTTGTTTCCGCAAACTTACGAAATAAATACCACTTGATTTACATCAAGCCCCCATTTATTTATATTCCTGCCAACTCTTGATGCAGATATCATCTACGCTCAAGGTACAGAAGGCTTGAATGAAAGCGCTCGCCAGACGGGCATTCGTAATCAACGGGATATTCAGGTCGATGGCGGCACGGCGGATCTTATAGCCGTTGTCAAGCTCGCCGGCGGAAAGGTCACGAGGGATATTCACGACCATATCGATCTGCTTCTCATGAAGCATCTTAAGCGCCTGCGGTTCTCCCTTCTCGCTCGGCCAGTACACCTTCGTACTCGGAATGCCATTCTCCGCCAAGAAACGGTGCGTACCTCCCGTAGCGAATAGGTTGTAGCCTTTCGTCGCCAACATCTTAGCGGCATCCAGCATGGCTACCTTCTGCTTCGGCGTACCGGTGGACAGGAGGATATTCTTCTCCGGAACCCGTTGCCCGACAGCGAGCATACTCGTCAACACCGCCTCGGATACATCGTCGCCCAGACAACCCACCTCGCCCGTGGAAGCCATATCGACCCCTAATACCGGATCGGCTTTCTGCAAGCGGTTGAACGAGAATTGAGAGGCCTTGATACCCACATAATCCAAATCGAACTCATTCTTATTCGGTTTCTCTACCGGCAAGCCCAGCATAACACGGGTAGCCAACTCGATGAAGTTTATCTTCAGCACCTTGCTCACGAACGGGAAGGAACGGCTGGCACGAAGGTTACACTCGATCACCTTGATCTCATTGCCCTTCGCCAGATATTGGATATTGAACGGGCCGGAGATATTCAGCTCCTTAGCGATCTGCTTACTGATACGCTTGATACGACGAACCGTCTCCACATATAATTTCTGGGCCGGGAACTGAATCGTAGCGTCGCCGGAATGAACCCCGGCAAACTCGATATGCTCGCTAATGGCATACATCACGATCTCGCCATGATCGGCCACGGCATCCATCTCCACCTCTTTCGCATGCTCGATGAACTGACTTACCACCACCGGATGCTTCTTACTGACATTGGCGGCCAATTTCAAGAAACGCTCCAACTCCTCTTGATTCGAGCAGACATTCATGGCAGCGCCACTCAGCACGTAACTCGGGCGAACCAACACGGGGAAGCCTACCTCCGCCACGAAGCCATTGATATCCTCCATGGAAGAAAGCTCTTTCCAGCGGGGTTGATCCACGCCGATACGATCCAACATGGCGGAGAACTTCTCACGGTCCTCGGCATTATCAATGCTCTTGGCTGACGTCCCCAAGATATTCACATGCTGCTCGTCCAGACGCATCGCCAAGTTATTCGGGATCTGGCCGCCGGTGGAGACGATCACGCCGTGCGGGTTCTCCAGCTCGAGGATATCCATCACACGCTCGAAGGTAAGCTCATCGAAATAAAGACGATCGCACATATCATAGTCGGTAGATACCGTCTCGGGATTGTAGTTGATCATCACGGAGCGGTAACCCTCCTTACGGATCGTATTCAAGGCCTGCACGCCACACCAGTCGAACTCCACCGAGCTACCGATGCGGTAAGCGCCGGAACCCAGCACGACAATCGAGCGATGATCGCCCAAGTACGTCACGTCGTTTTCCGTACCGCTATACGTCAGGTACAGGTAATTCGTCTGCGCCGGATACTCGGCGGCCAAGGTATCGATCTGTTTCACCACCGGAAGAATGCCATGCTCCTTACGGAACTGGCGAACCAACATCATACCCTTCTCCACATCCCCGTCGAGACCGATCGCCCGTGCGATCTGGAAATCAGAGAAACCTTGTATCTTCGCCCGGCGGATCAACTCCGGATTGATGCGCCAACGTTGGATCCCCTTCATATCGAAAGCGTGAAGCTCCTTGGAGGTCTGCATGATTCCATATAGTTTCTGTAGGAACCATCGGTCTATCTTGGTAAGCTCATAAATCTGGTCTACCGTATAACCGGCCCGGAATGCCTTCGAGATAACGAAGATACGGCGATCGGTAGGCTCGTGCAACGCCTTATCGATATCCTCGATCACCAACTCCTTATTCTCCACGAAACCGTGCATACCCTGCCCGATCATACGCAAGCCCTTCTGGATAGCCTCCTCGAAAGTACGTCCGATCGCCATCACCTCGCCAACCGACTTCATGCTGGAACCCAACTCACGAGCCACGCCATGGAACTTACCCAAGTCCCAGCGAGGGATCTTACATACCACGTAATCGAGAGCCGGCTCAAAGAAAGCGCTAGTCGTTTTCGTCACGGAGTTTTTCAAGTCGAACAAACCGTAGCCCAAGCCTAATTTAGCGGCCACGAAAGCCAACGGATAACCGGTCGCCTTAGAAGCCAAGGCCGAAGAACGGCTCAAGCGGGCGTTCACCTCGATCACCCGGTAATCCTCACTCTCCGGATCGTAAGCGTATTGCACGTTACACTCGCCCACGATACCGATATGGCGAATGATACGGATCGCCAACTCACGTAATTTATGATAATCCGTATTGCTCAAGGTCTGCGAGGGGGCAATCACGATAGACTCTCCCGTATGGATTCCCAGCGGGTCGAAATTCTCCATGTTACATACCGTGATACAGTTATCGAAGCGGTCGCGCACCACCTCGTACTCTACCTCTTTCCAGCCCTTCAAGCTTTTCTCCACCAATACTTGCGGAGAGAAAGAGAAAGCCTTCTCTACCAACACGTCCAATTCTTCCTCATTGTCGCAGAAACCGGAACCCAAGCCCCCCAGCGCATAAGCGGCACGGACGATGACCGGATACCCCAGCTCGGCGGCCGCACGGCGAGCGTCAGCGGCGTTCTCCACGGCCTCGCTCTTGATCGTCTTCACATCGATCTCATCCAGCTTGCGTACGAACAACTCCCGATCCTCGGTATCCATGATAGCCTGCACCGGGGTACCCAATACCTTCACGCCATACTTCTCCAGCACGCCGCTTTGGTAAAGGGCCACGCCACAATTCAACGCCGTCTGCCCGCCGAAAGCGAGCAAGATACCTTCCGGACGTTCCTTCTCGATCACCTTTTCCACAAAAAAAGGAGTAACGGGCAGGAAATAAACCGTGTCCGCGACTCCTTCCGAGGTCTGTACCGTAGCGATATTCGGATTGATCAATACCGTTTGAATCCCCTCTTCCTTAATCGCCTTCAGGGCTTGGCTGCCTGAATAATCGAACTCGCCCGCCTCACCAATCTTCAAGGCTCCGGAACCGAGTATCAGGACTTTCTTTATATCTTCTTTCATTGCTTTCTCTTGTTTATTTGGATTATGAATCTTGACAGCCTCCTGTCAGATGCCTTGACAGCCCCCTGTCAGATGTCTTGACAGCCTCCTGTCAAGCCCCGTGACGGGATGAATCTAAAGCAGGTCGGCAAACTTGTCGAACATGAACTCCGTATCCAGCGGCCCGCTGCAAGCCTCGGGATGGAACTGAGAGGAGAAGAAAGGCTTCGTCTTATGCTTGATACCCTCGTTCGTCCCGTCATTCATATTGATGAACAGCGGTTCCCACTCCTCACCCAGCGTATCGTTATCCACGGCGTAACCATGGTTCTGCGAGGTGATGAAGCATTTCTCCGTGCCTACCATACGTACCGGCTGGTTATGGCTACGATGACCGTACTTCAATTTATAGATAGAAGCACCGCCGGCTTTCGCCAACAACTGGTTACCCATGCAAATACCGCAAATCGGCTTATCCCCGGAAAGCGCCTTACGGATATTCCGCACGGCGGCATCGCAAGTATCCGGATCGCCCGGACCGTTGCTGATAAACAAGCCATCGTATTCCAGCTGATTGAAGTCGTAGTCCCAAGGCACACGGATCACCGCCACGTTACGCCTCAACAGGCAACGGATGATGTTATGTTTCACGCCGCAGTCCAAAAGCACGACGCGCTTTAGGAATTGAGAATTGAGAATCGAGAATCGGGAATCGGAGGCTTCCGATAAAGAACAGGTCTGGCTCGTACCATCGGGCAGGTAACAAATAATCTCCTTGCACGATACCCGATCCACATAGTTCACATGCTCATAATCCTCGATCTTCAATTCCCCATTTCCAATTTCGTTATCGGCATCGCCGATAACGATACGTCCCATCATCACGCCATGCTCACGCAATTTCTTAGTCAACGCACGCGTATCGATACCGTATATGCCCGGGATCTTCTCCTCCTTCAACCAGTCGCCCAAGCTGCACTCGGCGTTCCAGTGGCTATACTCATGGCTGTAATCGCTAACGATAATCGCCTCGGCATGGATCTTCTCGCTCTCCATAAACGTAGCGATCCCGTTCGGCTCGAACGTACGAGGTGGGACACCGTAGTTACCAACGAGCGGATAAGTCAACACCATCAACTGGCCTGCGTACGAAGGGTCCGTCAAGCTCTCCGGATATCCGGTCATAGCGGTATTGAACACGACCTCGCCGGCCACCGGTCTCTCATAGCCGAAAGAGTAGCCACGGAAGACGGTACCGTCGTCTAACATCAAAGTTGCTGTTCTGTTTGTCTGCATAGAATCTGTATGTTGTGTCATTTCACTAAATATTCTTCTTCCATATAGTGAATAAAAGCCTCGTTCACTAACCGAGTTCCGCCCGGTGTCGGGTAATCGCCGGAGAAATACCAGTCACCCGGATGCTCCGGACAAGAGGCATGCAAGCCCTCCAAAGTCTGGTAGACGATCTCTACTTTCGCCTGTGTCCCGGCCGGTGTAAGCAACTCCACCATCTTAACGGATATCTCCTCGTCCGTAAACGGGGCGTATATCTCCTTTACATAATTCACCAACGGACCATCCGCCGCTGTTTGTTGTCGCTTCGCCTTTTGATAAGCGTCCAAGATCACGTATTCCATCCTCCGGTCACGTAACAGGGCCACCGCAGCCTTAAAAGCGATAAACTCGTTCATCCGGGACATATCGATACCGTAATAATCCGGGTAACGTACCTGCGGAGAAGAACTTACGATCACGATTTTCTTCGGATGCAGGCGATCCAAGATACCGATAATACTCTGGCGTAAGGTAGTACCCCGCACGATGCTATCATCTATCACAACCAGATTATCGATAAAAGGTTCAATACTTCCGTAAGTAATATCATATACGTGCGCCGCCAGATCATTGCGGCTATTGCCCTCAGCGATAAATGTACGTAATTTTATATCTTTTATAGCTACTTTCTCCGAGCGGATTCGCATGGAAAGGATTTGCTCCAGTTCCTCTTCCCTGAGCAAGTGACTACGATCGGCGATCCATTCTTTTTTCAGCTTATTCAAATAGTTGTTCAACCCCTCCTGCATCCCGAAATAAGCGACCTCGGCCGTATTCGGGATAAAAGAGAAGACGGTATGATTCAAATCATAATCCACCGCTTTCAAGATCGGATGCACGAGATTATCTCCCAAACGCTTCCTTTCCCTGTAAATATCCACGTCGCTACCCCGTGAGAAGTAGATACGCTCGAAGGAACAAGCCTGATTCTCTTTCGGCTCCACGATCTGGGAGATATGCCACTCGCCTTTCTTGTTGACGAGTATCGCCTCTCCCCGATTCAACTCCCGGATATTCTCTACCTGCACGTTCATCACGGTTTGTATAACCGGACGCTCGGAAGCCAACACGATAATCTCATCATCCGCATAATAGAAGGCCGGACGGATTCCCCACGGGTCCCGCACGCTGAACGACTCGCCACTACCGGTGATACCGCAAATCACGAAACCACCATCCCAGCCCGGAGTACAGCGCTTCAGCACGTTCGACAAATCGATTTGATCCTCGATGGCATGCGTGATATCCATCCCTCTCAATCCTTCCGCCTCACACTTTTGGTACAGGCGCTCCACTTCCCTGTCTAATCGATGTCCCAGTTGCTCCAGCATAATATAGGTATCGGAATATTTCCGGGGATGCTGGCCGATCGCCGTGATCTCCTCGAATACCTCATGAACATTTGTCAGGTTGAAATTTCCGCAAACGGCGAGGTTCTTTGCACGCCAGTTATTGCGTCGTAAAAAAGGATGGATATAAGAGATTCCGGATTTTCCGGTGGTACTATAACGGAGGTGGCCCATATAAAGCTCTCCGGCGAAAGGTAGGTTGGCTTTGGCGAATAACGGATCGTTGAGTTGTTCGGGGGTTAAATCCTTGTAGTGTTCGTGAACTGCGGCAAATATCTCGGTAATAGCTCCGGTCCCGACGGCCCGTTCACGGAACATATATTCCTCTCCGGCATTTGCCTCTAACTTCACGCAGGCTAAACCCGCTCCTTCCTGCCCCCTGTTATGCTGCTTTTCCATCAGCAAATAGAGCTTGTTCAGTCCATACATCCAACTACCGTACTTCTCGTGATAATACTCCAAGGGTTTCAGTAACCGGACCATGGCAACACCACACTCGTGCTTCAATACTTCCATTGTCGAATCAACTTTTTGATTTTGCCGCAAAGATACAGACAATCCCTAACATATTGTTTAAACAAACATAAAATAATTGACACTTTCACGGAAAAAATGTTTTTATCGGACGTTTGGTTAACAAAGCTTACATTTTATAAGCAAAAGGGATGGTTTTATTTTCAATCCATAATGAGGCATGAAGGAGCATGAAAACTACGGCCTTATAAATCACATTGCCTCTGCTTTTTTTTCAAATACCAAACGACAATACTATTATACTCCTTATAACGTCCTTCCGCATCCATATTACTCCACTTACTTATTTGCTGGTTTAAATTAGAAGCTGTCCAGCCTTTACGATTCAAATAATCAATCACTCCCAGCAAAGCCTGCAAACGATTAGCCATCAACCAGCGGTTGTTCAAATTAAGCAACTGATTGATCTGCCTATCATAATCTTCATTCGCCGAGACAATCTTCCCAGATTTACTTTTATAAGAAAGGCTTGTAAAAAGCTCATCATCAAAAAGGTTAAATGTTAGATCCTCATTACCTTTCAACTTATCGCAATGAAAGTCAGAAGAGATTGCCCCAGGACAGCATATCACCATGTTATGATAATCCAATTCCCTATCCGGATGCTTTTCTCGGCTCAGCACATGTTCTATCCGGCTGGTTTCATTACTATTCCGGTCTTTCACAGGAATCCTACGCATACAATAAGCACAAACATATCCTTGCTCCTCAAGCAACGAACTTCGCAGTTCAGATATCGCTTCATACTTAGCACCGGGGGTCTGCCGATATTCCACCCACTCCTTTGGTTCCGGTCGTTTGTCTATCTTTCTCATCCCTATCTTAAATCAAGCAGTTCAACATCGCTTCCGCCCGGGCAAGTTCGGGTAAAGAATCTCCATATTTCCCTCTCAACTTCTGTAACAAATCTCCAGCCTCTTTCAAGCGATCCACATCTATCAACTCAAACAATTCGTTCAACTGCCTATCTACTTCAACCGCACGAGGCGTTTGACCAAGCACGACATAGGTCAACGTCGACATATCCATACCATAAGTGACAGTCGGCATTATACGATAGCCCTGTTCCTCCGAGTAACTCAACTTATAAACAATATTCTCCTCATTACTTTCCACCCCCGACATAACCATCGGAGCATGGGAACTGACGATAAACTGCAATCCAGGAAATGCCTCGCACAATCCTTTCAGCACCACCGATTGCAACGTTGGATGTAAATGCAAATCCACCTCATCAATCAAGACGGTACCCCGGGTTTTCGCACAAGTCTCCTCACCATAAATACCCCGGTTTAGCAATGCGCAACGAAAAGCTAGATCCGTTACTATATAAACCAGCCTTCGATATCCATCTGACAAGAAATCAGCTTCTACCTCTCGCCCATCCATCAAGATATAATATACTTTTTTCCGGATAGGCCGAACCTCCATGTCTTGAATAATCGCACAACCACCCGCTCCAAGAGCCTTCTGTATAGCCTTGCGAACTATATCTATCTCCAAATGGTTTTCCCTACCTTCCTGTAAGACCAGCAATCGCTTAATCCAATAAGGGAAAAAGCCATCCCCCTCCAAGCATTCATAATAGCCAAAAGAAGGCTTATGGTTATACTCCTTGAACTTTCCAAAATCGATCTTTCGAATGGCATGAATATCTTCTGTCGAGAAATTCGCGAAAAGAGGTAAAGCGATTCTCTGTCCCTCCTTACTAATATAGTTATGCATCAACAAAGCTGCCCAATCCTTATACTCCTTAAGTCCCGAAGTCAAGGAACGGCTATTTTTCTTGCTTTTCTTTATCAAAGTATAAAACGAATCTCCACCCGTGGAATCCGCCTCCTTCCCCATCACATCAGCCACATCAAAAGAAATATGAATAGGACGCTCCTGCAATAAGATTCCACCGGTCTCCATTTGCATGAAATCCTCATTGCCGGGATTAACCCATTTGGTATTATCATCGCTAAACCCGCTGAAGAATGCGCTCAACACAAACTTACAAGCTCGCAACACGGATGTCTTCCCGGTAGCGTTATCACCTACAAGCAAATTGACTCTACTTTTCAAGGGGATGGATAGCTCTGTATAACACCGAAAATTCTCTAATCTAATCTCTTTCATAAGTCTTCCTCACCAGCTTAATGACAAACGTTAAAATCAAGCTATTATATGCAAAGGTAAGCTATTATTTTCACTCCGACAAACGGTTAAGCCGAGAATGTATTTTAAGGTGGTGAGAAGTATAACGTAATATTTCCGCAACAGAAAGAAAAACGTCAATATTCTTTCTGACACAGAAATATTCTTGCATAAATTCTTTCTATGACACAATATTACCTACACAACCTGATGCGGAACTGTTGAATCATTTAGTCTTCTGTAATACAAAGGCGGTAAGAAACATAATGTAATGTTTCCGGAAACAAAAAAAGCCTCCTTTTAGGGGAGGCCTTAACATGAGATCTTTCTTTTCTTCTTTTATCGGAATCAAGAATCATATTCCTGTAAAATTCGCTCATAGCAACTCTTTACATACTTAATATCAAATCGCTCTTCTGCCAGCCGTCGGCTATTGATACTCATAGACTCCTTTTCCTCATCGCTCAATGACAAATAGCGAAGCATCGCATCCGCCAAAGCGTTTACATCTTTCGTAGGGACCAAATAGCCATTCTCACCCTCACGCACAGTTTCCCGACATCCGGGAATATCGGATGCGATGATCGGTTTGCCCAAGGCACAGCCCTCCATCAAAGAGCGATTCAAGCCCTCATGATAACTGCTTAATAATAATGATATACCAGGTCTTCCCATCAACTTGGTAGGTTCGGTCGTATAGCCCAGATAAGTAATAGCTCCACTCTCTTCATCTTTTCGGATCTGCTCACGGCTTACAGCATTTGGGTACGCCTCGTCCACCGGACCGAGCAATTGTACTTCCACTTCCGGATGCGTGCGCTTCACGATCTTGGCGGCTTCCACTACCTCCTCATACCCCTTATCATAAAGAACTCGAGCCACCATCAAAAAAATGGTCTTGTCCGCACGATTATCCGAAAAAGAGTACTTATCCAAGTCTACCCCTTCTCCTCCTTCCAACAACACGAGTTGCTTTTTCCGGGCCATTCCCTGTTCCATCAATATACGCCTATTCTCCTCATTTAGCACCATGATCTTATCGGAGAAACTCAGTCCGAGACGAAATAATCGATGAGCCATCTTACTAGCCAAACCGGTATGCGAGAAAGTAAAGCCCAGTCCCGCTACCATAGCCGTACAATGAATACTCAATAAGTGCGCTGCCAACGTACCGTATATATTCGGTTTAATTGTAAAATGGAAAATATAATCCGGTCGTTCTTTCCAGTAAATGCTCATCAACCGGAAAAAATAGAGAATATCATGCAACGGGTTCGTACTCGTACGCCGCATTTCTATAGCAATATGCCGTATTCTGTCAGGAATAACTATCTCTTGGCTTTGGGCATCTATAGGCGATACCATCACCACCTCATGCCCTACGTCACGCAGATGCGTAATAATACTACCCCTAAAGTTCAATTGAGCCCAGAGGGAATTGTCGGCAAATAAAATTTTCATTTATGTATTGTATTATGTATGAAACTTGATTTATACAAGGTTCCAAACTCATCCTAAGAAAGAGAAATATGATAGCTCATTTCAGATAAAGCCAACGTTTCAATATATCTTTCAAGGATTTCCCCCCTAAAAGCAAGACAATCTTACGTCCATACTTTCGTATAGGACTTTGCCAAGACTGTGCATAGTGATGAATTGATACAGTATGGGAAGTGATACGTAATTTACCATCTTCCACAGATATTGGACAGAAATACGCACTGGGATAAATCCAAATCCCAGCACATTTTTGTATTTCATTAATATTTTTCAAACCATGCTTACACAATAAATCTGTAGTATATTCAACTACGGTTTTCAAATTGAGAGAGCCTTCCGGATAAGAGAAATGTAAGGTAGCATAAAGATCCAAAATCTCTTTATATAGCCCAAAATTAGGATTGGCTCCCAGACCAAGACCAGGATTGACACAGGCTCCCCCCCTATCTCCAGCATCACGTTCACACCCCATGAAAGCACCTCTGGCAATAATATCATCGAAAGGTTTTATCACCTCCACATCCGTGTCAAAATAAAGGCCACCCTCCTCATACAAAATCTTAAAACGGGCATAATCACTCACGAACGCATATTTTTTTGCAGCATAAGCTTCTCGAGTGTACGGAATAACGTTCACATCAAAATTATCCTCATTCCATTCTTTAATCTCATAATCGGGAAGATATTTTTTCCATGAGGCTATACATTTTATGGCCAATGATGGCAGAGGATTTCTACCAAACCAACAATAATGAATTGTCTTGGGAATTTTGATTTTCAAATTATCCATCATATATTATATTTATTATTTCGCTATTACTTAGATAAGGTGTTTTCTAGACAAAGAAAACAATAGTATTAATACAAAAAACAAGGCATATATTCTCTTACTCAAACAATCCAAATCTTGTTTGATATATAACATCAAAGTTATCTTTTAGCACAAAAATCAGAATCGGAATAAAAAGCAGCATAAACGCAATCCACTTTCCCATATTATCCTTTACATTCTTCACTACAATCGGATATAGGATAAGTCCATACATGAAAAAATACTGATATAATCTCAAATACTCCAGAAAACCACGAAAAACATTATATATCACGATGCTTAACACAAAGCAGTTTAGATAAAACAACTTCTGACCATCCCATTTCTTGGCAAATACCAGCATAATCAAGGCTAACACGTTATATACCAATTTTTTCAAACCAGAATTAAGCATCACGTCATGCTCCGTAGCATCTAGCACATAACTCTTTCTTGTATCCAAGGCCGAGGAAAAAAACGCCCCGAAACTTTCCGTTAAAGGAATCAGATAATTATTCAACAAATAATCCCCAAACAGTGCTGAAAAAAGTAATACACTTAGCATTAAAGTGAAATTATACTTCTTTTTCAACAAAAAGAAAACCAAAGCTATACCCGCTGAATAGTGAAAGCACATAGCCAAAGCAATCAACAACACATAATACCATTCTTTCCTCTGAAAAATCAAGGGTGTCCCCGCAAATACGATAGCCATCGCCACACACTGCCTCATCGCATTGAATGATTCTGTATACAGAAAACTACCCACATAAAATATCATTGACAAAAAAATGAAAGGAGATTGTCTTCTTATACCGTAGATCATTAGTATTACGGTTATTGCATTAATCACTAAGAACCACAAAATATAAGTTCCTTTGACAAAATGTATAATATTATAAATTACAGACCAACCGGGTTCTACATAATACAAATAATTTGACGAGTCATTATCTAATTCATACATTAATTTATATGCCTCATAATCTATCCCCACAAAGTAGCGAAATCCTCCTATCAAAATCAATAATATTACAGATATTATATATATTGATTTAGGAGGGTTATTCCCATATAAAACATGAAATATAGAAAAAACAAGAACAAAGGTAAGTAGAACAAAAAACATCTCAATAATTATTTACGTATCTCATGCAATTTATACAATTCATATATCTTATATGCCCACTTTTGCGTGCTCCAACAAGAAATAAAAAGTAATATTACCTTCTTAAAACACAATGGACTTAACAATATAGACCGAAAAAAATCAAGTTGATATTTCCAAAACAGCGATCGAAATTGGGTATCAGTATAAAGCCTCATCAAAAAGGCTTTATAAGCCCACGAATAAATCAAAATAGGTCGTATCATTTGGAAATCTGCCGTATCAAGCCCTTTCTCCAATATATTCATCAGTACGACATACTGCTCAGGAGAAGAATTTCTTGTAAGCGATCCCGCATTCACGTTTTGCTCATAGTGGTAAAAAGCCCGAGGTAAATATCCAATCTTGATCTCCTTCCTTAATATCAAGGCGTTGAAACATAAATCCTCGCAAAACGTAAGATCCGGCACGAAACGTACATCACCATTGTAACAAGCTCGCTTAACGAGCTTGTTACAACAGCTACCATGCAATTGTTGGAACAATTCCCGCAGCACGGTTTTATGATCCAAATCCGAGGGCTGTTGTCTAATATATTTCCGTTTATCACCAATATCCTCATAAAAATCACATATCACGACATCCGCATCCTCTTCCTTCGCTTTCTTATAAAGTTCTTCCAGCATGTCTGGCTCTACCCAATCATCAGGATCGGCATGGATCGTATATTCACCTTTAGCGTTATCGATTCCGCATTGGCGCGTACTTGAGACACCTTCGTTTTCTTTGTGGAATACACGCACACGGCTGTCCTTCCTCGCATATTCATCACAAATATCTCCGGAATGATCCGGACTACCGTCATCTATCAAAAGGATCTCGAAATCAGGAAATGTCTGCGCTAATAGACTATCCACGCAATGACATAGATAGTTCTCTGCCTTATATACAGGAACAATCACTGATACAGCAGGTTGCTTATCCATAATTTATTGATTTTATAAGGACTCTGTTTTTCCGTCCAAGGAGCTGAACGCTTCCCGTAAAAAATTAAAACTCTTCTGCCGCCACTCCGCTAAAGTTCCAGAATGATACTTCTCCAACAAGTCAGCGAAACGTGCGCCTCCTCTTGTCTCATTCACGACACTACGGAACGGTTTCCCAAAGATGACAGAAAACACGGTTCCATGAAACGAGTCAGTCACCACGAAACTAGCGTCTCGAAAAATCGCAACCCACTCCTCCACTGTCAGCCTCGCATGATTATCCGCCGAATAACGCCGGATTGATAGCCCTCGCTTTTCCGCCTCCTCGACAATAACCCGATCCGACTCTTCCGAGGCATCTAACACATAGCCCGCAAGATATCTCTCTCCGCAAAAAGGAACCTTCTCGCATAGTTCCGCATATGCCTCCTTCTCGACAAGTAACGTAGGATCGAGTACGGCAGCCGCATTTATCCCCAGATATCTCTCGCAAAGTTTCACCCCACTCGTTTCACGCACAGATATGGCGTCGAATCGTTGAGCTAAAGAAGCGCAAAACGAGGTTTGTCTCTCCGTATACTCCCAGTAATCTACACCAAAAGAGGCTGCGTAAGCGACTTTCTTTCCTGTGAAATCACAGGCGAAACCCAAAAACATATCCGACAACATCCCCACGTTATACATCGGTCGCCACGTCTGATCGCTACCAACCAAAAGGGCCTCCAAACCATACTCCTCTACGATGTCCATAGAATAACGTCTACAAACATGCGTCTTCACGATCTGCCTGTTGACAAAATCCTCGAACAACGGATTACGCTTATCGCTCCATTTCTGAAACGTTCGCCTACGTGAAGGAATGAACCAAAGCACAAAAGATTTGATCGTGGAGAGAATAAATCGCCCAATTGTCGGACGTGGAAGAATATCGATTGTCACAGGCTCGTGCCCCATGCTCCTAAGCGTCCGTTGCAATGCCCAATTTTGTAGTATGCCTCCGTAATTTCCCCTAAATGGTTGAGTCAATATACCTATTTTCATGATTCCAATTTGCTCAAACAATGTCTCTTTATAAAATTCTTCACCTTTTCTCCGAGAATAATGTCAAATATCATCCTTAACCTCTGTTTATATGTCAAACGACATAAATTCTCAATCCTCTCATCCAACGTTGCTTTCGTATCTGAATAAAAAAGCTTGCGTTTCCCTGTTAAGCTAACCGATTTTTCAATAGAAGGATTGTAGCGTAAAACTACCTCATATCCTACGATGCTACTATCCAAACCTATCTTCCGGAAATAGGTCTCACCCTTTATAGCGTTCAGCATTACCACACTTACCCCCTTGTCATCGTCTATCATCGGCATCACATGCTGTACGCCCCAGAAATCCCCTATCGTGATATCGCTTCCACTCTTAAAGGTTTTCGAAGGGCAAGCGTAGCAACTCGGACGCAAATACAAATCTGCCAAGAATCCTCGCATGAAAATATTTTTGTCCAGAGGCTCAGAGAGTAAAAACGATTTTTTGTCTCCGTGTCTATCAGCCACTGAAACGTGGAGAGTGAAACTAAACTTTTTCCAACCTAAGCATTTATCTCTAAACGAGATACCTTCTATACAAACTTCTTCTTTTTGATAAGGGTGAGACAAAAACCTATTTTTTCTATCATACAGACGTACGGTTTCCTCCTTCAGATATTCTCGCCATACACCCGGGCTAGGCACGCCATGGCAGATAAAATCCACCGTCAAAAGATTATCATATTCTTTCCGCAAAAAACGCTTTAACCCCGCTATCTGGCAAGGAGTCCCAGAAAATAAAACCGTACGCCCTATCTTCAAGAATTGTTCCGCTTTTTTAAAACTATCCCCTATCCGGCTCTGCACATATTTGCTACCTCGAAAAGCAGACAATCCCTCTACCGTCTCTGTACAATCATGCTTTACTTCCCAATTCTCATCAAAACCAGCCCCAAACACGACTCCACCCTCTCTGATAATCTCATTGGCTAAAGCCGTAAAAACGCCACCGGAAGAGCTTTGATAGCGTATTTCCTCACTCTTATTTTTAGCCGCACATACGACTATAGGCCTATTTTCTCTCGCTTGATGAATTACCGGACATACTTTTTCACATAATCCGCAATCAATGCAAACACTTTCATCTACCTCCGGATAAAGAAAACCTTCGTCATCCTCACGCATCCTAATGCATGATTTAGGACAACGTTGCACACAACTGTTGCAACCACAACAGTCCCGCTTATCTGTAATATGTATCATACGATTAAAATACCAATTCAAGCACCAAGCCCTGTCATTAACCTCATAATCTCAGGTCTCTATATCGTTATTTTTTTAAGAGGAGAGATAAACAAATTTCGTTCATACGCATTCATGCTCATAAACCAGAATAGTAGAGCATAAAGAACCACAAATACGGCCACTGAATAAATAAATACGACAGGTATAGTCAAATTTATCTCCCAATGATTTACAGTCCACAAACAAAGAATCACAAATATTACCGGCATTATCGACATTCTACCTATCTCACACCAAAAGCGAGAGATATCTATGCCTTGCCGACCTTTATAATAAATATTCATCACCAAGCCTTGTCCTAGCAACAAAGCGCCCGCCGTAGCGTAAGCACATCCCATCATTCCCCATTTTCTGGTACCATAAATGGAGAAAGCCAAGCAGCAAAAAGCGATTATTACATAACACACAGAACGAAAACGCATCTGGTTCCGGGCTTGAAGGATCGTGATCCCCAAGTTCTGTATCAAAGGAATCAACAATGAGAAAAAGAACAATAGTGATACATAGTACGCCTCCTCATATCCTTCCCCGGCCCACAGCTGGATGAACGGACGACCGAACACAACAAAGGCAGAGAGAATAAACGACATCACGATATACTGTATCCGACCCGTACGAATAAACAAATCCGATATTTCTTTCTCATTGCCGCCATAAGTCACCATAGCCGTAACTTTTGGAAGAAATACACCGCTTATCGCCGTGGAAAACATCATAAACATCTGCGTAAGTTGAATCGCCACGGAATATACCGCCACTGCCACGGTTCCTCTATACATTCCCAAAACAAACTGCCCCGTGCTCCAATAAATCCGATCTATTATCGCATTAAGGAATATCCAGAAACTATAGATCGAAACTTCTTTAAGAAAAGCAGAATTGAAATGCCCAAAACGTATCTTGACATACAACTTATATCTGCAATAATAAAAATTGATAATCAAAGTTATGATATTGAACAAGGTTGTGACCACCACCATCGCAACCGCCTTATAACCGACAACCAACAATAAGATCATTACAACCGGATTAAGCACACTGCGCACGATACTCACCAATCGTTGAAACACGAAACGTTCATAGGCAGTCATGATACTACCCCAAATACTCATCGGAAAGGTAAAAGCAAGATTAAATGTCATCAACCAGAGCATGATACGAGTTCGATTCACCTCCAATGCTGTCATATTCACGGAGAACATTCGATCTACATTCAAACACAGTAAAGTACCGACAACTATGGCTATCAGCCCGATCCCTATATACAGTAGAAAAAACATACCGAACATTTCCTGCTGTTCCCGTTTCTTCCCTTCCGCCTCAAATTTCGCAGTATAACGCACGATAGCGTTACCGAACCCCAAATCCAATACGGTCAAATAAGCGATAATGGACGCAGCCAATGAATATAGGCCATATTCCGACTGCCCCAGCATGCGTAACATGTAAGGGGTATATACAAGCCCCACTACCATGTTCAGCATGATAGAGACATAATTCAAGGCTGCTCCAGCTTTTAATTGATTTATCATCATAAACTAATGAATGAGGAACATCTTCCTCCCGATAATATTCCTTACACTTATCCTTCCCCCAGCACATACTTCCTGATCCCATACCGAATGCTCGGTACATTCGCCCCATTCACGAACGTGAGGTGAGGCAAGAGGGCGCTGATGAAGGCACGGCTCTTGACCAGCTTGAGGGGAGACGAGTAGTCGGCTAGGATCTCGTTGTAAAGGTCTGTCAATACCGTCTGGCAAAGGGTGACCGTGTCCGGGCAGGCGCATAGGCGGGCCTCGTAGACAAGACGGGTCGCCTCGTCCGGGATGAACAAGGCCAACGAGGAGGGTTCAGCCGTCACTGGAGGGGCAGGAGAGTTTATCGGAGGAGACGGAGACTCATGAAGTCCCGATTCCGCGGGCGTAATCCAACGTTCCGTCCGTGTCACCGTCCCGTCACCCCAATGGATGTTCTGGATAGCGATGGTGGCATTGGGCAGGATCTGCACGTTACCTCCATTGACCGTAAAGGCAGAACGTGCCTGTTCCGCCCGCTCTTGATTTTCTGTCATATCCGTTTTTAATTTAAGTGTTAACAATAATCACCCCTTTCACGGGGGTATATTTTATTTCTATCCTCATTTCATCCACCGTACGTCCGTTTCCGTACCCGTCCCGTCCATCGCTATTCCGGGAACGGGCAGGAACGCGTTCCTTTACCGGCAGTAACCGAATAATCAATTTATTTTATCCGATCATGAAAGAGTCTATCTTTTCCTTTTTCAACGCCCCCATCACCAATCAAGTACCGAACGGGGTCGTCTGTGTCAGTCAATTGTACGCCTATATCACCACCAGCGAGTGGCTGCGTGAGCGTACCGATCAGGTACGTGCCGCATCGAGCGACGAGAAACGGTTCAGGCGGCTGAAACAGAGTTTGCTACCCTATGTCACGCCCGCCGGTATCTTCTCCTACCGCAAGGAAGATCACTTGCTCGTGCCCTCGGGCGAGTTCGTCATCGACATCGATCACCTCTCCTCACCCGAAGAGGCGATCTGTTGGAGGGACACGCTGTTCGCCGATGAGCGGCTACGCCCCGATCTCTCCTTCGTGAGTCCCAGTACCACGGGAATCAAGCTCCTCGTACCCTATCGCCTGTCGATCAAGAAAACCGTAGAGGAGTCTTTCGACGAGGCGGTACGATTCGCTTGGGAATACCTTGAGTGGAAATACGGGCTGAAAGCTGATGCCACGAACGCAGACCTCTCACGGGCTTGCTTCCTTTGCCACGATCCCTCAGCGAGGCTAGGAGACCGGAATTGTTGACAGAGGACAAGTGACAGTTGGTAGTTATAAATCATTATTCACCATTCATTATTCATTCATCATGAACCCATTATCAGATCTGGAGCGGCTCGTTGCCGCCATCGAGAAACAGGGGGCGAACATCGCTCCCACCTATCAAGAGTATATGCCGATCGCCTTCGCCATCGCCAACGATTGCGGAGAGGCCGGCCGGACATTCTTTCATCGTATCTGCCGGATGTCGGAGAAATATGTCTCTACCGAGGCGGATAAGCTATACGACCATGCCCTCAAAGGAGGCAATGGACGGAATGGCTTGGGATCCGTATTCCACTTGGCGGACCTAGCCGGCGTGAAACTGGACAAATCCATGGCCGAGGCCGGGAAACTTTCAAACTTTCAAACATTCACGCCTCCTTCACACACGCACACGTGTACGCACGAGGAACAGTCCGTGAAAAATGTCCCGCCCGCCTTTCCGGAGTATCCTTGGCCCGCTTTCCTCAAACGGATGATCGACCGGGGCGATACCCCCGCCCAAAAAGATATCCTCCTGCTGGGAGGTATCACCGTGTTGGGAGCGACACTCAACAAATCGATCCGGATATCGTACGGGCGAAAATTCTACTACCCTTGCCTGCAAACGTTCATCGTCGCCCCTCCCGCCTCGGGAAAGGGAGCCCTCGCTTGGACACGCCGGCTTGCCGAGCCGATACATGAGGCGATGATGGCGAACTACCGGCAGAGGCATAAAGCTTACCGGGAGGAGAAGAGCCGTTGGGACTCGCTGGGCAAGAAAAAATCCGATACGCCGGAGCCCGAGATGCCTCCCCTCAAGATGTTCCTTATCGCCGGTAACAATTCCGGCACCGGCGTGCTGGAGAACCTCATCGAGGCCGACGGCATAGGGCTGATCTGCGAGACCGAGGCCGATACCGTGAGCACGGCCATCGGCACCGAGCACGGGCACTGGAGCGATACCTTGCGTAAATGCCACGACCACGAGCGACTGGCTTTCAACCGACGCACGAACCGGGAATACCGGGAGTGCCCGGCCTCTTACCTCAGTGTCTTGTTAAGCGGGACCCCGGCGCAGGTACGGCCACTCATTCCCTCGGCCGAGAACGGGTTGTTCTCACGCCAATTGTTCTACCGGATGCCACCCATCGACGAGTGGGCGGATCAGTTCGAGCAGGGCGACGAGGACATGGATAGCCTCTTCTCCGATTGGGGGAAGCAGTGGAAAATGCTCGTGGACTACCTGCGTGAGAGGGTCAATATCATACAATTCCATCTCTCCGACACGCAAAAGGAGCAATTCAACAGCTGCTTCGCACGCATATTCGGGCACGCCGGCCTTTCCTACGGATATCCGATGCGAAGCTCCGTGGCCCGTATCGCCATCAATATCTGCCGGATCGCTTCCGTGGTGGCCTTCCTGCGATCGGTGGAGAGTCTCCTCATCCCACAAGCCATTCTCGATTCTCAGTTTTCAATCCTCAATTGTCCCGGTCTCTCGCCTGCCCTCGAGATCCCGGAGGAGAACGTACGGGACGGTATCGTTCCTTCCCTAGAGTTACGCATCGACGATAACGATTTTCAAGCTGTCCTCTCGCTCGTGGAGCCGCTCTACCGTCATTCGGCGGGCATACTCTCCCTGCTTCCGTCTGACGAGGTGCCACGCTCTCACACGCCCACGCCCCAAGAGGCTCTCTTCGCGGCCCTTCCACTCTCTTTCAACCGACAACAGGCCTTGGAGAAAGCAGAGAGGAACAACATCCCCACCGCCACCCTAGATACCTGTCTCAAGCGAATGCAGGAACGAGGCACGCTGGAGAAGAACGGCCGGGGCGAGTACAGCTTCGGCGGCCGTGTCACCCATAAGTAATCCCGGCCTCCCTCACACCCCTATATAACGTACCCCACGGGCGTGTGTGTGTGAGGGGGGGACGAATGTTTGAAAGTTTGAAAGTTTCATTCTCCCAAATCTATAAATCATAAATCAAATGTTCTTGCCATTAAGAAAGTCTGCACTGGCGGCATCCTATTTCCCGGAGCTGGCCTCCCATCAAGCTTGCAACCGCTTACGTCGTTGGATCATTCGATGCACGGAATTGCACGACAAGCTGCTGGAGACGGGCTACCGCCCCGAGCAACGTATATTCACGCCCCGACAGATCAGATTAATCATCCACTACCTAGGAGAACCGTAAATTAGTTGACAGTTGCGCACAGAGGTAAATAAAAACAGCCTACTGTCACTAGTCAACTGTCAACTTGGATGGGTATTCTAAGATCTTTACAATGCCCATCCAAGGCTTCTTATAATGCCTATTCAAAGGGGCTTACGATAGGCAGCGTAAGAAACCGGCGGTTATCACTGCGTCCCATGTTAATTAATCGTTATTCCCTACCCCGGGCATCAATCGGCATCACCGCCCCTTACGGCGGAACCTATCTTTGTAACATTGATCAGCAAGCAATTAATTTTCTATTATTAATCTTTAATTATCAAACTATGCCACAAGCATTTCAAGCACGAAAGTTTTTTATCCCCAAGACGGATCCTAAGCAGGAGGTGTACAAGCCGGTTCCCTATTATTTCGGTACCCTGTCCACACAAGATGCGGCCGACCAGATCGCCGAGGAGTCTTCGCTCACGAAGGGTGACGTATTGAACGTATTGGATCGTTATCAGCGGTATGTCATCAAGAACCTACAGAAAGGTTACAAGGTGGAGCTGCTAGGGTTCGGAACCGTCTATAACCGCTTCGTCACGGAGAAGGGGGTAGCGACCGCCCCCGAGGTCAAGGCTACGCATATACGGACTATCGTGCCGGGATTCTCGCCTTCCTATACCATACTGAACGGGGCACGACGCTACTCGCTGCTGGGCGAGAAGACTTCGTTGCTCAAGGTGACGATACTCGGGACGCCGGTAGAGGAAGGGGGCGGTTCCGATTCTGAGTCGCCTGATGAGATCTGATGTGTCACTTTTGGCTTGACCCAAAAGTAACCAAAAGGTCAAGGCTGACGCTGACGGGCTACTTCGAGACCTACGCTCGCTGTCGCATCCCAACTCGCTTCGCTCAGACAGGGATGCTCCGGGCGCTCGCTGCGGTCTCTTCGCTTGACGCCCGTCCGCTGAGGCCGTCCAAAGGAAAGCCAAGCTTTCCTCTTATATCAGCCGGGATTCCTAATTCATAATTCATAATTTAAAATTCATAATTCATGAAAAAGTCCGTATGGAGTACCATTATCAAAGTGATCATCGCCGTAGCTACCGCCATCGCGGGAGCACTTGGCATCCAATCCTGTATTCTCTAATTTTCAATTTCAATTATCATGGGTAAGGTTTATTGTTTCTACCAGAATTACAGGGAGGTCAGCCTTCTTGTAATTCATTGCTCGGCCACACGATATGACAGGGATTTTCCTGTGGAGGCGCTCCGTTCATCGCACAAGGCACGGGGATTCGCCGATATCGGGTATCATTTCTATATCACACGGGACGGGGAGCTACATCGTTGCCGACCGGTCAACCAGATCGGGGCGCACGCAGCCGGATGGAACGACAAAAGTATCGGTATATGTTACGAGGGAGGACTCGACGAACAAGGCCGTCCAGCTGATACCCGGACCTACGCCCAGCGGTGTACCTTGATGGATCTGCTACGGCAATTACGAAGGGACTATCCGGAGGCACGCATCCTAGGACATTACCAATTAAGCCCTTACATACGCAAGGCTTGCCCTTGCTTTGACGCAAGGGAGGAGTATCTCGTCTTATAAAATAGATACCGGCTCGTCATTCACTCGCTAGATTGTCCGGTTTCACGACTTACTTTGTAAAAATACCCCCTATCTCTTTCAGCTCTTGCTCTTTATGATGCCTCGTTATGAAGCGGTTGATCGTCAAGTGAAGGATAGACCATAAAACCAAGTTCAAGAGCAAGAGGTAGGTGGCGTTTACCTTCATGGCCAATAAGACATTCAATACGATGAAAAAAACAGATACGCACAGAATCGTCACCATCACCATCCGTACACGCATACCCGTACGAAGCAGCTTGTGATGGAAATGATTCTTATCGGGCAAGAACGGGTTACGATGATTACGAAGGCGATGAAGCACCACACGGATCACATCGAGTAAAGGGACCAAGACCGTGGAGAAAGCGATCACCATATAGGGATTTGGCAACTCCGGTGAGACTTGGTTCGACACGCACAGATGGATGATCAGGAAACTGATCACGTAACCCAGCGTAAGACTACCCGCATCACCCATAAAGAGCTTATGGCCACGGTTTGCGTTGCCAAAGACGTTGTAACACCAAAAAGGCATGAGGACTCCCAGCGTACAGATGGCCAACAAGGCGTACACATACTGCATGCGGATAAAGAAGATCACGCTCAAGACCGACAGGGCGATACTGCACAAACCGGAGGCCAAGCCATCGATACCGTCTATCAAGTTAATGGCGTTCGTGATATACACCACGATAAAGACCGTGACGGGGATCCCCACCCAAGCGGGAACCGAGTACACACCGAACAAGCCTCCCAAGGAACCGAACCAATTACCGGACAGTACTAATAATAACGCCGACACGATCTGGACGGCGAACTTGTAACGGTAGCCAACACCCACTAGATCGTCGCAGACACCCACTAGATAGAGTAACGTCATGCCCACGAACAGAAAGAGATACTCATAGAGCATGTTGAACGACAGGCTCGATGAGCCCATATCCCAAAAGTACAGGCGGAAGCCTATCACAAGGAACATGGACATCAGGATCACCGGAAAAAACGACAGGCCGCCCAGACGGGGGACCGGCGTCGTATGTACCTTACGGGAATCCGGGACATCATATAACCGTTTCTTGTGGGAGATCACCAAGATCCTCGGGATGATCACCATCCCGAACAGCACGGAGAAAAGGAAGCCCGACAGTAATAGTAATGTTATTTGCATGATTTGCGTATTAGTTATTTCTTCTTGTCACCGGCCTCGAAACCGTAACCATAGCCGTAGCCATAACCGTATCCCTTGCCGTAGCCGTATTTCTTGCCGTAACCGTAGCCGTAGCTGTTCTTGCGCTTCGTCATGTCCAAGCCATTGATCACCGTCGCGAGCTTCGGGAACTTTCGCTCACGCCGCAACACGTTGATGTAGCTGAAACCGGCCTTCGGTGTCACGTCCGCACGGCAGACGTACACGCACATGTCGGCCACACGGCCGATGATCGCCGTGTCCGTAACCATGCCGATAGGGGCCGTATCCAAGATGACATAGTCGTAGCGTTCCTTCAACCGGGCGATAGCCTTCTCCAGCACGTCACGGGCGACCAGCTCAGTCGGGTTCGGGGGGATGGGACCGCCCGGGAGGATATCGAGGTTAGGGCTGATATCGGATCGCTGGACCATGTCGAACAACTCCACGTGATCCGGGTCGCTAAGGTAGTTCGTGATGCCCTCCATCTTACGGGAGATATTGAACACCTTGTTCAGGCCCGGCTTGCGGATGTCCATGCCGACCACCACCACCCTCTTGCCCAAGTAAGCCAAGCTCACCGCCAAGTTGCCAGCGACGAAAGACTTGCCCTCGCCCGGTTGCGTGGAGCTGAAAAGGATCACACGCTCGTCCTTGCCTAGCATGAACAAGAGGTTCGTGCGCAACCCCCGGAACATCTCCTCCATCAGGTCGTTCTTGTTCTCACGCACCACGATCGAGCCCTCACCCGTCTTCTTGACCAACGGGAGCTCCGCCAAGATAGCCACGCCCGTGATCGCCTCGACGTCCTCACGGTTCTCGATCTTGTATTTCAACAGGTCATGAAGGTAGACAATGCCCACCGGGATCGCCAGGCCCAAGATCAACGCCGCAAGCATGAAGACCATCCTCTTCGGGGCGACAGGACGCTCATCGGCGAGCGGCTCCTCGATGATGCGGCCGTTGTTTGCCGTGGCTGCCAGCGTGATGGCGTTCTCCTCACGCTTCTGCAACAGCATGACGTACAACGTGGCCTTGATCTCCTGCTGGCGGGAGATCGTCATGAACTCCTTCTCCTGCCTCGGGGCGTCGCTGATGCGGCTCTCGAACTTGCTCGCCTGACGGTCGATGTCCGCCTTGGCGATCTGGAGACCCTTCAAGACACTGTTCACCGTCGTCCTCACGTTGCGGCGCATAGCCTCGATGCCGGCGTTCATGTTGATGATGGCCGGGTTGCTGTCCGAAGAGGTGCGCAACAGGCGCTTGCGCTCGATGATCATCGTGTTGTACTGGTCGATGACAGAGGTGAGGTTTTGATCCCGCAGGCCCACGTTGGCAGGGATCACCTCGTCCATGTTCGCAGGATCGTCGATATAATTGCGGAGATACTGCACCAAGTTGATCTGCGTGGCGTTCTCCGTACGTTGTTGCTCATACCTCGAGCTTTCCTGCAAAGCCATCTGGGCGTCGCTCGTCAAATTCGTCAGGCCGGAGCGTTGCTTGAAGGCAGCGAGCTCGCTCTCCGTAGTGCCCAGCTCGCCGTTGATGATGCCGATGCGCTCCTCGATGAACTCAGCCGTCTTCTGCGCCACCTCGTTCTTCTCGTCGTTGGCGTCCTGGTTGTAGAACGACACCAAGCGATTGATGAAATCAACGCCTCGTCGCCTCACCGTGTTCCTCAAGGATACCTTGGCGATCGTCGTCGTCTTGGACGAGGGTGTCACGCTCAACTCCTTGCCGTAAGCCTCGGCAGTGGACGTGGGCGTATGGACGTGGGCCACCAGCTCGATCTCCCCGCCCTCCAACTCGGGTATGGAATCCATGCCCGTGAAACTGAAAACCCCCACGGGGGTGGGCAATATGGCGGGGAGCCTGTCGAAGCCCTGCTCCATCGTCTCCTCGTCACCCTCCTTGTCGATCTTGTACTCCGCTCTCACCGTTAGCTGACCCTCCTTCGTGTAGCGCATGCGTAGCTCGACGGGGGCCACCAGACGGTCCGCCTCCTCGGGGGTGATGAACACGTTAACGGGGGAGTTCTTGTATAAAGGGGGGTTGAAGCCCAAGGCGTTCGACTCCTCCATGTCGATATACAGGCCCATGTCGTTCACCACCTTCTTGATCAACGTGCGGGACCTCAGGATCTCGACCTCGTTGTCGAAGTTGCTCGTCATCGAGAGCATGCCGAGGTCCTGTATGGCGGCAAGGCCGCTGGCGGCGTTAGCCCCCTTCTTATCGTCCTCCTTGATCAGCACCGACGACGTGACGTTATACACCGGCGTCTGGTAACGCAGGAAGACGTACATCCCGATGCAGCAGGCCAGTACGCTCGCCACGAACCAAGGCCAATAAACCATATACTTGAAAAACACGGCGTAAAGATTGATCTCACGATCCTCCCCCTCCGGATTGTTATTGTTATTATTATTATTGCTTGTATTTATACCATCGTCCACCATCTCTCTAAATTTTCAATTCTCAATTCTCTATTTTCAATTATTTAAGTATGTTCACCAACAGGCCGGCGATCGAGACCAAGATCGAGATCGAGCTCACCCACAACGTCGTGCTGTTTCCGATATCGGAGTTCTTCGCCTTCGTCTCGTTCGGCGTGACATAAAGGATGTCGTTCTGTTTCAAATAATAATACGGGGAGGTCACGATACCGGCGTTGTTCAGGTCAAGGTTGATGATCTTGCGCTTCCCGCTCTCGTCCTCGCGGATCAGCTTCACGTTGTCACGTACGCCGTAGATCGTCATGTCGCCGGCCATCGCCAACGCCTCCAGAACGTTCACCTTCTCGTTGCCGATCGTGAAGCTGCCCGGACGGGCCACCTCGCCCAAGACCGAGATCTTGTAGTTCGCCATGCGCACCGTCACGATGGGCGCCTCCTTCAAGTAAGGCCTCAATCTCTCACGGATCAGGCTCTCCGCCTCGTTCTTCGTCAAGCCGCCGACCCTCAGCGTACCGATCACAGGGAAGTCGATCTCGCCGGAGTTGTTCACCAGGTATTGCTGCAACGTGGGTTGCGTCGTCGTGTTGATGTTCGTCAGGGCCGCGTTCAACGGGGTCTGCACCGTCAGGTTGAACGGGGCAGCCGCCTGAGGGTCCGTCGTGTTGACCGTGATGCTCAACAGGTCCTTGGGCATGATCTTGGCGTCATACAGGGGAAGCGTCCCCTCGAGATCGTTCACCGCCTCCGGGTTCTGGAGGTAGGGCACGTTCTTGTAAGACGTACACGCCGCCAGCAAAAGGGGCAGCGAGAATAGGAACAGTAGTCTTTTGATCTTCATATTATTTTGTTATCGTTTTTATTTCCTTGAACACGGATGACACGGACTTAACGGAAAAGGCGGGACAGGAAACCTTTGGGTTTCTCCGGCTCGTATTCCGACTCGTATTTACGCGTCAAGTCCTCATAGCTCAGTCCCTTGGTCACCATCTCGTAGATCGTGCCCCAGTCCGGGAGGCCGCCGAGGTTGCGGTCGTCGATGAAAACGTCCGCCTTCAGCTTGCGGGAGAAGTGGTTGTTCCGGTCTCTTTCCTCCTCCGGGTAGTCACGGTTCACCGCGTAGAACTCCAAGCCACGCTCACGGCAGAAGGACAACGCCTCCTCCAAGAGCCCGCCCTCACGGACCGTCCAAAGGATCAGCTTATGCCGATCCGATTGCAATTTCCTCAACGTCTCGATGGCGAAAGGAAGCTCACGCCCGATCGCCGGATACTTGTGCTCGACGATCGTACCGTCGAAATCTACCGCTATTATCATCTCTTTAATTCTCAATTTTCAATTCTCAATTATAAAAGGGCCGGACCACCGGACGGCCGGAGTGGTATATGTTAAAGCGGGGTCAGCCTATCGGCCAAAGCCAAGGGGGCTCCTAGCCGCTAGAGACGGCCATTGCCATCCGGGGGATCCGACCGTTTCTTTTCTGCCCTTATCTAATTCTCGCTTAACCGGGGCAATCCCTCCACCTCGCCGGCGTGCCATTCACGGTAGTCCGCCAAGGGAAACCCGGGGACGGTCAATAGCTTGTAATCCGACCCGTCTCTTCTCAATATATGTTTACGGGCGTACGAGCGGAGCGAGCGATCCGTAACGGACACCATCACGATCGGGAACGGGTAGGCGAACAGGCGCAACGGAGTGGTCTCGCTATCCGGGAACGCACGATGCAGCTGGTAGGCCGAACGCTCGAACGCTACCCAGTAGGGACCCGTGCAGTACAGGTGTATTGAGTTTCGGTTCGCACGCTCACGATCCATGATCTCTGTCAAACGCTCACGCAACAGGTTCATCAGCCGGATGCCCGAAGGGACGCCGCATGTCTCTCTCTCTTCTCTCATATCTTTTATTCATCGCCGTTCCCGTGCCCGAACCAGCGGTCGTAATCCCGTAAACGACGTATCAACACGGACTTGCTCCTCTTGGGCGAGGCCTCCTCCTGCCAAGGGTCAACCAGCTCGTGCGCCATGCGCTGGTAGAGGCTGCTGTCCGTACAGCCGTACAGCGTGACC